>Ga0310828_1000239_pt1 | contig 73189 bp, 59 predicted proteins | sample WT_ome_3_FD_202242 | JGI IMG/M metagenome (GOLD analysis project Ga0310828, IMG submission 202242) | Sorghum-adapted microbial communities enriched on wild type (WT) sorghum from Joint BioEnergy Institute, Emeryville, California, United... ... | reverse complement strand
ATCGATGTTTGTGGCAGCATGCACGCCCAGCACGTTTGAGACCGAAACCAGTCTACGACAAGCACGGTTTGCCGCCTAACCCCAATGAACAAGAAAAAACAACAGCAAACCTAAACACAGCTAATTTATCAAATAATATGTCCTTGTATCCATAATCAAGCAACTTACTGGCACCAGTATATACCTTCGGTTGTGAATGAATATATGCTTGAATCGATTGTTGGAGCGCTCGTTGTTGGGACGCAATTGTGTTGCTTGATATCTCCTGGGCAGTATTTTTCTCTGATGGCGCTGCCAATACAGACTGAGACATTAACACCAAAGACAAAATTAACATTACAGAAATACCTTTCAGCATTTTTTCATTACTATGACCTCCTTATAATATGGTACTTAGAAGAAAATGTTTCTGGCCCTACCCTCCTTTCCAAGCGGATTCTGTTACACTTTGTGCATAATGCTTCTGATCTGATAAAATTTAAAGATGTTTGCACAAAGTAAAAGCTCACAATGGATCGATCTTCAGTCGCTTATTTTTAGAGCTGACTGAAAATGATTATAAACATGCAACCGTCATATGATGAAAATCCTGGCATTCCTGATACAATCGTCTCAAAACTATAACGTCAGGAAATAATTAAATAATGATAGACTATATTATCATCGACCGGTGAACTAATTCGCATAGAAAACATATTAATATTAACCCAAATTTCGAAAGCCCCGTCCAGCTTGAGTTACCGTTCGTTGAGCGCACAATTAATTGGTAGTAATTTGAAGAAAAACCAGTAGTGAACGACTTCAGATTGGGATTCGGGTGCACGATCCCCTACCCCATGAGACCGGGCTAATCCATTTCCATGTTTAATTTTGGTAGGTTCATTCTAGCAAAGCGACTCTTGTCGCAATCCTTTTCCATGCAAATCGATTAGCAAAGTCTTTAGCAAGCTTAAGAACAACCTGACGGCTATGTTGGATAATAGTCGCCGCACAATGGAAAAACTCCAGTCGGAATCGAGAGATGGTGTAACCTTGGTATATGGGCTCGCAACAATCCTTCTTGAATCGTTCATACAAGTTATAGGCTAAGAGTTTCATAAGCAAATCCAGTTCGTTAGCAGCGAAGTTCCCTGTAGCGATTCGGTTGATGGAGAAGCCTCGCTTCGCTTCCTTGATATAGTTTTCCATGCAAGCGCGCTGGTTATAGAAGCGTCAGATGTCGATGGGCTCCCATTCCAAATTCGTAACGATGGCTTCATATTGCCAATCGGTTTCAAGGATCATTTGCTTCTGCTCCTCGTCGAATTGTTGTGCTTTGCGAATGACGACGATGCGTCTGGCTTTCTTCCATGATGTCGCTTTGTAGATCATTGTAATTCCTTCAATGATCCAGTCTTCATCCACGAATCGTTTCCAATAGCGACATAGCTTTACTTCGTTTTGGAGGCGCTGCGTCCATTTCAACCTGCCGACATAGCCAATCTTTCGAGATTCCCACAGTTGGTAGAAATCCTCGCCGCCGAAGCCCTTGTCGAACCGGGCATACTTGATCGGGCGGTCACCGAGCAAATCGAAAGTTTCAGCGACAAATGTACCCGCATTCCGAGAAGAATGGACATTTCCAGCGCGAAGGACAGCGTTCAGACACAACCGGGATTGCCCTTCGAAAGCGAGCAGAGGGTGGTAGCTCTTACGTCCAGGTTTATGGGAATTAGCTCCGACTTCAGCGCCTTGCTGGTTCCCGTATACGGTTTCTACAGTGGAATCCAAGTCGAGAATGAGCTCAGAAGGTAGACAAGGCGCAATGACCTGTTGATTCAACTTTTTAAGTTCCAAAGGTAACGTCGGTCTAGTTTTGCTTAGTCGATCCAGTTCTTTATAGAGCAAACTGTGATGCGGACAACGACCGCCAAGAAATCTTCGGATGAGGGAATCGTGTTGATACTGACGGAAGTGGAATAAACGTTCACAGCCGAGGATCCAACCGATAATGAGATACAGGAGAATGCGGTGCAAGGCAAACAGTGAATTGCTCTGTTTCATGCAGTTCAAACCACGAAGAGCATCAGTAAACTTGATTCTCTCAAGATATTCTAAGAAGATTTTGCTTCCTCCGACCGATGTAGCGTTTTGAAGTAAAAAATTCAGTTTTCATTTTTGAGAAAGATATGTTAGACTTCACCTAAAGGGTGCTCCTCTCTTTGGGTATTGTGTTCCGACAAACACCATTATACCAAGGATTGGAGCACTTTTTTCTATTGCTATGAAGATTTACTTTCGAAATTCAGGATTAATACTATTATGTAAATAATATACATATAATTATATGCCGTTTCAAGTATAATATAGAAAACTAAACTGGTGTAGTTACTAGTCAAAATCATCACTTTCACCACAAGTATGCATAGTGTGGATTTCCTAAGGATGACGTCTGGTTGAGCAGGAGGGGATGCATTCTCGCCAGGCTCTGGTACTATGGTGATTGATGTGACTTGCCATCTCAACAATGTGATGTTGCTGCAGCAGAGGAATCGGTAGATCGGACCGTTCCAGCTATGTGTGCGATCCGAAACAGCATCTGCTCGAAATCTCGATGAGTGTACAGGATGCGTGTGTGAGTCCGCTGTTTCCAAACGGGTTGTCAATCACCTGTAATATGAGATTATTTTGGCCGATAATGGGAGTAGAGGAGTGATAGTTGATGTGGAAAGAGTTTAAGGCATTTGCCATGCGGGGCAATGTCATCGATCTGGCTGTCGGTGTGATCATCGGTTCGGCTTTTACCGGGATTGTCAACTCGCTCGTGAATGACATCATCATGCCGCCGATCGGAATGCTGCTCAAGGGTGTGGATTTTAAGGACCTGTTTATCAGCCTGGATGGCGTTGATTATCCGAGTCTCGCCGCTGCCCAGGAAGCGGGCGGAGCGACGTGGAACTATGGGGCGTTTATCAACAATGTGTTGAATTTTCTCATCGTAGCCTTTGTGATCTTCCTCGTGGTTCGCCAGATCAACAAGATTCGCAAGAGGATGGAGAAGCAGGATGCCGCGAAGGCTGAGGCCAAAGCCAAGGACACCAGGGAATGCCCTCAGTGTCTGTCGGAGATTCCGATCAAGGCGAAGCGCTGCAAATACTGCACCTCGGTTGTTGAAGCCAAGAGTGAGTCCTGAATGTGGGAGGAAAATCGGATGAAGGCCAATTTGCTGATAGCATGCAACTGTATCCTTGGAGAGGGGCCTGTATGGGATGAGAGACGCGGCATGCTGTGGTGGACCGATATTGACGGCAAGCGGATCCATCGATACGATCGTGAAACAGGTCGCCATGAGCGTATCGAGGTGCCGGAGAAGGTAGGCGCATTTGCCCTGCGGGAGAAGGGCGGGATCATCGTGGCGGCGGCGAACGGATGGGCGCTGTGCAATGAAGACGGCAGCGATTGGCGGCATATCGCCGATCCTGAGCCGGAGCATGCGAACCATCGCTTCAATGATGGCAAGTGCGATGCAAGCGGCAGGTTCTATGCAGGAACCTACGCGCTGGACAACCAGCCCCGAGCCTCGCTGTACGTGATACAACCCGATCTGAGCTGGGAGCGCCTTGCGGATGGCGTCATCTGCTCCAATGGCCTCGCTTGGTCTCCGGACGACCGGACTTTCTATTACATCGATTCGTTGAAGAAAGGTGTGGACCGGTTCCAGGTGGATCCGGCTACTGGACGCCTGTCGGATCGGCGGACGGTCATCACGCTTGAGGAGCCGGGTGTCGTGCCGGATGGCATGACAGCTGATGAGGAAGGTATGCTGTGGGTGGCGGAATGGGGCGGCTGGAAGGTCAGTCGCTGGAATCCGCGCACGGGTCAGAGGCTGATGACGGTCGAAGTGCCGGCGAAGTATGTGACTTCTTGCGCGTTTGGCGGCGAGGGTATGGACGAGCTGTTCATCACAACGGCGAGCGTGGGTCTGACGGAGGAAGAACGGCGGCAGCAACCGCTGGCTGGATCCGTGTTTCATATCAAGGTCGGTGTGCGAGGGCGGCCCACTTATCGGTTCGCGGGCTGAGACTTGTCTCCTGCACGCAGCTGTATCGCTGGGGGGTGAAGTTTCCGTCATGTGGCTTATCCTTCGCAGGCAACTGCCCCCCGGCCAGGAACGTATGCTTCGGAAGCGGAAACTGTCTCCCGGCACGCTGTCGTGCGGGACACAGTTTCCGTCATGTGGACGCTGTCAATCTGACAGAGCTTCAATGCGGCCAAGAACGGAGATCTCGTCCGGATAGATCATCAGATATTCGGTCAATCCGACCATGCGGAACAGCTTCTGATAATGCGGCGTCAGTCCATACGCGAAGGTGTGGCAGCTCCTGCTCGCCACCGCCCGGGTCAGGCGGATCAGGCAGGCGATGCCGGCGCTGTTGATGTAAGAGACCTCGGTGAAATTCAGCACGAGACAAAAACCGGGCTTCATCAGCACTTCCTGCCAATGATCATCATGAAGCAGCGGCCCCTCCGCCTCACGGGTCAGGTCTCCCTTCAGATCGAGGATAAGCCCGTCGGGCAATCGCCTCTCGCTCATGTGAAACGTTCTATCCACCCTGACAACCCCCATTCACTCGTTTGCAAGGCAACAGAAAATGCAGTTCAACATAGAAGCCGTGTTCATCATATCCGGTCCGAACGCGGTCGGAGAAGCTGCGGATGAAGCCGATCCCCCACCCCCGCGGGTTATCAAGTTTCCATATCGCTGCGCGGTCCGCAGCAAGGGGAGCCGCATCTCCGAGAGGGCAGCCTTCTCCTTCATCGCCGATTCGGATAACGATCGCCTTATCGCTCACGCCAAGCGACACCCGCACCTTTTTGCGAGCATCGAATCGATTGCCATGCTCCATCGCGTTCAGGCAGGCTTCCGTGACCGCCGTGTGTATCTCCTCCAGGCGAGGCTGCGAATCAATGACCGGCGCTATCCGCTGCAAGAGATCGTCGGCGAGGGCCACTTCCTGGCCCAATATGCTCGCAATACTCCAGGAATGCCGTATCATCATGGTCCTCCTCTGTTCTCCTGTATGTCAGTGTAGCAGTTGCCCATTACAAGAATCTTACCACGGCAGGATCAATCCCCCACTCGCACCATCACCAACGTCTTGTCATCGTCATAAGGTTCAGTCGTCACCTGGGGTAGCCCGTCGAGAAGGCTGCGGATCTGCTCTTCCGGATGCTGATCGGCCTTCAGGGCGGTCAGCCTTTTGGCCAGGCCATCGAACCCCAGCATCGTCCGGCCGCTGGTAAATGTCTCCACGAGTCCGTCCGTATAGAAGACGTAACGGTCTCCGGGCTTGATCTCCAGGGTCTCCGTCACATACGCCGCATCCGCAGCGATGCCGATCGGAAGGGAGGAAACGGAGATCTCACGGACTTCTCCGTCCCGCAGCAGATAAGGAGAGACGTGGCCCGCCGAAGCGTAATCCAGCCTCTGCTTATCCGGATGGAACCTGGCCAGCGCCAGGGTGACATACGTTGAATAGCGCAACGTATCGATCAGTTGCCGATTCAGCCTGTCCAGGATCTCGGCAGGATCGCCGCCGCGCCTGACTTCGGCGCGCAGCAGCACGACAACGGCTGACATGATGAGCGCAGCCTGCACGCCGTGACCGGAGACGTCACCGATGACGATGACCAGGCTTCCATCATCCAGCACGAGACAATCGAACAGATCGCCTCCGATCTGCCTGGAGGGCCGGCACAGGCCGGCAGCCGTGAAAGGTCCGCATGCGACGCTGGATGTCGGCAGCAGCTGCTGCTGCACGGCATGAGCCAGCTGCAATTCCTGATCCAGGATGCGGTACTCCTGCTCGGTACGTTCCTGCAAGGAGTTGAAGGCGGCCGCCAGCTTCCCGGTCTCGTCGGTGCTTACGATCGGCATCTTGCCGTGCAGGTCTTCGCGCCGCTTGCCGGTAAGCGTCAGGATGCTGCGGATCAACTCCCTGAGGCTGTGGCGGAAGTTAAAGGCTTCGAACGCGAAGATCACCATCGAGAAAGCAAAAGAAGCGCCGATCACCAGAAACATGCCTGCAACGGGGAAGGTGCCGCCGGAATATACCGCATTCATCACGAACCAGGATACCGTCAGCATCGAGATGACGAACAGCGAGACGAAGATCAGGATGAGCCGCATCATGATCGACCCGAGACGAATCGCTGGCAGGGTGTAGACTTCGAAAACCCTAAGATACTCACGGGAGATCCTGCGCAGGGTGATATACAGCAGCGTGGCCAGCGTGCCGGTCAGCGCCTGGTCGAACAGCAGGTTCTCGAGCAGGAACATGCCGACGGTGGCAGGGAGCTCCGCTTCCCGGATGAGATCCAGCCGCAGCATGAGCAGGTGGTAGGTGGGCGAATACAGGGTGCCCAGGACGATCATCATGATGAACACCATGAACGGGAAGGTCGCCAGGTCCTGCCATATGGGCAATCGATCGTCCGCCTGCACGCGAGGCTGGCGTTCCAGGTCCTGTGCGGAACGTCGTCTGAGATACTGGCGCACTCGTCTCAGGCGATAGAGGCTGATCAGCTGGAAGACGATCACCATGCTCAAGCCCATAGATAGCTTGATGACAAACTTCAGTCCGAAGTAATCATCGAATTGATTGATATACAGATTGTGCAGGGATATGATGATGACACCCAGGAGGGATATCGCGACATAAGCCCGCAGCAATCGTTGCATCAGGGCCGTGTCCAGGCGTTTCGCAGACATATCGTCTCACCTCGGTAGCAAATTGCGCGTTTCCATCAGCGGTTCGGCATCCAGCTCCCGCTTGCATATCTCTTCCCATCGGTGATACCAATCCCTTGCTTCTGCGGTTCGTCCAAGCCTGGCAAGCCCTTGGATGAGCCTCTGGTACGCTTCCTCCCGCAGCGGATCGGCTTCGATCCAGCAACGTGCGTAATGCAGCATGCTGTCCCAATCTTCGGCTTCGGCACAGCAGTGGCACAGCCGGTTCAGCATGGCGGATTGCCTCTCCGCAAGCATGGCGCGGTATCGGTCCAACCATTCGATATCCTGCAGCTCCGGCAACACCGGCCCATAGATGTCCGCGGCTCTGGCGTACATCTCGCTGGCCAGCTGCTTGTCGTGCAGCCAGAGCTGATCGGCGACGCGGCTCAAGGTGGTGAACTGTTCGATGTCGAGGCTCTCGATCCAATCCTCGCGCAGTTGGATGATTCCTCCGCTCAGCAGGACGGCTTCGGCAACACCCAGCTTCTCGGACAGCACCCGCTTCAGCTGATGAATCGTTACGTACAGCTGGTTGGCGGCATTCTTGGGCGGGAAGTCTCCGAACAAGAGCTCGATCGCCCACTCACGAGCGATGGCGTAGCGCGGTCGGGTCAGCAGGAGCAGGAACAGCTCGAGCGACTTGCGCCTGCGCCAGGGCAACAGACGAAGCTCGCCCTTGGGGCTGGCGAAGGCCAGTCCGCCAAACCAGGAGATGCGCCATGTTCCGGTATGGCCGGGATCCATCTGAGATGAGCCGAGGTCAGCGGACAAGCTGGCGAGGCGGGATGTGAGCATCGGGTACACGGGATCGATGCCGAGCCGAGTGAGCGCCTGCAGCCGTGCGTCGAGCGCGGCTGCTTCGTCGGCCTCTTCCCGGAGAAGACAGCCGAATCGCGCCGTATGGATGATCAGATACTGCTCCTCCAGATCTTCCGGCATCACATGCGGAAGCGATGGATCGGGGTGAGAGCCGCCCAGCGCAGACAGCAGCCGCCTCAGCTCCCTGTGCCAGGTTCGCCAGATGCTCGGCAGATGGCGGGTGTCAGGGCATTCGGCCAGCAAGCGTTCGCCTGGCTTCGTTCGACCGGCCGCCAATTCATCATAGGCGCGCAGGAGGGCAAGCAGCGGCGCGGCTTCCTGGTGCAAGGTGCAGATATGCTCCAGACGGTGCAGATGGACCTGCCATTGGCTGCGATCCATGGAGAAATATCGCTTCAGCAGCCATTCGCCGTACACCTCGGCCGCGCGTCGCCAGTTGCCGCTGTTCGTATAGCCGGATGCCGCCTGTTCATAGTAATGATCCGCCTCATGTTCCTGCCCGATCAGATGACTGCCCTGTCCGAGTGCCCAGGCGATCAGTGGGATAGCCTCAGCTGATCGCGAATGCTCGGCATGCAGGAAGGTCAGCAGCGCGACCGCATCGCCGATCTGTCCGGTGCGCCTCAGGAGCATGGACAAGAGGGCCATCGCCTCCAGCATCTGCTCCTGCCACACGCCGGAAGCCAGGCCCTTCAAGGCGAGCTCCAGCACCTGCTGCGCCTCATGCATGGCACCGTCGTCCATGAGCTGTTCGCCCTTGATGCGCAAGAGCAGCGGAGATGAGAGCAGCTGCTGCCACCGGTAGCCCTGCAGCAGATGAATCGGGCTTCGGTCAGCCAGCGCGAGTTTCTCCAGCTCGAGGACAGCGTCCATTGCAAGCCTGGTTGCCTGATCGTTGGGTTCAGCCATATCCTCACCTCCACATGCGCGTTACGTGCGACGAACAAGATGTTGAATTGAATTTCGACAAGATTCGTGTATTTCCTGTAAGATCCAGCTGAACATAGCAAAAAGTTAACGAAAATCCAGCAGCCCTCCATAAAAGCCTTTGATGGGGATCAATAGGCGCCCCCCATAACCGCATCGAAAATGATCGTTTGACCACCAATAGCGGATCGATTTTCCGTTACGGCGAAAGGCTGGGCTCAGCGTGAAAAAGGGGCGGAAAACCGGTTGGCTTTCCGCCCGTTTTTTATGCGCGTCAGTTGATGAAATTCAGCTCGAGCAGCGCCCGCTTCAGGATCACGGCTGCTTCGGCGCGGGTGGCCGACTCCTCGGGAGCGAAGCGGCCGTCCGGCTTGCCGTGGATGATGCCGGCTTCCGCGACCGTGGCGACGGACGGACGGGCCCATCCGGCGATCTTCTCGTGATCGGCGAAGGCGTTCAGCACACTCGCATCGGCTGAGAGATCAGCGCCGGCATATCCGAGCGCGCGAGCGGTCATCGCGGCCAGCTCCACGCGGCTGACGGCCTGATCAGGACGGAAGCTGCCGTCCAGGTAGCCGCTGATCAGCCCGGCTGCGGAGGCCAGCTGGATATACGGCGCGTACCAGGCATCGGGCGACACATCGGTATACGCGGCCGCGCCGATGGCCGGTCCGTCGGTCAGGCCAAGCGCCCGAACGAGCATCGCGGCAACCTCGGCTCTGGTGATCACCGCATCAGGAGCGAAGCGATCCGGCCCCTGGCCTTGCAGCAACAGCCTGGAGGCCAGCGATTCAATATCGGCTTGCGCCCAATGACCGGCGATATCGGCGAAGGTGATCTTGCCTGAGATCACAGCGTAGATGCTGTTGCCGTTGCGCATGATGTGCACGTAGGTCTGACCATGGCCCCGTTCCACGACAGAAGGAACGAAAGTGAACGTGCCGGTGATCGGGTCGTACAGAACGGCGGACCATTCCTCGTCGCCAGCATCCTCATGAATGGTGATCGTGCGGACGACGTACATGGAGCCGAAGCTGGAGATCTCGACGCTGTTGCCGTTGGCCGATGCCGTCAGATGGAACTCGATCGGCTCGCCGACGACTCGCACGCCAACTCTGGATGCGTCGATCTCGATCTGCGATGCCAGGCTCTCCTTCACTTTCTCGATGGTGAGGCTGATCGTGATCTCCTCCGCATCCGCGCCCAGAGAGGAAGCAAGCTCGTCCAGACCGATCAGGCTGGCGGGCAGATCGTAGGAAGCATCGGCCGTTCTCACCGAGAGGGTCAGGTCCTCTACATCCTCGGCATGTGCGGCCAGAGAAGCTGCCGGCAGCGTAACGGTCAGCCGATCCGCGGGCTCGCTGAAGCTGAAGATGATCGTATGGGCGGAAGTGTCGCCTTCGAGCAGTTGTCCGATCGATTGCTGCAAGATATCCGCGTCGAGTGCGGCGGTCAGCGATGTCCTTCCGTTGGCGTCAATCGTCTGCTCAACCGCCAGCGCTTGCACGGGCACGATGATGTTGCCCTGTTCGTCGGTGGCAAACTCGATGGCCGATTCTGCCTGCCCGTTGTCCGGATTGGTACCGGCGTTATGGTCCCCGCTGCTGTCTCCGCCGCCATCATGGCCGCCACCATCATCGCCTCCGCCTTCATCAGCCGGCGGCCGCTCGATGACATACTCCACCGTGATCGTCTCGCTTCGGTTGCCGGCTGCATCCTCGGCGAAGAACTTGAGCACGGCGCTGGCGGTTATCACGATCGCCTCGGAATACACCGCGGACTGCTCGTCAGGCTCGGTGCCGTCGAGCGTATAGTAGATGGTGACGTCAGGCTCGTCTCCGTATACGGAGAAGGTGACGGTCACATCGTCCTCATAGACGCCCCCCGCCGGCGAGACGGATACCTGCGGCGCCTCGGCGTCGATCACATACGTTTCCGTGAACACCTGGCTCTCATGATCGAACTGGTCGATGCCCTTGAACTTCAGGATCGTGTTCTCGACGATCGACAGGCCATTCGACTCGTAATAGACATCCCACAGCACGGTCGGCTCGCTGCCGTCGATCGAAAAATAGATCGTGGCCGGCTCATTGGCGCTGATCCAGATGTGCTGCGGTTCGCGGTAGATCCCGCCGGATGGGGCCGCATTCACCTTCGGCGGCTCCGAATCGATCTCGTAGCTCACCGATGCGATGTTCGAGACATTGCCAGCCCCGTCCACGGCGAACGCCCTGACCTCCGCATCCTTCGTCAGAGTGAATGGGCCCGTGTACCTGGTCGAGGCGGTGGTTGGCTCTGTTCCGTCCGTCGTATAGTAGATCGCTATCCCGGTTGGTCGATTGTCGTCGGCATGGATCGTCACCGTGACCGAATCGCCATAGAGGTCGCCCTTCGGTGAAATGCTGACTTCCGGAGCCGTCTGATCCTCGCCGAGATAGAGGAATGTCAGTATGGCATACCCGGGCAGGTATTGATCAATCGAGGTGTGGAAGATCAGCGCTTCCCCGTGCAACCTGGCCAGGTCAGGGATGATGCCTTTCAGGACATTCTCCTGCTCCTTGTCGATATCGTACAGGAGGGTGAACTCGTATTCGTAATCCACTACGGACACCGTATGACTGACCGGATCGTAGGACAGGCTGACCAGATTGGCCGCCTCATCCACATCGGTGATGGCGGTTGCCGACCCATCCTGCAGGCTGTAACGGTACAGGCGGTCATCGCCATTGCTGTCGTTGATGATGAGGAACACATCCTGCGGTGTCAGGACCGCGTCATAGACCGTTGATCCGGGTTCGGCGATCCTGTCCAGCACGCTGATCCATTCGTCATTCCCTTCCAGGTCATAGACGAAGACATCCTCCAGCTCATTCTCATAATAGATCAGATGCGTATCATGAATCTGCGGCATCACGATCTCATGGTCAGGTGCGGCGGCGGGGATCGTGTTGGTGTTCTGCTCTTGCAGATCGTAGATGTACAGGTTGGCGTCGCTGATCAACGTGTATACGATCTTGCCATCGTGAACATAAGGATACATGCCATTGCCGACAACGGATTCGGTTCCGCTTGTTACATCGTAATGAATGATCGCATAGCCCAGTTGGTAGACGACATCGGAGCCGTCGATGGAGGCCCATAAGAGCATGTCTGTCGCGCCAGGCTCGAGCAGCACCCGCGCGGCGCCTGTCCGGAGATCGTACAGTTTCAGCTCCCCGTTGGCCAGGTACAGGATCCGATTGTCGCTGACGTCGAACCAGCCGGCGGTATCATGGATCTGGATCGGAACCAGCATGCTGTTGAACACGAACGGAGTCGTTGTCATGAGCGGTGTCTGATTGCCGAAGAAGTCGACGGCGTACCAGGAGATGGCGCCGTCCAGGAACACAGGAATGCTGCCGGCTGACAGGGTCATGAAGGTCGTCTCCTCGATTCCCGGCAGATCATCATAGGTATAGAAGATGACCGCTTCTTCATCCGCCTCGATGGAGACGCGAACCGGTTGGATGAAGGATCCGCCATCAGGCGACAGCGTGACATTAGGCGGCGTCTGATCGTCCGTCAGGCCATCCAGATCGAGCGCATAGACCGGAGCCTGGTCGATGTAGATGGTCGAATCGGCTTCCTCATATACCTTGATTTCCTTGGTCCAGTAAGCCACTCCGTCAGCGATGCTGAAGTCTGACAGATTGGCATAGTCGCCGTCGAAGTCCAGATACTTGAAGCCCGCCGTTTGCGTATGGATGACAACCAGAGCGGGTATGGGTTCGCCCAGGTAAGCGACGACGAATCGGCTGTCCAGCGGATCGGCTTCGATCTCCGACAATCCGGGCAAGCTGACGACCTCCCTGATGTTGGTGGAGGCCAGATCGTAAGAGAACAGGGTATCGCCTGTCCTGAAGAAGACATATTGTCCGGATATGGCCATGTCTTCCACGAAACCGATGTTTTCGTGCAGCGTGAACGTGTACCTGACGCCGCTCAGGCTGTATGCCAGAAGATCCCCGAATTCATACCAAACGATCAGGTTGCTGCCGATATCCACCGGGTTAAAGCTGAAGACATCCTCATGGTTGATCGTCTCCACACCGGACGGTCCTTCCGCGACATCGAAAGTCTTCAGGTCGTAACTGATCGCGAACCTGGATTCGCTCTCCATCATGACGATCGTACCGTTCCAGATCTTCACCAGGGCCAGCGATCCCGGGCTTGTGTACAGCAGCTCCGGTTCGTCCCCGGCGCTGATCGAGTAGTGGTAGATGTTCTGATCATTCCCGAAGATGATGTCATCCCCGGAGATTCCGGTAAAGGTGATGTGAAAATCCGTTTCCGCGATCTTCACCTCATTCAGATACACCTCCCGGTTCTCCCAGTCATCGATATCCCCCACATACAGGTTGCGCGCGTAGACGATGTTCTCCCCGTCTGCCTGCACCAGCTCGGCATACTTGACATTTTCACCGCTGAATTGGCTGGCGGTCGCGGGCGTTTCCGCGATACCGGTCACCTTGTAGTAGTCGACATACAGGTCGCTCCAGTCCCCGTCTTCGTTCTCTGCTCGGTAGCTCAGGGTGTGGATGCCGGTCGGCAGGAGGACGAACGTGCCATCCGCATCACCTCCCTGCGCGCTGCTGGACTCGATCGGGTCCGACCCGTCCAACGTGTAATAGATCGAGCCTGGCTGGTCTGAGGTCAGTCTGACCTGGAGCCATGGACCTTCATAGACGCCGCTGGGCACATCGGGGTAGACCATCGGATCGCCGGAGACGTCGGCGAAGACCGATGTGAGCGGGCTGATGAGCATGACCAGCGCCAGCATGAGTGATAGTGGTCGTCTTCTTCTCACTCGCTGATTCCCTCCTTGTGATCATGGGTTTAGAGTCATCTCTCCTCCCCATCTTACAGAGAGGGGCTTACAGGATTCTTACAACATCGATCAAATCCACAAAATGACAAACATATGTTATAAACATTGACATACAACCCAGGAAAAACGTATTATTATAAATAACAACCAGAGAAATGTTCGGATTTTTCGAAGAAATTTTTTAAATAAATGTCATATAATGAATGAAAATATTACAATATCCTAACATTAGGGGTGGTTTTGATGTTGTCTCCCATGCATCAATCCCTTTATTCGCTCGAACAGGAATATGATGAGATGTTTGAATCGGACAGAACGGTCAGACCGCATTATGAGAAGATTTATCGCCATATGATGGCCGGTGGCACGGAGAAGCTGGTCAGGAAGAAGCGGTTCGCCGAGCGGCGAATGCTGGAGGAGGGCATCACCTTCACCCTGTATCAGACCAACGAACAGCACCCGCTTGAACGGACGATTCCCTTCGATATCATCCCGCGGGTGATCGCAGCCAGCGAATGGGCCTTGCTGGAGAAGGGGATCAAGCAGCGGATCAAGGCGCTGAACCGCTTCGTGCACGATATCTACCATGAGCAACACATCATTCGCGACCGCATCATCCCGCGCAGGCTGATCGTCGCCAACCGGTACTATCGGCAGGAGATGATGGGCATCGATGTCCCGGGAGGCGCATATATTACGACGGCCGGCATCGATCTGGTGCGGGACCGCGACGGGCAGTTCTATGTGCTGGAGGACAATCTCAGGACGCCGTCGGGCTTCTCCTATCTGTTCAAGACCAGGGCGATCATGCGGGAGTTGTATCCTGAGCTTATCCGGCGCAGCGAGGTCTGTGATGTGGAGCAGAGTCTGAACGATTTCCTCTCCACGCTGCGCAGCCTGAATCCGAACTGCCGGGGAGAGCCGACGATCGCGCTGCTGACGCCGGGCGAGTACAATTCCGCCTATTATGAACATGCCTTCCTGGCGCAGCAGATGGGCATCCACCTCGTCGAAGGGCGCGACCTTGTCTACAAGGACCACAAGATCTACATGCGGGGAATCAACGGGCTGAAGCAGGTGGACGTGATCTACCGCCGGCTGGACGACGACTACCTCGACCCGTTGGCCTTCCTTCCCGAATCGGTGCTGGGTGTGGCAGGCATCATGAACGCGTATCGGGCAGGCAACATCAACATCGTCAACGCGCCGGGGACAGGGGTCGCCGATGACAAGGCCGTCTACGCCTACGTACCGGATATGATCCGCTACTATCTCGGCGAGGAGCCGATCATCCCGAATGTGCCGACCTATATCCTGGCCCGCAAGGCGGACAGGGACTATGTCCTGGATCGCCTGCCCACGATGGTGGTGAAGGAGACGTCGCTGTCCGGCGGGTACGGCATGCTGATCGGACCTTCCGCGAGACCTGAGGAATTGCGCGAGTTCGCCGAGAAGATCAGGCGGGAGCCGGAGCGATATATCGCCCAGCCGACGATCCGGCTGTCGCGGGCGCCTGTGCTGATCGGTGACCAGCTGAAGCCGAGGCACATCGACCTCCGGGCGTTTGCCCTGCTCGGGGCCCATGAGCGCATCAACGTCATCCCGGGCGGGCTGACGCGAGTCGCGCTGAAGGAAGGCTCGCTGGTCGTCAATTCCTCGCAGGGCGGGGGCTGCAAGGACACATGGGTGCTGCGCTGAGGATATCGCGACAGGAACGGGGTGGTCCACGATGATCACGGATGGAAAGGAGAGTGCGCGATGCTGAGCAGAAATGCCGAGGCGTTATTCTGGATAGGCAGATATATGGAGAGAGCGGAGAACCACGCGCGGTTGATCGATGTATATTATCACTTCACGCATGATGGTCTGGGAGCGGAAGGGGACTGGAGGGCGGCGCGCATCATCGATGCGCTGGGGGCCAGACAGGATTATGAGCAGCGGTTCCCGAGCCTGCAGGAGGAGGCGGCGCTGACCTTCGTCACCCTGGATCGGAATTACATGAACTCGCTGTTCTCCTGCATCGCCCAGGCGCGCAATAACTTGCGCACGCTGCGCGAGAAGCTGCCGAGCGAGCTGTGGGATGCGCTCAACAGCATGTACCTGTGGCTGATGGATCTGGAGCCGTCGGATCAGCTGCTTGATTCGCCGCATCCGTTTTATCAGCAGGTGAAGGACCGGATCGCCGTGTTCTGGGGCGTCCAGCAGTCGGTCATGATGCGCGAGAACGAATGGCATCTGATCGAGAGCGGCAAATATCTCGAACGGGCGGAGAATGTGGTGCGGATCCTGAGATCGGTCACCTTCGCCAGCCATCCGGATGAAACGGCCTATCCCTATTGGCTGGCTCTGCTCCGTTCGGTCAGCGGCTACCAGGCGTTCCGCAAGACCTATGCGGACAACTTCAAGGCGGAGCCGATCATGGAATTCCTCGTGTCGAACCTTGCGTTCCCGAGATCGGTGCACCATGCGGTCAGCCATCTGGAGCAGCACATGAAGCGGATCGAGCCTGGCGATGACGCGCATGTCGCCCTGCGCGACAAGGTCATCCGCAAGGCGGCGAAGCTGCGGGCGGATATCGCATGCCTGGAGCGGGAGGACTTCGCGGCTGACAGGATCGATGAGCTGCTCTCCGGCATTTCCCAGTCCTGCATGAAGATCGGGTCGCTGATCGCAGAGTCGTTTTTTCGCCGGGAGGAGGCAACCGCATGAAGCTCGAGATCATGCATATGACGAGATATGCCTACGCGGATCCGGCGGTCGACAGTGTCAATGAGCTCCGCCTGACGCCCAGAACGGATGAGCGGCAGTCGTGCTACCAGCATGACGTCACGGTGGAGCCTCATTCGTCGATGATGGCCTATGAGGATTATTTCGGCAACCGCGTGCACGTGTTCTCTGTCAATGACGCGCATCGGGAGCTGGTGATCCGCGCGCGCTCGGTCGTCGTCACGCGCGAGCTTGCGCCGCCGCAGGTGTCGCTCTCGCCGCAGGACGAGCTGGCCCAGCTCCGATCGGAGGCGTTCGAGGATCGGTTCATCGAATATCTGCTGCCCACGCAGTATACGGCAAGATCGCAGGAGCTGCTGGAGTATGCGAAGCAATTCCCTTTGAACGGGCAAGGGGTGTATCCGTGGATCAGAGAGGTGTCGAGCGCCATTCACCGCGACCTGCAGTATGATCCCGGAGCCACGCATGTCCATACCACGGTCAGCGATACGCTGCAGCTGAGGCGAGGCGTCTGTCAGGACTACGCGCATCTCATGATCTCGGTGTGCAGGGCGGCCGGAGTGCCGGCCAGGTATGTCAGCGGGTATCATTTCGTCGGCGATCTGCAGGGCGGCAATGCCGATTTCGAACAGGCCTCGCATGCCTGGGTGGAGGTCTATATCCCGGGAGTCGGCTGGTACGGCATCGATCCGACGAACAATGCGGAGATCGGCGGCAGGTACGTGAAGCTGGGGCATGGTCGGGACTACAAGGATATCGTGCCGGTGAAGGGCATCTATCGCGGCACGGGCCATCAGCGGCTGGAAGTAACCGTGGATGTGCGCAAGACAGGAGAGTAGTCCGGGGTCTGCACGGGCGGACGAGACATCACAGGCCGACCGGAGGTGAGCCACTCGGCCGTTGTTAAGGATAGGCGGATGGGACGGGGACGGCGTATTGGGGAATGATCCGGCAAAAGCCGAGGCGATGGAAGGAAGGACGGGACCCTGCTTGCGCAGGATATCGGGTGTGCGGGCGGCTCGTGGTTGCCGTCCGCTCTTTTTTCTTTTATAATTGGTATAGACAACATGATAACCGGATAACAGGGCTTCTGGATGAGGGCGGTTGGCGCTGTGTCAGGCCAGGCTGGCAGAGACCTGCATCCGGCAGGAACCAGGTGTCAGGAAGAGATCAAGAGATCGGGAGTCGGTGAATGGATGAGGAAGATTATCAAGAATTCCCCGGTACCGCTCTATTACCAGCTCAAGGAGATCCTCCAGGAGATGATCGACAACGAGGAACTGAAGCCAAATGAGCCGATACCGACGGAGAGGGAGCTGTGTGAGATCCATGGCATCAGCCGCATGACGGCTCGCGAGGCGATCATGGCGCTGGTAAATGAGGGAGTGCTCTATCGGGAGCAGGGCAGGGGGACGTTCGTCGCCGGTCCGAAGCCGAAATATCGGCTGACGGAGCTGAGGGGCATGACCGAAGATATGGAGCGGATGGGTCATCGCGTGGAGACGGAGATTCTCTCCTTCGCGACCGCTCAGGCGACGAAGACGATCCGGAGCCTGTTCGGCCTCGAACAGGACGACGCGCTCGTATATCGCATCGAGCGGCTGCGCATCGTCGACGGCGAACCGTACGCGCTGGAGACGGTGTGGCTGGATGCGGAGAGGCTCAAGGGCATGTCCCGCGAGCGGCTGGAGGGGCGTTCGCTCTACGATGTGCTTCGCCGCGACTATTCGCTGCAGCCCCGTTCCGCCAGACAGACCTTCGAGCCGGTGATCATGAGCGATTATGAGGCGTCCTTGCTGCGCGTGGATCCGGGCTCGCTGGCCCTGCTGTTCCATCAGACGACGTACGGGGAGTCGGAGGAAGTGATCGAGTATGTCAAGTCGATCTATCGCGTGGACCGCTACAAGTTTGAGATATTCCTGAAATCGTGAAGATCAACATCAAGTGGGGAGGAACAGACAGATGAAGCTATGGATAGGCAATGACGGACAGGAGATCGCGCGGTTGGCTGCGGACCGGATCGAGGAGCTGATCCGCAACAAGCCGGATGCGGTGCTGGGTCTGGCGACAGGGAACACGCCGATTGCAACCTATCGCGAGCTGGTCCGGCGTTATCGCGAGGGAAGGATCGATTTCTCGCGGGTCAGGACCTTTAACCTCGATGAATATTATGGGCTGGAGCCTGATCATCCGCAGAGTTATCATTATGATATGTACGAGCATCTGTTCAGCCATATCAACATTCCGAGGGAGAATGTCCACATCCCTTCGGGCACGCCGTCCGATGTGGAGGCCTACTGCCGCGAGTACGAGGAGAAGATCGCCGCGTGCGGCGGCATCGACCTGCAGCTGCTCGGCATCGGGCTGAACGGTCACATCGGCTTTAACGAGCCGGCGGAGGAACTGGTACCCGGCACGCATCTGGTGAAGCTGTCAGAAGAGACGATCAAGGCCAATTCCCGTTTCTTCGCTTCGCCCGAGGAGATGCCGCGCTATGCGATCACGATGGGCATGAGCACGATCATGTCGGCGCGTCAGATCCTGCTGCTGGCGGAAGGGGAAGGCAAGGCGAAGATCATCGGTCAGCTGTTTGACTCCGGGATCACGACGGATATACCGGCGACCTTCCTGAGGCTGCATCGCGATGTGACGGTGCTGGTGGACAGGCAGGCCGGACGATATGTGATCAATGGACGTGAAGGAGCGGGAGCCAGGTGAAGCAACAACAGCTGTTTATCCATGCGATCGTGTACGCGGAGGCCGGCTCGGCTGGCGCGCCGGAGGGGAGCGCGGCCGGAGACGGCAAGCGTCAGGCGCCGGGAGCTTCTCCCGGGGATCGGTATGTGGCGTTGCCTGATGGGGCGGTGATCGTGGAGGACGGGAAGATCAGGGAGATCATCACCGATCGGTCGACGCTGGACGGGCGTGACCTGAGCGGGTATGAGGTCATCGATCTGGGCGGCCAGCTGCTCATCCCCGGCTTCGTGGACGTCCACGTGCATGGCGGCGGCGGATATGATGCGATGGCGGGAGAGGCGGCACATATCCAGGGCATGAGCCGATTCCACGCCTCGCACGGCACGACGTCGATCCTGCCCACGACGCTGACGGCGGACCGGGCAAGCATCGAACGGGCTGTGCTGAGCATCGTGGAAGCGATCAGGCAAGGCAGCGAAGGCGCGGATATCGTCGGCATCCATCTGGAGGGGCCGTTCATCAGCCCGCAGCGCTGCGGTGCCCAGCATCCGGATCATATCCGGGAGCCGTCCATCGAAGAGCTGGATGCGTATCTGCGTCTGGCCGATGGATACGTGAAGCTGATCACGACGGCGCCGGAGCGTCCGAACGCGATGGAGATGATTCGTCATGCGGTGCAGCGCGGCGTGACGGTGTCGATCGGCCATTCCGACGCGACGCTCGACGTTGTGCGGGAAGCCGTCCGGCATGGCGCTTCACACGTGACGCATCTGTTCAACGGCATGCGGCCGCTGCATCACCGCGAGCCGGGGGTGGCAGGCGGCGCCCTGCTGCTGGATGAGTTGACGGTGGAGCTGATCTGCGATGGCTGGCACGTGCATCGCGATCTGGTGGAGCTCGTCTTCCGCGTCAAGCCGGATGAGAAGGTCGTGCTGATCACCGATGCGATGTCGGCGGCCGGATTGCCGGATGGGGATGATTATCAGCTCGGCGGATTGCCGTGCTACAAGGCGGACGGGCAGGTGCGCCTGAAGTCCAGCGGCGATCTGGCCGGCAGTTGTCTGACGCTGGATGAGGCGCTGCGCAACGCGATGCGGTTCACCGGACGCTCGCTGGCGGAGGTGCTGCCTTCACTGACGATCAATCCGGCCAGAGCCGTCGGCATCGCCGACCGCAAGGGTTCGATCGCCCCGGGCAAGGACGCGGATTTCGCCGTGCTGGACGGTCGCTTCCAGGTTACGGCTGCTTATGTCCGAGGGAAGTGTGTGTACCGCCATTGATCGGTCAGGGATCCCGCCGGATGATCCGGGATGGACAGCGGAGCGCTGGCCGCAACAGCATGCAGGCGTTGCTCTGAATATCGGCTACCGTGCCACGTGCTGCTGCCGGCGCCTCATCGTTAATGTCGGGCGGTCAATCGCATCCAGGTCAACAATCAAAACCTTGTTGAGCATAGGAGGGATTCAGGATGACTTCAGGTGATAGCACCCGGCGATTTACCAATCGTGTTGATGAGTATGTCAGATACAGACCCGGCTATCCGCAGGAGGCGCTTGACTATCTCTATACCGTGGTCGGCTTCCAGGCGAGCAGCACCATCGCCGACATCGGAGCGGGAACGGGCATCTTCTCGGCCCATCTGCTGGAGCGGGGCAGCCGAGTGATCGCTGTTGAGCCGAACGACGCCATGCGTCAGGCGGCGGAGATAAGGCTGGGCGGCGATCCGAATTACTCGTCCGCGCCTGGTTCGGCAGAGAGCACGGGACTTCCTGATCGGTCGGTCGATCATATCACCTGCGCGCAGTCCTTTCACTGGTTCGATCGGGACAAGGCGCATGTCGAGTTCAGGCGCATCCTGCGTGCCGGAGGCAGGGTCGTGCTCGTGTGGAACTCGCGTCTCGTGCAGGGGACGCCATTCCGCGAAGAGATCGAGGAACTGCTGGAAAGGTACGGGATCGACTACAAGCAGGTGCGGCACAAGAACATCGCGCCGGAGGCGCTGGAGGCATTCCTGAACGGCGGGGATATGCGGATCACCCGCTTCCCGCATCATCAGCTGCTGGATCTCGCGGGTCTCCGCGGACGGCTGCTGTCTTCCTCCTATGTACCGATGCCGGGGCATCCGAATCACGAACCGATGATGCAGGAGCTTGAACGGATCTTTGCTCGCCACCAGAGGGACGGTTATGTTTCCTTTGATTATGAGACGGAAGTGTACGATGGCAGCCTGGCCTGATGGCCAGGCTGTCTGTCGTCCGGAAGAGGGTCCGCCCGTGGAAGCGAATGGGCGACAGGCGGCGAGTCTCATCATATCGGGCGCACACGTTGTCTGTGACACAGTTGACGGGGGCAGACTGCTGTGTCACTCGTCATCCACAGTTGGAAGTTAATGCCGTCCATCATATTGACGTTCATCCGGGCGCAAGCATATAATTAGGTTACCTAATAGATTGGAAGCCTGATTATATAGCCATTCCAGCATATGGTGCATCTTAAGGAGAGTGGGAACATGGCGGTGGAGCAACACCCCATTGCGAAGGATTTGATGGAAGCGTTCATGCAGATGGGGCGGTATGCGATGAAGGATGGTCGAGGCAAGCATGGATACAGGAGAAGCCAGATCATGGTGCTCTACTGCCTGAAGGATGCGGAGTCGCTTGGCGGACCGGGACTGATGGTGTCCGAGATCAGCAGGAGGCTGAATGTCACGTCGCCGACGGTGACCCAGCTGATCAACGAACTCGAGGTCAGGGGTTTCGTCGAGCGAAAGGTCGATGCCAGGGACCGGCGCGCCGTTCGCATCCTGCTTACGGATAAAGGCAGGGCCTTGATCGACAGGACCACGGAGGCTTTCCTGGATTCGTTCAACGGCCTGGTCGAGCATCTCGGCGAGGAGGAGAGCAAGCAGCTGGCCCATCTGCTGAAGAAGGCTTCCGCTTATCTGCTCAAGAGTCATCTGCAACTGGATCAATATATACTGACGGACGGTGATGGAGAGGTATGAAGAAATTGTTTCCTTATATGCGGCCATACCGGTGGATGATCGTTGGCGTGCTGGTGCTCGTGCTGGCCCAGGTGCTCGCGGATCTGTATCTGCCGGCCTTGATGGCGGACATCGTCGATGTGGGGGTAATGAATGGGGACATTCCCTATATCCTGCGGGTCGGAGGCCTCATGCTGCTGATCACGGCGGTTGGCATGGGATGCATGATCGCTTCAAGCTATCTCTCGGCGAAGGCGGCTTCGGGCTTCGGCAGGGATCTGCGCGGCAAGCTGTTCAGCCATGTGAGCAGCTTCTCGCAGCAGGAGTTCGACAAGATCGGCACGGCGTCGCTGATCACGCGCACGACCAATGACATCACCCAGGTGCAGCAGGTGTTCATCATGATGATGCGGATGATGGTCATCGCTCCGCTGATGTGCATCGGCGGCATCGTCATGGCGGTTCTGACCGATCCCGGCCTGGCGCTGGTGATCGTCGGAGCTCTGCCGGTGCTGGCGCTGCTGATCTTCTTCATCTCGAGGAAGAGTCTGCCGCTCTTCAAGGCGCTGCAGCAGAAGCTCGACAAGCTGAACCTGGTGCAGCGCGAGGGTCTGACCGGCATCCGCGTGATCCGCGCCTTCAACCGCGATCGGCATGAGCAGGAGCGGTTCCGCGAGGCCAACTCCGACCTGACCGGGACGGCGCTGAAGGTGACCCGGCTGATGGCGGCGATGTTCCCCATCATGATGCTGACGATCAATATCGCGACGATCGCGATCATCTGGTTCGGCAGCATCCGCATCGATAACGGGCATATCATGGTCGGCGATCTGATGGCCTTCATCCAATATGCGATGATGATCATGTTCTCGCTCATGATGGTGTCGATGATCTTCGTGATGGTGCCGCGCGCGGCGGTGTCGGCGGGCAGGATCAATGAGGTGCTGGAGATGAAGGCGGCCGTCCGCGATGAAGCGCAGGCGGGAGCCTATGATGAGAAGGCGCATGCCCGGGGGTATGTGGAATTCCGCGACGTCACCTTCCGTTATCCCGGCGCCGAGGAGCCGGTGCTGCGGAACATCTCGTTCACCGCAGGCCCGGGCGAGGTGACGGCGATCATCGGCGGCACCGGGGCAGGCAAATCGACGCTCGTCAACCTGATCCCGAGATTCTACGATGTGGAGAGCGGCTCCGTGCTGGTGGACGGCGTGGATGTCCGGGATATGCCGCAGGAGGTGCTGCGCGGCAAGATCGGCTTCGTGCCCCAGAAGGCGGTGCTGTTCACGGGCACGATCGCGGACAACATCCGCTACGGCAAGGAGGATGCCAGCGAGGAGGAGCTGCGAAGGGCGGCGGAGACGGCGCAGGCGATGGAATTCATCTCGCAGATGGAAGAGGGATTCAACACCCTGATCGCGCAGGGCGGGAAGAACGTGTCAGGCGGACAGAAGCAGCGGCTGGCGATCGCCAGGGCGCTCGTGCGTCGGCCGGAGATCTACGTGTTCGACGACAGCTTCTCGGCCCTGGACTACAAGACGGATGCCAGACTGCGTGCCGCCCTGCGCGAGGAGACGAAGGAGGCGACGGTCATCATCGTCGCACAGCGCGTAAGCACGATCATCGACGCGGATCGCATCATCGTGCTGGATGAGGGCAGGGTCGTCGGCAACGGCAAGCATCATGAACTGATGAAGTCCTGCGAGGTCTATCGGGAGATCGTGGCTTCGCAGCTGTCAGAGGAGGAGATCGCATGAGTGAGCAGGGAAAGCGTGAGATGCATGGCGCTCCTGGCGGCAGACCTCATCCCGGTTCGCCGGCTGGTCCGGGAAGGGGGCCGGGAGGTCCGCATGGAGGTCCCGGCGGTCCGCCAAGGGGGCCGGGCATGATGGGTGGTCACCCCGGCCCGAGGCTGGGGATGCCGGTGGAGCGGGCGAAGGATTTCTCCGGCACGCTGAGGAGATTGCTGGCATACCTGAAGCCGCACAGGTTTCAGTTGATCGCGGTGATCGTGATGTCGGTGCTCAGCACCCTGTTCACGATCCTGTCGCCGAAGATCATGGGTCTGGCGACGACCTCGCTGTTCGCGAGCATTCAACAGAGGATCGAGGGCACGGGCGACGGCCGGATCGACTTCGCGTATATTACGACCATCCTGCTGGTGCTGGCGGGCTTGTACGTGTTCAGCTCGATCTTCGCCTACGCCCAGCAATACATTATGGCCGGCGTCACGCAGAACTCGGTCTACGGACTCAGGCAACAGGTCAATGCGAAGCTGTCCCGCCTGCCGCTCCGCTATTTCGATGGGCGCACGCATGGCGAGACGCTCAGCCGCATCACGAATGATGTGGACAATATCAGCAACACGATGCAGCAGAGCCTGACCCAGATCATCTCGTCGGTGATCACGATCATCGGCGTGGTCATCATGATGCTCTTCATCAGCCCGTGGCTCACCCTGATCTGCCTCCTGACCCTGCCGCTCAGCGCGGTGGCGACGATGCTGGTCGCGAAGCGGTCGCAGGGGTACTTCATCAACCAGCAGCGCACGCTGGGCGAACTGAACGGGCATGTCGAGGAAATGTACGCGGGTCAGCAGATCGTCAAGGTGTTCGGCCATGAGAAGCGCTCGGTGGAGGACTTCAACCGGATCAACGATCGCCTGTATGAAGCGGGTTGGAAAGCCCAGTTCATCTCCGGCATCATCATGCCGCTCATGGTCTTCATCGGCAACATCGGCTATGTGCTGATCGCCGTTGTCGGCGGCATCATGGTGTTCTGGCAGCGCATCGCCATCGGCGACGTGCAGGCGTTCATCCAGTACGCCCGCCAGTTCTCCCAGCCGATCACGCAGGCGGCGAACATCGCCAACATCATCCAGTCGACGATCGCCTCGGCGGAGCGGGTGTTCGAGCTGCTGGATGAAGAGGAGGAGCCGCAGGGCCGATCGGATGCGGCTTCGGAACAGTCCTCTACCGGCGACGATGCGGTGAAGCAGGCGGCGACCGAGCGCCTCCCTGCGGCGAAGGACACGGTCAGGGGGGCGGTCGGCGGCAGCGTGGCGCCTGTGCCAAGCATCAAGGGAGCGGTCGCCTTCGAGCATGTGCGCTTCGGCTATTCGCCGGACGACATCCTGATCGAGGACATGAACATCCGGGTGCAGCCGGGGCAGATGGTGGCGATCGTCGGCCCGACCGGCGCAGGCAAGACGACGCTCGTCAACCTGCTCATGCGATTCTACGACGTGCTCGGCGGCAGGATCACCGTCGACGGGCGGGACATTCGCGACTATGACCGGGGAGAGCTGCGCAGCATGTTCGGCATGGTGCTGCAGGATACGTGGCTGTTCAACGGAACGATCCGCGACAACATCGCCTACGGACGGGAGGGCGCGACGGAACGGGAGATCGTGCAGGCGGCGGTCGCGGCGCATGCGGATCATTTCATCCGCACCTTGCCGGACGGCTATGATACCGTGCTGAACGAGGAGGCCTCCAACATCTCGCAGGGGCAGAAGCAGCTTCTGACGATCGCCCGGGCTTTCCTGGCCGATCCGCGCATCCTGATCCTCGATGAGGCGACGAGCAGCGTGGATACGCGCACCGAGATCCAGATCCAGCGGGCGATGGCGAAGCTGATGCAGGGCCGCACGAGCTTCGTGATCGCGCATCGGCTGTCGACGATCCGAAGTGCCGACATGATCCTCGTGATGAACAAGGGAAGCATCATCGAGCAGGGGACGCATGAGGAGCTTCTCGCCCGGAAGGGCTTCTACGCCGATCTGTACAACAGCCAATTCACCACGCAAGTGCTGCCATCCGCCTGACAGGCGACAGCAGCCAATCAAGCCGCCTCCGGTGAGTCTGACTCATCCCGGGGCGGCTTGTCTGCGTTGTCCGCATGTGTCCGTCCATGACTAGTGCATCGGCATCTTGACCTCCGGATTGACTTGGCGCAGGCCGAAGCGATCACTTATAATGAAACTGTGTCAAAGGAGATTGGAAACAGGATGGATAACTCAATGGAGGAGGGCGCTGGATATGAACAAGAGCAACAAATTCGCATGGACATGGACCGTGAAGCCGGAATATCTGGAGGAGTATGTGAAGATGCACCTGGATCCCTGGCCGGAGGTGCTGGAGGAGCACAGCAAGGCGGGCATTCGCAATTATTCGATCTTCCAGAACGGCAATCAGTTCTTCTACTGCTTCGAGTGTGACGATGTGGAAGCGGCGTTCAGGTATATCGGACAGAGCGAGATCTGCCAGAAGTGGGACGCGATCACGTCGAAGATGGTGGAGGGTTCCTTCGACCACAGCAAGGGAACGCCGCAGCCTCTGAGGGAAGTCTTCTATCTGAAGTGATCAGGTCGGCCGATTGCTCACCTGATGAAACGCATCCATATGGCGTGTGACGGAAAACGTCTCTCCTGCGACAGGCTTCGCGCTTGTGCGGGAGAGACGTTTGGTGTTTGAGCGGAGGCCGGCATCAGCTGTTGGAGCTGTATCTCCGGAAGTACAGGTAAGACGCGATGATCGGTGCGGCAACCGTGATCACGAGAACCAGCAGGAATGCGACCAGCATCCAGGCGGTCGGCAAGAATGCGCTCAGGATCATGACGAGTCCGCCGAAGAACATGATCCTGCCGCCGACCAGGTGGCTGCGCCGCCATACCTGCTCGTTCGCGAGGGTCCACGGCGTCCGGATGCCGAAGAAGTAGTTGTGCTTGAAGCGCGGCAGCAGGTTGCCGAGGAAGACGAACAGGGCTCCGGCGATGATCGGCGCCAGCACGGCCATGTTGAACTCCACGCCCAGGCTGCTGAGGATCGTCGCGCTGTGCACGACCAGCAGGACCAGCAGCGTGATGATGTTGACGGTTTCGATATCGCGCATGCTCTTCTTCAGATTGTCACGCTTCGGGTCGATGAGCGGGGCGATCTTTATCAGCAGCATGACGCCTGCCATGATCGCCGGCATCAGGAACAGTCCGACCGGCTTGGAGGCATAGCGATCCACTTCGCCGTAGGCGTTCCAGTGTATCGGCACTTGATCCGGCATGCGGCCGTAGACGAGCGCGCTGATGATCAGGGCTGCGGCGATGATGCCAAGGGGGAGTATCCATTTTCTCATCGGGTATCCGTCCTTTCTGTTGAGGTTTTCTGGAATTGCAGGATCCACTTCATCACATCCTGGAAGACCGTCGTGTTCAGCGAATACAGGATATGCTGACCCTGACGTTCATCCGTGATCAGCTCAGCCTGTTTGAGAATGTTCAGGTGATTGGATATGCTCGGCCTGGTCATCGTGAAATGCTCGGCGATCTCGCCAGCCGTCATGTCGCGCTCCTTGAGCAGATCCAGGATCTTGCGTCTCGTCGGGTCGGATAGCGCTTTGAAGGTGTCGTTCAGAGACATCGCTCGATCCTCGCTTTCAGATGTAAGATGGAGAGGTTCGTTCATAAGGGTTAACCACTCGTCGACGATTTTTAGATATTTAGATAATTATCAAAATATCTAATTAAATTGTACAGGTTGAAACTCGCCATGTCAAGTCTCCGAAAACAGGAAAAAGGCTTGAGGACTTCCTGTCCAGGCAGTTTCACCTCGATCATGAGAGATATATGCAACAGTTTGCTTTCGATATCCTGGCAAATATGGTATCTTACGGGTATGGAACGGGAAGAGAACAAATCAGGATGCCCTGGAGGCAACAAGTCCATGGTCGCGAAGTGGACGGAACACCGGCTCGTTATTGGATATGGATAACCGGTCTGAGGAGCCGAGATCTGGTCAATCCTGACAGGCACAGGAAGATGGAACGGATGGTGATGTGGATGATGCACAGATGGTGGCCGCTTCTCGTCGTGCTGCTGATCAGCTGCCTCCTTGCGGCCTGCAACGAAGGAACCGTACAGCATGCGGACAACAGCGGCCAGGCCGACGACATCGATCGGACTGGCCGAACAGCAAACGCCGGCGAATCGCCAGGCGGCCGGCCCGGCGAGAGGAATCAAGGGGATGCGGAAAGCGAGCCAGGCCCTCCTCCGGAGGAGGAAGAAGGGCTCCCGCGGCTGCAGCTGACGCGAGTGTTCCCGCAGCTGGCCTTTCAGGTGCCTGTGGGACTGGTCACCGCCCCGGGGGATGACGGAGCGTTCTATGTGATCGAGAAGCAAGGGCGAATCCGGCGCATCAGCCCGGACGGACAGAGAAGCGAGTTGTTCCTCGACATCGGGGATCGGGTGGTGGAAGGCTATATGGAGGAAGGTTTGCTGGGCCTGGCCTTTCATCCTGATTACCCGGACAACGGTTATTTCTATGTGAACTATACGACCGAGAAGCATACGATCATCGCGCGCTATCAGGCGGATGTGAAGGGGGGCGGGGCAGCAGATCCGTCGACGGAGATGGTCTTGCTCACCTACGAACAGCCTTACAACAATCATAACGGCGGCGATCTGCACTTTGGTCCGGACGGCATGCTGTACATCGCATCGGGAGACGGCGGCGGCAGGGGCGACCCTCGCGGCAACGGGCAGAACCTGCGCACCCTGCTGGGCAAGATCCTGCGCATCGATGTTGACCGTGCCGAGAACGGCCAGGCTTACGCGATCCCCGAGGACAACCCCTTCTCTGACCTCACGGATGGCACGAGGCAGGAGATATACGCCTATGGGCTCCGCAACCCCTGGCGCTTCAGCTTCGACGCGGAGACGGGCGAACTGTGGGCTGCGGACGTGGGGCAAGACAAGATCGAGGAGATCAATGTGATCGTAAGCGGCGGCAATTACGGCTGGAATATCAAGGAGGGGACGCGGTGCTATGCCCGCTCGAACTGTGCGGACGATTCGCTGATCGACCCCGTCTACGAATATGATCACAGCCTCGGTCAGTCCATCACCGGCGGATATGTGTATCGCGGTGCGCGCATCCCTGCGTTGGTCGGGCGGTATGTCTATGCTGACTTCGTCAGCGGCAGGGTGTGGGCGTTGAAGCTGGAAGCGGACGGCCAGGCGGACAATGTGCTGCTGCTTGAGTCCGGTCTGGGCATCACGAGCTTCGGCGTTGATGAGGACGGAGAGCTGTATGTGACCACGATCGACGGAGGGATCTACCAATTCACCGCGGCCGACTGACCTGGACGGCCATATGCCGGGGCCTTCGGCACCACGACCAACCATCTCGCGCAGCGCGACATGGATGAAGTTAGCCTGTGATGCTGCCCGGACATCCGGGTCGTGTCAGGATCAGCCAGCGGATCTCCGCGCGGATCGGACACTTCCCGGACATCCGGGCATATCTGTGTTCTGCGGATCTGGCAGGGTATGCCCTGGGAAGCGTCACACAACCACGCCAAGGCATGGGGATCATCAGACTTCAGAGGTCCCACCTGGGCATCGATAACCATTAAAGCCGTATTGTTCTTCATCTTCCTGTTCACCTCATCGGATAGTCAAGTTTCGGCCTTATCGTAACCTGGATCCGCTTCCCGGAAACAGTGATGAAGGTTAGTGACGTTCGGCACCATCCCGATGCTCATGGATTGGCAAGCGATACTTGACCTCGGCGAAGTTGTGCATGAGGAATTCCACGTCCCGCGTCTCGCCGGTTCTTCGATCGATGACGTGACGCCACAGTTCATTTTCCCGGCAGGTGCGGCCAGCCTGCTCAAGGAACCGGTGATTCCTCTCCTCCACGTGATAAGTGCATTCGGTCAGCTCGCTGGACAGATGCGCTCCCTTCAGATGCCTGTCGGTCAGCCAGACGCGAAACTGGAAGGTGGTATCGGTGGGGTTGTGGAAGCGCAGAGCTGCATGCCCTCCACATAGCCTTTCCTGCGCGTCGTCCTGCCGACCAGCACCCAGAAGGAAAAGACTTCTCCCGGCCTGATGAGGATGCCGTCGATATGCTGGATGGCGAGGCGCAGATTCACGATCTTGTTCTCTTGCAGGCGAGGATCCGAATCTCCCAGTTTCCTGCGCAGCAACGATTGATGCTTCTTCACGGTAAACGGAAGCGAATCCGCGGACTTCTCCCTGGCGAACTTTCGATGATCCCACAGATTTTTCAAGGTTCGCTGGAGTCGAAATTGTTCGATCCGCGCATGATAGAAGATCGGATGAACACGGGACAGCTTCATCGGCGAACATTCCCCCACATGGAATGATCATCGTACTTTCACTTCACAGGATAGCAGCTCAAGCCCACAAGATCCACCATCATCCAATCACGCACTCCGTTAGCCGTGAGACAATGGCCGTTTGACCACCAATAGCGGATCGATGCCCCGTTACGACGGAAGGCTGGACTCAGCGCGGTCCTCTGTTCCTTGATTCCGCCATCAGCCACAACAAAGATAAACACAGCCATCTTTTTTGGTTTGCCTCCATAATAACGCCAGGTCCACAGCGGTGACGATGCCCGTCAAGCACGTTTTGCCATGACTTTTTATATACACGGCAATACGGTACAATAATGGTTATCATCAGGAAGTGCTCAAGAACCTCAAGCAAGACTACGGAAGGATGAAACGGTTTGAAGCCAACAGTCGAATTGCTGGCGCCTGCGGGCAACTGGGAATGTCTGCGCGCCGCGGTGGCCAATGGCGCCGACGCGGTGTTCTTCGGCGTGGGCAAGTACAATGCGCGTGTCAGGGCGGATAATTTTCAGGCAGAAGAGCTGCCGGAAGTTATGGCCTATCTGCATAAATACAACGTTCGCGGCTATGTCACGCTGAACATTCTGATCTTCGAGGATGAGCTGGAGGAGGCCCGGCAGCTGGTCGTGGCGTGCATCGACGCGGGAGTGGATGCGCTGATCGTGCAGGATATGGGATTGGTGCGACTGATCCGCGAGATCTCGCCGGACTTCCCGATCCATGGATCGACGCAGATGACGATCACGTCGGCGGAGGCGGTGGAATTCCTCGCCCCGTATGACGTGGAGGTCGTCGTGCTCGGCCGCGAGAACAACCTGAAGCAGATCCGGTCGATCGCGAACCGGACGAAGACGCCGCTGGAGGTATTCGTGCACGGGGCGCTCTGCGTCTCCTACTCCGGCCAATGCCTGACGAGCGAGATGTGGGGCGGGCGTTCGGCCAATCGCGGCGAATGCGCGCAGGCTTGCAGGCTGCCGTATGACCTGATCGTCGACGGCGTGCGCAAGGATATGGGCAATATCGCCTATCTGCTTTCGCCGAAGGATCTGGCCGCGATCGACCTCGTGCCGGAGCTGATCGAGGCGGGCGTGAAGTCGTTCAAGATCGAGGGGCGTCTGAAGTCGCCGGAATATGTGGCGAATGTCGTCAGCAAATACCGCAAGGCGATCGATGAATACCTGGCCGGAAGGGACTACAAGCCATCCGCGGAGGAGATGCGGGAGCTGCAACAGAGCTTCAGCCGCGGCTTCACGCACGGTTTCCTCAAGGGCACGAACAACAAGCAGCTCGTCGACGGCACCTTCCCGAAGAGCCGCGGCGTCTACGTCGGCAAGGTGCTGAAGGTGCTGAAGGACGCGGTCGTATGCGAGATCGAGGCGCCGCTGAAGCGCGGCGACGGCATCGTGTTCGATGCGGGACGGCCGGAGGAGAAGGAAGAGGGCGGCCGCATCTACGACCTGCGCAAGAAGGGCGTGAAGCTGGAGGGCGAGGTGCGCTCCGGCATCATCGAGATCGTCCCGGGCCGTCATGACGTGAATCTGACCAAGGTGCATGTCGGCGACCGCATCTGGAAGACGAGCGACCAGGAGCTGGACCGCAGGCTGCGCAGCACCTTCGAGGAGGAGCGGGCGTTCCGCCTGTTCCCGCTGCACGTGATCGCCAAGGGCAAGGCGGGGCAGCCGCTGGAGTCGATCTGGACCGATGTGACGACGGGTCACACGGTGACGATCGTCTCGGAGCAACTGCTGGAGCCGGCCATGAAGCGTCCGCTGACTGCGGAGTATCTGTCCGAGCAATGGGGCCGCCTCGGCGGGACGATCTTCCAGCTGGACAAGCTCGACTTCTATCTGGCTGGAGACGTGATCGTGCCTGTGAGCGAGCTGAACCGCATGCGCCGGGAAGCGGTGGATCAGCTGGTCCAGCTGCGCATGCAGCCGGTGCGCTATACGAAGCGTTCGATCAAGGTGGACAGCATCCAGCCGTTGAAGGTGGCGGGTGCGCGGCCATCGGAACGCCCGGCGGAGGCATCGGAGCTGATCGCGCTCTGCCGCTCCACAGACCAGATCATCGCCGCCTGCGAGGCGGATGCGGACTGGATCTACGCGGACTTCGAATTCACGAACGACTACCCGCGGGCCGTCGAGCTGGCGCGCCGTTACGGCAAGCCGATCGCGCTCGCCACGCCGCGCATCCACATGCCCGGCGAGAACGGGATCCTGGGCGGCATCGTGAAGGCTGGACCGGATGCGGTGCTCGTTCGCAACCTCGGCGCGCTGCAATATTATGCGGAGTCGCGTCCGGCGGGCATCGAGCTGCGCGGAGACTTCTCGCTGAACATCGCGAACCATCTGGCGGCGGAGCTGTTCCTGTCGCGGGGGCTGCAGCGCATCACGCCTTCGTATGACCTGAACATCCAGCAGATGATCGATCTCCTGGAACGCGCTCCGGTGGACCGGATCGAGATCGTCATCCAGCAGCATCTGCCGATGTTCCATACCGAGCATTGCGTCTATTGCACCTTCCTCAGCGAAGGCACGGACTTCACCAATTGCGGCCGTCCGTGCGAGAGCCATCGCGTGTCGCTCCAGGACCGCATCGGCATGCTGCATCCGGTGCGCGTCGATACCGGCTGCCGCAACACGGTGTACAATGCGATCGAGCAATCCGGCGCGGAATATCTGCCGAATTTCCTGGAGCTTGGCGTGCGCAGCTATCGCGTCGAGTTCCTCGAGGAGGACGGAGCCAAGGTGCAGGAGGTGCTCCGTCTGTACCGCGAGGCGCTGCAAGGCAAGCGCACCGGCACCAGCGTCTGGAGGACGCTGAAGGCGACCAATCAGCTTGGCGTCACGCGCGGTCAGCTGGTCAAGAAGTGATCGGCGAAGCGAGAGACGAAGGAGCAAGACGGAATCGTCGCACGGGAAAGCCCGTCAGATAGGCACATTGACCAGGCACCGGCCATATGTATGATAGTAGAACCTGTCGACAGATGGAGGTGCTGCGATTGTGAGAGTCAGCTTGCGCGGCGGCGATACGCTATGGTATTACAGCCAGCTGTTCCGGATGCCGCTTCAGCTCATCCTCGATTCCAACCCGGATGTCGATCCGACCAGCCTGCAGGTCGGTCAGACGATCCTGATCCCCGGGTATATCGCGGGCGATTACACGGTGGCGCCGGGAGATACCTTGTGGCAGCTGGCAGCGGAGCGCGGCATCCCGCTCGATGCCATCTTCCTGCTCAACCCGGATGTGTCTCCCCAGGCGCTGTATATCGGACAAACCTTGCAGCTCCCGGTCAGGGTGACATGGCCGATCGTCCAGGGAGAGCGGCCGTATACGTACGCGATCCTGATCGATGAGCTGGAACGACTGGCGGAAGTCTATCCATTCATCCGGCTTCGCGATATCGGCACCTCCGTGATGGGTAAGCCCATCCCGGAGGTGCGCATTGGCAACGGGTCGAAGCGGGTGCATGCGAACGGCGCGTTCCACGCCAATGAATGGATCACGACTCCGATCATCATGCGCTTCCTGAACGATTATCTGCTCGCGCTCACCAACGGCACCCCGCTTCGCGGGCTGATGATGGAGCCGTATTACAGGAACGCCATGCTCTCCCTGGTGCCGATGGTGAATCCGGATGGCGTTGACCTCGTGATCAACGGCCCCCCGGGGGAAGAGCCCTACCGCAGCCAGGTGATCGCGATCAACGGCGGCCAGGCGGACTTCTCCGGCTGGAAGGCGAATATTCGCGGAGTGGATCTGAACGACCAGTTCCCGGCGAACTGGGACATCGAGGCCGCACGCCGCGAGCAAGAGCCGTCCCCGCGCGATTATCCGGGGCCGCGCCCGCTGTCCGAGCCGGAGGCGCAGGCGATGGCGGAGCTTGTGCGGAGCAGCGATTTTGCGCGCGTCCTTGCCTTCCACACGCAAGGGGAGGAGATCTACTGGGGCTATGAGCATCTGGAGCCTCCGGAATCGGAGACGATCGTGAATGAATTCGCGCGCGTGAGCGGCTACACGCCGGTCCGTTACGTGGACAGTCACGCCGGCTTCAAGGACTGGTTCATCCAGGACTGGCGACGCCCGGGCTTCACGATCGAGCTCGGCAGCGGGGTGAATCCGCTCCCTCTGACGCAGTTTGAAGAGATCTATCAGGAGAGCCTTGGCATCTTCCTGGCAAGTCTGTATATGTGATCCGACCAGAACGAGAACGCCTGTCCCAAGCGACCAGGCGTTTTTTTGTCTTTGGATTGCCTGATCAGGCATGTATCGCATTTTCTGCTAGTAACATGAAATTAAGGATACATATTGCAAGGTTGCCAAATAGCCAATATGATGAAATAAGGGGAATGTCAGGATGACCAATCAGGGAGTGGGATTATGACCGGGGGACGCGTCAAGAGAGTGATGATCCTGTATGCCAGCTATGGCGACGGTCATTACCAGGTGGCCAGAACATTGCGAGACGAGCTGAAGGGTCGGGGAATCCATGACATTGCGATGATTGATCTGTTCAAGGAAGCCAGTCCGACGGTGAATGCGATCGCGAGATATTTCTATATCAAGAGCTACAATGTCATGCCCGCGGTCTATGGTTGGTTATATTACGGCACGAAGCATATCCGATGGGACTCCTTTTTTGCCAAGTGGCTGCAAGCCTACGGGATCAAGAAATTGATGGAACTGATGAAAGAGCAAAGGCCCGACATGGTGATCCACACGTTCCCGATGTCCGTCATGCCGGAGATCAGCAGGAAAACAGGCCATTACATCCCCAGCGTGACGGTGGTGACCGATTTTGACCTGCATCGCCGATGGGTTCATCCGGCGATCGACAGATTCTATGTGGCTACCGACGACCTGAAGGCGAAGATCGAGCGTGCCGGCATTCCCGAAAGCCGCATCGTCGTAAGCGGTATTCCGGTCCAGCCGGCATTTGAACAGCCGCTGTCAGCGAAGTCCATCCGCGAGAAGTATGGTTTGCCCGATCAGGGACATAACGTGTTGATCATGGCCGGCTCGTATGGCGTCATGCAAGGGCTCGGCGATATGTGCGAGAAGCTGGTGAGGCACCGACAGGCGAGGATCATCGTCGTATGCGGCAAGAACAAGGTGCTGCAGTCCGAGATGGAGAGACGCTTCGCCAGTTTGCCCAATGTGAGGGTGATGGGATTCGTTGAGCATATTCATGAGCTGATGCACATTGCTGCCTGCATCGTGACCAAGCCCGGAGGCATCACCCTGTCTGAAGCGATCATGAAGCAGCTGCCGATCCTCATCTATCGCCCGGTGCCCGGCCAGGAAAGGGACAATGCGCTCTATCTCTCCGGCAGAGGAGCCGCCCGCATCGCCTATGAACCGCAGCAGCTGGAGGCCCAGATCCTGGAGCTGCTGCAAGATGAGGGCCGTCTGCGGGATATGCGCCGGGCGCTGGCTGCGTTGCGCAAGCCGCACGCCGCCAGGGTGATCGTGGACGACATCCTGTCCCTTGAGCGCAACGTTCATCAGCTGAATGTACATAAGGCTTGATCCGATCCCGAGCAGAAGCTGAAACGGACATGCAAGAGTAGCCTGTCAGATTCGATACAGAAAGTTGGTGGATCGTGGAGACGGTCATCAGACTGCTGCAAATCCGCAATTTCGCCCAATACGCACTGATTTTGTTCATTGGAGAATTCGTCAGAGGTGCGATGATCCTCTCTTTGCTGCCGCTTTACGGTCTCGATTACTGGGTGATTGGCGTTGCGGTTACGGCGCATTATGCGACGGATACGATCTCGAAGATCGGGGTCGGGTATCTCGTGGATCGGTTTTCCTCGAGGCTGATGGTGTCCAGCGGGCTGATCCTGGCGATCGCCGCCATCTTCCTCATGTACTATGTGCCCATCCCATGGGTGGTGATCTCCGCATCGGCCTTGCTCGGGCTTGGCATCTCTCCGGTATGGATCGCCTGTCTGGCGATGGTCAAGGACGAGCAGCGGGCAACGCAGATGGGGTTCCTGTATACGCTGTGGCTGGCCGGCATGGGGAGCGGACCGGTGGTCATTAATTTTTTCGTCCGATATGGACATGCCCTCTCCTTTCTGATCCTGAGCATCCTGCTGGCGCTCGGCTTCCTGTTCTCGTTGCGCATCCGGCGAGTTTCACCGGCGAACATCCGCTTCATCCCGGTGCGCCGGCAGTTCCTGATGCTGCTGCAGAAGATGCGCAGGATGAAGCTGCTCCTGCCCGGCATGATCCTGCAGACCCTGGCCGCGAGCATGATGCTGCCGATCTTGCCTGATTTCGCCCAGCTGCGCATCGGCCTCGATCCATCGCAGTATTCGTTCATGCTGATGGCGGGGGGCTTCTGCGCGGTGCTCGGGCTCATCCCGATGGGGAGGCTGTCCGATGTGTACGGCAAGAAACCGTTCCTCGTCGGCGGATTCTGCATGCTGGCGGTGGCGCTCTTCTTCCTGACCCGGACGGACACCCTGCTGTTTGCTCTCCTCTGGGCGGTCGTGCTTGGCCTGTCCTACTCCGCCATGCTGCCTGCCTGGAACGCCTTGCTGTCGTATTATGTGCCGGCCAATCAGGAGGGAGTCGGATGGGGGCTCCTCAATACGGTAGAAGGCATCGGCATCGCTCTCGGTCCGTCCCTTGGCGGGGTGATCGGCAGCCTGTTCACGGTAGCCGCTCCGATCGAAGTCGCGGCGGTGATCTTCCTGGGGATCGGGCTGTTCTATCTGCTCGTGCCGATCAAGGGTCTTGCGACCGGCAAACGTCCGTAATGATGATGAGCGAGTCGAACATGAGAAGACCTGGGCAACGTGCCCCGCGAGGCGCGTGAATGCCCAGGTCTTGATGTTCTTGCAGCGTTCAGGCAGAACATGGACTCATGAAGTCAGATATCTGCGAATGATCTCCTCCCTGGAGATCGCGATGATCTTCGGTTCGAGCAGCTCCGTCTTCGTGCCCAACCGTTCCTTGCCGCGAGGGTGAACGATGAACAGGAGGAAACGGAGATAGGCTTTCGTCAGTCTGGCATACAGGCCATCGGGCAGATCGATCACGGAGAAGCCGAACTTCTGGGTGCCGCGATGGATGAGGGACACGCCATAGATTCCCTTGATGTCCCGGAACGTCGGGTCGTGCTTCAGCTTGTCGGCGAGCAGCGGCATGAGATGCTGCATGCTTCTGATCATCTTCACCGACAGCTGCGTCAATGAGCGGGAGGTGACCCCGAGCTGATGCAGCATCACATTGTTCAGATGAAGCTCGATGATCGGATCGCCTCTCTGAATGACCGGTCCGTCCTCCAGGTGCAGCGGGTTCTTGCTGTGATAGGGCCTGATGCGATACTTGAGGAACGGATCGCTGTCGTCGAACGGTCTGATGCCCAGCACTTTATGGACCAGCTGATCATACCCGAGGAACAGCTTGACGATGATCCGCTTGCCAAGCGATTCACGTACCGGCTGGTCCTTCTCATCCAGTGCCAGCAGTTCATCGATCCTGGCGAACCGCATGCCTTGCGGCTTCAGCACGGCGAGTGTCTCGTCGAGAGCCCGCAGCATATAGCGGGGCGCTTCGGGTATGGCGCCGAATGTTTCGCCGCTGTCATGCAGCAGGACGATGGAGCCTCCCCGGCACTGATTCAGCAGTTGATCGCGCATCCGCTCCACATCATCGGGGCTCTTGCTGCGCCAGTCGTTCACCATGACGGACCAGAGGATGATGCGGAACTTCCTGAGCAGCCGGAAGTCGAAGAGGTTCATGATGCCCCATGGCGGCCGGTAATAGCCGGGTCTTGCGCCGATGATCCTCTCCACGGCATCCGCTGCCTTCCTGACCTGACCGTTGTGAACGGTCCAGGGCAGCATCAGCCAGTTGGATCTGTGCGTGTAATTGTGCACCCCGATCAGATGCCCTTCTTCATGCATCCGCCGTATGAGTTCCGGGTGCTTCTCCGCCATCGAACCGAGCACGAAAAAAGTCGCCTTCACATCATACTTTTTCAGGAGATCAAGCAATTGAGGCGTATATTTCGGATGCGGTCCATCGTCGAAGGTAAGGGCCAGCGTCTGATGCGCGTGCGCCTTCTTGACAACCCCGAACGACCAGATGCGCGTCAGGATAAATGGGATCAGCATATAGATGACTATGAAGACGGCTATACCGAGAATACATCCCCAGAATATCCTCTCTTCCACGAGCAACGCTCTCCTTTGCGCCTCTATGCGGGCAGATATGGCTGAGCCATTGGACCGACTCAAGACACGGAATGCCAGGGTGCCTCGCGCAGCGTCCTCCCAGGTCAGCAACCGGCCGCTTATTTCGAAAAAGCGGTCTCCACTGAAGTCAGTTTATCATAGAATTCGGAGAATTTGTCCTTGTCCGGACTGTTGCGCAGCGCCATCGCGGTTCTTGGATGCTCATTGAGCAGCCCCGTGATCATATACGGGATGATGTAACCCCACTCCACTTGCTCGCGCAACGGAATCATGTACTTCTCGATGATCTCCAGGAGCGGTCGGAGCTGATAGTTGGACTTCTTCAGGTAGCTGACGAGCAGCTCCGTCGTGCAGTTGCCGGCGGCGCGTCCCATGCCGTAGACCGAGGAATCCAGGAATGTGACGCCTTGCTCAACAGCCGTGATCGTATTGGCGAAGGCCAGCTGCATATTGTTGTGCGTGTGGATGCCGAGCTGTTTGCCGGGCAGATGGTTGGCGAATTTCTGGGTCAGGTACTCGATGTCGCGCGGCAACAGACTGCCGTAGGAATCCACGACATAGACCACATCAACCGGACTCTTCGCGATCAACTCAAACGCCTCAAGCAGGTCCTTCTCCATGACATGCGACAGGGCCATGATGTTCAGAGTCGTCTCATATCCCTTGTCATGGAACGTCTGGACCAGGTCGAGCGCCTTGTCGATATCCTTGATGTAGCAAGCGACGCGGATCAGGTCGAGCAGGCTGTCCTCCCGCGGCAGGATGTCCGCCTCATCCACCCGTCCGATATCGACCAGCGCGGACAGCTTGGTCCGCTTCTTCGTGATCACTTCCTTCAGGAACGCATCATCGAGGAAACGCCATGGTCCGGCGCCGTCGCTCTTCAGCAGCCTGGGGGAATTTTTGTATCCGATCTCCATATATTCGACGCCGGCTTCGTTCAATGCTTCATATAGATCGCGGACGAACGGGATGCTGAAATCCCAGTTGTTCACGAGTCCTCCGTCACGTATCGTGCAGTCCAGGATTTTGATGGATTGATGATTTGGTGCCAAGGTTTTCAACTCTCCTTATCGACGACTTCGGATCGCTATTGCGTATCCGGCTGGCGGGGGAGATGATGTGTCTCGCCGCAGCAGGAATTGCTGGATATGAAGTCGAAATGAATGGGTAGTCCATATTCATCTATTTTAACTGATTTCCACAGGAGGATACCACATGAATTTTTGCAGCAAGTGCGGGCAAGCTCTTGAACCCGGGGACCAATTCTGTCAGGAATGCGGAACACCGATTGGCAGCAAGGCGGAAGAGAGCCTCCGCGCGGGTCCGGAGCTTGAAGACAAGCCGCAGACGAGGGAGGAGATCACGGGTCCGCTGCGAGTGCGGAGACCCGGCAAGCTGGGGCTGCTGGCGGCTGTTCTGGTTGTGCTGGCCGGGGTGATCGTCGGCGCTTATTACGTCGGAGCCGCTGCTTATGCTCCTGAGCGAACGGTAGAGGCATTCAGGCAAGCGGTAGAATCCAGGGATATCGACAAGCTGTCCCGGCTCCTGCGGCCGGGAAGCGACGAGATGAGCGTGTCGCGCAAGGATCTCGAGAGACTGGTGGACTACTATAAGGCTTATCCCGCTGACCTGGAGCAGGCGGTTGAGCAGCTGAACGAGAGCATCGAACGCGGAGAGGCGGCTGTGGGGGCTCCGCTGACATTGGTTCAGAACGGCAAGTTCCTCCTGTATGATCTGTACATCATTGAAGTGGCGCCATATTATGTCACGCTCAGCACCAATATGGAAGGCGCGGAGCTGTATGTGGGCGATGCGCGGCTGGCGACGGCGGCAAGCGATGCCTTCAGGGAAAGGTTCGGCCCTTACTGGCCCGGGGAATACGAGGTCAAGGCCGTCTACTCGGGCGAGTTCACCAGTCTGACGGAGACGCAACAGCTTCGTCTGTACGGCCAGCGGGAGCAGGAAGCATATCTGGAGCTTAAGCCGAGCTATGCGCAGTTCGAATCCGGCATCCAGGATGCGATCGTCTATGTCAACGGAGTATCGACCGGCCGTACGGTTCGGGATTTCGACGGGCGGATCGGACCGCTCGCCTTCGATGGCTCGACGACGCTGCATGCGGAGGCGAAGTTCCCGTGGGGGACCTATAGCAGTGCGGAGATCGTGCTGACGCCGGAACTGGAGAACTCGGTGGTGACGTTCCTGTTCGAGGATGCCCATGAGGCGGCGCTCGAGCAGGTGATGAACGCGGTCAATGAATACCTGGCCAGCTGGGTGCCGGCCTACAAGAGCATGGACATTCGCCAGTTCACCAACATCACGGAGGAGCGAAGATCGCTGTTCGCATCGGACTTCCAGTGGATGCTGGAGACAGGGCAGCGGTTCACGGGCGAGATCGTAGGGTCGGAGTTTGATCTGGACAGCTTCGTGCTGGATGGCGGGTACAACGGCAATCCGTATACCGCCGAGATCGATGTTGCCTATGTGCTGCGCGACGCGGCCTGGTATTATGTGGGCGAGGAGCCGCAGCTGCGCGACATGCATTCCTTCAACCGCTATAAGGTCATCTTCGATGAGGAGTCCGGCCGGTGGGTCATCTCCTACTTTACCGCACTCGACAGCATCGATCTGACGAACACCCGGGCGTACAAGTTTGAATAACGGAGGCGGTATGGCAGAATGGATGGAAACCGATTGGTTCTCCGTCCATTTTGCATGTCTGCCGACCGACAGGATCTGCTCGCAGCGGGTAGAAGCGGTCGAGTGAAGCCTGCAGCGGGCAGAATCTGCTTGCAGAAGATCGCATGCCCCAGTTGGACAGGATGCGCAGGATGACGGACTTTGAGCCGCTGGCCGAATATCATGTATAATCGACTCAACATCACCCAAGCGGATACAAGGAGAGGAACCATCGGATGGAACGACTGCAGCGGCTACATGTTGTCGATCAGGGGATACTGGACGGGGAGGCGCTGCAGCCCTTCGCGCTGGAGGAGATCCTGATGCGGCTGGCGGGAGAGACTCGGGAACCGATCGTCCACATCTGGAGGCACAGACGGGCCTTCATCGCCGGTCTGCGCGACCGCCGTCTGCCCTGTGCGGAACAGGCGCTGCAGGAGCTCCGGGCTGCCGGCTACGCCACGGCCGTGCGCAATTCCGGCGGGGCGGCCGTGCCTCTTCACGCGGGCGTGATCAATGTGTCGCTGATCATGCCGAAGCCAGCCGGAACGCTTGATATCTATGACGACTTCGAAGGAATGGCGAGCTTCCTGTCGGCGGTGCTGGCCCCGGCGGGCATCGTCTTCGATACCGGAGAGATAACCGGCTCCTACTGCCCCGGCGAGTATGATCTGAGCATACGCGGTCGCAAGTTCTGCGGCATCGCGCAGCGTCGCAGGCTGGATGCGTACAGCGTGCAGGCGTTTGTCATCGCGGAGGGAGACGGCGCCAGCATGGCGGAGACGGCGCGCAGCTTCTATGAGCGGGCCTGCGGAGGGAGAGGCGATCTCGGGGCGCCGGTGGTCGATCCGGCGAGGATGGCCAGCCTGCAGCAACTGACGGACGGCCGCATGTCAGATGAGCTGTTCTTGCGCTGCTTGCGCGACCTGCTGCAGAGCCTGGGCGCCACGGACGCCAGCGATCTGCCGAAGCGGTATGAGGAGGAGACGAGAAGGCAGATCGCGCAGATGCGGGAGCGTTATGATCGTTAGCAGGCATAGCGGCCCGGGCTTGCCAGGGGACGCAGGCTCGGGTTGCCCTCCCGAACATTCCAATCCGCGCCAATCCGCGCACGCACTTCGCCTGATCTGCCTCTTCGCCCGACACCTGCCCTGGATCGCTATCCCTTCCTCTCTTTTCACATCCATGCTCCATTTCACCTACTGGCATGCTTCCAGCATCCTCTCCGGGGCCAGGCTCATTGGTCCGGGAAGATCCAGCCCATATTTCAGATCGACCCTCTTACTCGCGAGGTCATAAGCTCATTAGTCCGGTTCGAAGGCTTGACCGCCTTGATCAGGCGGATCGCCGGCGAACGGCACCGCTGTCTGAACGCTGCCCCAAGCACTTCCGTATCGCTCCGCGGCGATGCGGATGATCCGCTATGCCCTCCCGAACACCCAGGCGAGCCCCGTCGCCAGCGCCTGCTGCCAGAATCCCCACAGATGTTCCCCAGGCTTCTCCTCATACAACAGATTGGCCTTGCGCTCCTCCAGCAGCGTGCGCACGGCCCGATTCGCGGCCAGGAAGTCAAAGACGCCGCGAGTCGTCTTCACCTCAGTTTCCCTGGTGCCGATCAACTGATAGATGCGAAGCCAGGACAGATCCTGCTCTGCGCTGAGCGCGCTCTGCGTTGACGAGAGAAACGCGCCGGACAGCGACAGCACGCGATGGAACAGCTTGCGATGGCGGAGCGCCAGGTGCAGCGAGACGGTGCCGCCGAGCGAGTCTCCGGCCAGGATGCGCTGATCCGCATCATCGCGCACGGCGTACTTCTGCTCGATATGGGGCAGCATCTCCTCCACGAAGAAGCGCATATACCTGTCGAAGCGATCCCCCTCCGGCGCATAGTCGTCGGTGCGCCGCTCCATGTTGACATCGACGCCGACGACGATGAACGGCTCCAGCTCGCCGTCCAGGATCAGGCGGTTGGCCGTGGTGGCGATGCGGCCGTAATTGAAGAACTGCTCGCCGTCCTGGCAATAGACGACCGGATAGGTGAGCATTTCATCATATCCCGGCGGAAGGTAGACTCTCAGCATCCGCTCTTCCTGCAGGACCGCCGAGTAAAGAAGCTCCCTCACGATCGTGCGCTTTAAGTATTTTTGTTCGTCCATACATGATCCCCCGATCTTTACGACATATTAGCTTTAAAAAAACATGGATTATTTTCAAACTGTATTATATAATTAAGGTACCTGTTATAATCCTATTTTAATAAAAAACACAGAAAAATAAACGAATTAATCATCGAAACAGTTTATAACAGGTCAACGAAATTACTATAACAGTTTACGGATAGGAAAAATAAGCTCAGAGGTGATCAAATTGGCTAACGCAGCAGTAGGCAAGGATTACAGCGTCAAGTTGCAGCCGGTCGAGATGCTGAAGGTCTTGTCTCCAGAAGGCAAAATTATCAATGAGGACATGGTTCCCGATCTTACAGACGATCAACTGCGTGAGATCATGCGCCGCATGGTGTTCACCCGCGCCTGGGACAAACGTGCGGTCAGCTTGCAGCGTCAGGGACGTCTTGGTTTCTATGCGCCGGTATCCGGTCAGGAAGCATCCATGATCGCATCGGAATTCGCCACGCAGAAGGAAGATTTCATCTGCCCTGGTTATCGTGACATGCCGCAGCTCGTATGGCACGGCTATCCGATGTATCAAGCTTTCCTGTATTCCCGCGGCCATCAGCATGGCGGAGAGATTCCGGAAGGCGTCAACGTGCTTCTGCCGCAGATTATCATCGGCGCGCAGATCGTGCAAGCAGCCGGTGTGGCCATGGGCTTCAAGCTCAAGAAGCAGAAGAACGTGGTTGTTGCCTATACCGGTGACGGCGGTTCCTCGCAAGGCGACTTCTACGAAGGCCTGAACTTCGCCGGAGCCTTTAACCTGCCGGTGGTCTTCATCGTGCAAAACAACCAGTACGCGATCTCCACACCGCGCTCCAAGCAAACCGCTGCGGAGACGATCGCCCAGAAAGCCATCGCCGCCGGCATCCGCGGCATCCAGGTAGACGGCATGGACGCGCTCGCTGTTTACAAGGCTACGCATGACGCTGTTGAGCGCGCGCGCAACGGTGAAGGCCCGACGCTCATCGAGACGGTGACCTACCGCTTCGGTCCTCACTCCATGTCCGGCGACGATCCGAGCAAGTACCGCACGAAGGACGAACAAGGCGAATGGGAAAACATCGACCCGCTCATTCGCATGCGCAAATATCTGGAGTCGAAGGGGCTCTGGTCCGAAGAGGAAGAAAATCAGGTTATGGAAGAAGCAAAGGCTACGGTAAACGAACAGATCAAGAAGGCGGAGCAAACGCCGAAGATGACGATCGAAGGTCTGATCGACAGCATGTTCGAAGTGACTCCGCCAGATCTGGAAGAACAGAAAGCACTTTACGCAGCAGCTAAGGGGGATAAGTAATCATGGCACAAATGACGATGATCCAGGCGATCACCGATGCGCTGCGCACCGAACTGCGCCGCGACCCGACCGTGCTTGTATTCGGTGAAGACGTAGGACATGTCGGCGGCGTATTCCGTGCGACGGAAGGATTGCAGAAGGAATTTGGCGAGGAGCGAGTGTTCGACACGCCGCTTGCAGAATCCGGCATCGGAGGTCTGGCGGTTGGTCTGGGCGTGCAAGGCTTCCGTCCGGTAGCTGAGATCCAGTTCATCGGATTTATCTTTGAAGTTATGGACTCCATCGTCGCTCAGGCGGCGCGCATGCGTTACCGTTCGGGCGGACGTTACAACAGTCCGATCGTTTTCCGCACCCCTTACGGTGCAGGCGTCAAATCTCCGGAATTGCACTCCGACCCGCTCGAAGGGCTGCTCGCGCAAACTCCGGGCATCAAGGTCGTGGTGCCGTCCAATCCTTACGATGCGAAGGGGCTGCTGATCTCGGCGATCCGCGACAACGACCCGGTATTCTTCGTGGAGCATCTGAAGCTGTACCGCTCGATCAAGGGCGAAGTGCCTGAGGGCGAATACACCATCCCGCTCGGCAAGGCGAATGTCGTCAAGGAAGGCAAGGACGTGACGATCATCACTTATGGCGCCATGGTGCATACGTCGCTTGAAGCTGCCAAGCTGATCGAGCAGGAACGCGGCGTCAGCGTCGAAGTCATCGACCTGCGCACGATCAAGCCACTCGATATGGAGACCGTGATCGCATCCGTGCAGAAGACGAACCGCGCGATCGTCGTGCAGGAGGCACAACGTTCGGCAGGTGTAGCGGCGGAAGTGATTGCGCAAATTAATGAAAAGGCGATCCTGCACCTTGAGGCTCCAGTTCTGCGCTGTGCGCCTCCGGACACGGTCATCGCATTCCCTCAGATCGAGGATGAATGGGTGCCGAACGCAGCCAGAATCGTTCATACGCTCAAGCAAGTTCTGGACTTCTGAGCCAGACTTTAGAATCGAGGAGGTAGTATAAGTGGCAACTTTCGAATATCGGTTTCCCGAGCTCGGCGAAGGTTTGCATGAAGGGGAAATCGTATCCTGGCATATAAAACCGGGCGATACGGTGCAAGAAGACGACATCATCATGGAAGTGCAGAACGACAAGGCCGTCGTCGAAGTGCCTTCTCCGGTAACCGGCAAAGTCGTGGACATCAAGGTCAAGGAAGGAACGGTTGCGACGGTCGGCCAGGTCGTCGCGATCTTCGATGTGGCCGGCGAAGTTCCGGCTCAGGCGGATCATGGGGCTGCGGCGGCTCCAGCGGCGCCTGAATCATCGCCGGCACCAGCAGCCGCGGCTGCAGGATCGGCAACCTTCGAATATCGTTTCCCTGAACTTGGCGAAGGCCTGCATGAAGGGGAGATCGTATCGTGGCACATCAAACCGGGTGATCCTGTACAGGAAGACGACATCATCATGGAAGTGCAGAACGACAAGGCGGTCGTCGAAGTGCCATCCCCGGTAACCGGCAAGGTGCTGGAGATCAGGGTCAAGGAAGGCACCGTTGCGACCGTTGGCGACGTTGTGGCCGTCTTCGCGGTGGAAGGCGAAGCGCCTGTCCAGGCTGGCCATGGGGCAGCTGCGGCTCCTGCGGCAGCACCGGCGGCTGCACCTTCGGCAGCACCGGCAGCAGCATCGCCAGCAGCGGCACCGGCAGCGGCGATCGCAGACAATTCCAACATCCTCGCAACGCCGGCCGTTCGCAAGTATGCGCGTGAGAAGAACGTGCTGCTGGCGAATGTGAAGGGCACCGGCAAGAACGGCCGGATCACCAGGGAAGACGTGGACGCTTACCTGGCTGGCGGCTCCAAGGCCCAAGCGGCATCGGCAGCACCGGCAGCTGGTGCAGGAGCAGACAAGGCGGCAGTTCCTGTGTTCGCCCCGGCAAGACCGGGCGAGCGCGTCGAAGAGCGCGTGCCGCTCAAGGGCATCCGCAAGGTGATCGCCGGCGCGATGGTGAAGTCGGTCTATACGGCTCCACACGTGACGATCATGGACGAAGTGGACGTATCGGCGCTCGTCGAGCTTCGTTCCAAGGCGAAGCCGATCGGCGAGAAGAAGGGCATCAAGATCACCTATCTGCCGTTCATCGTCAAGGCGCTGGTGGCAGCGGTCAAGCAATACCCTGCGCTTAATGCCTCGATCGACGATGAGAAGGGCGAGATCGTCTACAAACGCTATTACAATATCGGGATCGCCACCGATACGGATAACGGCCTGATCGTGCCTGTGATCGAAGACGCCGATCTGAAATCGATCTGGCAGATCGCGGCCGAGATCAACGACAAGGCCAAACGCGGCCGTGAAGGCAAGCTCGCGCCGAATGAGATGAGAGGCAGCAGCATCTCGATCTCCAACATCGGTTCGGCTGGCGGCATGTTCTTCACGCCGGTTATCAACTGGCCGGAGGTCGCGATCCTTGGCGTAGGTCGCATCAGCGACAAGCCGGTCGTCAAGAATGGCCAGGTGGTGCCGGGCAAGGTGCTCGCCCTGTCGCTCAGCTTCGACCATCGTCTGATCGATGGTGCAACCGCGCAGAACGCCATGAACTTAATCAAACAGTTGCTGGAAGAACCAGGGCTGTTAGCATTGGAGGGTTAACCGATGGTCGTAGGCGATTTTGTCAACGAGGTAGACGTGCTGGTCGTAGGCGCCGGTCCTGGCGGTTACGTGGCAGCGATTCGCGCAGCGCAACTGGGCAAATCCGTCGTCTGTGTAGACAAGGACAATGTCGGCGGCGTGTGCCTGAATCGCGGCTGTATCCCGTCCAAGGCGCTGATCTCTGCGGCGCATCACTATGAAGTGGCGAAGAGAAGCGAAGCGATGGGCATCCTCGCGGAGAATGTGAAGCTGGATTTTGCCAAGGTACAGGAATTCAAGAACAACATCGTCAGCAAGCAAACCGGCGGCATCAATTCCCTGTTCAAGGCCAACAAGGTTCAATTTATCAGCGGTGAGGCATTCTTCGTCAGCGAGAATGTGGTCAGTGTCTCCAACGAAGAAGAAGGCCACCGTTACAAATTCAACCATTGCATCATCGCAACCGGCTCCCGTCCGATCGAGCTGAAGGCATTCCCTTACGGCGGACGCATCCTGTCCTCGACTGAAGCGTTGAACCTGACTGAGGTGCCAAAGCGACTCGTGGTGATCGGCGGCGGCTACATCGGCATCGAGCTCGGACAGACATTCGCCAAGTTCGGTTCCAAGGTTACGGTGCTGGAAGGCTCCTCTTCCATCCTGCCGGGCTTCGATCCGGACCTGTCCCGCCTCGTGGCGCGCAACCTGAACAAGCTGGGCGTCGAAGTGGTCACCGAGGCGCTCGCCGGCAAGGCGGACCAGACGGACAGCGAGGTGACCGTCACCTACACGGCAGGCGGCGCAGAGAAGCAGGTAACAGCCGATTATGTGCTCGTTACCGTTGGCCGCCGTCCGAATACGGACAACATCGGTCTGGACACGATCGGCATCAAGATGACCGACCGCGGTCTGATCGAGGTCGACAAGCAATGCCGCACGAACATCCCGAACATCTATGCGATCGGCGACATCGTGGCTGGTCCGGCTCTGGCGCACAAGGCTTCTTACGAAGGCAAGGTTGCGGCGGAAGCGATCGCCGGAGAGCCCAGCCAGGTCGATTACAAGTGCGTGCCGGCCGTGTGCTTCTCCGATCCGGAGATCGCCAGCGTGGGCCTCAGCGAGACCCAGGCGAAGGCGGAAGGACGCAAGGTCAAGGTCGGCAAGTACATGTACGGCGGGAACGGCCGGGCGCAGACGATGGGGGCTTCGGAAGGCTTCGTGAAGATCGTGGCGGATCCGGAGACGGACATCATCCTGGGCGCACACATCGTGGGTGCGGAATCGTCGAACCTGATCGCGGAGATGGCGCTGGCGATCGAGATGGGAGCTACGCTGGAGGATGTAGCGCTCACGATCCATGCGCATCCGACGCTTGGCGAGATGACGATGGAAGCAGCCGAAGTGGCTCTGGGGCGTCCGATTCATGTGGCCAAGCTGTAAGACGCTGTCCTGTCAGCGTTCATATAGAAGAAGGGGCAAAGGTGCTTGGTGCTTTTGCTCCTTTTTTTCGCCATTTGATCATAAAAGATTGGCGAACCATAGTCATTTAGGAGATAATAGGATGGGCCACGGCTGAAACGCATGGGCCGAAGTAACGTATTACTTTGCAAACGGTTCAGAAGCATCGTGAGCCGGACAGACAAAGAGAGAGGAGTAAAGTGCTCATGGAAATGGAATCCAGACCTAAACCGCAGACGCCACAGATGTCGCCCCAGGCGATCCGATACGTCGTCTTTGGCGCGATCGTGCTGCTGCTTCTGCTATGGGCAACGACCATGTTCTATACCGTGGAGGAGCATGAGAAAGCAGCCATACTGACCTTCGGCAAGTACACCAAGACGGTGGAAGAAGCCGGACTGCACTTCAAGCTGCCATACCCGATCGAGGAGGCCGTGCTGGTGCCTGCGAAGATCGTGCAGCGGATGGAGATCGGCTACCGGGAAAACAATGGTCAGATGACGGTAATTGAAGACGAAGCCTATATGATCACCGGGGACGAAAATATCGTGTCCGCGGATGCGGTTGTCGTATGGCAGATCGCAGACGTGGAGAAGTACCTGTTCAACGTCTCCCATCCGGAGCAATTCCTCCGCAATACCGCGGTTGGCGCGATCCGTTCCGTCATGGGAGCGAACATGCTGGACTTCGCCATCACGGAGGGCAAGAGCGTCATCCAGGCGCAGGCCAAGGAACTGCTGATCGAAACCTTAAGCAAGTATGACACGGGCATCTTCGTCGTCGATCTGCTGTTCCAGGACATCGAACCGCCGCCAGGGGAAGTGGCCGCTGCCTTTGCGGAAGTGACGAACGCCCGCGAGGAGAAAAACACGAAGATCAATGAGGCGAACCAGTACCGCAACGAACGCCTGCCTACCGCGCGCGGTGAAGCGCAAGCGTTGATCGAGAAGGCTGAGGCGCAGAAGCAATCGCGTATCCTGAACGCACAGGGCGATGTGGCGCAGTTCAATGCCCTGTATGAGGAGTATGTGAACAATCCGGCCGTCACCCGTGCCCGTCTCATCCTGGAGACGCTGGAGACGATCCTGCCGAATGCCCAGATCTTCATCACCGACTCCTCGGGTGACACGGTCAGCTACTTGCCGCTCAATGAGCTGATGAGAAATGCGACATCTTCGTCGACAGGAGGCAGCCGCTAATGAAGAAAGGACTAATCACGATCGCCATCGTCGCCTTGCTGGCCGTCATGATCGGCGGAGGAACCTTCTATATCGTGAAGGAAGACGAATATCGGGCGGTCATGCAATTCGGTGAAGCGAAGAAGATCGTCTCCCAGGCAGGCCTGCATGTGAAGATTCCGTTCATCCAGACGACCAAGTCCATCCCGAAATATCAGATGGTGTATGACAGCTCGCCAAGCGAGATCCTGACGAAGGACCAGAAGCCGATTCGCGTCGACAACTACACCGTATGGCGCATCTCGGATCCGAACCAGTTCCTGCGCAACGTCAGAGAGGTCAGCGTCGCCACCGAGCGCATCGAGAATGCCGTGTACAGCACGGTGCGCCGCAAGCTGTCGCAGATCGAGTTCGGCCAGATCATCAGTGAGAACACGTCGCGCGGTGACCTGAATGCGGAGATCACGGCTGAAGTCGCAAGCACGCTCCGTCCGCTCGGCATCGAGATCGTCGACGTGCACATCAAGCGCACGGACCTGCCGGAAGTCAACAAGCAGAGCGTCTACAACCGGATGATCTCGGACCGCAAGGCGATGGCTCAGCGCTACTTGTCCGAAGGCGAGGAAGAGAAGCTGAAGATCACGTCCAATGCGGATCGTGAAGCGATCGAGCTGATCGCCAAGGCGGAAGCCGACGCGAAGAAGATCATCGCGGAAGGCGAGCAGGAAGCGGCCCGGATCTACAACGAGGCCTATGGCAAGGATCCGGAATTCTATAACCTGTACCGCACGCTGCAGAGCTACGTGAAGACCTTCGAAGGCAAACCGGTCATCATGTTGCCGATCGATTCACCGTATACGAAGATTCTGCTGGGCGAATGATCGCCCATGAACAGGAAGGCCATCCCTGAGATCAGGGATGGCCTTTCAGCATCTCTATGGGGTTTATGAATTGGTCAGATAATCTTCATTCAGCGTCTGCTCCAGGAAGTTGCGGACGATCGACACTTCGACCCGCCGGTTGGCGGCCCGACCTTCCACCGTATCGTTGGAGGCGATCGGCCGGTATTCGCCGTAGCCGACCGAGCTGACGCGCTCCGGCGAGATGTCCGACTCGAGCAGGATCTTCATGAAGTTGACAGCGCGCATCGCGCTGAGCTCCCAGTTGGACGGGAAGCGGGCGGTGTTGATCGGCACGTTGTCGGTGTGACCCGACACCATGATCTCGTATTCCGGATACCGGGCGAGCATCTCGCCGATCGAACGCGCGAGCTTCTCTGCTTCCGGCTTCAGGTCGGCGCTGGCCGAATCGAACAGCGCAGTGTCGCGGAAGGTGATCAGAAGCTGTCGGCTGTTCAGCGTCGTTTCCAGCTGGCTCGACAGGCCATTATCCTGAATGTAGGAGTCCAGCTTGTCCTTGAGTTCAGTCAGCTGCCTCGTCTCTTGCTCGATCATCTTGGCGAGGTACGATTTCACGTCGTTCTCATCCACATCCTTGGCTCGATCCTTGATGTTGGAGTCCTTCAGCTTCATGTTGCTGATGTCTTCAGGCAATTCAATGTACGATGAGCCATTGAAGAAGCCGAGGCCATTGTTAAACGCGATATTAAAGGAGCGACTGATCGTCTGCAGCTTGCCTTCATCGATGATGCTGGATGCGAACAGCACGATGAACAGGGCGAGGAGCAGCGTCAGCAGGTCGGAGTAAGGGACGAGCCATGTTTCATCAAAGTGCTCGTCCGCGTGATGTTTATTCTTCTTCTTGCGCATTGGCGTCCTCCTCTTCCTCTTGGCGTCGTTCAGCAGGAGTCAGGAATACGGAGAGCTTCTGCTGGATGGCGAGAGTCGATACGCCGGATTGGATCGAGAGCAGGCCCTCAACGATCATCATCTTGAGCTCGACTTCCTTCTTCGAGATCTGTTTCAACTTCGTCGCGATCGGGTGCCAGAGAACGTAGCCGGAGAATATCCCGTAGAGCGTCGCGATAAATGCGGCAGCAATCGAGGTGCCGAGCGATCCCACATCATCGAATTGGCCGAGCGCCGCGACCAGGCCGACAACCGCACCGAGCACGCCCAGCGTAGGAGCGGTGGAACCTGCCGAAGTGAAGATGGCGGCGTTGTTGCGATGTCTCTCTTCCATGACCGAGATGTCTTCGAGCAACACATCGCGCACGAAATCATGGTCATTGCCGTCGATGATCATGCGCATGCCGTTCTTGAGGAATTCGTCGTCGATCTCCTCGACCTGGTTCTCCAGTGCCAGCAAGCCTTCGCGTCTGGTGATCGTCGCCCATTCGGTAAACAGTTCAATGACCTGCTTCTTGGACATCAGCTTCGGCTCAACGAAGATGATCTTGAGCAGGACCGGAATCTTCTTCAACTCACTGAATGGATAAGAGATGAGCAGCACGGAGATGGTACCGCCGAAGATGATGAGCAGCGCCGGCACATTGGCCAGAGCGGACAGCGGTGCTCCCTTCAGCACCATGCCAACGCCGACGGAAATAACTGCGAATATAAGTCCGTATAGAGTAGAATTCTTCATCGTGTACACTCCTCCAAGAATATGCTGATGGTCGTCCGGATCACCGGGATGCACGGCTGTGTCCATCAACCAGGGGCAGCCCGCGATTCGCCTGGGTTCAGCCTGAATTCGTATAGGTTCAACATCACCACCGTGAATCCTGCACGGATTCGACAGGACCACTCTGGTCTTATCGAACTTATCACGTTCTTCATTCAAAACATATGAAATACCAAGCTGCCCCTCGCGTCCTGAGCGACCTGGTTCCAGCCAAGTATTTCTCTATTAATATATCGGCTGTTTGGTCGGGAAACTTGACGGTTAATTTCGAATAATTGAAGAAGGGTTGTGGGGTTGCCATGTGAAGGCCGGTCCGTCTGCGGATGTGTTGGCGGATGGAAATGGGGAGAAGCGCCGCTTGCGGATGGCGAGCGGCACTTCGTCATGGGATGCTCCTGGCGTGCCAGGATGTGCCGCGGCTAACGGCTGGTCCATCTGCTGCTCCTGAGCCAGAGATCATGCTGAGAGGCGATCTCCCAGATCTTCAGGGCGACTCTGAGGAGAGGGGTCGCCTGATAGATGATCAGGGCGACAAGCCCCGCCCAGAACAGGGAAGCTGCGGCAAGGATGCTCTGGAGGAAGAGGGCGATCAGCAGGATGCAAGCGGTGAGGCCGAGCGAGGGCAGCAGCTTCCTGAGCCAGATGAGCAAGGCGGCTCCCCACCGTTCGCCGGACGCAACAGCGAATTGTATATACATGAAGCCGAGGCGAGCAAGCGCAAGGTAGAGCAGGTAGCCGATCCATGGGAGCAGGCTGCCCGGCTGCAGCAGGCTGACCAGGTCTCCGTTGCGCAAGGCGCGAGCGACGGGCGGAACCAGCCAGTACAGCGGAGCCAGCGCCGCCAGGGTCTGCAGGGCATAGAGCGAGAGGAATCTTCCCCACATGCGCCTGATGCCGTCGATGAACACGCGCCACTGGTCGCCGGTGGAATGGTGGATGGTCTGGAATACTCCCGCGTTGATCAGCGGCGTCAGCAACATCCGGACGAGCAGCATCGCCAGCAGGGTCAGCACATACGCATCCGCCATATCGGTCTTCAGCAGGCGGATCTCGCTCTCGATCCAGAAGAGCGAGGACCAGTTCGGAATATCTTCCCCGGGGTATCGATACAGGATCGGCCCTACCACAGAATGTACATATCGATACAGGATGAAGCTCCAGATGATCTCATACAGGAACAGCAGGACGATGATCAGCGATCTGCGGCCAACCGCGAACAGTCCGGCCTTAAGCGATTCGAGCAATGGTCTCTCCCCTTTCTACCAGGCAAATATGCTGAACAGCAGCTCGACCAGCTTCGATGTGCCATACGACCATCGCACTTCGTCGCTCGCGGCGATCTCGGCTCTCATGAAGTTGTTGTAATGGCGATTCTCCAGGATCTGACGGAACTCCGGATCGACGAGCACCCATTCCGCCGGCTGCTCGGTGTAGAGGACGAGCTCCTTCTGCTTCTCCGCGCCATTCCACTTTTCCATGTGGATCGAGCCATCGGCGAGCTTGATCGCGACTTCGACCGGGCGGTGTACGCCTCCCAGCCGTTCCAGGTAGACGCGCGTCTCGTAGACGGTCGTGCCATGCTGTTCCGTTTGCCGGGATTTCACGCCGGTTACGGCATAATCGATCATCATATCTCCGTAGACGAATTGCTTGAAATAGCTGTCCCAGTTGCGATGGGTGACATCCTGCAGCACCTTCTGGAAGTCCTGCGTCGTCGGATGACGGAACTTCCAGCGCTGGAAGTAGGTCCTGAGCACCTGCTTCATCTTCTTCGTGCCGATCGTCTGCTCGATGTCTTGCAGCACCAGGCTGGCTCTGGTGTACACATTCTCCGCATACACCTCGTGATTGTCGTAATCCCAGGCATTCAGCTTGAGCGGTTCGGGGTCTGTGATGTAGCTGGACAGGATGGGCAAGCTGCGCGTCAGGCCGTACTGGCTCTCCATCACCTTGTCTTCGACGTAAGTGGTGAAGCCCTCATCCAGCCAGGCCTCCTCGAATTCGTTGCTCGCGACGATCCCGTACCAGAACTGATGCCCGATCTCATGCACGACCACGCGTTCCAGCTCGCGGCTCGGCTGGGCTTCGCTGGCTTCCCATGCCGTGATCAGCGTCGGATATTCCATCCCTCCCGCACCGCCTGCGCCTGAAGGCGGCACCACGATGGACAGCGTCGAGTACGGGTAAGCGCCGTACCATTCGCTGAAGCTGGAGAGCGCGCGCTTGGCAGCGGTGAAGTATCGCTTCTCCAGATGAGCCTGATGCGGGTCGAGGTACAGCTTGATCTTCACGCCGGGCAGATGCGGGGTGGAGAAGGCTTCTTCGGCATAGATGAAATCCGGCGACGCTGCCCAGGCGAAATCGTGCACGTCCTCCGCATAGAAATGATACAGCCGCCTCACGCCGTCATCCTTATGAGGAGCAACGGGGAATCCGGTCGCGGCCACGATGTGAGAGGAAGGAACATCGATCTTGATGTTGTAGGTGCCGAAGTCGGCGTAGAATTCGGAGTTGCCGTGGTATTGGTGGAGGTTCCAGCCCTCCTGCGCCGCGCCGCGCCGTCCTTTCGGCTCGTATACGGCCAGCTTCGGAAACCACTGGCCAGCCATGACGAAGTCGCCTGCATAGCCCATCCGGGCGTATATATAAGGAAGCTGCACCTGAAACGTCATGTTCAGGGTGACGGATTGGCCCGGCTCGACCGGCTCGGGCAGTTTGATGACCATCAGCGTCTGGTCGGCCGGATTGTCGTCATCCGGCTGCACGTAACGCATCGTGTCGAGCAGATCGGCGCCATCGCTGCGGGTGATGGAGAGAATCTCCATATACCCTATGCTGTCTGGTGTGCGTTCATCGTCGCGTAGCTTGCCTCCCGATTCCCGGTTGAAGGTGGTCCTGTCATCGCGGAAGGCGTTCGGATAGAGGTGGAAGTACAGCTCCTGTACCGGCAGCTTGCCGGGGTGGCGCCAGGTGACGGTCTGTTCGCCGTGCAACATATGGCGCTCCGCATCCAGGCGGACGGAGATGTGGTAGTCCACGATGCGATTGCTGAGCGGCTCGATCTTCGGTACGGGGGTCTCCGGCAGTGTTCCTGGCGTGCCGGGCTTGTTCGATGGAGCAGAGCCGGAGCTGCTCTCGGGCCTTGCCTGCAGCGAGACCGTTGCTGGTGCATCCAAACCGTTATCGGCGAAGACGATATAGATGAAGAAACATGCGGCCAGTATTGCGGGTATGGCGCCGTACAGCCGGCGATGATCACGAGACTTCATGGCAAGCTTCCCTCCGTTGACAAGCATCTACAGCATGTATATGAAGGGACTTGGCCAAATATTTCTCTGAGCTGGGGTGTGCGACGAAAATAGCGGAAGTCGAATGGACTCTGTGTCGCGGGGAAGCTGCTCCTGCGCAAACTGGCGGAAGGTCAATTTCCTCTGTTGAATAAGGTGAGATTTGTACGAAAGAACGTACCATCTGTTGAATGATGGCCATTCCGAATACCGTTATATGACGAAAATCGTGCTTCTCCCCCCTATCACGACGTTTAGATTGTCGCTAGTTCAACAAATGGGGGGCATCATCAAGCAGTTGAAAAGAGCCAACTTGTGTTATAATTCATAGGGAAAGCTGGTGTCCGACCTGGACACGGACAGGATCGAACCGATCACAGACAAGGCGCATCAGCACCGCGCCAACCAGGATGAGGTGAATGCACAGTGGAAATGGAGACGGGCAAGAAGAAAATCTCATTAAATATCGTGAGCAACAAGACCAATCACAAGGGCTTCGGGGCAGGCTCGATCGACCTGAGCAACCTGTCCAGCATCATCATCGACGGAGATGAAGCCTATATCGATCTGGGCGCCATACACGCGAAGAGCAAGGTGGAGCGGCGCATCAAGTTCTCGATGGACAAAAACGACGTGCCGAACGGTCGCAAGGTATGGGTCGTATGGGTGGCCGTGGACCGCGATGAACGCGGGGCATTCTATGGCGGGGTGACTGCCTGTGAGATGCTGATCGACAGCGAGGCAGGACGCGGCTGGAAGATCCTGGCCGACCATGTCAATCAGATGGACCGCGCCCTGAAGCGGAAATATATCGTGGACGGCCTGAGCGATCATGAACGGCAGCTGCTTAAGGGCGTGCTGGTCAACCACAACGCTGAGTGGTGGGAGCGCTCGCCGCAAGAGCTGAAGGATCTGCTCGGTTGATGTCATCTGCCCCGACGAGGATAAGGGCGGTTCCCCTTGCTGGAACCGCCCTTATCACATCTTCGGAGATCCATGCACGCTTCGCCCCCGTCAGCAAGACTTAACCTTTATTCATACCACCAGCGCTTCAGTTTCTCCCACCAGGATCGATGCTCCTCACGCGTGCCTTCCTCCCCGTGCCGTTCGAGGATGTCCTCGCGCTGCGCACCCTCATGCTCCGAGCAGAACTCCGTCGGCTCGGTGCCCTTCACGAAATATTCCAGCCTGGACCCCGCGCCGCAATCCGGCGTGGCGATCGTGCCGGTAGCGGGATCGACGTACAGCGAGATGACCCCTGGCGGCACCTCGAACAGCTTCGGCGGGACAGCGCGCAGCGCCGCTTCGATGAAATCGGCGAATATCGGCGCCGCCCGGGAAGATTCCGCCCTGGAGATCGTTCGGTCCCGATCGTAGCCCAACCAGACGGCCACCGCCAGCTCCGGCGTGAAGCCGACCATCCAGGCGTCCGTGTTGGTGGTGCCGGTCTTGCCGGCTGCGGGACGCTTCAGTGTGCTGGCAACTCTCGCCGCTGTGCCTCCCGGCTCGAACACGCTCTCCATCAGCTTCGTCAGGACATAGGCGTAGGCTGGCTCCACGACCCGCTCGGACTGCGGCTTCGCTTCATAGAGGACCCTGCCGCGCGAATCCTCGATGCGCAAGACGGCCGTCGGCTCGCGGCGTATCCCCTGGCTGGCGATGACGCTGTAGGCGGCAGCCATCTCGAACGGGCTGACCGGGAATGTGCCCAGGGCCAGCGACGGCAGAGGCTGCAGCGGTCCGGAGATGCCGAGCCTTCGCGCCATCTCGATGACCTTCTCCGGGCCGATGTCCATGATCGTATGCACGGCATAGATATTGTCCGACAGGGCGATGGCCTGGCGGAGCGTGATGTCGTCGTTGACATATCGTTCGCCGAAGTTGCTGGGCGTGTAGGTCTTGCGCCCATCATCATACGTGAAGCTGGTCGGTTCGCTGCGGTAGCGGGTCAGCGCGGTGAACCCTTCCTGCCGGAGCGCGGTCAGATACATGATCGGCTTGAAGGCCGAGCCCGGCTGCCGGGTCGTGGCGAAGGCGCGATTGTATTGATTCTGCTCGTAGTTCCTTCCTCCCACCATCGCCTTGATATGACCGGTACGCGGATCAATCGCCACCAGCGCGGCCTGCAGCTCCGGGTAGCCCTGCAGGTTCCTGGCGATCGCTTCTTCGGCGGCTCGCTGCATCTCCAGATCGAGCGTGGTATAGACCCTGATCCCACCGCCGCTGAGCAGATTCTCGTCCAGTCCCAGCTTGTGAACGGCTATCTGCCGGACATAGTCGCTGAAGTAAGGGGCCTCGGACACCCGGTCATGCTCCAGGGGCTGATAGACGAGCTCCTCCGCATATGCGGCGTCCGCCTCGGCCTGGGTGATCATGCCGTTATCGACCATCGCCTGCAGGACGAGCTTCTGTCTGCGCTTGGCATTGGCCGGATCGATGTAGGGCGAATAGTACAGGGCCCCCTTGGGCACGCCGGCGAGGAGCGCGCTTTCGGCCAGCGTGAGATCCTTCGCGGACTTGCCGAAGTACCCTTGCGCCGCCGTCTCCACGCCATACAGACTGTGGCCGAAATAGATCGTGTTCAGGTACAGCTCGAGGATCTCGTCCTTGCTGAAATTGAGCTCCAGCTGCAAGGCATAGATCGCTTCCTTGAGCTTGCGATTCCAGGTGCGCTCATGGCTGAGGTACAGATTGCGCGCCAGCTGCTGGGTGAGCGTGCTGGCACCCTGTACCTTGTCCATGCTGCGCAGATTCACCCAGATGGCGCGCAGCGTACCTTGCAGATCGATGCCAAAGTGCCGGTAGAATCGCTGATCCTCAACCGCGATGATCGCCTGCTTGAACGAATCGGCAATCTCGGACAACCTGACGATCTCCCGATTCTGACCGGCATGGATCGAGTCGATCACCTCTCCCCGCGCATCGAGGATCAGGGAGGTTTGCTCGATGGTCGCAACAGGCAAGGTCTGTGTGCCAAGATAGAAGAAGAAACCCATGATGCCGGCTGAGCCCAGCACGCACAGGGTGAGGAAGAGCGACAGCAGGCGCTTCACCAGCTGGCCGATCGTCATCTTGCGCCTTCGGGCCGTTTGCTTCAGTTGGTCATTCGAGCTCATGAGATCAGTCGCCCCTTCGTCTGCCAGGTTGGTATATAAGTAGTATGGAAGGGGCACCCAGTTCCTATACGCCGTCGGGCTTAAGCTCGCGGAAGCAGGCGATGCTCGACATCAGGCGGTTCATCTTCCTGAATCGGCCCAAAAATAAATTGCAATTCTACTGCGATTTAATATAATACTTCATATGTGAAATGAAGCATTGTTCCGGCAGACGAAAGGTATACTATGCCTGTACAAACGGATGGAAAGAGGGAAACGAGATGGAATTGTGGTTTACAGAGAAGCAGACGGAGCACTTCGGCATCACCGCCCAAATACGCGAAACGCTCGTGCGCGAGCAAACGCAGTTTCAGGATCTGGCGATCATTGATACGATCGAGTTCGGCCGCATGCTGGTACTGGACAGCATGGTCATGACCACGGAGAAGGATGAATTCGTCTATCATGAGATGGTTGCTCATCCGGCGCTGTTCACGCATCCCAATCCCAGACACGTGCTGGTGGTGGGCGGCGGCGACGGCGGCGTCATCCGCGAGGTGCTGAAGCATCCCGACGTGGAGAAGGCGGTGCTCGTCGACATCGACGGCAAGGTGATCGAATACTCGAAGAAGTATCTGCCTTCGATCGCCGGATGGCTCGACGACCCGCGCGTGGAAGTGCTGGTGAACGATGGATACATGCACATTCATGATCACAAGAATGAATACGACGTGATCATGGTCGATTCCACAGAACCGGTCGGTCCGGCTGTACAACTGTTTACGAGAGGCTTCTACCAGGGCATCTATGACGCGCTGAAGGAAGACGGCATGTTCGTCGCGCAGACTGACAACCCCTGGTTCAAGGCGGATCTGATCCGAAACGTGAATCGGGACGTGAAGGAAGTGTTCCCGATCGTGCGCGTATATGGCGCCAACATCCCTACATATCCAAGCGGCCTGTGGACGTTTACGATGGGCAGCAAGAAGTACGATCCCCTCAAGGTGGACGAGAGCCAGATCCCGGAGATCGACACCAGGTATTATTCGCCTCGTCTGCACAAAGCGGCGTTCGTGCTGCCGAAGTTCGTGGAAGATCTGATCAAGTAATCGAAAGAAGAAGGGTTGAATGACTGTGAAATTGGATCAAGGCTATTCCGGCAATGTGTTCATCCTGAGCTCCGAGGAGTACGAGTCCGCGCAAGCTGTCCTGTATGGCATGCCGATGGATTATACCGTCAGCTTCCGTCCGGGTTCCCGTTTCGGTCCGGCCAGAATCCGCGAGGCGTCGGTCGGTCTCGAAGAGTACAGCCCGTATCTGGACCGCACGCTGTATGAGATCAAGTATTTTGATGCGGGGGATCTGCTCCTGCCGTTCGGCAATGCGGCTCGCAGCCTGGAGCTGATCGGAGACTTCGTGAAGAGGCCGCTGTCAGACGGCAAGCTGATCGTCGGCATGGGCGGCGAGCATCTGGTGACCTGGCCGGTCCTGCAGGAGGTCCACAAGCTGTATCCGGATCTGGCCGTCATCCACATCGACGCGCACGCCGACCTTCGCGAGCAGTACGAGGGCGAGCCGTTGTCCCATTCCACGCCGATCCGCAAGGCAGCGGAGCTGATGGGCGGCAAGAACATCTACCAGTTCGGCATCCGCTCGGGCTCGAAGGAGGAGTTCGAATACGGACGCCGCGAATGCCATTTCTATCCGTTCGATGTGCTGGAGCCGCTGAAGAAGGTGCTGCCTGATCTGTCAGGTCGACCTGTGTATGTCACGATCGACATCGACGTGCTGGATCCTTCGGCAGCTCCGGGGACCGGTACGGCGGAAGCGGGCGGCATCACCTCGAAGGAGCTTCTGGCCGCGATTCATGCGATCGCCAGGTCGGATGTGAAGGTGGTCGGCTGCGATGTCGTGGAAGTGGCTCCGGTATACGACCCGACCGAGCAGACGCAGATCGTGGCAGCCAAGCTCATCCGCGAGATGCTGCTTGGCTTCTTGAAGGAGTAAGCCGCGTCCATGCCCGCGAGCGTACCGGTAAGCATCCGGCTGGACAGCACCGTCAGCGGCGAGCTGTCGCAGCATCACTACCGCGGCGAGCTGTACCGCAAAGGCTCGTCCGTCTACGTCCGCTACACAGAGCTGGACGAGGAGGAGCGGGAGATTCGTACGATCGTCAAGCTGAACGCGCAGGAGATCAAGATCATGCGCAGCGGACAGATCGAGTCGGAGCAATGCTTCGTGCTGCATGAACGGAAGAGAGGACTTTACCGCACCAGGATGGGCGTGTTGCCGCTGGAGACGGACACGAGGTCGATGGATGTCGAGTTTTCAGAGGGGCGATATTCGGCAGCATGGACTTATTCCTTGTATATAGCGGAAGAACATGCAGGTGAATTTGCCCTTAAGTTAACGATTCAGGAGGAACAAGTATGAGCGTAATCGAGCAAGTCAAGCAAGCTCTGGTGAATGAGATCAGGGAAGCCGTGCTCGCCTCGGAGCTTGCCGCTCAGGCCGAGCTTCCGGAGATTGTCCTGGAGACGCCGCGCGAGAAGGTGCACGGCGATTATTCGACGAATATCGCCATGCAGCTGACGCGGATCGCGAAGCAGAACCCGCGCGCGATCGCCGAACGGATCGTGAGCCAGATCCGCAAGGAGCGGGTGTATGTGGAGCGGATCGAGATCGCCGGGCCGGGATTTATCAACTTCTATATGGACAAGACCTTCCTGCACGGCGTGATCCGGCAGATCTCCCGCGAAGGGGAGTCGTATGGCAAGGTGGACATCGGGGCCGGCAAGAAGGTGCAGGTCGAATTCGTCAGCGCCAATCCGACCGGCAGTCTCCATCTCGGTCATGCCAGGGGCGCGGCATTCGGCGATTCGCTGTGCAATGTGCTCGCCTTCGCCGGATACGATGTGACACGGGAATATTATATCAATGACGCGGGCAATCAGATTCTGAACCTCGCGAAGTCGATCGACGCCAGGTACCGGCAGGCGCTCGGGCTCGAGGCGGAAATGCCGGAGGACGGCTATTATGGCGAGGATATCATCGGCTTCGCGAAGCAGCTGGTGGAACAGGACGGAGACAAGTATCTGAGCTGGTCCGAAGAAGAGAGGCTGAAGTTCTTCCGCCAGTACGGTCTCGAGCAGGAGCTCGCCAAGATCAAGCGGGATCTGGAGCGGTTCCGCGTCTCCTTCGACGTATGGACGAGCGAGACGAAGATCTACGAGGCCGGGGAAGTGGAGGCGGTGCTCAAGGAGCTGACGGACAAGGGGCAGACCTATGAGGCCGACGGAGCGGTATGGCTGAAGACGACGCCGTACGGCGACGACAAGGACCGCGTGCTCGTCAAGAATGACGGAACCTATACGTATCTGACGCCGGATATTGCTTATCACAAGAATAAGTATGAGCGCGGGTTCGATCAGATGATCAATATCTGGGGCGCGGATCATCACGGCTACATCCCGCGGGTCAAGGCGGCGATGCAGGCGCTTGGCTATTCGCCGGACAAGCTGACGGTGCTCATCACACAGATGGTCAGCCTGTACCAGGGCGGCGAGAAGGTCAAGATGTCGAAGCGCACCGGCAAGGCGGTCACGATGGAGGATCTGATGGATGAAGTCGGAGTCGACGCCATCCGCTATTTCTTCACGATGCGCGGCATCGACTCGCATCTCGATTTTGACATGGATCTGGCTGTGTCCCAGTCCAACGAGAATCCGGTCTATTATGTGCAATATGCGCATGCGCGCATCTGCAGCATCTACCGCCAGGCAGAGGAGCAGGGGATCAACCCGCTGCCCGTCGATCAGATCGATCTTGGGGGCCTCACTCTGGAAGCGGAGTTCGAGCTGTTGCGCAAGCTGGGCGAGCTGCCGCAGGAGGTGGCCGAAGCGGCCAGGCTGTATGCGCCGCATCGGCTGATCCGCTACGTCTTCGAGCTGGCTTCCCAGTTCCACAGCTATTACAAGGCAGAACGCATCATCACGGGCGATGCGCAGCTGACTCAGGCTCGCCTCGCCCTGGTCGGATGCGTGCGCACCGTGCTGGCCAACGTCCTGCGCCTGATCGGGGTATCCGCTCCGGAGCGCATGTGACGGGCGCGGAGCAGGCGGCGCACGGCGGCCCATGCATTCAGTTCACCGGTCTTGATGCGCCTTCCGGCGTGCGAGACCGGTGTTGTGCTTTGCAGGAGAATCTTCTTCACTTGCCCTGGCGTCAGCTTGCGGTCGATGGAGAGAAGCAGCGCCGCGGCGCCGCTGACGTAACCCGCGGCCATCGACGTGCCGCTGAGCACGCAGTAATCGCCGTCCGGCCAGGTGGACATCACCTTCTCGCCCGGGGCATAGATATCGATGCTCTCTCCCCGATTGCTCATGCCGAGCACCTGATGTTTGCGGCTGGTGGCGCCTACGGAGATAACCTCCGGGTAACAGGCGGGATAATCGGCTCGCCGCTTGCCATCATTGCCCGCCGAGGCGACGATGACGATGCCGGCGCGATGGGCGCGGCGCACGGCTTCGCGAAGCGCCAGGCTGTCGCGGCGCATGCCGAAGCTCATGTTGATGATATGCATGCGATGCTCGATGCACCACTCGATGCCGGCGACAATATCGGAGATGGAGGCGGAGCCCATCTGGTCGAATGCCTTGACCGGATAGATCTCGGCGTCCGGCGCCGTGCCCGTCATCCCTGAGCCGCTGCCGCTGGCGGCGATCGTGCCTGCGATATGCGTGCCGTGCCCGTTGTCATCGTGCGGCGGCAGGTGCGGCTGCAGCACGTTGTAGCCGGCGCGGGCAGCATGCTCCAGATCGCGGTGGCCATAGTCCAGCCCCGTGTCGATCACGGCGATGCGTATCTTCTTGCCGGTGGCGTATCTCCACGCCTTCGGTGCCTGGATCCGGCGGATGCCCCAGGGGATGAAAGGGGAAGGTTTGCTCACATTGATGGCGAACCGTTTCAGGAGTTCCATGGGGAGCGATATGCGTCGCATGGGCGAGATGTGAACGTAGGAGCGGGAAGAACGGTCCCTGTGACCGGTGTGCAGACGTCTTGCTGGCAGCTTCCCTGCCGATTGTCCTTTGTTCAATGCGCCATCCTCCTGCTGTTTCAGTGGTCTGGATTACCTCCAGTGTATGTCGCCGCAGGGTGATCGTTATAGACGCTTCGCCCGTCACGATGAGAATAGGCGTTTGCAAGTGTCAAAAGGAGCCACAGGACATATGAATAGGATGAGAGATCTGTCAGGGCTGCCGGTTTCGCTTAACATATGCTCTGGCGATCTTTCGCGGATACAGTCAAGGGCTGTCCTGATCATCACAGATGATTGGGGCAGCCTTATCCGTGTTGCTGGGGAAATGCGCGGGATGACTTGACACACAGTTGCATTTTGGATAAAAATAAGGTTTACTTATTGTGATAATGGTAAGTTCAAGATCATGCTTCTGATGAATAGATTCACTTCATAGGTATGTGATCATGATATTTCAAAAACGCTTGAAGGGAGTACCAAGACATGAGCCAGTACACGTTAAAGATTTCCGAGGAACGTGCCAAGGAAATGCCCATGGTCGACCTCGCTTTCGAAATCCTGAAGGCATCCAATACACCGTATTACTACAGGGACCTCATGCAGGAAATCGCCAAGATCAAAGGCATCTCCGACGACGAGATCATGAATGTGATCGCCCAGCTGTACACGGAGATCAATATCGACGGCCGCTTCGCCTGTGTGGGGAACAACCTCTGGGGACTGAAGCGCTGGTATCCGATCGACAAGCAGGATGACATGGCTGGCGGCACCCGTCCGCGCATCATCAACGATGACGACGATGATGAAGATGAGGATCTGTTTGAAGAGGAACACGATGAGGATTACCTGTCCGATGACGAGGATGACTTCGATTCGGTCGGCGATGACGATGAGATCTTCCCGGACGATGATGACGAGCTGCCGGACGATCTCGGCCCCGAACTGGACGAAGAACTCGACGCGGATGAAGACTTTGACGAAGATCTGGACGACGCGGTGGATGACTTCGAGGACGTTGAGGACGAGGAAGACAACTAAGCCTGCGCGCATGCTTCACGGTGCTTTCGGACCTGTCATACCCCCGGACCGGGGTTGCTTGACATGTCCACACACTCCATGTAAACTATTGCATGGGCTAATAATTTTAATGTTATATTACACGTGAATATGTTCAAAATAAATGAAAAGTGCCCCCGTTACGGGACACTTTTTTTGTTTTGACCATTGTCTCATTAGAAGCATCTTCGATGATGACTGGAGGTTATATTTTGACGAAGTATATCTTTGTAACAGGCGGAGTCGTGTCCGGATTAGGCAAGGGAATAACGGCGGCATCGCTCGGCAGATTGCTCAAGAACCGCGGACTGAAGGTGACGATCCAGAAGTTCGACCCGTACATCAACGTCGACCCGGGTACGATGAGCCCGTATCAGCACGGCGAGGTTTTCGTTACGGATGACGGGGCTGAGACCGATCTGGACCTCGGGCATTATGAGCGGTTCATCGACATCAACCTGACGAAGAACAGCAATGTCACGACGGGCAAGATCTACTCGTCGGTCATCACCAAGGAGCGGCGCGGCGAATACCTGGGCGGCACGGTGCAGGTCATCCCGCATATCACGAACGAGATCAAGGACAGGGTGTTCCGTGCGGGGAGAGAAGCGCAGGTGGACGTCGTGATCACGGAGATCGGCGGCACGGTGGGCGACATCGAGAGCTTGCCGTTCCTGGAGGCGATCCGCCAGATCAGGAGCGACATCGGACGGGAGAACGTGATGTATATCCACGTCACTCTGATCCCCTACATCAAAGCCTCCGGCGAGATGAAGACGAAGCCGACGCAGCACAGCGTGAAGGAGCTGCGCAGCATCGGCATTCAGCCGCACGTCATCGTGTGCCGGACCGAGCATGAGCTGAGCAGCGACCTGAAGCGCAAGCTGGCGCTGTTCTGCGACATCGACGCGGATGCGGTGATCGAATGCCGCGATGCCGAGACCCTGTACGAGGTGCCGCTCATGCTGCGCGATCAGGGCCTCGACGATCTCGTGGTGAAGTACCTCGGGCTCGGCGGCAAGCCACAGGCCGACATGCAGGAATGGGAAGAGCTGGTGCGCCGCGTGAAGCAACCGAAGCAGCTCTCGGAGATCGCGATCGTCGGCAAGTATGTCGAGCTTCATGACGCATACCTGAGCATCGTGGAATCGCTGGAACACGCGGGGATCGCGAACAATACCGACGTCCATATCCGCTGGATCAATGCGGAGGATGTCACCGACGACAATGCGGCGGAGCTGCTCAAGGGTGTGCATGGCGTGCTCGTGCCGGGGGGATTCGGCGACCGCGGCATCGAGGGCAAGATCTCGGCGATCCGCTATGCGCGTGAGCAGCGCATCCCTTTCTTCGGCATCTGCCTTGGCATGCAGGTGGCCGTGGTGGAATATGCGCGCAACATCGTCGGACTGAAGGACGCCAACAGCTCGGAGATCAATCCTTCCACGCCATATCCGGTGATCGATCTGCTGCCTGAGCAGAAGGATATCGAGGATCTCGGCGGCACGATGCGCCTGGGCCTGTATCCGTGCAAGGTCGCTGAGGGATCCCTGGCCATGAAGGCTTACCAGGACGAGCTCGTGTATGAACGGCATCGCCATCGCTATGAGTTCAACAATCAGTACAGGGAGCTTCTGGAGAAGCATGGCTTCCGCATCACCGGAACATCGCCGGACGGCCGTCTGGTCGAGATCATCGAGGTGCTGGATCACCCGTGGTTCGTGGCGGTGCAGTTCCATCCGGAATTCACTTCCCGTCCGAATCGTCCGCAGCCGTTGTTCAGGGACTTCGTCAAAGCAGCCTATCAGTACATGCTGGAGCATCAAGACAATATAAATCCATAAATTATAAAAAGCGGAAGGAAAACCACTTCTGGCATCGAATGATATAACTTGGAAATGTGTTCGGAAGTTTCGATTACAGAAGGGGATTTGGCTATGGGACATAGGAAGAAGTTATTGATCGTTGATGACCAGAATGGCATCCGCATGCTGCTGATGGAAGTGTTCTCCGGCGAAGGGTATGAGACGTATCAGGCCTCCAACGGGAGGAATGCGATTGAGATCGTGAAGAATATGAAGCCGGATCTGGTTCTGCTCGACATGAAGATACCTGGCATGGACGGGTTGGAGATTCTCAAGCAGATTCGCAAGATCGACACCGAGATCAAGGTCATCATGATGACGGCCTATGGAGAACTGGACATGATCAAGGAAGCGATGCAACTGGGGGCGCTCTCCCACTTCACGAAGCCCTTCGATATCGATGAACTCCGCCTTGCGGTGAATCGGCTGTTCGCCGACAACGACTACGCGCAGCGCTTGTCAGGCTGAGCCAACGTCCCCTCCACCATGACGGAACGGCCTGCCGGCTGTCTGACGTCCGGTTGTTCGGGCCAGGCGCCAGACATTCACGGGTCACGTTCCTTGCGGGAACCTCAGGCTGTCGGCCTGCTCCTACCGGATCTTCCATTGTCAGTAATTCCCAGACTGATCAAGTGTCATGATGTGACGTCTGTAAGTGTATTTTTCAGATCATTGTGTTATAATGTGTCAGTAAACTTAGAAGGAGAACGGAGGAAACACGATGCCTTTAGTATCCATGAATGAGTTTTTGCCCAAAGCGAAAGAGAAGAAATTCGCGGTCGGCCAGTTTAACATGAACAATCTGGAGTTTGCCCAGGCGATCGCCGACGCCGCCGCTGAACTGAACTCGCCGTTCATCTACGGTGTCAGCGAAGGCGCGCTGAAGTACATGGGCATGGAATATACGGTTGCCATCGCCAGGGCAGCCGCAGAGAAGACTGGCCTGCCGATCGCGCTGCATCTGGACCATGGCAGCAGCTTCGAAGTGGCCATGGCCTGCATTCGCGCGGGCTTCACTTCCATCATGTTCGACGGTTCGCATTATCCGCTTGAGGAGAATATCCGCCTGACCCGGGAGATCGTCAAGGTCGCGCATGCGATGGGCGTTTCCGTTGAAGGCGAGCTTGGCACGATCGGCGGCGTTGAGGACGATCTGAGCGTTGACGAGGCTGATGCTGCCCTGGCCAAGCCTGAAGAAGCCATTTACTTCTATGAGCAGACCGGGGTCGACGCCCTGGCGATTGCCGTTGGTACAGCTCACGGCATGTACTCCGGCGAACCGAAGATCCGTTATGACATCATCGAAGCGGTAGCCAGCAAGGTGCCGGTGCCGATCGTCCTGCACGGCGGATCTGGCGTGCCTGATGAGTCCATCCGCCAGTCGATCGCCGCGGGTGTAGGCAAGATCAACGTGAACACGGAGAACCAGGTGGCATGCACGGCGACGATCCGCGAGATCCTGGGCAAGGATGCGAAGGTGATCGATCCAAGGAAATATCTGGGTCCGGCAAGAACCGCCATGGTCGAAGTGGTCAAGTCGAAGATCTTACTGTTCGGAAGCGCCAACCAGGCTTAAGCTGTATCGGGGAAACAGGAATTAACGATGAACATGGGAAACTCATCGATGCGATGGCTTTCCCATTTCCGTTATTTCCGCTAAGTCTAGCGTACGTAACATACATACAGTTAGGGTGAGAGACCGGACTATGGAAAAATTGATAATCGCGGGCGGACGGCCTCTTCGCGGCACGATACAGATGAGCGGCGCCAAGAACAGCGCGATCGCCCTGATACCAGCAGCGCTGCTGGCGGATTCGCCGGTTACGCTGGAGAACCTGCCGAAACTGAGCGATGTGGCGATCTATGCGGAGCTGCTGACCCAACTGGGGGCCAAGGTAACCTGGCATGAGGACAAGATGGTGATTGACCCCGCCGGCCTGCGCCCGATACCGATGCCCAACGGCAATGTCAAGAAGCTTCGCGCTTCCTACTATCTGATGGGAGCGCTTCTCGGCAGGTTCGGTGAAGCGGTGGTTGGCATGCCGGGGGGATGCAATTTTGAGCCTCGGCCCATCGATCAGCACATCAAAGGCTTCGAGGCACTGGGTGCGGATGTGCGCAATGAGCATGGATGCATACACCTGAAAGCCAAGGAATTGCGCGGCGCGAAGATCTATCTGGATGTGGTGAGCGTCGGCGCAACGATCAATATCATGCTGGCGGCCTCCCGGGCCAAAGGTGTGACGATCATCGAAAACGCCGCCAAGGAACCGGAGATCATCGATGTGGCCACCTTGCTCAGCTCGATGGGCGTGAGCATCAAGGGAGCCGGAACCGAGACGATCCGGATCGAGGGGGCGACCAACCTGAGCGGATGCCGGCATTCGATCATTCCGGACCGGATCCAGGCAGGCACCTATATGATACTGGCCGCGGCGACACGCGGCGATATAACGATTGACAACGTCATCCCGAAGCATCTTGAAGCCGTAACCGCGAAGCTTCAGGAGATGGGAGTTCATGTATATGAGATGGATGAGAGCATACGAGTCGTTGGACAGCCTTACTATGAAAGCATCGACGTGAAAGCGTTGGTGTACCCCGGATTTGCCACAGATCTTCAAGCCCCGATGACCAGTCTTATGACTCAAGCAAGAGGTACCAGCATCCTGACAGATCACGTCTACAACAATCGATTCAAGCATGTGCCGGAATTGCAGCGCATGGGAGCGAAGATACGCGTGGAAGGCAGGACGGCGATCATCGAAGGTTCAGAGCTCTATGCAGCGCGCGTGCGGGCGACCGATCTTCGCGCCGGAGCAAGCCTCGTGGTCGCAGCGCTCACGGTGAGAAGCGGTCTCACGGAGATTACGGGGGTTGAATATATCGACCGCGGCTATGACAATCTCGTGCAGAATCTGACTCGACTCGGGGCGGAAGTTTGGCGTGAAGCCGAATAGAATAACGTTCTCAAGTATACAATGGGTTTTATAGAATAATGATTAGAATGATGATATAGATTCCTCACACTCGCTATGAATGAGCTGTCTCCCGCTTCTTGATGGAACTGGCGTCAGCCAGGCATTTCTTTATGAAATATTCAATATTGGACATACTATATATGAAACGGAATGGTGATGATCCTAGCATGGAATTGCAATTAGCCGAGTTAGAGCAACTGAAGCTGACCGAGCTCTATAACTTGGCCAAGAAATATCAGATCCCTTATTATGGTCAGTTGAAGAAAAAAGAATTAATCTTCGCCATCCTGCGCGCGCAGGCGGAGCACAACGGCTTCATGTTCATGCAGGGCGTGCTGGATATCCTTCCGGAGGGATATGGGTTCCTGAGACCGATCAACTATCTGCCCAGTCCGGAAGATATCTACATCTCCGCCTCGCAGATACGCAAGTTCGATCTCAGGCCCGGTGACCTGGTGTCGGGCAAATGTCGGGCTCCCAAGGAGTCGGAAAAGTATTTCGGTTTGTTGCATGTGGACGCGGTCAATGGCGAAAAGCCGGAAACGGCAGCAGAACGACTTCATTTTCCCGCTCTTACTCCTCTATATCCTCAGGAGAAAATCGTTCTTGAAACAGCCCCTGACAAATTGGCAACCCGAATTATGGACCTGCTCGCGCCGGTGGGACTTGGCCAACGCGGTCTGATCGTGGCCCCGCCGAAGGCCGGCAAGACCTTGCTGCTGAAGGAAATCGCCAACAGCATTTCCCACAATTACCCGGATATCGAGCTGTTCGTCCTGCTGATCGACGAGCGGCCGGAAGAAGTAACGGACATGCAGCGTTCGGTGAAGGCTGAAGTGGTGGCGTCGACATTCGATGAACTGCCCGAGAACCATATCAAGGTAGCTGAGCTTGTGCTGCAGCGGGCGCAGAGGCTCGTGGAGCACAAGAAGGACGTCGTCATCCTGATGGACAGCATCACGCGGCTGGCCAGAGCGTACAATCTGGTCATCCCGCCATCGGGCAGAACGTTGTCCGGCGGCATCGACCCTGCGGCATTCCATCGTCCGAAGCGCTTCTTCGGCTCTGCGCGCAACGTGGAGGAAGGGGGAAGCCTGACGATCCTCGCCACGGCGCTGATCGACACGGGCTCGCGGATGGACGACGTGATCTACGAGGAATTCAAGGGCACAGGCAACATGGAGCTGCATCTGGACCGGAAGCTGGCGGAACGCCGCATCTTCCCGGCGATCGATATTCGCCGCTCCGGCACGCGCCGCGAGGAGATGCTCCTGACCAAGGAAGAGCTGGAGAAGGTCTGGCTCATCCGCAAATCGATGAATGAGAACAATGATTATATCGAACAGATGATCAAGAAACTGCAGGAAACCAAGACCAACGCCGAATTCCTGGAATCGCTGGACAGCCTGATGTCAGGCAAACGGAAACATTCCGCATCTTAACCCATCCAAGGAGTTATCAGCCATGTACCTCGTATATACAGATCAGGCCGGCAATGTCTATAATCATGAACAATGGTACGGTCTCGGCCGGAGCGGAGATATGATCAGCGAGATCCTGCCGGAAGAGCTGATCCCGTTGCCTTCGGGAGCGACGCTCGTGGCGATGCCGTATACCAGCCCGATCGGCATGGACCCGGAAACCGGCGAAATGCACCGTCTGGACGGCCCGTTTACGGCTGTGGGCGCGCTCTTGCCGCAAGGCTACACGAGATTATTCCTGCCGGGTTATGTCAAGTCCGAGAAGGACAAGGCGTTGCCGATCTTCGGCTACACGGCGGTCGTGTGGAAGGATGAGGGCTTCTATGTCGCCGCCGAGCGCACGGATGATCCGGAGCCCTGGGATCCGCGCAACTGTGACGTGGATCTCCTGGAACGCAAGGTGGAGCTTCTCAATTCGAAGTATCCGGAGAACCGGCTGTACCAGCATCTGACGAAGTGTGCGCTCGAGTACGAATGTCTCACCGCCTCCAATACCTTCCTGCAGCGTCTGGAAGGCGGTGTGCCCGTCTCCTATTCCTGCAATGCCGGCTGCTTCGGTTGTCTGTCGGCCCAGCCGGAGGATCGGGGCTTCGTGGCGCCGCAGACGCGGATGAACTTCAAGCCAACGGTCGACGAGGTTGTCGAGATCATGCTGGAGCATCTGGTGACACCTGACAGCATCATCAGCTTCGGTCAGGGCTGCGAGGGGGAGCCCTCCACCCAGTTCCCGACGATCATCGAAGCGATCAGGCGAGTCCGTGCCGTAACGGACATGGGCTATATCAATATGAACACCAATGCGGGTCTGACCGACCAGATTCGCATGATCGTCGACGCGGGGCTGGATCTGATGCGCGTCAGCACGATCAGCGCGCTGGAGGACCATTATAACGCCTATTATATGCCGCGCGGGTACAAGCTCAGCAATGTGGAGAAGTCGCTCAGCTATGCGGCTTCGCAAGGCGTCTATACGTCGATCAACTATCTGATCTTCCCGGGCGTGACCGACCGGGAGGAGGAGCTGGAGGCGATGATCGAGTTCGTGCGTCGCACCGATCTCAAGCTGATCCAGCTGCGCAACCTGAATATCGACCCGGAGAACTATCTGCAGCTCATCCCGCCGCCGCGCGGTGAGATCCTCGGCATGAAGCAGGCGATCGAGATCCTGCGCCAGGAGCTGCCGGGCGTGGTGATCGGCTCCTATACGCATGTTCCCCCTTCCGGGCGCAATCGCGCTCATGTGGCTTCCATGAACCGGTGAATCGGCGGGGAGCGGCGCTGGCGCAGGCGCCTTCGCCGCTTGCAATGCGGATAAACGATGGTTGCATCGGGGGTTGGTGCGTGCTATAATGTCTTCATGTGTCAATTTTACTCTGGGCGCAAGGCGCTCAGGGCGGAAAGAGGTGAACGATCGATGAAACCAGCTATTCATCCTGAATACCACGTGACGACTGTAACTTGCGCTTGCGGGAACACATTTGAGACCGGCTCGATCAAGAAGAATCTTCGCGTGGAAATCTGCTCGGTATGCCACCCGTTCTTTACCGGCAAGCAGAAGTTCGTCGATTCTGGCGGTCGTGTGGACAAGTTCAAGAAGAAATACGGACTGTGATCCATTGATTAGCATAATCGTTACGGGAATAAAGACACCTTCACGGGTCATCCTATGATCTGAGGAGGTGTCTTCTTTATGCGTCAAACAGGAATTGGCAGCCGTTCCCGCTGGCTCCTTGCCGCTGTCGTACTGATGCTCAGCCTGGTGACGGCGGCGTGCGGAGGTGCTGCGGAGAGCGAAACGTACCAATATCCGGCGGATGGATACCTGGGCATCACCCAGACGAATCCGGAACTTCCGACCAATCCATCCAGCCGAAGCTATGCCGAGAATTCTGAGGTGATCCAACGGACACTCTTGAGCATAGATGGCATCGAGCGCGTGAGTTCCTTCTCCAACGGGCCTCATGTGGTCGTCTACCTGACTCTCAAGGAGGGCCTGAGCGACAGGGAGCGGGAAGCGATCAGGGAGAAGGCCGAGAAGGCGCTGAGCTTCAACAGCCCGGGGTTCGATTACCAGGTGAGGCTACGCTAGAGCGGGATCTATGGGCAACTTCCCAGATAGTGAGTGTAAAATGTTTGTGGGCAGAAAAAAGGAATAATTGGTGAACGAATGCGGAAAAGCATGGAAAAAGGCTTCCCTTCTTGGTAGAGTGTAAGTCGACGAAAACCACACTTAGGAAGGAGAAGC
>Ga0310828_1000235_pt1 | contig 75002 bp, 83 predicted proteins | sample WT_ome_3_FD_202242 | JGI IMG/M metagenome (GOLD analysis project Ga0310828, IMG submission 202242) | Sorghum-adapted microbial communities enriched on wild type (WT) sorghum from Joint BioEnergy Institute, Emeryville, California, United... ... | reverse complement strand
TTCTACAATCGCAAACGAGTCCATTCGGCGATCGGGTATCTCACACCCATTCAATGCGAACAAATGTACGATTATGTTGCGTAATTTTCTCGATTCCATGTGTCCAATCTATTGACAGAGGTCCACAGATTCTCCTCCAACGGACAAGCCTTGGGGTGTCCGTTCTTTCATGGTTCATGATCCGGATGGAAACATGGTAAGCTTTATCAAACATCTTGCGAAAGAGATTTGATCCCAGTAACCCGGTATTTTCTCAACAATAATGAAGTGTTCTTTGAAGACCTGAATTATGTCCTCGATACCGAACAAGATCCGGAAAGCAAGAACTTTGTGTTCAGATGGTCGAGGGACAACACGAAGAAGCGATCGCCTGCGATGATGCTCTGCATCTAATTGCGGAAGATGCGGAGGGAAGGAAGATCGGATATGTCATTATTCGCGGATTGTTAAATCCACATCATTGCTATGAGATCTTCCGAAACAACCTGATAACACAATATTCACGCAACGGGCCGTTCGGCCCTTGGTCCGGCACGAATGATCCTCGTAGTGTTGTTTTAGATTTAAGCACCCTTGAATTTGAAATTAAGTAGTGTGTAAGTAACTCGAAGAAGGCCCGAACATCTCATAACACCGCATTCACGCATCGGTCCGGCATTCGCCGTCCCTCGGTTGCCCGAGGCATTTCGTGGAAGCGGATTCAGGCGATCGATGCAGTGATAAGGAACTTAGAAGTGTTGGGGGAGACCGCGGGTAAATTCCGGCGCTGGCGGGTCAAATGAATTCCGTCGTTGACACACACAAATCGTCAACGTAGTCAAGGGAGTCCATGCATGCTTGCCGCAAGGGGCTCCGAAGTCATTCGGACAGGGAAAATACCGAGTTAGGAGGATCCTCATGAAAATCTTAGGCGGCTATCACTATATTCCGGTCAGTGACCTGAAACGTTCCGCGGAATGGTATTCGAAGCATCTGGGGTTTCAGACGGTTTTTGAAGATCCCTTGTACATGGAGCTGCGGTCCGAAACAGGCGTAAGGATTTTGCTTTTGCCAAACGAGGGAAGCATCCATTCCCATATGAACTATCAAAATGGTCCCCAGGCCTCGCACGGATTTGTCGTTGCTGATATTGAAAGTGCCTATAAAAAGCTGGTCGACGAAGGCATCAAGGTCACCCAAATTTCCAATTACCAGGGGACATCATTTGGATTCTATGATCCGGATGGGAACCTGCTTGAATTGTGGAGCGATTACCCTTTTGAGTTGTAAAAAGAAGGACGCTGCCCGAAACTCCCGGAAGACCCTATGAAAAGAGTCACCCAAGCTTGAACGGAAACTTCTGCACCAGAGCTGAAAGGAATGGACTCCATTGACCCGGTACCTGCTCAGCAATCATGAAGTATTCATCAGAAAAACGGAACATGAAGACTTGGATTATGTGCTGAATACCGAACAAGACCCGGAAAGCAAAAACTTCGTGTTTCGATGGACGAGAGAACAACACGAAGAAGCGATGGCCAGCGATGATGCGTTGCATCTTATCGCAGAAGATAAGGAGAGGAGGAAGATCGGATACGTCATTGTTCGGGGATTGCGAAATCCGAATCGTTGCATGGAGATCTTTCGCATCAACCTGAGTGTGAGGAACCAGGGTTACGGCAGGAAAATCATGAAACTCGTGATGGATTATTTGTTCAATCAGCGGAAAGCCCACAGGGTATGGCTGGATGTGCGGGAAGGCAATCATCGAGCCTTTCATTTGTACCAATCGCTCGGATTTCAGGTGGAAGGAACCTTGCGGGAATGCATCAGGACCGATGACCGCTATGAATCACTGACACTCATGGGCATCCTGGAGACGGAGTATAGCAGAAAAGCTGAATAATCGAAAAAAGCCGGAAACGACACATCACACGGTGTTCAAGCATGCCGGCAGCCTGGAGCCATGTCGAATTCTCCTAACCGGAGATGAAGCATGGCTCCCTTTTTTTGGGAGATGACCAACTTTGAAAAAGGCAAAAACGATCAAGAAAGCAACCGGACCGAGCAATAGAATAAGAACTGCCACTTTGGTGTCGTTGCCGGAATGAATCCGGTAGCGAACACCACCCCAAAACCATTCCGATGGAGGTCGAAGTTGTGAAAAGACCATTGATCATTTTGAACATTTTCGCATCGATCGACGGCCGATTGACGACGGCTCCCAATCGCAATGTTGCAGAATGGACCCAGCTTGGCCTGGATGGCGGTGCAAATGACGTATCCCATCGGCTTTTTGATGAGCTGGAATGTGACGGATTGATTTCAGGCAGCGAAAGCCTGATTGTCTGGGGCAATCATTACGTGCCGTTGGACACGGAAGTGTACTGGCCAAAGAAATCCAAAGCCTATATCGTTTTCGATGGCCGGGGGAGATTGAACTTTGTCCAAACCGAGGGCCTGCTTGTCGTTACGCGAAGCAATGTCCATCCGGAATATATCCATCAACTCCGGGAGAAGAACATCCAATACATAACGGCAGGGGACGGGGATCAAATCGATCTTCCAATCGCGCTGCAGAAACTTTATGAATCGGGGTTCAGAAGGCTCGGGTTGACGGGCGGCGGAAAAATCAACGGGGCCTTTCTCAGGCAAAACCTGATCGATGAATTCAGCATTGTCGTTGCGCCTGTGGCCGTAGGCGGAACGAATACCCCGACCATTTTTGATTCCAATGACGCCAATTCGGTATCCGATTTGACGGCTTTGGAATTGATCCAATCCCGGGTGATCAATGACAATCTCATTTGGATGCATTACAAAAAGAAGGGCAGCATCAACTGAGATCGGGTTCGTGAATGCGAGAATCGCATGGAAATATGGTGCCAGAAAGATGGAGCTACCTGTGCAGCTTGCCGGATGATGGAAGCGGCATGGGTGGCTTTTTTGATCTCGAAGATCTGGGACATGGACTTTATCAGGCTGACAGAGTCTGTTGGCACGTTGTGAGAAGATGAAAATGATGTAAAATTATGATTGGAGGAGAACATGAGATCGGAGACAAAATCCTTTTTCACAACAACAAAACGAGGCTTGACAAACCTTCCGAATGCGAAGTTACATTATATCCAAAGCGACAAAGAGGACGCCTGAACGTTCTCGCGAAAAAATGGAACAGGATACCGGATGAAAAAAGTCACCCATGCTGCTTACCCGAATGTAAGAAGTGTCGGTGACTTTTTTGCCAGGCGAGGATGAATTCATGTCGCGCCGCTTGACGGAAGAACAGGCAAATGAGGGGGGTTCCATGAAGATCAGACTGGATACGCTTCATGAAACGGATTTTGCGCAAATCGTGAAATGGGTCAATCAATATCCGAAAGATTTTATCGTGCAGTGGGCAGGCCTCACCTATGAGTACCCCTTGACCATTGAGCAAATGAAGGCACACTATGCCAAGGGGATCAATTCGGTCGAATCCGATGTCTTTCTCTACAAAATCATGGACGAGGATCGCTTCGTCGGATCCGTTCAATTGTGCAGATTCGATTGGGAGCGCAAAGAAGCGGTAGTTGGCCGTTTTCTGATTGGCGATGAAGCAAACCGCGGACAAGGAATCGGCAAGGCGGCGCTGCGTGAAGTGGTGAAGATCGGATTTCAGGAATTCGGTCTGGAAACGCTCAAGTTGAATGTCTATCTTTTTAATCAACCGGCCATTCGCTGTTATGAATCGGCAGGATTCAGGAAGAACCTGATTCGGGAAAAGGTGTATCAGGACAGCAATGGCAATTGGTGGAACAACATGGAAATGGTGTTGGGCAAAAAAGATTGGCTTCAGCAGCAAAATGAAGGCACCGACCAATGACCCCAAATGAAAGGATTCGCCGAATGAAGCGATTCGGAATTTGGCTGCCTCTTGTAGGCATTGATTGGTGTGACTGCAATTCTGTTCTGGTTCCTTGTCGGCATCTTGATTGACTTCATCGTTCGACGTTTACAAGATCATGACGAGTGAGGGGAGCCCTTCCGTGAGAAAGCTCATTCTGCAAATGATGACCACGTTGGACGGTTATTTTGCCGGACCGAACGGGGAAGCGGACTGGCACGTGGTGGACGATGAATTCAACCAATACGTTGAAGAAACGCTCAGTCAGACCGACTGTTTGATCTTCGGACGCGTCACCTATGAGCTGATGGCCGGCTTCTGGCCGACCGAACATGCCCGAAGAAACGACCCCGTCACGGCCAAATACATGAATGAATTGAGCAAAATCGTGGTTTCGCGCACGATGGAAAGGGCGGACTGGATCAACACCCGTTTGATCAGAACGAATGTCGGGGAAGAAATCCGTAAGTTGAAGGAGCAGCCGGGGAAAGACCTCCTGATTTTGGGCAGTTCGCAGTTGGCTTTCACGCTCAAGGAACTCATTGATGAATACCGTTTTTTCATCAATCCCGTCATGCTCGGAGAAGGCAAAACCGTCTTCAATGGCAACAGGCAACGGATGAATTTTGAACTCATGAGGGCGAGGACGTTTCGTTCCGGGAACGTTTTGCTCTATTACCGGAATGCGAAGGGTTGACGCAAAGGAGGAAAGCGAATGGCAAATGCCGGCAGAGAAAGAATCGATACGGCTTCCAGGGTGATCCGCGCTTCGGCGCAATCCATCTATGAAGCATTCATCCATCCGGACGCTTTGACCAAGTGGCTTCCTCCGCAGGGAATGAGGGGAATCGTCCATGCGTTCAGCGCCCAACAAGGCGGAAAGATCCACATGTCGCTTGTTTACGTCGATTCGAATCATGAATTGAGGGGCAAGACGACGGACGACGCTGACGTGTTTCGCGGAACATTTTTGGAACTCGTGCCGCAGGAACGCATCGTGCATACGGTTGAATTTGATTCCGAAGATCCCGCATTTGCCGGCATCATGAAAATGACCTGGTTGCTGAAACCCGCCGGCGAAGGAACCGAAGTGACCGTCATTTGCGAAAACGTCCCGTCAGGGATTCGCAAGGAAGATCATGATGCCGGGTTGAAGTCCAGTCTGGCGAACCTGGCAATGTTGGTGGAATCCATACGAAAGGATTGATTGGCATGGCTTTTGTTTTCAATGAAAAGAACGTCACCTATCGGTTGAGGAACTCGCCGATTCCCGAGTTTGCATGGCATACGAGTGAGCGGTTGTCCGACGTGGCCCAATCGAAGCATCTGGTGTTCGACATCCGTTCGCTGGATCCCGGGAAATATTCGTTCCCGTATCATTTTCACCGAAACGCGGAGGAGCTTTTTGTCGTATTGTCTGGCAAAGCGATGCTGCGAACGCCGGAAGGGCAGCGGGAGGTCGGTGAGGGGGACATTATCTTTTTTGAAATGGGGCCCGAGGGCGCTCATCAGCTTTACAACCATACGGACCGGCCGTTCAAGTATCTCGATCTGAGGACGTTCCAGGGGCTCGATGTGGTGGAATATCCGGATTCGGGGAAGATCAACATTTTGCCGAACCAGGAAGTTTATGAAACCGAAAGCCGGGTGGACTACTACAAAGGGGAAGAGAACGTCAGCAAGCATTGGGAATGATGCTCGTTCGCCGGCGTCGTCGATGAAAACGGGAAGGAGATTTGCGGATGTATTTTGACGACAGTTTCAGTGCCTTTGTCCGCTCCGAAAAACTTGAATTAAAGGCGGAGATTGCGTTTATCATGGAGTAAGTCAAAAACCAAAGGAGACCCCCTCATGCTCAAAGCTTTCATCTTCGATATGGACGGCGTTATCATCGACAGCGAACCCATTCATTTTGAAATCGACATGGAAACCGCCAGGCATCTCGGATTCGAATTGACCAGCGAAGACCTCGAAAAGTACGTGGGCATGAGAAATCCCGATATGTGGGCCCTCATCAAGCAGGAATACGGCCTGTCGCAATCGGTGGAGGACATCGTCGGGTTTCAATTGGCGCAAAAACTGACCCTTCTGGACGAGTTGCAGATTGAACCGATCGAGGGAATCCGGGCGCTGTTGCAAGACCTGCGCAGCCACGGGATCAAGATCGGCCTTGCTTCATCATCTCCCAGGGTATTCATCGAAAAGGTGCTGGTCAAATTCGGCATCCGGGACTTCTTCACAAGCGTGGTCAGCGGAGAGGAAGTTCCGGAAGGCAAGCCCGCCCCGGACATCTATCTGGAAGCAGCCAAATCGTTGGGCGTGATGCCGGAAGAATGTGTCGTGCTTGAAGATGCCAGAAGCGGAGTGCGCGCGGCGAAGAGCGCCGGCATGCGCTGCATCGGTTTCGCCAATCCGGGCTCCGGCAATCAGGATTTGTCCGCAGCCGACCGGATCGTGAAGTCCATTGGCGAAATCAGGGTGAGGGAACTCTTTGGAGCGGAATGATTCGATCGGCACCGCCTATTGGGCTTGCGGATTGGCAATGATGCAATTGATTGCTATAATCAATTGAAACGTGCCATCCGCATTTTTATCCAAGTGAGGGACCGCCCGTGATCATTGCGTTGATCCTCATTCAAATCTTGTATGTGTTTACGCTCCCGTTCTGGTACCTCATCTTTGGATTGTCGCTCATGGTGTTTGATGCCGGTGTCTCTCTTTCGGGGATTGTGCTCGTCACCGTGGAAGCCTTGTATCCTCTGGCGGTGGTGCTGTGCTCCATCTTCGTCTGGTTGAAATTCAGGCAATGGAAACCCGCCCGGCTGATAACCGTCAATCTCATCCCGGTCCTCTGGATCGTTGCTTTCTTCATCGCCGTGGCGGTTGCCGGATGACGACACTTGGAAATGCGAGGATTCCCATCGATGGAAAGCATTCCGGATGAAGTGAAACGGCAGTCGATCGCGTCGCTGCAGTCCACCATCCGCAAACTGGAAAAAGGCCTGGCCCAAATGTCGCAAAAAGGGGCCAACACGACGCTGATCGAAAAACGGCTCAGGGCACACCATGTGGCGTTGGCGGTGCTCGAATGCGCCTGGCATCAAAAACCGCATCCTTATCGCAAGGAAGACCTGGAAGAAGCGCGCAACACGCTTTCCGGTCTTTTTCCGTCCATTGATAGCACCTTCGCGAAGGCCAAACCCGGAAGTCCGCAGCGAACCCTTCTGATGCGAAGAAGGAAAGCGATGGAGCTGGCCATTCAGGCCATGGATGCATGGAGCACGGAGGAAGCATGAAGGGGATCAAAGCCGTCTTTTTCGACCTGGACAACACCCTGCTTGACCGAACACGCGCGTTCCGGCATTTTGCGAATGACATGATCACGGCTTATTTTGGCCATCTGGACGACCGCCAAGCCGTCATCGACCGGATCGTGGAACTCGATCAGGACGGGTACAAGGACAGAAAAGAATTGTATGCGGATCTCGTCAGGGAATTGCCGTGGCCGTCACCGCCGCAGCTGGCTGAATGGATGGCGTTCTATGATGAGCGCTATGTGAAGAACGCCGTTTTGATGGAGCGGGCGACGGACGTTTTGCAACGTTTGAAGAAAACATACATCCTCGGTCTCATCACCAACGGAAGAACGGCGATTCAGCACGCCAAGGTTGACCATCTGGGGATCCGTGACGCCTTTCGTTTGATTCTCGTTTCGGAAGAAACGGGCATCAAGAAACCCGATCCCCGCATTTTTCGGCATGCGATGGATCGTCTTCAACTGAGCCCCGGCGAATGCCTGTACATCGGCGATCATCCGGTCAATGACATGGAAGGCGCTGCAAACGCGGGCATGCAAACCATCTGGGTAAAAAGGAACCAGCCGTGGCGGGACGGCCTGACGGCCAAGCCGCTGCGCGCGATCGAACGGTTGGACGAACTGCTTGAACTTCTTTGAGCGACTGCGTCACGATCAGAAGCAAGCGCATGTTGTACAATCGCAAATGGCGGCGAGCGGATTCCCCGTGCCACAGACAGCGCAAGGATCATAACGAACATCAAAGGAGAAACCCGCATGATCAAAGCATTCATTTTTGACATGGACGGCGTCATCATCGACAGCGAACCTTTCCATTACGAGTTCCAGCTTGCCACCATGAAGGCATTCGGCATCGACATTCCGAAGGAAGAGTTTGACCAGTTCACGGGCATGACCAATCCGGAGATCTGGAGCATTTTGAAGAAGGAATACAACCTCGCCCCATCGGTCGAAGAAATCATCGAACAGCAGTTGAACCAAAAGCTGGCCTATTTGAAAGATCTCCAGATCGGCCCCATCGACGGGATTTTGGAACTGCTGCAGGATCTTCGCCGGAACCACATCGCCATTGCCCTTGCGTCTTCGTCTCCGATCCGGTTCATCGAAGCGGTGTTGGACAAGTTCAACATCCGGGACTATTATGATTGCGTGATCAGCGGCGAAGTTGTGGGCAAAGGGAAACCGCACCCGGAAATCTTTCTGAAAACGGCCCGGGAGCTCGGTGTATCGCCGGAGCATTGCATGGTGCTGGAAGATTCGCGCAACGGAACGATTGCGGCGAAGAGCGCCGGCATGCGCTGCATCGGCTTCGCCAACCCGAATTCGGGGCTTCAGGATTTGTCCGCTGCCGACGTCATCGTGAACTCGATCCGGGAGATCAACGTACAGGATTGGGGACTGGGCACCGGCGTCACGGGCTAAGGGAACTACAGGGCGTTATTTGGTCAAAAATCGGGCGTTTTTCCGCGTAACGGAACGACAGGGCACTATTTGGCGATGACAAGGCTGTTTTGGGGCAAAAATCGCAAAATAACGCCCTGTCGTTCCGTTACATTTTGATTCCGGTACTTTTTGGAGAAATAACGCCCTGTCGTTCCGTTACAGATCCGGGGGGCGGCGGATGCAACGCTCGTGAAGGATTTGCAACAGGGAGTTGTCGGAAAGACAGCTCTTTTTTTGTTGCTTGCAAACAGTCGTGGGATATAATGGTAACGTGATTCCGTATCTTGTATCGTTGCGGGGTGAGCAGTGCAAATGGCGAGAAACCGTTGGAACACCACGGCGGACGCAAAAAAGTGGGAGAAGCTCAGAAAACTCGGCATGCTGCGTTTTGTCCTGTTCTACGGCATGATCCGGTTTGGCCTTCTTGCGACCGTCTTGTCTTTCATTATGGACCGGGTTCTCACCCACGGAATGGACGTCTCGAAGTATTTTGCGGCCGGATGGGGCAGGGCTTTGTTCGAATGCCTCGTGCAGTGGACGTTGACTGGAGCGATCGTGGGAATCCTCATGTGGTTTCTTTTTGTCAGGCGGGCGAGCAAGGTGTAGAGGGTGGAGGCTATTCCGGTGAACATCAAGCCCACGAAAGCGATGATCACCTTTCTGGTCTCCAATGCCGTCGGGTTGGCGGTGGTTTGCACGCTGCTGGTTGTCCATTATTACCAGTCCAGGCCGCTTGTTTTTTTGATTTTGTATTTACTGTGCATTGTGGGATTCATCACGATCATTTCGGCATTGGTTTACGATCTGCTCTCCGGAAAGAAAAAAACGATCCGGGGGAAAGTGATCCACAAAGAGGGGAAAACCGTCCAACTGTTGACTGACGATGGCAAGTTGGCCTGGATCAAGGTGCACCATCACGCCGGACGCGAACTGCTGGAGCCGGGGCGATACGTGGAGATTGCAATGACAAAACTGACGGATTATCCGGTCAGCATTCATTTTCCGGAAGAGGCTGCAACACGGCATCCATCGTGATCGTCAATAGAGATAAGATCAATGAGGGTCTCACATCGGGGGGATAGCATAATGAAAAAGGCATTCGCCATCGTCTCGGTCATGATTTTCGCCTTGGCCGGATTCTTCTTTGTGCCGAGCGTGACGCTCGCCTGCAGTTGCCTCGGCGGTGACGCTTTGGAAAGGATGGAACGATCCGCCGTGGTGTTTCAGGGAGAAGTCATCGACGACGGCGGCAAAAAGACGCATCGTGAGCTCAGACCCTATACCTTCAAAGTGGAGAAAGTCTGGAAGGGCGATCCCGAAAGCCGGTTGGTCATCCACGCGTACAACGGCAGTTCGGCGTCCTGCGGCATTCAGTTTGAACGGGGTGAACACTATCTGATCTTTGCCTACGAGGATGGCACCACGTTGCAGACCAATCTGTGCAGCGGCAACGTGAAGCTGTCCGAAGCGGCGGAAGATTTGCAGTTGCTTGGGCCGGGGATCGAAGTGGCGGATGAATCCGATAACGGCGGGAATGGAAAACCCGAAGACAGTGCAAGCGGAAACACCGGCAAGAGCGAGACCAACGACAAGAGCGGCAACAGCGGCAACATCGGCAATCATGAGAACTCCGCTTCCGAACAGGACGGCGCATCCCCGTCCGATGCACGGCATTGGCTGATTCTCGGCAATTTGCTCATCTTGCTCGTCATTGGTACCATCGTTTCGAGCCGGGCCCGGACAAAAAAATAAACCGGACCGGGAGTCCGGGGAAATGAGGAAAGCCGGGGGCGGAGCCTGATCAGTCCAGATCCAGCTCCCACGTTTCCCCGATCACTTCCTTCCCGAAGTTTTGATGGGGTTCCTGCTTCACCAGCCGGAATCCTCTTTTCACGTAGATGTGACGCGCGGCTGCGAGTACGTTGTGGGTCCACAACACCATTTTCCGGTAGCCGGCGTTCCTGGCGAAAGTGATGCACTCCTCTACCAGACGGTGACCGAGGCCCAGCCCGCGCGCTTTCGGCTCCACCAGCAGAAGCCGCAATTTGGCGGTCGTCTCGTCGTGCCGGACGACAAATGCCGAGCCGACGATTTCGCCGTTCATTTCCGCGATGAAGCAACGCTCACGCTCCCGATCGTAATGCTCGATGAAGTCCGCCGTGATCCGGGCGACGAGGGCCTCGAATCGTTCGTCCCAGCCGTATTCCTCAAAGTACAGCACGCCATGCCTGTAGGTCACCCATCCCATATCCCCGGGGCGGTGGTTTCTCAGGCGAACGTCGTGGTCCGGGGCATGATGCTCCATAACCGGTTTCTCCCTTTGCGAATGGTTTGATCAACATATATCCGGTTTGACCGGCATTGTCAAGCAACGCAGAAGAAAACCGACCAATTTGAGACAATCTGACAATCATGTTAAGATAAAGACAGTCACCCGAGAGAACGCTGCATGAAGCTGGCCCTCCGGTGGCTTTTTTCGTTTGGTTGCAAGTTTGTCATCCGGATTTTGGAGAGAAACAGCGCATGGAAGGAGGGGAGACGTTGGCAAGGGAGTTTTTTTACCGCCGTGAACTGAAGTATTTGCTGCCGTATGCCACGTATGAAGCGCTGGCGAATTCCTTGATGAAAAGAATGAAAGCGGATTCTTTCGGCGAAGACGGGAAATACGCCATCTCGAGCCTGTATTTTGATTCGCCGGATCATGCGATTTACTGGGAAACGGCGAACAGGCTGCCGATCCGCCAGAAGCTCAGATTGCGCACGTACGAGAAGTCGGAACGCGGCGGAGTCGCCTTTTTTGAAATCAAGCAAAAGGTGAACCGATGGGTTTACAAGCGCAGGACGATGCTGACCCTGGAGGAAGGTTATCGATTCGTTGATTTGTGGTCGCATCCGGAGCCTCAGCCGATCGTATCGTCGAACGAACAGGTGGCCCGGGAAATTTGGCATTTCCAGCAGCGATACCGGCTGCGGCCGAAGGTGATCGTCCGTTACGAACGCCACGCTTTGGAGGGAATCGATGATCCGGAATTGCGCGTTACGTTCGATCGTCGGCTCACGTGCCGGAGCGGTTCGTTGCTGCTGGAAGCCGATGAGGAAGAGAGGCATTTTGTCGATCCGGGCTATGTCATCATGGAAGTGAAAACGGGGAATTCCGTCCCGCTCTGGCTTTCGCGTATGCTGGATGAATTCGGTTGCCGGCGCAGCGGCGTGTCCAAATATATGTCCAGCGTGGATGTCGCGTGCCCCGTCGGGCAATCGCCTTCCGCCCAATTCCAGTAAAAGAGACAGGAGTGTACATTTTTATGGACTTCATTCTTGATCCGTTCCGTTCCGTCTATGACATGTCCACCGGTTCCGCCCTGGCCAAGGCGCTGATTGCGCTTGCGCTCAGCTTCGTCCTGTGCACGATCATCACCCTCGTGTACCGGGCCACGTACCAGGGCAACCGATATTCCCAATCGTTCGCGCATACGATCATCATCATGGGCGTCGTCGTGTCGCTCATCATGATGGTCATCGGCAACAATGTGGCCGTGGCCTTCGGGCTTGTTGGCGCCCTGTCGATCATCCGGTTCCGGACGGCGATGAGCGATCCGAAGGACATAGCGATCATTTTCTTCAGCATGGCGGTCGGGATCGCGTGCGGGCTGGGGTATTACCTGGTGGCGATCCTATTTGCGCTGACGGTGAGCCTGATCATCTATCTGCTCAGCCGATTCCAATTCGGACAGCAGCCGCCCCGCCAAATACTCCGCATCGTCATTCCGGAGACGGTTTCCTATAACGGCCTGTTTGATGACATTTTGGGCAACTACGCCAAGCATTTCGAACTGATCGGTGTGGAAACCGTCAATCTGGGAACAGCGTTCCAACTGGAATACAGCGTGCAATTGCACAACCTGAAGGACATGAAGGAGATGCTCGACCAGATCCGGGAACGCAACGCGAATTTGAAGGTGTCGGTGCAACTGGTGCCGCGTACGGACAGGTGAGCCGGTATGACGACGGAGAAACGGAAACCATGGGCGGCCTTGATTCTTCTGCCGGTGATTGTGGCGCTCGTCTGGGCAACGGCGTTCATGCTGTCGCCGGGCAAAGGAAGCGTCAGCCATCCTGCGCTGGATGCCGCGGTCCGGCAAATCGTCGGCAAATATTACGGGGAACTGAGTCCGGAGGAATTGGCGCAGGTGACGGAACTGACCGTCCGCGATGCGGGGATCGTCAGCCTCGAAGGGATCGAGAAGCTGACGAACCTGCGCAAGCTCGATTTGCGCGGCAACCGGATCTCGGACATTCGTCCTTTGGCCGCGCTCACCCGGCTTGAGGTATTGAATCTGCGGGACAACCAGATCAGCGACATTTCGCCCCTCGCCGGGCTCAAGCTGCTCCGCGACCTGAACATGCGCGGCAACCAGGTGCGGGACATCAGCCCGCTCAAGGATTTGCCGCTTCTGCGCGACCGCCTGTATTTGCGGGGCAACCCGATTGAAGACTACAGCCCGATTCTTTCCTACCTCCATGAAATCACGGAGCGGGACGTTGACCTGTCCGTGCCGCTGTTCTCGCATGAAGGCGGCTTTTATGAGAAGGCGTTCGAACTGGAACTTTCGAGTTTGCTGCCCGGCACGGAGATTTACTACACGCTGGACGGTTCCGTGCCTTCGCGGAATGCGACCCGCTACACGGGTCCGATCCGCATCGCCAATCGCGAGAACGAGCCGAACCGGATCGCGAACATTTTGACCGTCGCCGAAGATTGGCACAAGCCGGGGAAGGTGTTCAAGGGGACCGTCGTCCGTGCGATCGCCTATGATGCGAACGGCAACGCAAGCGACGTCGTGACGAAATCGTACTTTGTCCATCCGCTCGGCAACAAGCGCTATTCGCTGCCGATCGTTTCGCTGTCGACGGACAACGAGAACCTGTTCGACCATGAAAAAGGCATCTACGTCGCGGGAGCGCTGTATGAAAACATCAGCCCGAACCATTGGGAAAATCCGGCCAACTATTCGCAGCGGGGCATGGAATGGGAGCGTCCGGCCCACATCGAGTTTTACGAAACGGACGGCACGCTGGGCTTCTCCGAGGACGTCGGCATCCGCATTCACGGGGCGGCTTCCCGCGCTAACGTGCTGAAAAGCCTGCGCGTCCAGTTCCGCAAGGAGTACGGCAAGGGCAAGCTCGAATACCCGCTGTTCCCGGAGTTGCCGTACGACCAGTTTGATTCCTTCGTGCTGCGCAGCGCGGGCAACGATTATGACGGGGCCTATTTGCGCGATCCGTTCATGCAAAGCCTGCTCGACGAGACGCGGCTCGATACGCTCGCCTACCGTCCGGCGATCCTGTTCATCAACGGTGAGTACTGGGGGATCCACAACATCCGGGAGCGGGGAGACGAGGATTATTTCGCCGAGAAATACGGCATCAGCAAATCCGAACTCGATCTGCTGGAGAAAAATGCGGATGTGATCAGCGGAACGAACGATCATTACGTGGCGCTGATCAACAAGCTGCGCCGAAGCGACGTGAACGATCCGGCCGTCTATGAAGCGGTTAAGGAAGCGATCGACGTCGACAACTTCATCGACTACCAGATCGCGCAAATTTACTTTGACAACGGGGACTGGCCGGGCAACAACATCCGTTTCTGGCGGGAAAACAAGCCTTACGATCCGGCTTCGGTCTACGGACGGGACGGCCGCTGGCGCTGGCTCGTGTTCGACACCGACTTCGGTTTCGGCATGTACGGGGAACACAACTTCCTGAACAATACACTCCAACATGCCACCGCCACGAATGGGCCGGATTGGCCGAATCCGGAATGGTCGACGTTCCTGCTGCGTACGCTGTTTCAGAACGACGAGTTCCGGGTGCGGTTCGTCAACCGATTTGCGGATTTGATGAATACGTCCTTCGTGCCGGAACGCGTCATCGAAAAGCTCCATGCGATGAAAAGCGTCATCGAACCGGAGATGCGGGAGCATATCGCGCGCTGGGGACGCCCCTACGGCATGGATCACTGGTACATGCACATCGAACGGATCGAAACGTTCGCCGAGAAGCGGCCCGCCGCCATGCGTGTCTACATCGACGACTATTTCAAGCTGGGCGGCATCTCCGAGCTGAAGATCGGTTCGGTGCCCCAGGGGCAGGGCGTCATCAAGCTGAACTCGCTCGTCCTGGAACCGGTGCAAGGATGGACCGGCATTTACTTCCATTCCGTTCCGGTGACGCTGACGGCCATTCCGATGCACGGTTACCGGTTCGTCGGCTGGAAGGGCGACATCTCCTCGGACGATCCGACGATTACGATCGAACTGACGGAGGACGTGACGATCACGCCCGTTTTTGAACGCCAATAAAAAGAGAAATCGCCGGTTCCTGAGCAGGGACGGAACGGGCAAAAGGGGGGGGTATGTTGTTCAAGCGGTTCTTTCCCGTACTTGTGGCGAGTGTGATCATGCTGACGGCATGCGCGGGCGGCAAAACGCAAACGCTGGAGGCGTTCTGGAAGGAGGCCGGCATCGAAACCGTCGACAACGTGACCATCCAGAGCGGCACGACCGGCGTCTATAAAACGTTGGCGGACGAAGCGCAGATTGACCGGTTTCTGAAATCGATCAAGGACACCGTGTTTGCGCCGCAGAAGGACCAAAGCGCTCGCGTCGGGTGGAGCTACCGGATCATCCTTCATGACGGTGACAAGACGTTCGAGTTTTTCCTGAACAAAATTGGCCGCGTCTATTATGATTCCAACCCGGATATCCGTCCCGTCGTGGAAGAATTTTATCAGATGGCGGAGGCGGCCGAAGGGCCATGAAGGGATCCGTGGACGGGGTTGCCGATCCCATCTTTGGATGAAACCAGGCGGAACATCATGAAAACGTACGACACCATTCTGGACTGGACCGATTATCTCAAAGACGAGGAATTGCGCGACTAAGCCGGGCAACTGTACAGGCGCAACAAGGAATACGTCGCATGGTTTGAGAAGTACGGAATCCCGCATTGCGACGTTTCGAACGACCGGAACCGGGTGCTGCGGCAGTTGGAGCGGGATGTCCTGGCAAAGGCGGCTGAACGACAGCATGACGACTAAACCATTTCCCTTGAGTGAAATCTTGTTCCCTGCACGCGAGCGGGCTGAACTGGATTGGACAACGATTGACAAATTGACCAAACTGAACAATGATTTCAAGCATTTCCTCGTCGGCATTACGGAGGACATTAAAATAGGCAAAGTCAAAAGCCAGTACGATCCGGTGATGTCCGACGAGGAAATGGAGAAGCATGTATCCGAAAAAGGCATCAAAGGCTGAACCCGGTTACGCGATGTGATGAAGCAATTGAAATCAAGCGTATTGTCAGACATTAAGGAAGGTGGCCATGCAAACCGTTTGCCGACTGATCCGGGAAGAGGAACTGGAGGACCTGCTGTGCCTGTACAAGTTTCTTCAACCTGACGATCCCGAATTGGAGCGTAACGGGGACTTGTACGCGCTCTGGAAAGACATGCTGAACGACGAGCACATGCACATCATCGTGGTGGAGCATGACGGCGTCATCGTTGCCTCGTGCGTGCTCGCCATCGTCAAAAACCTGACCCGAAACGCCCGGCCCTTCGCCCTGATCGAAAACGTGGTCACCCATGAAGATTTCAGAAAACGAGGCTTCGGCCGAATGGCGCTCAACAAGGCGATCGAGACGGCCAAAGCGAAAAACTGCTACAAGATTATGCTGATGTCCGGATCGAAGAAGGAAGAAACGTTGCGTTTCTATGAAAACACGGGATTTGACCGGTACAGGAAAACGGGGTTTGTCATCTATTTTGATGAACAGCCGTAAAACGGTGAATGGCCGGAACAACGCATGAGCGGGATTTTGGAAGAAAAGGTGCCGATGCAATCGGGGCCTTTTCTTTTTTTGATGGGCAACGTTCGCGCTTCAATAGGAAAATTTTGTATTTTCATCCTGAAAACTAGCATTTTTAGATAAAATTGATTATAATATCACCAGAATATCCATATACTTCCAATCATGAAACACATGACAGGGGGTGGGGATGCGTGCGAATCACTCTGTCATGTGTTTTGTCTTTTCTCCTTGTGTTTGGGATTCAGGCGGATTTCGGGCTTGCGGAAGAGAAGGAAGGCGCATCCGGCCAGGAACTTGTGATCGGCGGATTCGTCATCCGGCAGGTGGATTACGAAGCGTTGCCGTCATCGGTCCGCGATGCGATCGCGTCCATGGTGAAACGGGAAACGCTGCCCCATGTGGATGCCGGGCGAGTCGAAAAGATGGTCCGTGAAGTTCTGATCCGTCTCGAAAAGGAAGGGATCGACACCCGGCAACTGTTTGGCGGCCAAACCATTCCCGTCTATTTGACGAATGCCTCGTTCGGGAACGAAGATTCAACCGCCCTGGGATATACGATATGGTACGGAATCGGCCACGAATCGAACGCCATCGTCATGGCCGGACGCTCTCACAGCACGATGACGCATCTCAAATCCGTCGTTCATGAAATCGGGCATCTGGTGGAGTTCCATTACATGGATCAGAAGGCGATGGAAGACTACCGGAGCGCGAGAAACATACCCGCTGAATGGAACAATGCGCTGGCATGGACGCAACGGCCGAGGGAAGTGTTCGCCGAAGATTTTGCCATGTTGTTCGGGGACGGCTTTTTGACCAATTTGACGGAGAAGCGCTTCTTTCCCGAAGAAGAAAAGCAGACCGTCAAAGCGTTGGTAGTTGAGCAAATCAAAGCCAGACAGCTTGAAATCCGGTTCGCCAACGCCGGGCAAACGGCTTTGTACGAGCTGAAACTTCTGGGGATCATCCCCGGGCGCGATTTCATCCTGCACGAGATGGAGGCATACGAACGCGAACCCGTCACCAACCGGGAATTGATCGACTGGCTCGTTCGCGCCATGGCCCGCGATTATGCCCTCTCCTCATTCGGGGAAATCCGGAAGCTTGACCGTTTGTACGTCAAGCTGGATCCCCTGTATGCCGACAAACCGGCGGACAAAGCGGACGTCCTGGCCATTGTGGACGGGGTTTCGGAAGTTCTCGATGCCGCGCGGGTGACAACGTGGGACGTCATCGATTTCATGCATGCCGACCTTGACACGATCAACAAAGGCCAGGCGGCGCTCATCGTCTTTGGCTGCATCCGAAATTGAACAGCGAGCGGGATTCATCACGAATGCCGCTCTTTTGCTTGACGGGCGAGTGATAAAAAAGCTTTGGGATATGCTGGAGTATTTCCTAATTTGCGAATACGTGCTAATATCTACAACAATAGCAAATGGTGGCATGATGATTCCTTTTTTCATTGGATCGAGAACAGACGCAACCGGAGGGGGGAAAGGAACGAATCGGGAAACGCCATGAAAAAGCGCATCATCATCAGCACGATGGAGGCGGTGACGATGAAGCGGCGGTGGATCGTAATCCTTCTGGCCGTCCTGTTGGCAGGATGCGAGCAGACGGGGGTGAGCGAGGACGTTCGATCCGGCGGCGAACGCAAATCTGCTGCATCCCCGGCAGTTGCGTTGCCGGATGAAACCGGGAGCGCCCCATCGGCCGAATTGGAGAGGCTGAAGGAAGAGATCCGGCGATTGAAACGGGAGCTGGAACGGCATGAAACGGAGAAGTCCGGTTTGGATCCGGAACGCCATCCGGAGGTATACCGGCGCATCGACCGGTTTCGGTAGGCAGATGCCTGGGACGAAGTGGCCGTGTATAATGGGGAAACTCGGGTTACGATGGCGGAACCGGCGTTTTTTGAAGCGCTTCGACCCAGATTGAACATCGGAGAACCCCTTTCATGGGGCGGTGCAATTCCTTATACGCTGGAACCGTTTTCCGTCGAATTGAAAGCCGGCGATGAAACCGTTGTGCTTCGTGCCGTTTCCAAGGGGGCTGTCGAATTTCCGGACATTCTGCCCGGCATCCATTTCCGGACGGATTTGGAATTGACCAATCTCGGCAAGGCGTTGCTGCCGAAACCGGACTTTCTGCCGGCGGAATCGGTCGGGAGCCGCATGTTGGACAGCGGATTCCTTCTGGTCCGGCAGGACGGCTTTCAATCTTACGTTTTGTCCGAATCCCGCATCAGGGTCATGGCCGTTGCCTTCCTGCGCGCGGAGAAGAAGGAAGCCGCCAAGCCCGATCTGGAGGAAGAAGATCGGCTGGCGGAAGTTTCGTTTTTCCATTACGGGGAACAAATCGTGATGGACGTATATCCGGAATGGATCCGGCTCCAGGACGGCAAGACGGAAATCTGGTATGAGGTAAATCCGCTCGATGCGGAGCAAATGGACATGGCGTTTAGGGCGGATTGAAAAATAAAGTACAAAGCGGGTGGAGAGGCTGAAAATTGCATTTGTGCTTTTTGACGGCATTACGTTTTTGGACCTGATCGGATTTTATGACGTGATTTACCGGGTGAACCTGTTTCCCGGGGGCCAGGGGACAACGTGGGATTTTTGCGGGTTGAAGGAAGAAGTGACGGATGAACTGGGCTTGCGGGTGAAGGTGAATCGCGTCGCGCCCGATTTGTCCGAATATGACATGCTGTATGTCCCCGGCGGGATGGGAACGAGGAAGCTGAAGGACGATCCCGCGTTCGTCGAATGGCTGGGCACGGCGAAGGATGTTCCGCTCAAGGTGTCCGTGTGCACGGGATCGCTGCTCATGGGAGCTGCGGGATTTCTCAGGGACCGGAAAGCGACTTCGAACCCGAATACCTACGATCTGCTTGAACCGTATTGCCAGGAAGTTGTGAAAGCGCGAATCGTGAAGGACGGCAACGTCATGACCGGCGGCGCAGTGGCGACGGCGATCGACCTGGGGATCTATGTGGCGGAAATGATCGTCGGGAAAGAGGCGGCCGAAGCGATCAAGAAGCAGATCGATTACCCGTACCAGGCGGAAGGCATCGTGGAAGTGAACCGGTAAACTGCCGGTGCAACCGACCATGACAGCAGAGAAGTTCGGGTAACGCCGATCGGATCCGTCAACGCACCTTTGTCCGAATGAAATCCAGCAACTGCTTTTGTTCCGCATCCGGCACATGTTCATTCAGTCTGGCCGCAGTCACCGGCAGCAGCCATTTCTCGATTTCTGCAATGTCCATCCCGGTGCGATTCCGGTATTCTTTCAAGTATTGATCCGTGAAGTTTTTCCGAATCGAGTTGATTTGTGCTTCCACATCGCCGGGAGTTCCAGGAGGCACGGCACCGACGCTGAGCAAAACGATGCTTCTGGCCACATCGCCTGCAGGGTGGCCGCGCATGCCGTTGACCCAGTCCAGAATGCAGTCTTTCTCGCCCGTCATCACGTTGTCCGGATGAAAATCCCCGTGGCACAACCGGTTTTCCCCGGGGAGTTTCTCCAGGCAACGGAGGACGGTTTCTTTTTCTTGATCCGTCAGGACGTCGGCGGCCTGGATGTTGCGCCGCAGGATGTCTTTCTGCTCCGGCAGTTGTCCGCCGATTTCATGAACGTGCAGCGAGTGGTGCAAGACCGCCAGTTTTCTTGCATGCTCGCGGGCCATCATCGGCCTGGCCATGAGTTGTTTCAGCAACGGCTCGCCGGTCGCCCGTTCGAAAACAATGCCCATCCGCCCATCCATTTGAAGGATTTCGACAGGCTCCGGAGTCGGAACGCCCAGCGAGAAGGCCAATTGGGCGATCTGAAATTCCCGTTGAACATCGGATGCCGGGATATGCGGATGGCAAAGCTTGATCACCCATTTGTCGTTGTCCGGGTGTTCGAAAATGTCCGCCGTTCTACCCCGTCCGATTCGCTTCATCACAAGACCTCCGGTTCATCAAATGTGTCCAATGGACAGTATACACGTTATGGAATCGATGCTAAAGATCCGAAGGAGAATCCAATCATGAACATTGTCGAACTGGGCGAACGCCCCGATTTGCTGGAGGAAGCCGTCCAATTTTTCTGGTGCCGGTGGGGATCGGAAACGAACCGCGAGTTTTACAGGGATGCCATGGTCCATTCCATGGACCCCGACGTCGATCTCCCGAAATTTTACGTGCTCCTTAAAGAAGACAGAATGGCGGGAAGTTATGCGCTGCTCAGGAATGACCTGATCAGCCGGCAAGATTTGCATCCCTGGGTTGCGTGCCTGTATGTGGTTCCCGGGGAACGGGGGAAGGGGCTGGGCGGATTTTTGCTCGATGATGCCTGCAAACAGGCCAAGAAGCGGGGGTTCTCCGTTGTTTACCTGTGCACGTCTTTGATCGGGTACTACGAGAAGTACGGCTGGATCCATTACGGAACGGGGTACACCTTGAACGGCGAGCAGGCCCGCATCTATGCCAAAAACACATGACGGATGAAGACTCGACGGACAAGGATTTTGGGCCGGGAAGGCGAATCTTACACTTGAATCCATACAACGAAGGGAGAACACACCATGGGAAACGGGATCAAATACGCCCACACGAACGTGATCGCCAAGGATTGGAAAGCATTGAGCGAGTTTTACATCAAGGTGTTTGATTGCAAACCGATTTACCCGGAACGGAATCTGTCGGGGGAATGGATCGAGCGGGCAACCGGCATTCCCGATACCCGCATCCGGGGCATCCATCTTGCCTTGCCGGGTTACGAGAACGGGCCGACGCTGGAAATATTCGGATACGAGCCGGAGTTGCCCAGAGAAGGGGAAAGCCGGATCAACCGACAAGGGTTCGGGCACATCGCCTTCCTCGTGGATTCCGCCGAAGCCGTGGAAAGCAGGTTGGAACGCTTGATTGAACACGGCGGAAAACAGCTCGGGGAAACCGTCCGGAAAGTCGTTGAAGGAGTCGGCGTATTGACGATGGTCTACGCGCAGGACCCGGAAGGCAATTTCGTCGAGATTCAGCATTGGGACAAGTGAGCGGAAGGCTCACTTCATCTTCCGCCACAACGTGCTCCGGCTGATGCCCAGCCGCTTGGCGGCTTTGCTGTAATTGAAGTTTTCCTGCGTCAACACGTACTCGATGATGTCCTGGTTGATTTCTTCCAACGTTTTGCTCAGGTCGATGACGCTTGCGCCCGAATCTGCCTGCGGGAATCGCTCGTTGGCCAGCACGCGTTGCACCGTTTCTGCGCCGATGAAGTAATCGTCTGCCAGCATCATCAGCTCTTCCATGACTTTCTTCAATTGCTCGACATGATAGGTCCAAGGAAAGTTTTGCAGCAGTTCCAGCGCATCTGGTTGCAATCCGAGCACCTGCTTGCCGTATTTCGGGTTGAGTTCGCTCAAAAACAGGCTCACGAAACTCGGCACGTCCTCTTTCCTCTGGTTCAAATTCGGCACCATCAACGTAAAGGCGTTCATCTCGCTCCGGATGAAGCGGACCAGCGAACCATTCGCAAACCCGTTGATGCAGCTGAAGATGAACCGGTTCCGTTTGTGGATGCGGGTGTGGGAGAGATACGTTTCCAGCATGCGCTGGATTTTTTCATTCAAAAAATGGATGTTCCTGACGTAAATCGTGTATCCCTCGTTCAAAAAAGGAGATTGCTCGGACTCCAAAAGCGACGTCCAACCCGCTTCATTCATGTATTTGGAATCGATCACGATCATCGGACTGTTCCTGAGCGGCCCATTCTGATAAATGGCATGCGCCAGCATGTTTTTGCCGCTGCCCTTGTCCCCGCAAATCAGGATCGGCGCATCCGACCCGGAATAGGCTTTGGCCACGGCGATAAGTTGTCTGAATTCGGGATTCGCGGTTGGAAACGCTTCAAATTTCACCTGCGGAAAATCGCCGGCGTTTTTGAACACGATGGCTTTGTCGTTCGCTTGCCATGCGGCAGGCTGTTTTTTCAGGTAAAAGGTCGGATGGTGCGCCCCCTCGAAAGAAAGCCATTTCCCCTCGATGACATATTGGTTTTCCCCGATCGTTTTGATCACCCGCAAGTGCCGCTCATTGGCCAGCACCCTGGACAACCTTGACAAAACGCGAATCAACTCCCGTGCTTGGTCCTGACCCTCCAGATTGGCATACACCACTTCGCCGTCTTCCCCGAAGGAAACGACCTTGATGTCCAACTGGTCGTGAACATGCCGGACAAACGCCAGCTTGTTCCGGCTTTCCATCACATATTCATGGATTTGGACGGCCTCCGAGATCGCGTTGCGGACGCTTTCCACTCCCGATGTGACAAGGATGGTATTCAGACCGAACCGTTTCGCGTGTTTGGTTGTGATCATGTCGCCGACGATCATGCTGATGCCGGCTTCCTTCAATTCGTTGAGGCACACGTTGATCTCGGGCATGTCGGAAACCGTCCGGATGTTCAGGTTGTGATGGATGAGCTGTTTGATCAACATGGCTTGTTCGGTAATGCTCTTGAAACCGACGATCGCGAAATCGCCGGAATAGTTTTCCGCCAGCTTGATCGCCCGCATCATGTCCAGAATGGAAATTTTGATGTCGATGACGGGCAACTCGGTGATTTTTCGGATCAAATCTGCGGTGCCGGCGCGTGAAATGATCACGTCGAATTGCGACAGATCCTCTTGCTTGACCTTCTCCTGGCCTTCCAGCATGTCGCCGAGTACGGTCTTGATATACACGTCATCTCGTTCCCTCGCATGGATCTGGAACAGGTGTTCCAGACCGTCATAGGGGGCAACGACAAGAATGCGGGTTTTTCTTTTCATAACCGAACACCTTTTTCTTAAAAATTAAAATTCATTATAGCATAATGTGCAATTTTGAAAAGAAAGTGTTCTATAATGAAACACATTCTGATGACGAACCGTGTTGAAAACGCTTAATAAAGTGCTAAAATGAAATACATCACACCGGCAAACAGGAGGAGACGTTCAATTTGAAGACAGCAGTGGTTGTGAAGCCTCACCAGGTGGAAATCCGGGAAATAGACATCCCGGACATCAAACCGAATGAAGTACTGATCAAAGTCAAAACGGCGGGAGTCTGCGGATCGGATCTCCATTTGTTCCATGGTACCCATGCCTTCCGCAAACCGCCGGCCATTCTGGGGCACGAGATCGCCGGGGAAATCGTGAAAATCGGAAAGGAGGTAACCAAATTTCGCGTGGGCGATCGCGTTACGGTGGAGCCGCATGTCGGATGCGGAGCGTGCGAGTTTTGCAGGCAAGACCTCGTCAACCTGTGCATCAACAAGATCGTCCCGGGCACTCCGGGGTGGATCGGCACCTTCAGCGAGTATTTCAATGCTCCCGAACAGGCCGTGTACAAACTTGCGGACAATGTCCCGTATGAAATCGGCACCCTGATCGAACCGCTCGCGGTCGGCATTCATACAATCAGCCGCATCTCCGTTCCGGAGAAAGAGTCCATTGCGATTCTCGGTTCGGGCACGATCGGATTGTTGACGCTTGTTGCCGCCAGGGAAGCGGGGTACAAAACCATCATCTGCACCGACACCCAGCCGTTCAATCTGGAGATGGCCAAACGTCAAGGCGCTTCCCTCGTTTTGAATCCGCTGGAGGACGACGTGGTCGCTTCCATCAGGCAATTCACGAACGGCAAAGGAGTGGATGTGGCCATCGTGGCCGCTGACGCCAAAAACATCGTAGACCAGGCTTCATCCATCGTGAAGAAGAGGGGGGAAGTCGGCATCGTCGCCATGATCACGGAACCGATTCCCGTCAACACGTATGCATTCGTGTTCAACGAAATCAATCTGTTCGGCGCGATGACCTACGAAACGAAAGACTTCGTCCGGGCAGCCGAACTCGTCAACAACGGACTGGATCTGAGCGCGTTCATCACGCAAAGAAAACCGTTGGATCAGGCGCAGGAAGCGTTGGAAGTGTTGAGCCAAAAGAAAGAAAACGTCGTCAAAGTCCTTGTGGAAGTTGACCAATGATCAACGAGAATATCGATTCAAAAGGTGGTTTGAAAAGATGAAAAAGCGTTTCGGCATGATCGTATCCATCATCCTCATCATCGCGCTGATGGCTGCCTGCGGCGGCAACAACGGGACGAGCACAAGCGGAAGCAGCAGCGCCGGCGGAAGTTCCGCAAGCGGTTCCGGCCAGACGGGTTCGGACAGCGCTTCTTCCGGGAAGAAAGAAACCGTGACACTCAAACTCGGTCACATTCAATCAGAAAGCGATTTCTGGCATCTGGGCGCACTGAAATTCAAGGAGGAAGTGGAACGCCTGTCGGATGGCAGCATGGTCGTCGAGATTTATCCGAACTCCCAACTTGGCGGCGACCGTGACATGGTGGAAGGCATGCAAATCGGCACCGTCGATTTCGCGCTGGTTGCCGGCGTGCTCGGCAACTTTGAATCGTCGATCCAACTGTTGGAATTGCCGTATCTGTTCAGCAACGAAGAGGAGTATAAAACAATCATCCATGGAGAAATCGGTCAGGAAATTGCCGATCGGGTGCTGAACGCTTCCGGCGTGCGCATTATCAACTGGTGGGATCGCGGCCCGCGGCACGTGACATCAAACAAACCGATCAACAACCTCGAAGACATCAAAGGATTGAAAATCCGGCTGCCTGAAATCAAGGCGATGGAGGTCACCTGGAAAGCGATGGGAGCAGCGCCGACGACGATGGCCTGGAGCGAAGTGTACACCGGCCTCGAACAAAACGTCATCGAAGCGCAGGAAAACCCGATTCCGTTCATCTACGGCGGCCGCATCCATGAAGTGCAGGACTATCTGGCGCTCACGGCCCACAAATATGAATACGTCACCATCTCCATGAGCGACCTGACCTGGTCCAAGCTGGACGATGCGCAACGCGGAATCATAGTCCAGGCGGCACAGACGGCAACGGATTACGAGAACCAGCTGGTGGCCGAGAAAACGGATGAAATTCTCGAAACGATGAAGAGCGAAGGGCTGCAAGTGACCGAGCCGAACATCGCCGAATTCGCGGCGGCGGCCAAAACGGCCCACGAAGAGTTCGCCAAGACGGTCGATCACGATTTGTACAACCGGATTCTCGAAGCGCTCAAGTAATTCGTTCCGGCAACTTCAAGGGGAGCGAGGAACGTTCTCTTCTCTTCGCTTCCCCTTCCTTCTTTGATGCCGCATGGATGGGGGAACGATATGGCAAAACTCGAAAACGTGATCGTCAAGATCCTCTATTATGTATGTGCTTTTCTCATGTTTGTCATGGTTACGGTCGTCACCGCCCAGGTCATTTCCCGTTACGTATTCGGCAATCCGTTCACATGGACGGAGGAACTGGCCAGATACACCTTCGTGTGGCTTTCCATGCTTGGTCTGGCCGTCGGTGTCAAATACGGTTCGCACATCGCCCTCGACATTCTCGTCAATAAACTGCAAGGCGCCGCACAAAAGGGGCTGATGATCGTCAATCAACTGTTCATTTTGGCCTTTGGTGCATTTTTGACCTACAGCGGAATGAAAATTGTCGAAATCGGCTCGAGACAGCACAGCCCGTCGCTGGAGCTTCCGATGCAATGGGTTTATGTGGTGATTCCGGTTGCCGGTGTGCTCGTCGTCTTTTTTAGCATCAATGAGACCATCCGATTGATCAAGCGGAAAGCGGGTGAGAAGTGATGGCCGCCATTTTGTTCGTCTCATTCGTCGTTTTCATGGTCATCGGTATCCCGATCGGCATCGTGCTGGCCCTGTCGTCGATTGCCGCCATTTTTTATGCGGACTACCCGCTGACCATCCTGGGCCAGCGCTTTTTTGCTTCGCTGGATTCATTCCCCTATATGGCCATTCCGCTGTTCATGCTAGCGGGTTCCATCATGGGGCACGGCGGCATTACGAGGCGGATCATCGACTTTTCCCTTTCGCTGGTCGGCAACATTCGGGGAGCGCTTGCCCACGTCGTGGCGACGAGCGGCATCATGCTGGGCGGCATTTCCGGTTCCGGCGTGGCCGATACGGCTGCCCTCGGTTCCATCATGGTTCCCGAAATGAAGCGCAGAAATTACGATGTTGGCTTCTCGGCCGCTTTGGTGGCCGCTTCGGGAAGCATCGGGCTGATCATTCCCCCGAGCATCGCATTGATCATCTACGGCGTCACGACGCAAACTTCGATCGGCGATCTGTTTCTTGCAGGCCTGATTCCCGGAGTATTGATCGGTCTGCTCTTTCTCGTTTACTCCTACTTCGTGGCCAAAAAGCACAACTATCCCAAAGAAGGGTCCGTGAATTGGTCCAACATTTGGCGTTCCTTCCGGAAAGCCTTCTTTGCCCTGCTCATGCCCGTCATCATCATCGTCGGAATTCGCGGCGGCATGTTTACGGCCACGGAAGGCGGGGCGATCATCTCCGTATACGCCTTCATCATCAGCATGTTTGTCTACAGGGAAATCAGGATCAAGGATTTGCCCAAAATCTTTTTTGATGCGGCCATGAGCACGGCCATCATTTCCACGATCATCGCCGCCACAAGTTTGTTCGGCTGGCTGCTCACGAGCGAGCAAATTCCGCAACGGGCGACGAGTTTCCTGCTCGGCCTGACCGACGACAAAATTTTGCTTCTGTTGTTGATCAACGTCATCTTGCTCATCTGCGGCATGTTTCTGGACAGCGGTCCGGCCATCCTGTTGCTTTCCCCGATATTGGCTCCCGTTGCGATGAGCCTGGATGTCAACATGGTGCAGTTTGGGTTGATCATGGTCATCAACCTGACGATCGGGCTCTTGACGCCGCCAGTTGGCACCGCCATGTATGTGGCCAGCAACGTGTCGGGCGTTCCGATCCTGCAGTTGACCAAAAAACTGGTGCCGTTCTGGCTGATCATGATCGCCGTGCTTCTCGTCGTCACATTCGTTCCGCAATTGACAACCATGGTCATCAAATAATCGTTTGCATGAGGAGGCAATATGGCCAACATTCTTTTGGGCATCGTCGCGGATGACTTTACGGGCGCCAGTGACGCGGCTTCCTTCCTCGTGCAGGAGGGCATCAAAACGATCTTGTTCAACGGCGTGCCGGACCGGCCGCTGGACCATGACGGGGATGACATGGCCGTCGTCATCGCGCTCAAAACGAGAACGGAAGAGAAGCGGTTGGCCGTCACCCTGTCGGGCCGGGCATTCCAATGGCTGAAGGAGAACGGCGCCCGGCAACTGTACAGCAAATATTGTTCCACCTTCGATTCGACACGGGAAGGAAACATCGGACCGATCATCGACCATGTGCTTGAAACGCACGGATATGCCTATACGATCGTGGCGCCTGCCCTTCCCGTGAACGGCCGGACCGTCAAAGACGGGCACTTGCTTGTCCATGGCGTGCCGCTGCATCATACGCACATGAAGGATCATCCCCTCACGCCGATGTGGGATTCGGATCTGGCCGAACTGCTGAAGCCGCAGGGGAAATATCCGAGCCTGAAAATCACGCATGACATGCTCGAGCTCGCGAAGGAAGACATTTTGCAAATCGTCCGGGATTTCGGCAAGGACCATGAGCATTTTTACGTCATTCCGGATTATTGCGATGAACGCCACGCGAACAAAATCGTTGAAGTGTTCGGCGATTTGCCCTTCATGACCGGCGGAAGCGGGCTGATGGGCGAACTCGGCAAAAAGCTTCGTGCCTTGTCCGCTCCTTCCGGAATGGTGGAGAGCGGCACGGAAGGAAAAGCGATCATCCTGGCCGGCAGCTGCTCGGTGGCAACGCTCCGGCAGATCGAAACGTACGGAGCCCGATCCGGAAAATCCATCAAAATCGACCCGATCCGACTCGCGGACGGTTCGCAGACGAAAGAACAAATCTGGCAGCAAATTGAAGCGGCGGGGGAAGAGTCCGTCCTGGTGTACAGTTCCGACAAGCCGGAAAATGTCAAATTCGCACAGCAATCCGTTGAGAATGCCGCGCACATGCTGGAGCAGACGATGGCCTGGTTGGCCCGGAACGCGGAAAAGAACGGATACAGCCGGATCATCGTGGCCGGCGGGGAAACATCCGGGGCGGTCACCCAGGCGCTGGGCTACAATGCCTATCTGATCGGACAGAGCATTGCACCGGGGGTGCCGATCATGGTGCCGCTCGAAAATCGGCGGTTGCGACTTGTTCTGAAATCGGGCAATTTCGGCCAGGAGGATTTCTTCCTGCGGGCAATCGACATGACGGGGGGATGAACGGATGGACAGTCTGAAGCGCAAATTGCAGGATGCGATCTGGATCGGCAAAGCGCTGTTCGACCGAAACAAGGTATCCGGCTCATCGGCGAACTTGAGTTTTCTCCACGAGGGCAACATCTACATCACCGGCAGCGGCACGTGTTTCGGCAGGCTGACGGAAGACGATTTTGCGGTGACGTCGATGGACGGACAACATCTTTCGGGCATCAAGCCGAGCAAAGAATTGCCCCTTCATCGCATCTTGTACGAGAACAAACCGAATGTGAAGGCCGTGATCCATACCCACAGTTTCTACTCGACGCTTTGGTCTTGCCTCAAACACGGGAACGAACGGGACATCATGCCCGAGTATACGCCCTATTTGAAAATGCGAATCGGAACGATCGGCCTGATTCCCTACGGCAAACCGGGGTCCGAAGCGTTGTTCCGCCATTTCGAGGAACGCGTCAACCATAGTGACGGGTACATGTTGCAAAACCATGGTCCCGTGGTCGGAGGCGAAGATCTCATGTCCGCCTTCTTCAACCTGGAGGAGCTGGAAGAGAGCGCCCGGATTGCCTGGGAGCTCCGGAATGCGGATGCCCGGCTCATTGGCGAAGCGATGCAGACAAAGATGTGATTGGACGATCGGACGGGATCAGGAGATTCGGGATCGGAAAGCCAGGCCGTCATGCGGAGTTACGCATGGCGGCTTCTTTCTTTCCGAATATCCGAACCTTCCATCAGAAAATGGAAATGAAAGTTTTCGTGTGGTAAACTTTTGACATAATCGGGGGGAACGGAATGATGGGAGAAACGATCAGGAGGGTCGTCCGTCCCGTGTTTGAAGTCCGGGATGCGCGAAGGGAAGACTTCGACGCCATTGCGGGATTTCCGAGGGATCGCCGGGAAGCGTTTTTCATGTATCCGAGAGGCCATTATCCGTTCACGGCGGAGCAGTTGTATGAACTGGCGCTGGCGCGCGCCATTCCGACGGTGGTTGTCCACGAAGGCGAAATCGCGGCGTATGCGAACGTCTACGAATGGGCGGAACATGGGCCATGCTGGATCGGCAACGTCATCGTCAATCCTTCGTACAGGGGGCGGGGAGCCGGGAAGTTTCTGATGGAAGCCATGATCCGGAGGGCGAAAGAGGAACTGAAAGCCGATGAAGTTTGCCTCGTGTGCCACAACACGAACACGGCAGCGATGCTCCTGTACCATAAACTCGGCTTTGTGCCATTCGGCTTGAGGCCCCTTGCGGATTATGAAAACAACCAAATCGCCGGCATTTTGATGCGGTTGTCGCCTATCTGACGATCAGAGGGGAGATGATCCGGGTGCCGAAGGCAATCGAAAACCGGGGGAATGATCCGGAATCCGAACCATTGCCCCGGTTTGACGCTTCCTGTTGCGGTCAGAAGTTGTTGAAATGGCGATTGGGATTCATGATGTCATCGTTCATTTGATCGTTCATTCGCTTTTGCGTATCATCCATATCCCGCTGGGCTTGCTCCATGTGTCTTTGCATCTCATCCATATGCCGCTGCATTTGCTCGTCCATGAATCGGAAGCTTTCATCCATGTCGCGTTGGGCTTGTTCCATGTGTCTGCGCAAATCATCCATGTGGCGTTGCGATTGCTCCATGTGCCTTTGCGAATCATCCATATGATGTTGCATGTTTTCGTTCATGAAGCGGTTCACATGTTCCATGTCGCGATCCATTCGCCCTCTCGTGAATCCTTGTTGTTCGAGCAGCAATTGGAATTCATCCCAATCCATGTTCATGATTCTCTCGAATTCTTCTTGCGAAATTTTGTTTCCCGCCATCTGTTGTGCTTCGAGGTAACTTCTTTTGGTGGATTGCCTCATGTGTTCGATATCCTCGTCGATGGCGGTTTGTCTGGCGAAAGTGGCAAGCGGGATGAGGCAGATCAAGGCAACAAGGGCGATGGCCATGAGGGTCATTTGTCACGTCTCCTTTGTCGTTTCTTGGAAATGGAAAACCGAATTCCTGACACATTCGACAAGGCAAGGAAAACTCCTGTCTCCATCAGAAGATTTTGAAGCAAAACATCCGATGACAGGCGGAATGGGGGAATTCACGATGAAACCAATGATTGTCGCTCTTGTCGGGCTTCTGTTGCTGGCGGGGTGTTCCGGCAAATCCGCGGTTGACGTTGCGCCGGTGGATCCGGCGGCCGAAGAGCTGGCCAAGCTGCAGGAACAGATGGAGAGCCTGAAAGAGGAACGGGACGCGCTGTGGGGGAAGGCGAACCGGTGACGGAAACCATCAACGGGACGGCGGTCGCGACGACGCTGGCGATCGGAGGGGCTCCCGAAGAGTTGGAGGAAATCAGGAAGATTTTGAACCGCGATGCCGGCAGGGGGACGCTCCGTGTCCGGGAAATCGTGTTGATGCGGCTGCCGCACAACCCGGGTGTCAGCAAAGCGAAAGCGGAAATGAACGAGGAATGAGATTTGCAGGGGAAACCATGGGTCAAATGAGAGCGTCATAATGGAGTGTATGTGACATGAAACATGATTTCTTTGTCTGCCAAAGGGAACAGGATTATTATCCGGAAATCACGTGCGGCGTGGCGTCCATGATGATGCTGCTCAAGTTCCATGGCCTTCTCGGCGGGCTCACTTACAGGGAACTGGCCGATCAGCTGGGCTTTGCCGTATCGCCCGTCCGCAAAGGATACCCGGAGCCCGGGCACAAGTTCGGCATTTATCCCGAAGATCTGTACCGGTTTCTCGTCAAAAGGGGGATTCCGTTCCGGGTGTCCTTTTTCAAGGATGAATGGGAGGCGTGCCTGGCGAACGGGCCGATCATGGTGCTCATGGCAGACGAAGAAGAGGGAGGCCGTTTTGCCACCTACGGGCATTGGGTCGTGCTGGTCGACATGGAAAACGGGGTTTTCACCTATCTGGACCCCTGGTATTCGGCCGACAGCGGAGAACACCTCCGGCATATCGGCATGGAGGACTTCTACCGGCATTACACGGGCAGTGCGTGCCAGATTTTGGCTCCGGGAGAGGCGCTGCCGTGAAACGATCCCTTCATCGGATCACCGTCACCTGCCTGATCGCCTATACGGCCGTTACGGCTTATTGGATGCTTCTCGGTTTTGGCAGAAGCGCTGCAAATCCGACATTCATGTACAACCTGATCCCTTTCGAGACGATCAGCCGTTATTTGCACGGGAATCACTTCAGTCTCGAAATCCGGATCATCAATCTGGCGGGAAATGTCGCGGTGTTTTTGCCTTTCGGCATGTTGCTCCCTCTTGTTTTTGGCGGGAAGTGGATGCGGTCGTACGGTATTTTTTTCGCTGGACTGTTTGTGCTTGAAACGCTGCAACTCGTCACGAGGAGGGGCAGTTTCGACGTTGACGACTTTTTGCTGAATTCGGCCGGTTTTTTCGTCGGGTATGCCGTGTATTGTGCCATCAAACGAAAATGGGGGAGTCGATAAACGATGATGATCTCTTTTGATGTCGGAGAAACGATGAAGTTCAACATGAGATCCGCCGGTTTGCTGGTTTTGGATGACCGCATCCTGTTTCAGAGATTCGCGGACCGCGACTGGTGGTTTTTGCCCGGCGGACGGGTGGAAATGATGGAAGACAGCCATATGGCTGAAGCAGCTGGTGTACAGGGGATAAAGGCGAACCGGGAAGACGAGTCCGTCATTGTGGATTGGATCTTTGAGTCACGAAAATGGTTGGTCATGGAAAATTTGGTCAATTCGTCTCGTACCCCGGCGGGTCAGACATGTTATAATTGACGCGTGTGACATATTTCCCGTTTGACCGACAAAGTCAGCGAAGAAAACCATGCCGTCGGGGTTGAGGCCGTTGGGTTCCGCATTGACTGCCTATATCACGCTTGTCTGTTTATCAGGGGTTCTGAATCTTCTTCTCATGTTGTATGTGTTGACAAGGCGGAACCTCTATGGAAACGTCTCTTCGTTTTTCGTCCTGGCCATGGCGGCCACCGCCATTTATTGCTTTGCCTATGCGTTCAGCCTGACGTCATCGACGCTGGAACAGCTTCGCTTCTGGAGTGTCATGCAATATTTCGGCATGCCGTTCGCCCCGCCGTTCGGGCTCTTGTTTGTCATGCGTTATTTGGGGTACAGGCTTTCCCGCTTGCGGGTGGCCGCCATGCTGGCGATTCCCGCAATGGCGCTCATCAGCAACGCCACCAACGAGTGGCACCACCTCCACTACAAACAGTACAACGTCCATGAACTTCTCGGCGCCCCCTACAACGACATCGAAGTCGGCCCCACCTACATCATCATGGGATGCTACATTTTGGTCTGTTTTCTGGCCAGCTACTATATGCTCATCTCGCGATGGATGGATACGGCCAGGCCGTATCGCCAACAGATCGTTTCGCTGTTTGTGGCGCAAATGATCCCGATGACCACCTCCTTCCTGTATTTGATTGGCGTCACGCCCGAGGGCATCGACCCCGTTCCGATGGTGACCGGGTTGTCCTCCATTCTCATGTGGTGGACGATCGAATCGTCCCGGCTGCTGACCATCATTCCGATCGCGAAGGAAACGATTTTTCACAGCATCAGCGACGGCGTTATCGTCCTGGATGAGTCAGGCAAACTGGTGGAATACAACGAGAGTTGCCGGCGGATGTTCCCGAGGATGGACCGGTCGATGTTTGGCCAGTCGCTGAATGCGGTCTGGTTTGCGATGTTTGGCATGAACGACTCCATGCCCGTGTTGAACGCCGGACAACAGGAGATCGAAGTGGTTTCGTCGGGATCCGCGGACAAGGTTTATCGGGTCCGCGTCTCGCCCCTGCGGCAAAACGAGAAAAGCAGCCAAACGGGCACGGTGATGATCATTTCCGACATCACGGAAATGAAAATGATGCAGCAAAAGCTCGAACAGCACGCCTATTTTGACGAACTGACCCAGATCTGCAATCGACGGGCGTTTTTCCAGCGGTGTGAGGAGGAGTATGCCAAGGCCAAACGGGGCGACGTTCCGATCACGACCATTTTGTTTGACATCGACAATTTCAAGAAGGTGAACGACACGTACGGCCACAATGCCGGCGACCAGGTGCTCGTCCACGTGGCTGACACGATCCGTTCGAGCATCAAGGAAGACATGCTGTTTGCCCGTTACGGCGGCGAGGAGTTCGTGCTGGCGCTGTTCGGCAAGTCGGCTGCCTACGGGAAAATGTTTGCCGAAAGCCTGCGCCAGCGGATCGCGTCGCGGCCGCTTGTCATGAACGGAACGGTGATTCGCGTGACATCCAGTTTCGGCGTTGCGGAGGCAACGGGAGACGAACAGGAAACGCTGCAAAAACTGTTGCATTGCTCCGACGAAGCGTTGTACGCGGCGAAGCGGGGCGGGCGCAACCAGGTGTGCGTGTATGAAACCACCCTGCCATGAAGGATTTTACCGGGTATGCTGCGAAAAGAAGACCCCAAGACATCAAGATGCCCCGGAAGGAACGTTTCCTTGCCGGGTCGATTTTTGCAAAGAGGAATTTGCGCGTATTCATGGAGATTCAATGATTGGTGCCCCAGGAGAGGATTCAGGTGGGGAGAACCGCATGGCGGATTGCTTCGTCGTTTTTGATTATGGTGATTTTGGCCGGCGCCGTCCTGTATATGGGAAAATATTACTATCCGCCTTTGCCGTTTGACGGGAGCTCGAAACGCGAAGTTGTGAAAAAACTGGACACTTCGAACGGGGAATTCGTCCTGCTTGCCGAAGGTGTGAAAATGAACTGGTATGGGTTCAAGGGAAACATGCACGATGCCGGCCAGGCGTTGCAAGACCTGATGCGCGAACGAAATTTGGCGTTCATCGAACAGATGGGGGCCGCCTATCTTTTCGAAGATGCGGAAGGAAACCGCATCATCGTGGAAAGCGAACAGTGGACGGGCCGTTATCGGATGTTTGAGGTGCCCAATTGACAAAAGATTCGTTCCGGAGATGATCAAGATGCAATTGGTCGATATTAGGGAACTCAATCGCGGAGACTTGAAGCAATATCTCGATTCTCTTCATGACCGCACGCCTTTCTATTTTGATACGGATTTCGGAGTGTGGGAGAAGGATTATTTTGATTTGGACGGGGATCTTTTTTGTGAATTGGAAGGAAAGGCGGCCGTTCGGGATGACGGCCGAATCGTTGGCATCGTCATGTACGGAAAACCCCGGCGTTGCTGGAATCGGCGCGGAGAATTCATCGAGTTGCCGAATATCGGGATCATCCGGGAAATTTACTTTGATCAAGATGAGACGGCAGCAGGTGAACAACTTTTGGCGGAAGCCATGGCGTACGTGTCGCGTTGTGACGATTACCACGCGTTTTACCATGCTTTCGGATTGCCGTCCATGGCCGGACACGGAAAGTTGGCCTATTCATGGTTTGGACATGTGGAAAAGCTGATTCTGGACCGCCATTTTGCGATTGAACATGAAAATCTGTATTTTGCCAAAGAGATCGGCATACAGCCCGTTGACGGCGCACTCAGGCTGGAGATTGCCCAAAGCGACGATTTGAAACGCGAACGGATCACGGCGTTTCTGGACGCCCGGGAAATCGGCACGGCAGAAGTCAAACTGATGGACCGGTACACGGGCACCACCACGAAAGATGCGGTTTATTTGACCTGGATCGGCATCCATGAGGAATTCCGGGGGAGGGGATACGGCGCCAAATTTTTGAATGGGATTGAAAACGAGTATGCCGGACGCGGATATGCCCGTCTCCATCTGGACACCGCGAACAACAACACAATTGCCCGGCAGCTGTACATGAAACGGGGATATCGGCATTTGTGCAGCACGAGAAGCTATTTCAAAATTTCCGTTTGACACGGACGGAGGTAGAAGATGGCGATGAATCGGGAAGAAGCAAAGGACCTCATCACCCGTTATTTCAGGGCGTGGGTGAAAAGGGACTTTGACCTGTTCGCGGGAACCGTGCATGATGAAACCGTCGTCCGGGAATGCACCGGTGCGGTCATCGAGGGCAAGGAGCAGTTGCATCGGTGGTTTCGCGAATGGAACGGGCAGGGCAACGAAGTGCTTGACTGGCGCATTCACCGCTTCGGGTATGACGGGGTGCAGCAGTCGGCGTTCGTGGAATGGACGTTCAAGTGCCGGTACGAAGGCCGGGAATACGAATGGGACGGTTGCAGCGCGGTATCGTTCAGGGATGACCGGATCTGCGAGTTGAACGAATACGAGATGAAGCGAGAGAAGCATTGCCCGTACGGGGCATGAAACATGGCGTAAGGGAGCCATGGGGTTGCCGGGCGCCGTATGCCCCTGATCGGATGGGGCGCCGGAATTGAATTACTAAGACGATGGGGGGAGAACTTCCATGTTGATCATGTTTCGTTGGATGTTGCCCTTAGTTCTCTTGTTGACGACGATCGTTCCGCTTGTGTTCGGCATTTATTTGGTCGTGAAGGGAATTTGGGCTTACAAAGAGGGAGATCGCAGCCGGTTCACCAAATTGCTTTTCTCGGGCCTTGTGTTGATCTTTGTCGTTCCCACCCTTCTTGCCATGCTGATCGGATTCCTGGCGCTCATGGTCTTTAACGGATAAGGAATGCCGGCCGGGAGGGCAGACGGGATGAAACGGATCTATCTGGTGCGCCACTGCAAAGCTGTCGGACAGGAGCCCGACGCGCCGTTGACCGAAGAAGGGGTGCGGCAATCGCGGGAGCTTGTTTCTTTCTTCCTGGACAAGAAGGTTGAACACATCCGTTCCAGCCCGTACACCCGCGCGATGGACACGATCAAGCCCCTCGCCGATACCCTGAATCTGGCCATTCACACCGACGGTCGATTGCGGGAGCGGGTGCTGGCCACGGTTCCCCTCGGAGATTGGATGAACCGGCTCAAGGACACATTCCTCGATGAAGATCTCATGTTTGAAGGCGGGGAATCGTCGCGGGAAGCTGCGCAAAGGGGCATGGACGTGATCCGCGAATTGCTCGGAAGGCCGGAACAAACCTTCGTCGTGGTGACCCACGGCGGATTGATGTCCCTGTTGATCCGCCGGTATGATCCGGCCTTCGGTTTTGACGACTGGATGCGGATGGCGAATCCGGACGTCTATGAATTGGAGGTGCGGGAAGGCGGAGCCTCGATCAAACGTTGTGCCCTGACACGAGACGGTTCTGAATGAACGAAGGCATCGAATGGCAAGGGATTGCGATGGACCAAACGGATCACATGACTGGAATGGCCGCATGGAGCCCGCGTTGAGCGGGCTCCTTTTTTTCTCCGGACAATGAAAAGGAGTTCCGTGTGAAGTCCATTCAAACCTGTAAAGAAATATAACACAATTGATGATGAAGCACAGGGGTATATGGTATTTATTGGGATGGGTGCAATAAATAACCTGACATCAAACGTCGACGTCCGCCCACATCCATGCCGTGTACGGAGGTGATCAAGTAAGAAAAAATTACACAAAGTTTTGCAAATCCGTTTGAACATTTCATGGGAGGAGAGGAGAGAACCATGGAGATGAGGAGAAACCACCTGCTGGCAAAACGCGCGATCCTTTGGCTGATCGCCGTCCTGCTCGCCACCGGCAGCATGCTGTCGGCCACGGCTTTCGCGGCCGAAGCGTTTCCCTTTGAGGAAATCACGGTGGATGCTTTGCTGAAAGGGTATGAAAACGGGGACTATACGGCCGAAGAAGTCGTTCAGGCGTATCTGGACCGCATCGCCAAATATGAACCGAAGTACAATGCGTTCACGGTGCTCAATCCGAATGTGCTCGAGGAAGCGCGGGAGATCGACCGGAAGCGGAAAGCGGGAGAGCCGCTCGGGCCGCTCGCCGGCGTGCCCGTCGTGATCAAGGAAGCCGTCGACATGGCCGGATTTCCGGCCACGATGGGTTGGGAACCCCTCGCTCCGGAGAAGGGCGGCATCTCGCTCATTCCGGTGAAGGATGCTCCGGTGGTGGCACGGCTCAAGGCAGCAGGCGCCCTCATCATCGGCCGCACGAACATTCCGGCCTTCAGCGCTTCCGGAACGCGGGCGTCCACCAGTTGGGACGGCGATACGTACAACGCCTTCGGACGGCAGTTCGCTCCCGGCGGCAGCAGCAGCGGCACGGCCACGGCCGTATCGGGCAACTTTGCGGTGCTCGGCATTGCCGAAGAAACCGGCGGCTCCATCCAGAATCCCGCCGCCGCCCAAGGGGTGGTGGGGATCAAGCCGACCTTCGGCCTGGTGCCCAACGTGGGGGTCGTTCCGCTTGGCGGCAGCACGCGGGATGTGATCGGACCGCACGCACGGACGGTGAAGGACGCGGCACGCATGCTGGATGTCATCGCCGGCTACACGCCGGAAGATCCGAAGACCGTCGCTTCCATCGGCAACATTCCCGCCGGCGGCTACACCTCCAAATTGAACACCCAGGCGCTCAGGGGAAAACGCATCGGCCTTCTCGGTCCGGGTTGGCGCGACATTGAACTGACGCCGGAAACGCAGGAACTGTACGACAAGGCGATCAAGGATCTGGAAGCGCAAGGGGCCATCGTCGTTCCCGATCCGTTCGCCGGCAGCGGCTTCGCCGAATATGTCAAAGAAACGGGCTCGATCGGGGTGGAATCGGTCATCTACGACATGCAGGCTTATCTGGAACGGCTCGGTCCGGATTCGCCCGTCAAGTCGGTCGAAGAACTGCTGGAGAAAACCGGCCAGAAGCCTTCCATCTTCAACCGTTACGGCGACAATCTGCCGGATCTGGCCGGAACGCCGGACTTGTCCAAGTTTCTCGAGGCGCGCACGAAATATCTCAACATTTTCAACAGCGTCATGGACAAATACGAGCTGGACGCCCTGTTTTTCCCGCAAATGTACAAGGAAACGCCGCTTCTGGACAGCGATGAAAACATCGGCGCGACCACCGTTTCGGAAATCAACGTCGCCGGCGTGCCGCTGGTGACGGTGCCGGCCGGCTATTACAAGAGCGGAGCGCCGTTCGCCGTCGTCTTCGTGGGCAAGATGTGGAGTGAAGCCGACCTTCTGGCCTACGCCTACGACTATGAACAGGCCACCAAACACCGCAAGGCGCCGGTACTCGAAGAATAGAAAAGGATTGCCTTTCCGCCAGGCACCCGTCCGTTCGGACGGGTGCCTTTTGATTTTTTGCAGGATAGAAAGGAATTTTTCGGAAAGAAATCGAATCATGGATAGGCAATCCAACATTCAAAAAGGAAAAATCAGCGAGGAGAACGGCAGGCGGTTTGTGATCAGGAGTGCATGGATACAAACCTGCATCCGGATGGAGGAGAGGAACCGTGAAACAATGGTTCAGGGAATGGGGAGTGCCCCTCGTCATTGCCGTCGTCGGCGCAGCCCTGTTTCGGACATACGGGTTTGCCCAGATTCAGGTTGTCGACGTCTCCATGCAAAACACGTTCTTTGAAGGGCACCGGTTGATTGAAGACAAAATCTCGTACCGATTCTCCGAACCGGAACGCGGCGACATCGTCATCATCCGCGATCCGGACCTTTCCGCCGAGCGGCTGATCAAGCGGGTGATCGGGCTGCCCGGCGAAACGATCCGCATTGACGACGGAGCGGTCTGGATTGACGGCGTCCGGCTGGATGAGCCGTATGTGAAAGGCTCGACGTATCCATCCACGTTGGAGATGCCGTACCGGATTCCGCCGGACAGCGTTTTTGTCATGGGGGACAACCGGGAACGCAGCCTGGACAGCCGGGCGCTCGGAGCGATTCCGTTGTCCTCCATTGAAGGGAAGGTCGATGTCCGGATTTGGCCTTTTTCCCGGTTCGGGTTTGTGGATTGAGTTTCGAGCATCGTTCTTTGGTCCGCCGGGCGGGTGACAAAAAACTGTCACCTTGCCAGACGGGGATGCAGGAGCGATAATGGAAATAATATCATTTTATGTCCGACGTTGCCGAAATCTCCCGAACGGCAGGTAGATGACATGTCACCTTACAGCTGGGGGTTCGTGATGAAAGCCGCCGTCCTGATGGCGAGCGGCATTTACTTTTTTGCGCGATATCGCAGGCAAGGACCGGTGTTTTGGATCAGCGTCATCCTGTTTACAACCGGTTTCTTTGACCTGCGCTTTCAGCTGGAGCTGTGGATGGAAAGCCGTTCCCTCTCCGACATGGCGCACCGGATTGTCTTGTCGGCGATTCACCTGATGTTTTTCGGGGCGAATACGCTTTACCACTGCTTCGTTTTGCTCTTTTACCTGGAAGTCACCGGACATGCCAAAAAGTTCGCGTATGTTTTGGTGTTTCTTCCGCCGCTCGTTGTCCTTCTTTTTTTCACCAGCCTGTATCCCGATCTTGAGTTTGATTTTCGATACGCGGCCCTATTGGGCGGGGTGTATTGGCTCATTTCGTTTGCCATGTTTCTCGTCTGCATGATCAAGGATCGGACTTTGGACATGCGCCTCTATCATGTGGCCATCGCCCTCATGCTTCTGAGCAACGGCATGGTGCTCGTGTTCGCCCACACGCAGGGCAAAGAGTTTGTCGAGTTGGTCAACATGCCCCTGTTCACGCTGTTCCTCGCGTTGTGTCTGGTGCTTCTCTTGTGGGTCAACATGAAAAAAGTGCTGGTCGGCCTTCAGCGGGAAGCGGTCGTCCAAAAAATGGACATGAGCACGGCGCTCCTGCACCATTCGTTCAAAAACGCGATCGGAAAAGTGAAAATCAATGCGTGGAACATTCGCAACAGCCTGGCGCAACAACCCGGATTGACCGAACAGGGAAGACAGGAGATCGAAGGTTACGTGCAAAACCTGTTTTCCACCTATTCCCACATGATGGGCATGATGGACAAAATCTCGCAAATCGTGCGCAACAAGGTGGACGTCCGTCCGGAGACGATCGATTTGGCGATCCTCCTGGAGGAAGCCGCGGAGGCGGCCGCCGCTTATCCCGGCGTGAAGGTCGTCCGGCAACTCGATCCGGCCCCGGCGGAAGCGGACCGGGCGCACACGCTGGAATGCATGCACAATCTGATTCAAAATGCCATCGATGCGATGCAGGGAGAGGGCACGCTGACGCTGGCCAGTGGGAAACAGGGGCGTTTCGCCTGCGTTTCCGTGCGCGACACGGGAGCGGGCATGGACAGGGAACAACTGTCCCAGGCGTTTGAACCCTTTTACTCGACGAAAGGGAAATCGGGGAAAAACATGGGCCTGGGTTTGTACTATGTGCGCAAGGTGATGGAAGCCCACAGAGGGAAAGTCACCATCGAGAGCCAGGCGGGCAAAGGCACGACCGTCACCCTCCAATTCAGGCAAGGAAGGGGCCGTCATGGAAAAAATCAAAGTGCTGCTGGTTGAAGACGATGCCGAATGGCAGCAGGCGCTGTCCGTGTTTTTTCGCGAACATGACGCGATCGAACTGAGCGCCGTCGTTTCCACGGCGAAAGCCTGCATGGACATGCTGGAGCGGGAACGGTTCGATGTCGTCCTGATGGATATCATGCTGGACGATTACCGGACGGGCGGCCTCGACGCGACGCTGGAAATCCGCTGCCGCCATCCGGATGTCCGGGTCATCATGCTGACCTCCCTCGACAGCGATGACGAGGTGTTCAACGAGGCGTTCATGAACGGCGCCTACGAGTACATCTACAAATACGATTTCGATCAGCTGCCGGACGCGATCATGCGGGCCAGGCAAAATCCCCATTCCAAATACGGGGACCGGCTCAGGAAACTGGTCTATGAGCAAAAAAGAAGAATGTTGACACCGACGGATCTGGCGGTGTTGCGGGGATTGGCCCGGTCCATGAGCCTGCGGGAAATCGCCGAGGAGCAGCATGTGGGTTTGTCGGCCGTCAAGAAGCAATTGAACCGCCTGTTTCACAAATTCGGCTGGACCGGAACGGGCAGGGAACTGGCGGAAAAATGCAAAAAGTGGGGGCTTCTTGACGAAGACGGTCCGGATTGGGCCGGGTTGGAAAAAAAGGCGTGAGAGACGGATGCGCGACGGGCCGTGCCGTGGAGGCACGGCCTGTTTGTTGGAAACCGTTGACATTTTCGTTCTACTGCAATAGAATGAAGATGTTCTATTGCAATAGAATGATCAATCGAAGGAGCCTGGCGTGAACCATGAAACTGTTTGACTCTGAAATCAAAGTGATGGACGTGCTTTGGAAAGAAGGGGAAATGCGGGCAAGGGACATTGCGGACAGGTTGAAACGGGAAGTGGGATGGAGCAAGACGACGACCTACACGGTTATCAAAAAATGCCTGGAGAAAGGAGCGATCACCCGGATTGATCCCGATTTTGTCTGCCGCCCCAATGTAACGAAGGAAGAAGTGCAGCAATTTGAAACGATGGAGCTCATCGACAGAATGTATGACGGAGCGCCGGACAGGCTGATCGCTTCCCTTCTCGACAGCGGAAAATTGTCGGCGGAGGAAATCCGGCGGCTCAAAAACCTGATCAACGGGATGGAGAACAAGTGACCCATGGCTCTCTTGACCATGAGTTTGACGGCCTCCGTCCTGATCTTGTCGATTGCCATCCTGCGCGCCTGCGCCTTGGGCCGGTTGCCCAAGATCACGTTCGTGATGCTGTGGATCCTCGTGTTGGTTCTGCTGCTGATCCCCTTTCCGATGTTGTTCAACCATACCGGCATCGTTGAGCATGTTCCCCCCGTACCGGCGGACGACCGGGTGATCGCGACGACCATGGCCGGGGCGATCGGCCCTCAGGCAGTTTCCGACGGGCGGGCCGCTCCCGTCAGGGCCGAACGCGGGCGGGCATCATCGGACGATTCTCCGTTTGCACAACCGCGGAACGGCCCGATCCTCGGAGCGATTTGGCTGGCCGGCGGGATGTTGACGGCTCTTCGTCTGGTCGTTCCGCATGTGCGGAACCGGAGAATTTTCAACATGTCCATTCCCGTTCATCATCCGTTTGTCAACCGGTGGCTGGCGGAACACCGCACCTTGCGGCGCATTCAAGTCAGAAGCAGCGACCGGATTGCGTCTCCGCTGACATACGGGGTGATGAGACCGGTCATTTTGTTGCCCAAAAATCTGGATTTTCATGACACCGAAGCGCTTCGCTTCGTTCTGACCCATGAGTGGATTCACATCAAGCGGAACGATGTGTTGCTGAAAGGGCTGCTGGCGTTCGGCCTTTGCATTCACTGGTTCAATCCGATTGTGTGGCTGATGGCGATTCTGGCTGCAAGGGACATCGAATTGGCTTGCGATGAAGCCGTTCTGCGGCATTTGCCGGACAATCGGTCCTATGCCAAATTGCTGATTGGGTTGGCCGAAACGGGATGCGGCCTGAACAGGTCGTTTGCCCATTTCAGCAAAAAACCGCTGGAAGAAAGGATTGAAATGTTGATGAACATGAGGAAAGCAAGCACCATTGGCGCGTTTCTCATTCTGGCCGCGGCATTCGGCGCGTCCATCGCGCTGGCGTCTTCCGGGAACGACGCGGCGAATGTGTTTCGTCAAGTGTTTTCCGATGATTATGATCGGTACAGAGCATACATCAATGAAGTCCATCATCCCCGCATCGTGGCGGAAGCGTATTCCCTGGAATTGAAAAGCACCCTGTTTACGGACCATCAGGTTTACGCCATCGTCGGGTTGGAAGGTGCCGTGCCGGAAACGTTGGCCATCAACGGCCGCATCGTACACGACAACGGATTTCAAACCCATTACGAACTGGACGGCGGCACCGCCAGGTTGGATTCGGATCACGAAACGCATTATTTCCTCTATCAAGCGAACATCATCGACAGCCTTGACGGTCGGCAAGCAAATCCGGATGTCGTGTTGGCGGCGGGGAACTTTCCGGATCGGCACACGCTCCTGGATGCGGAAGAGGAAGGTTCGTTGCTTGAACTGGCAGTTCAAGCCGGCGATACCGTCCATCTGCTCGTTTCACCGGTTGCCTCCGTCGTCGCCGATGCCATCGTTCTCCGTCCGGAAAGCAGAGGCAAAGGCCTCTTCTTTGACAAGATTATCGTGACGTCCCGCGAAGTGAAAATGACGGGTTCTGGCACGGACGCGGAAATCGGTCTGGGAGAGATTCCGCACGTCGAAATGACCATTGTGCTCAATCACGGCAAAAAACTGCATTTCCGCTACGATTCGAAGGGCACGACGGGAGAGGACGGCCGCCCCCTCGGGTTGAGCAGGGGAACGACCGGAGACGGCCGCTTTTACCATTACTGGGATTTTCGAAACTGGACGCTGGACTTGAAAGAAGTGAAGAAGATCGTCGTGAACGGAGAGACGTTTCGAATCGGTTCGAACTAAAGCCCGTCGCGGCAGAGTCCCGCATCGGACTGGACAAATCGATTTTCCGCGTTTGGTGCGGTGCCCGGGGTGGCCTTGGCCATCCCGGGCTCTTTTTTTGCCGTGATCTTTCTCGCAGGCGGGATGGACACATGAAATGCTCATATGCTATAACCGGCGTAGAAGGGAATAAATGGAACGACAGATGAGACGGGGGTCCGCCCATGAAAAAAATGCTCTTGCTTTATTTGCTCGTCATCGGCGCCTATCTGATCTACGCCCTGAATTTTTTCTACGGCAAAAGCCAATCCGTCCAGGGCGGCGAGTCCGCGGAGCTCGTCGGCGACCTGGACGAAAAGTACGTCATGGTGACATTCCAGTCCGGCATCGATTATTGGAAAAGCGTGATCAAAGGGTTCGAAGACGCGGCCCAGGTGCTCAATGTCTCGGTGGAGTACCGCGGATCGACCAAATACGACGTGCGGGAGCAGGTGACCGTGCTGGAGCAGGTCATTGCCCAGAAACCGGCGGGCATCGCCCTTACCGCCATGAATGCGGAAGCGCTTACGCCCTCCATCGACAAAGCGGTGGATGCCGGAATCCCGGTTGTGCTGTTTGATTCCGGCGCACCGGAAAGCAAAGCCTATTCCCTGCTCGCCACGGACAACTACAACGCCGGCGCGACGGCCGCCAGGACGATGGCCAGGCTGATCGGGAACAAGGGGGAAGTGGGCGTGGTGACCCTTCCCAACCAATTGAACCATCAGGAACGCACCAACGGATTCCGCGATACGATCCGGAATGAATTTCCGGACATGAAAATCGTCGCGGTGATGGACGGCAAAGGGGATCGCGTCGTGTCGCGGGAAGCGGCGATGGAAATCATTGAGACGCACCCGAATGTGAAAGGGATTTTCAACACCGATGCCGTCGGCGGCGTCGGCGTTGCGGACGGTGTCCGGCTGATGCAGAAACAGGGGCAGGTGACGGTGGTCGCTTTCGACACGGACAAAGTGACGCTGGACATGGTCCGGCAGGGCGAAATCGCCGCCACGATGGCCCAGGGCACCTGGAACATGGGATACTGGTCGCTGCTCTTTCTGTACCATCTCCACCACGGGCTCGTCACGCCCGACAGCGGGCAGACGGCGGATTCGTCTCCGCTGCCCGTCTATGTGGACACGGGCATTTCCGTCGTGACCCGGGAGAACGTCGAAGATTTTTACGTGAAGTAGACATCGGGCGGCAGGTGGAGAATCATGTTCAAATGGCTGGAAATCAACGACTGGCCGATCCGGTACAAACTGATCGCCCATTTTCTGCTCATCGGCGTACTGCCCGCCATCGGGCTCGGGTTCCTGATCCATTATTCGGTGGATCGTGTGATGGAACGGCAGGCGACGGTCAATACGCTGCAGCTGATCAGCAAAGTCAACCGTTCGCTGGAACATTACGCCGCCAATCTCCAGAACATCACCTACATCGCCTCGAGCAATCCGGATGTGATCCGTTTTCTCGACGGCACGGAAGGCCAGGAGGCGAAGGATAACGACCATCTGGAAATCCGGCTGCTCCTGCAGACGATCAGCACGCTGTACACGGAAGTGGCCGGCATCCTGATCGTCAACAACGAGGGCGAATACATCAGCAACGAATTGTACGGCATCGAAGGGTATCGGCTCACCCTGGAGCCCTGGTATGAGGAGGCGGTGCGGCGGGATGGCATTTTCACCATCATCGGTCATCCCGCGGGCCGGCATGTGGCCAGCCACGTGAATTACCGGGATGACGAAGTGGTTTCGGTCGCCCGGGCGGTTCTGGATCCCGACACGCAAAACGTGCTCGGCGTCGTCCTCATCGACCTGAAGCTGCGGGTGATCGCCGAAGCGGTCAAGGACGTGCGGCTCGGCCGGACCGGCTATCTCATGGTCATCGATCAGGAGGGGGAACCGATCTATCTGCCGGCCAACCCGCTGGTGACCGACGTTTCGCCGGATTGGTTCGCGGGGATGTCCGGTTCGCTGTCGAAGGATACGGAGAGCGGCAAGCTGCAGTTCATCTATGTGAAGTCGCCCTTCACCGGCTGGACGACGATCGGGGTCTTCTCCATGCGGGAGTCCGTTTATGAAATGCGGGAAATCCAGTTTTACATCGTCAGTTTCGTGTTCCTTGTCTGCCTGTTCGGAATCACCGCGTCGTATTATTTGTCCAGATCGCTCTCCCGTCCCATCGGGCAACTCATCTCCTTCATGAACAAAGCGGAGTCGGGCGACCTGCTCACCCGCTCCATCGGGGAACGGGGCGACGAAATCGGCATGCTGGGCCGCAGCTTCAACCGGATGCTCACCCAGATCAACCGGCTCATTTCGCTGACGGAACGCCAGGAGCGGCAGAAGCGGGAAGCGGAACTGCGCAGCCTGCAGGCGCACATCCGGCCGCATTTTCTGTACAACACGCTGGACACGATCCAGTGGATGGCGAGAAACCAGGGAGCGAACGACGCCGCGGAAGTGGCGGAATCGCTGGCCAGGCTGTTCCGCATCGGGCTGTCCGGCGGCAACGACCGGATCCCGTTGGCGGAAGAACTGGAGCATTTGGAAAGCTATCTGAAAATCCAGAAGGTCCGTTACCGGGACAAATTGAATTACGCCATTCACCCGGATCCCGCGCTCGGCCGGTATACGGTGCTGAAGCTGCTCCTCCAGCCGCTCGTGGAAAACGCCATCTACCACGGCATCAAGGAGCGGAGGGGGCCCGGCACCATCGAAGTGGCGGTCGGGCTGGAAGACGGCCAACTCGTCATGCGGGTCAAGGATGACGGGGTGGGCATGGAGGAAGAGCGGCTTGCGGAAATACGCCGTGCGCTCGACCTGGTCGGACGCGAAATCGACCGCGCGGAGCTGGCGGACAACGAAGAAATTGCGGCGACGGGCGGATTGGACGGCAACAACCGGGGCTACGGGCTGATCAACGTGCATGAACGGCTGCGGCTGACATTCGGCGACCGGTACGGGCTCGTCGTGGACAGCCGCCGCGGGGAGGGAACGGTGGTGACCGTCATCCATCCCGTTCTGATGCCGGTGCCGGGAGAAGGACGAAGGGAGGAGAAACCGTGAGCCGACGCTGGAAAGTGCTCATCGCCGATGACGAGCCGATCATCCGGGAAGGCATTCGCCAGGCGGTGGATTGGGAAACCCTGGGCATGGAAGTGTGCGCGGAGGCGGAAGACGGCGAAGAAGCGCTGGAGAAGGCGCTGCAATGCGAAGCGGACGTCATGCTTGTCGATTTGAACATGCCGATCATGCACGGCCTGGAACTGATCCGCCTCATCCGGGAGCGGCTTCCTTCCTGCGTCGTTGTCATCATAACCGGCCACGATGAATTCGAATACGCCCGCGAAGCGATCCGGCTCGACGTCCAGGAGTATGTGCTCAAGCCGACCAATCCGGGCGAACTGAAGCAGATCATGGCGCGCATCCGGGAGCGGCTGGAGCAGGAGGCGAAACTGGACGCCTACCTGGACGTGGCCGCCAAGCAGATCCGGAAAAACCTGGCCCTGCTGCGCGAACGCTTCTGCCTGGAGTGGACCGAAGGAGGCCTCAGCCGCGAAGAAATCGCCGAACAACTGCAATTTTTGGAGCTGCCCGCCCGCTGTCCTTCCGCCGTCATGGCCATCCGCTGGCCGGAGCTGGCGCTGAACCAATCCGTCCGGAACGAATCCGAACGGCAACTCATGCTGTTTGCCATCGAAAACATCGCGGCGGAATTGCTGGGCAATTCGGAACATCTGATCTTCCGGGATGCCAACGGGCTCGTTCTGGTGATCGTTTGGGGCGAAGCCCCCGACTCCATGCCTTCCTCCATTGAACAGGCCGTGCAACAGTATCTGAAACTGACCGTCCAGGTTCACCTTGAACCGGCGGGGGACGATTTGGCCGATGCCGCAGCGGCGCTTCGGCGAGCCCGGGCCGCCGTGGGCCGGGAAGCCCGCCTCACCCCGATCGTCCGTCGCGCCCGGGCGCTCATTCGCGAGCGGTACGCCGATCCGGATTTGTCCCTCGAAGAAGCGGCCGCCGCTCTGAAGGTGTCGCCTGTCTATCTCAGCCGCATTTTGAAACAGGAACTGGGGGCGTCGTTCGTCACCCTCGTGACGATGATCCGCATGGAACATGCGACCCGCCTGCTGGCCGGCACCGACCTGCCCGTCCACGAAGTCGCCGAACGCGTCGGCTACGTCAGCCAGCATTATTTCAGCACCGCCTTCAAGAAAATGTTCGGCATCTCGCCGATCCGGTACCGGAAAGGCGAGACGGGCGCGGACGATCCGGAAGACCCGTGACCGGAAACCCGCCCCATGCTCACGAAAAACGCAAGGATTCCCCTAAAGACTTCCGCACAAATCGCTGAACCGCACCTTCAACGGGCGTGACCCGCCCGGTGCCGTTCGCCCGCGGAAGTCTTTGTTGTTTTTTTGAAAAAGGGGTCGGATTATTGGAAAGACAGGTCGCTCCCTCCCCCGGTACGATACAGTCGAAACGCAAAAACGATATGGGGAAGGGGAATCGCCATGAAGAAAAGGTTCACCGTGTTGTTCGCATCACTGCTCGGACTCATGCTGATCGTTTCCGCCTGCGGCGGCAGCGGAAGCGGGGGATCCGGCTTTGTCGGCATTGCGATGCCGACGAAGTCTTCGGAACGGTGGGTGCATGACGGCAACAACATGAAAGCGGAATTCGAGAAACGGGGCTACAAAGTCGACCTGCAATATGCGGAGGACATCGTGGAAAACCAGCTCTCCCAGCTGGAAAACATGATCACGAAGGGCGTAGACGTGCTGGTGATCGCCTCCATCGACGGGGAGTCGCTGACCAACGTCCTCGACAAGGCGGCCAAGGAAGGCATCCCGGTCATCGCCTACGACCGGCTCATCCGCAAATCCGAACACGTCAGCTACTATGCCACCTTCGACAACTTCAAGGTCGGCGTGCTGCAAGCTTCCTACATCGAGCAGGCGCTTGACCTGAAGAGCGGCAAAGGGCCGTTCAACATTGAACTGTTTGCCGGCTCGCCCGACGACAACAACGCCTACTTCTTCTTCAACGGCGCCATGAGCGTGCTGCAGCCGTACATTGACAACGGCCAGCTCGTCGTCAGGAGCGGCCAGACGAATTTCGACCAAATTGCCACCCTCCGCTGGGACGGTGCGACGGCGCAGGCGAGAATGGATAACCTGCTCAGCGCCCACTATACCACCGAGCGTGTGGATGCGGTGCTGTCCCCGTACGACGGCATCAGCATCGGCATCATCTCGTCGCTGAAAGGCGTCGGGTACGGTTCCGCCGACAAGCCGATGCCGGTCATCACCGGACAGGACGCGGAGCTGGCCTCGGTCAAGTCGATCATCGCCGGTGAGCAAACCTCCACCATCTTCAAAGACACCCGCGAGCTGGCCAAGAAAGCGGTGGAAATGGCGGAAGCCGTGCTGAAAGGCGAAGAGCCGGAAGTGAACGACACGACGACGTACGACAACGGGGTGAAAGTGGTGCCTTCCTACCTGCTGGAGCCCGTGTCCGTCGACATCACCAACTACAAGGAAGTGCTGGTCGACAGCGGCTACTACACGGAAGACCAGCTGAAGTGACCGCATCCGGTTCACAACCAGTGATTCCGGCGGGAAGCGATTTCGTGACGGCCTGTGCCAGGCGCGTCACGAAATCGTTTCCGCGCAAGAAGGGAGCGGGCATATGACAGACATCCTATTGGAAATGCGGGGAATCACCAAAACGTTTCCCGGCGTCAAGGCGCTCAGCAACGTCAACCTGCGGGTGCGGGAAGGCGAAATCCATGCGCTCATGGGCGAGAACGGTGCCGGCAAGTCGACGCTCATGAAGGTGCTCAGCGGCGTATACCCGCACGGCACGTATGAGGGGGACATTTTTTTTCAAGGCAAGCCGTGCCGGTTCCGGGACATCCGTGACAGCGAACGGCTCGGCATCGTCATCATCCACCAGGAACTGGCGCTCAGTCCGTATCTGTCCATTGCGGAAAACATTTTTCTCGGCCACGAGCGCGCCAGGGGCGGCGTGATCAACTGGGGGGAGACGATCACGCGGTCGCGGGAACTGATGGAGATGGTCGGGCTGAACGAATCGCCCAACACCCGGATCATGGATCTCGGCGTGGGCAAACAGCAGCTGGTGGAAATCGCCAAGGCGCTGGCGAAGGAAGTCAAACTGCTCATTTTGGACGAGCCGACCGCCGCCCTCAACGAGGATGACAGCGAAAATCTGCTCAGGCTCCTGCTCACGTTCAAGGAACGCGGGATCACGTCGATCCTGATTTCCCACAAATTGAACGAAGTCGTCAAGGTGGCTGATTCCATCACCATCCTGCGCGACGGGGAAACGGTCGAAACGATCGACACCACAACCGACGAGATTTCGGAAGACCGGATCATCAAGGGCATGGTCGGCCGTGACCTGAAACACCGGTATCCGGAGCGGGTGCCGAACATCGGCGAAACGATTTTCGAAGTGCGCAACTGGAACGTGTACCACCCGATCCAGACGGACCGCCAGGTGATCAAGGACGTCAGTTTCCACATTCGCCGGGGCGAAGTGGTCGGCATCGCGGGGTTGATGGGAGCCGGTCGGACGGAACTGGCGATGAGCATTTTCGGCAAGGCCTACGGACGGAAAATCAGCGGGCAAATTTTCAAAAACGGCCGGCCGATCGAAATTCCCGACATTCCGTCGGCCATCAAACACGGCATCGCGTATGCGACGGAAGACCGGAAAAATTACGGGCTCATCCTCATCCAGGACATCAAACGGAACAACACCCTTACCCGGCTGGAGAAGGTCGCGAAGCGGATGATCATCAACGAACAGCAGGAAAACGTGGAAGTGGAGCGGTTCCGGCAACAACTGAACATCAAAACGCCCAGCATTGCGCAAAAAACCGTCAACCTGAGCGGCGGCAACCAGCAGAAGGTCGTGCTCAGCAAGTGGATTTTCGCCGACCCGGACATTCTCATGCTGGACGAACCGACCCGGGGCATCGACGTCGGCGCCAAATACGAAATTTACACGATCATCAACCGGCTGGCCGAAGAGGGCAAAGGGATTTTGCTCATTTCCTCCGAGCTGCCGGAAATTCTCGGCATGTGCGACCGGATTTACGTCATGAGCGAAGGCCGGATCACCGGCGAATTGTCCCGGGAGGAAGCGACCCAGGAGAACATCCTGCGATTGATGACTCGAATGGAGGGCGTCATCCATGCAAACGGTCATTAAACTGCTCAAGGCAAACTTGCGGCAATACGGCATGTTGATCGCGCTGATCCTGATCATGGTGCTGTTCCAGATTTTGACGGACGGCATCCTGTTCAGGCCGCTCAACGTGACGAACCTGATCCTGCAAAACAGTTACATTCTCGTGCTGGCCATCGGCATGGTGCTGGTCATCATCAACGGGCACATCGATTTGTCGGTAGGTTCCGTGGCGGCATTCGTGGGTGCGGTGTCGGCCATCATGATGGTGGAGATGAACGTCCCGTTCGCCCTTGCGGTCATCCTCTCCCTGCTGCTCGGCGCATTGATCGGCGCCTGGCAAGGGTTCTGGGTCGCCTACGTACGGGTTCCCTCGTTCATCGTGACGCTGGCAGGGATGCTCATGTTCCGCGGGCTCACGATGATCGTCCTGGAAGGGCAGTCCATCGGGCCGTTTCCCGATGTGTTCCGCGCCATCAGCACCGGTTTCATTCCGGATTTTCTCGGCGGGCGTGACCTGCACTACACCAGCATCCTGATCGGCGTCCTGCTCTCGGCGCTGCTGATCTGGAACGAGTGGCACAAACGGCAAACCAACATCCGCTACAAATTCGACGTGGTCCCGCTCGGATATTTCGTCGCGCAAATGGTGGTTCTGGCCGTTGCCCTCAACCTGTTCATTTTCGTGCTGGCCAGCTACGAAGGCATCCCGAACATTTTGATCATTTTGATGGTGCTCATTCTCCTGTACACCTTCGTCACCAACCGGACCGTGATCGGGCGCCATATTTACGCCATGGGCGGCAACGAGAAGGCGGCCATGCTGTCCGGCGTCAAGACGAAGCGGGTGTCGTTCTGGGTATTCGTCAACATGGGCACCCTGGCGGCCCTGTCCGGGCTCATTTTCGCCGCCCGCCTGAACGCGGCCACGCCGAAGGCCGGCCAAAACTTCGAGCTGGATGCCATCGCGGCCTGTTTCATCGGCGGCGCCTCCATGAGCGGCGGCGTCGGGACGGTCATCGGCGCCGTCATCGGCGGCCTGGTGATGGGCGTCATGAACAACGGCATGTCCATCCTCGGCATCGGCGTCGACTGGCAGCAGGCGATCAAGGGATTGGTGCTCCTGCTGGCCGTCGCCTTCGACATCTACAACCGCAGCAAATCGTAAACATCGCGCAAGGGAAACCGGGAATCCGCCTTCCGGATCCGGCTGGCCTTCACTGCCGACATGGGTGTCGGCAGTTTTTTCGGACAACCATGAAATAATATTTCATGAAACATGTTGTGAAATGAAATTTAATTTGATATATTGGGTGGTGTGACGAACATCACATCCAACCATCCCGTTGAGGAACGAAGGAGGCGGATGATTTGCTCAAAGGCGGATTGGTCAGCATTCGGGAAGCGCTTGGCACGTTGAATCCGATGGAACGCAAGGTGGCCGAATACATCCTGGATCATCCTTCCGAAGTCATCAATTTGTCCGTCCAGAAACTGGCGGAACTTGCGGGCGTCAGCGAAGCGACGATCATCCGTTTTTCCCGTTCGTTGAACTTCAAGGGATTTCACGATCTCAAGCTCAAGCTGGTCGCGGATTTGTCCCAACCGGCAGAGGCGCCGGACTCCTACCAGGAGATCCGGATCGACGGTTCGGTGCGGGACCTGATCCATACACTGTCCCACAACAACATCCGGTCCATCCAGGACACGCTGAGCGTGCTGGCGGTGGAGAGCGTCGAACGTTCCATCGAGCTGTTGAGCAATGCGAGGAAAATCGGGGTTTTCGGCGTCGGGGCCTCCGGCGTCATCGCACAGGATTTCAAGCAGAAAGTGACCCGCATCAACCGTTGGTGCGAAGCCGGTTACGGATTTGACGAGCAGGCGACGATCGCCGCGACGATGACGGACCAGGATGTCGCCTTCGGCATTTCCTACTCGGGGAGAACGGAGGACATCATCAAATCCCTCGAGGTGGCCAAGGCGAACGGCGCCGCGGTGATCACGATGACGAAGTTCGGAAAAAATCCCGTGGCCGAACTGGCCGATGTAAAGCTGTTCATCAGCTCCCTGGAGCAAAGCATCCGCAGCGGCGCCATGGCTTCCCGGATCGCGCAACTGAACGTCATCGACATTCTGTATGTGGGGATGGCCAGCCGTTCGTATGACGCGAGCATCCAGGCGTTGGAAAAGACGCGGGAAGCGGTGCGAACGGGGAAACGCCATGGATGAGGCGCGTGCGCTGGTCCGGCGCTGGGTTGAGGAAGGGTTGCTGCCCGGCGCGGTATTGGTCGTGAGAGGGCCGCGGGGCGAACGTGATGCGGAAGCGTTCGGATCGGCCCGCATGGACACGGTGTTCGATCTGGCTTCGCTCACCAAAGTCATCGTGACGTTGCCCGTCATGCTGTCGCTGATCGCCGGCGGCAAGTTGTCCCTGGACGATCCGGCAGCCGAATTCATCCCCGAATTCCGGCACCGGCAGGTCACGATCCGGCATCTGCTCAGCCATTCGTCCGGACTTCCGGCGGATTTGCCCTGGCAACCGAGGCATGCCGCCGACCGGGATGTCCGGGGCGAGATTTTGGCCCAGCCGCTGGATTTCGAACCGGGGTCCCGGGCGGTGTACAGTGATTTGGGCATGATTTTGCTCGGCTGGATTGCGGAAACCGTCGCGGGAGACCGGCTGGACCGTCTGGCGCGCAAATTCGTGTTCGAACCCCTCGGGATGACGGACACGATGTTCCGCCCGCCCGCTTCGCTGGCGGAACGGATCGCCCCGACGGAAGAGGTGGACGGCGTCGCCATCCGCGGCGAGGTGCACGACGAAAAATGCTTCCATTTGGGCGGCATTTGCGGCAGCGCCGGGTTGTTTTCCACCGCGGCGGATGTGGCCAAATATGCGCAGTGGTGGCTGGATCGGCAGCCGGTGCAAGGCATGGACATTCCGCCGGATTTGATGGATGCCTGCATCCGGCCGATCGTCGGCAACCGCGGTCTCGGATGGGAAGTGTGGTCGGGAAGCGGAGCGCCGCCCGCCTGCGGCGAGCGGTGGAGCATCGGCAGTTTCGGGCACACGGGGTTTACGGGCACCAGCGTGTGGATCGATCCCGCGGCACGCGGTTACGCCGTCTTTTTGACCAATGCGGTCCATTTCGGAAGAGGGAACCGGATTCGCGAGCTGCGCCCGGAGTTGCATTCGGTTATTTATTCCTCATTTCATGGGGATTAAATAAAAATCATCTTTCTGATACGATTGGGGGAAAAGAGCATGAAACGTTGGTCGTTGGTTTTGGCTGTGGCAATTGTTTTCTTCGGCGTCGTATTGGCTGCGTGCGGCGGCGGTTCCAACAACGGAGGGGCCGCATCGTCCGGTTCCGGCACGTCCACGTCCGGTTCGGGAAGCCAAAGCAGCAGCGAATCTGGCAGCGCTTCCAGCGGCTCTGCTGAAGAAAAAGTGGTCCTGACGATGGGAAGCTGGAGAACGGAGGACGTGGAAGCCTACGAAAAAATCATCGCCGCGTTCAACCAGCATTATCCGAACATTGAAGTGCAATTCAAACCGACCAAAAACACGGAATACAACACGGTGCTGAATACGGAACTGTCCACGGGCGGCGGTCCCGACATCATCCATCTCCGTCCCTATGCCGCCGGACAAGTGCTGGCCGATGCGGGCTACCTGGTGCCGCTGACCGACTTGCCGGGCATCGAGACGTTCTCGGATACGACCCTGCGGGCCGCAACGGGCAGCGACGGCGTCGTCTACGGGGTGCCGACGGTGTTCAGCTCGACGCAAATTTTCTATAACAAAAAGATCTTCGCCGATCTGAACCTGCAAGTGCCCGGCACCTGGGACGAACTGATCGCCACGGCCGAAACGCTGAAGAAAAACGGCATCATTCCGTTCTCCTTCGGTTCCAAGGAAGGCTGGCTGCTGTCCCTGACCCACGGCATGCTCGGCCCGGCCATCTACGGCGGAAGCGATTTTGTCCAGCAAGTCACCACCGGCCAAACGAACTTCCAAAGCGAAGCGTTCGTCGCCTCCGTCCAAAGGCTGCTGGATCTCGTCCCGTACTTCCCGGACAACTACGTCGGGCTTGGCATGGACGACATGCGCAACCTGTTCGTTACGGAGCAAGCCGGCATGTTCGTGATGGGCGACTGGGAAATCGCGGTGATGAAAGGCATGAATCCGGATCTGGACATGGACGCGTTCCCGGTGCCGTGGCCTGACGGCAAGCAAACGGTTACGACCTGGGTGGACGGTTCCTTCGCGGTGAACGCCAACTCGCCCAACAAGGAAGCCGCGTTGAAATTCCTGGAATTCATGACCACCGAAGAATTCGGCACGCTGGTCGTCAACGAACTGAAAAAACCGAGCACCATTCCCGGCGTGGTTGCGGATGACCCGCTGGTGGCCAAACTGTCGCAATATGCGGACACGATTTCGACGCCGTACATGTTCGTGGTGTACTTCAACTCCGGCAACCCGACGTCGAAATCCGTCCTGGAAAACAGCCTGCAGGCGATGTTCCTCGGCGAAATGACGCCGGCCCAGGTGGCGGAAGAAGTGCAGAAGAGCGTCGACACCTGGTTCAAACCGTAATCCCGAATCAACCGTACTTATCCACTTTTGATCCATGTGAAAGGATGGCGAGAGCATGAATAAACAAACGAGTGCGAGAAAATGGCGGTTCGGATGGATCCACCTGTTTCCGCTCCCCGCTCTCGCCATCTATACCCTTTTCATCGTCTATCCGATCCTCGCGGCGTTCTCCTACAGTTTTTATGACTGGCAAGGGTTCAAGCGGGGTTCCTGGGTCGGCCTGGACAATTTCGTCGACCTGTTCACGCGGGAGCCGTTCAACCGCCTGTTTTGGAACGCCCTGGGCAACAACGTGTATTATTTCGTCCTGGAAATGATCGTCCAGAACGGCCTCGCATTTGTTCTGGCCTACATCATCTACACGAAAATCAAGGGCTCCGGCTTTCTGAAAGCCGCCTACTTCATTCCGCGCCTGCTGTCGGTCATCGTGGTCGGTTTTCTGTTCAAGCTGATCCTCAATCCGAACAACGGCGCACTGAACACCCTGCTCAAAAAGGTGGGGCTGGCTTCCTGGGCCAAGCCGTGGCTGGGGGATCCGGACACCGCGCTGACGGCGATCATTCTGGTCAACTGCTGGTTTGGCATGGGGTTTGCGCTCCTGCTTTTCCTCGCCGGCCTGCAGTCCATCTCCCGGGAAGTGATCGAAGCCGCCCGGATTGACGGGGCGGTCGGTTTCCGGTTGATCCGGACGGTCATCATTCCGATGATGATGCAGTCCATCATCATCGTCAGCGTCTATACGTTCATTCATGCCTTCGAAGCGTTCGAACTGGTCTATGCGATGGAAGGTTCGCAGGGAGAACCGGTAAATTCCACCGACACGCTGGCGATTTTCTTCTACCGGGTCGCCTTCGGCGGGTCCGGCGGCGCGGATTCGACGGCGGTCGGGCTCGGTTCGGCCCTGGCGATCGTCATGTTCTTCATCATTGCCACGGTGTCTGCACTTTTCCTGTACTTGACCCGCAATCGGGAAATTCAGCAGTGAGGGGGGGATCGGCATGAAGCCAAACAAAACGTTGCGAACGCTGCAATACGCCTTGGCCTACCTCATTGCCGCCGTCGGGCTGTATCCGATTTTCCTGATGATCTATTCGTCGTTCAAAAGCAACATTGACATTTTGAAAAATCCGCTGAGCTTGCCGAAGTCGCTCGATTTCGCTTCCTACGGATTGCTCCTGGACAAACTTCCCTACTTTCAATACATGGGGAACAGCGCAATCGTCAGCGTCACCTCGGTTTTGATGATCATGTGCTTCGGCGCTCTGGCTTCCTTCTATATCGCCCGTTATCCGTTTCGCTGGAACGGGGCACTGTTTTTCTACTTTCTGCTGGGCATGATGATTCCGATCAAATTGGGCATTGTTCCGCTGTTTTTGCTCATGAAGCAACTTTCCATCATCAATACGCTCTGGTCGGTCATTCTGCTGTACGCCGCCATCGGCCTGCCGTTGTCCGTTCTGATTCTGACCGGATTTTTCCGGACGCTTCCGAAGGAGTTGGAAGAAGCGGCCAGGCTGGACGGCTGCTCGGATATCAAAACGCTGTGGCACGTCATGCTGCCGCTGATGCGGCCGGCCATGGGAACTGTCATGATCATCAATTTCATCACGGCGTGGAACGACTTTTTCTTCCCCCTGATTTTTCTCCAGGAGGAGAGCAAAAAAACGATTCCCGTCGGCATGCTGACGCTGTTCGGCCAATACTCGACGGAATGGAACGTCCTGTTCGCCGGATTGGCGCTTTCGTCCCTGCCGATGCTGGTGTTGTTCCTGTTCGCGTCCAAGCAGTTCATGGAAGGAATGACGGCCGGTGCCATCAAGTGATCGGAACTTGCGGCATTTCATCGGGATTGACGGCGGCGGGACGAAGACGATGTGCGTGATGGTCGATGAAGAAGGCACCGTCGTCGCGGCCAGCCGCGGGCCGGGAAGCAACGTGAACTCCCGGCCGTGGGACGAGGCGATGGCCACCGTAGCCGGGCTGATCGATGACGTGCTGGTTCAGTCTGGTGCGGATCGCTGGCGGATCGCCGGCTTGTTTGCAGGACTTGCGGGGAGCGACCGCGCCGGCGAGAAGGAACGTTGGATCGGGTACCTGCACGACCGGTTTCCGGAATGGCGGGGGAACGTGATGATCCACAACGACGCCGTCGCCGCTCTGGCCGCGGGAACCTGGGGAGAAGCGGGCATCGTCCTGATCGCCGGCACCGGTTCCATCGCCTGCGGGTATGATCCGGACCGCGATCTGTATGTGCGGGCGGGCGGATGGGGATACCTGCTCGGCGATGAAGGCAGCGGTTTCGATCTGGGCAGGCGCGGCCTCATGGCGATCCTGCGCCGGCATGACGGCCGGGGGCCCGAAACGATGCTGGCCGACCTCGTGCTCGGAGATTTGGGATTGGCCTCTCCCGAGCAATTGATTCCGCATTATTACGGGCAGGCGGACGTGCGAAAGGCGATGTCGGAAGCGGCCCGTTACGTGCTGGAGGCGGCCCGGGCGGGGGACCGTGCGGCCCGGGACATCGTGAAGCAGTCCGTGGAAGAACTGGCCGGGCTGGCTGAAACGGTCCGGACCGGCATGAAGGTCGAGAAAGGCATGCCGCTCATTCTGGGCGGCGGATTGTTTTCGGATGAGATGTACCGCCGGGCGTTTCTGGAGACGCCCGCCATCATGAACGGAGGATATCGGATCCAACCGCTGCAACTGCCGCCGGCCGTCGGTTCCTGCCTGCTCGCCATGAAGCATGCCGGAATGACGGTGACGGAGCGGATGAAAAACCGGATTGGAGAAACGTGGAGAGACAAGGAGGCCGAAACCAATGGTTGACGGCGAAACGAAAACGGGTTTGACAACGGAAGAGCGAAATGAACGCAGTTTGCAATTGGATCGGCTGTCAACCCTTGAAATCGTACAGATCATGAACAGCGAGGACCGCAAAGTGGCCGAAGCCGTCGAACGGGCGATTCCCGACATCGTGCGGGCGATCGATCCGATTGTCGAGACGCTTGCAAACGGCGGGCGGCTGTTTTATGTCGGCGCGGGCACCAGCGGCCGGCTCGGCATTCTGGATGCTTCGGAGTGCCCGCCGACTTTCGGGGTGTCTCCCGAATTGGTGCAGGGCATCATTGCCGGCGGCCAGCAAGCGCTCGTGCGGGCCATCGAAAATGTGGAGGATGACGGGGAACAAGGCGCAAGGGACATTCGGGAGCGGGTGACCGCTAAAGATGCGGTGGTCGGCATTTCCGCCAGCGGCAGGACGAGCTATGTGCTCGGCGCCATCGGGGAAGCGAACCGGATCGGCGCCGTGACCGTCGGGATTTCCTGCAACGCCGGCACGCCGCTCAGCGAGGCGGCCCGGTACGCCATCGAAGTGCCCGTCGGCCCCGAAGTGGTGACCGGTTCCACCCGCCTGAAAGCGGGCACGGCGCAAAAGATGGTGCTCAACATGATTTCCACGACCGCCATGATCAAGTTGGGCAAAGTGTACGGCAACCTGATGGTCAACGTCCAGGCGACCAACCGGAAGCTGAAGGAAAGAGTGATTCGGATCATTTGCGACGCGACGGACGTGGACCCGGATACGGCCCGCAATTATTGCGGGGAAGCGAACGGGGACGCCCGCATCGCGATTTTGATGATCAAGTTCGGCATCAGCCGCCTGCAGGCGGAAGAAGTGCTTGCGGGCGAACGCCATCATTTCGGCAACGCGATGAGACGGTTGACGGAGCGCCGCAATTAGTTTGACAGCCGTGAGGAGGGATTCCATGTTGCAGGAAGAGGTAGTCCGCAAACTTCGCGCGATCGTCGGCGAGGAACATTTCCGGGATGACCAGGAAGCCAGAGTCGCCCATTCCTACGATGCGACGCCGATGATGCAGGCCCTCCCGGACGGCGTGATTTATCCGGCGGACACGGAGCAGGTGTCCGCCATCATGAAAGTGTTGCATGAATACCGCGTTCCCCTCGTGACGAGGGGATCGGGAACGAATTTGTGCGGCGGCACGATTCCGGTTCAAGGCGGCGTCGTGATGGTCATGCACCGGATGAACCGGCTGCTGGAACTGGATCTCGAAAATTTGACCGCAACGGTTCAGCCGGGCATGATCACCGCCGAATTTGCGGCCTTGGTGGAGAAGGAGGGGCTGTTCTATCCACCGGATCCGGGAAGCATGAAAATCTCCACCATCGGCGGCAACATTGCGGAATGTTCCGGCGGGTTGCGCGGCCTCAAGTACGGCACCACCAAAGATTATGTGCTCGGGCTTGAAGCGGTGCTCGCGAACGGGGACGTCATCCGCACCGGCGGCAAACTGGTGAAGGACGTGGCCGGTTACGATTTGACCAAACTGCTGATCGGTTCGGAAGGCACGCTGGCCGTCATCACGGAAGCGACGCTGAAACTGATCCCCCCGCCAAAGAGCAAAAAGACGATGCTGGCCAGCTACGGCGATCTGTACGGAGCCGCCCGCACGGTGTCGAACATTATCGCCGCCAGGATCATTCCCGCCACGCTGGAGATCATGGACAACGCGACCATCCGGGTCGTCGAGGATTTCGCCCGGCTCGGGTTGCCGGTGGATGCCGCCGCGGTGCTCATCATCGAACAGGACGGCGAGCCGGAATCCGTCGAACGGGACATGGAACGCATTCGGGACATTTGCCTTGAGGAGAAGGCGTCCATCGAGGTGGCGTCGACGGCGGAAGAAGCCGACAAGCTGCTGGCGGCGAGACGAACCGCCCTGACGGCCCTGTCGCGCCTGCGTCCGACCACGATTCTGGAAGACGCCACCGTGCCGCGATCCAAAATCGCGGAGATGTTGCTGGCGATCAACCGGATCGCGGACAAATACGGCATTCAAATGGCCACTTTCGGCCACGCCGGCGACGGAAACCTGCACCCGACGGCCATGACCGATGCGCGGAATGCGGAGGAACTGCACCGCGTCGAAGAGGCGTTCGCCGAAATTTTCGCGGCGGCGATTGAACTCGGCGGCACCATTACCGGCGAGCACGGCGTCGGCGTCGTGAAAGCGCCGTTCCTGGAATGGAAGGCCGGCCCGGCCGGCGTCGAATTGATGAAACGGATCAAGCAGGCGTTCGATCCGCACGGTTTGCTGAACCCCGGCAAAATGTTTGCAGAACCGGCGAGGAAAAGGGTGGTGATCGACCGTGCCGGAGACTGAGCTGTCCCTCGCCAAAACGCTGGCCAACAAACTGGACTATGACCAGCTGGTGAATTGCATGCGGTGCGGGTTTTGCCTGCCGGCTTGTCCGACCTTCGGGGAAACCGGCCTGGAGCAGGAATCGCCGCGCGGCCGGATTGCCCAAATGAAAGCGGTGGCCGACGGGCTGATGGAGCCGGATGACGCGTTCCGCACCCAGATGGACCACTGCCTCGGTTGCCGGGCCTGCGAAACGGTTTGTCCGGCCGGCGTCCAGTACGGCCGGCTCATCGAACAGACGCGGGAGGCGATCGGCGACCATCCGAACCATCCAATCCGTGTCAAAATGCTCAGAAGCGTGACGTTCCGCCACCTGTTCCCGCACCCGAAGCGGCTCAACCGGTTGGGCAAGCTGGCCCGCTTCTATCAAACATCCGGATTGCAACGCGTCGTCCGCAAATCGGGTGCCCTGCGGCTTCTGCCGGAGCACCTGCAGGCCATGGAAGCCGTCATGCCGGAAGCGTCGGGCCAAGGCGTCGTCGGGCTCGCCGGCGAATTCCATCCGGCCAGGGGAGTGCCGATCGCCCGCGTCGGGCTGTTCCGCGGATGCATCATGGACGTCCTGTTTGCCCGCACGAACGTGAACACGGTGAATCTGCTGACGGCCTGCGGCTTCGACGTGGTCATCCCCGACGGGCAAAACTGCTGCGGCGCTTTGCAGGCCCACGGCGGCGAGACGGACATCGCCCGGGACCTGGCCCGCAAAAACATCCGGGCGTTCAAGGAAGCAGGCGTGGACTTCATCGTGTCCAACGCCGGCGGCTGCGGTGCGCTGCTGGCGGAATACGACCAGCTGTTGGAGGAAGACGGGGCGTTCCGGGAAGACGCAGCCTGGTTTGCCGGACGGGTTGTCGATGTGAGCCGGCTGATCGTCGAGCACGGACGCATTCCCGGGTTCAAGGAAAAGGAAGAGCGGCCGGTGCGCATCACCTATCAGGATTCGTGCCACCTGCGCAACGTGATGAAATCCGGCGCCTTTCCGCGGACGCTGCTTCGCCGGGTGGAGAATGCCGAATTCGTGGAGATGAAGGAAGCGGACCGCTGCTGCGGCTCGGCGGGGATCTACAACCTGACCCAGCCGGACATGTCCGGCCGCATCCTGAAACGGAAAATGGAACATGCGAACCGGACGAACGCCGACTACCTGCTGACCAGCAACCCGGGTTGCTGGCTGCAAATGAAGCACGGCACGCGGCAATACCCCGGCGAATCGCCCATGGAAGTCATGCACATCGTCGATTACCTGTGGGAGCGGATCGCGGATTGACGGCCGGAGGGCAGCGGAACGCCACGGGAGGGAGCTCCGATGTTGCACCAAGAAGCCGGGGACCCTTTTCCGGAAGCGTTTTGTACGAAAAATCACACAAAATGGCCGGGAGCGTTGCGTTTCAGAGGCATTTTGTATGAAAAATCACACAATAACGCCGGGAACGTCACGTTTTTGGGGCGTTTTGTATGATAAATCACACAAAAACACCAGGATCCTCCCTGCTGGGGAACGTTTTGTATGAAAAATCGTACAAAACGTTCTTTTTTTGCTTCGGAAGAGCGGCTTTTGTATGAAATTTCATACAAAACGTTTTGCCGCGATGGTGACGACGGCGTCCCGGGGGCCCGAACATGTCGATTTATCGACCAAAAATCGAATTTCAATGCAGAAAAGGTTGTTTTTGTACTTCGACTATCGTCTTGATGGGAAGCGTCATGTTCATCGGGAACCATTGCGAAAAAAGGAGAGGAAACGAAATGAACAGGAAAAAACGGAGATACATGTTCGAAGCCGTAGGGGGAGCCGTCCTTTTGTCCGTTGTCGCTGCCGGCTGGCTGCTTTGGAACGCAATCTCCTACAAACCGTCCGTCATGGACGGGTACGAGTCCGTTGATGCCCTGCAGCAAACCGTAACCTTCGGCAGTTCCACGGGTACCGTGGCAGCCGCAGGCGCGATTTGGCTGGCCGGCATTGTCCTGGCCGCCTTCATCTACTATCGGATTCGGTCGAAGCTGGGGTCCAAAAGTAAGGATTGATGAGTGGCATCGGAAATGCACGGCCAAAAGAAAAAAGGCAATGAGCAGCAGTGCGCCCCCTCATCCACGGACAAGAAATGAAAGCAAATCATTCTATCCTTCACAATATAATCTTGGATTCATTTACTCAATCTCTTTTCCATTGCAAAATTTTCTATGCAACCAAACTATGATATGATCAGGCAAGATGAAACTTGATGCATGGAGGGAATCGGGTTGAGCCAGAGCATGATCGGCGTACCCCTCGAGGGGTTTGCGGAGTTCAGCAGGAAGGTGGCGGCGGAAGGCGCGGTGCTGTTGCGCAACGACGGGCAGGTGTTGCCCCTTGCGGAAGGCGACCGCGTATCGGTGTTCGGGCGGATTCAGGTCAATTACTACCGGAGCGGCACCGGTTCCGGCGGCAGCGTGAACGTGCCGTACACGACGAATTTGCTGGGCGGTTTGCGGAGCAAAACGAAAATCCGGTTGAACGAAGAGTTGGCGAACGTCTACGAACAATGGGTGAAGCAAAACCCGTATGACAACGGCGGCGGAGGATGGGCGTCGGAACCGTGGAACCAGAAGGAAATGCCGCTGACGGACGAGCTGGTGGCGGATGCCCGCCGGAAATCGGACAAGGCGGTCATCGTCATCGGCCGCACCGCCGGCGAGGACAAGGACAATGCGCCGACGAAGGGGAGCTACCTGCTGACGGATGACGAACTGGCCATGATCGAAAAGGTGACGCGCCATTTTGAAAAAACGGCGGTCGTGCTCAACGTGTCGAACATCATCGACATGGAGTGGGTGAACGACAGCCGGTTTGTCCATCCGGTTTCCGCCATCGTCTATGCCTGGCACGGCGGCATGGAAGGCGGAAACGCCATCGCCGACGTGCTGGTCGGCGAGGTGACGCCGAGCGGCAAGCTGACCGACACGATCGCCTGCTCGATCGATGATTATCCGTCCACGGCCAATTACGGCGGCGAGATCAAAAACCTCTATCAGGAAGACATTTATGTCGGTTACCGCTATTTCGAAACGTTCTGTCCGGAGAAGGTGCGGTATCCGTTCGGATACGGGCTGTCGTACACCGAATTTGCCATCGGCGGCCTCCAGGCGACGAGCGTCCTGAAGGACGGGGTGGCCCATGTGGAAGTCCGCGCCACGGTCACCAACACCGGTTCGGCATACGCCGGCAAAGAAGTGGTCCAGGTGTATGTGGAAGCGCCGCAGGGCAAGCTTGGAAAGCCGGTGAAGGTGCTGGCCGGCTTCGCGAAGACGGGGCTCATCGGGCCGGGGAAATCGGAAACGGTGACGATTTCGTTCCCGCTCAGCCGCGCGGCTTCCTACGATGACGGGGGGGTGACCGGCCACCGCTCCGCCTGGGTTCTGGAGGAAGGGACGTATCGGATTCACGCCGGAAACAGCGTGCGCCATACGGAACCGGTGCCGGTGGACGGCAAGGACGGGCTCGTGCTGGACAGGCTTGTGGTGGTGGATCAGTTGGAGGAAGCGGCGGCGCCGAAGGAAGCGTTCCGGCGCATGAAGCCGGGCGCGCGCAAAGCCGACGGGACGTACGAGCTCGCCTGGGAGGACGTGCCGACGCGGACCGTCGATTTGGCGCAGCGGATTGCCGACCGCCTGCCTCCCGAAATTCCGTACACGGGCGACAAGGGATATACGCTGAAAGATGTGCACGCGGGCAACGTGTCCATGGAGGCGTTCATCGCCCAGCTGTCCGACGAAGATCTCGCGGCGATCGTGCGGGGCGAAGGCATGAGCAACCCGCTGGTCACGCCCGGCACCGCCGCCGCTTTCGGCGGCGTCACCGAACGGCTGCGGAAATTCGGCATTCCCGTCGGCTGCGCCGCGGACGGCCCATCCGGCATTCGCATGGACAGCGGGCACAAGGCCACCCAGGTGCCGATCGGGACGCTTCTGGCCGCCACGTGGGACCCGGACCTGGTGGAGGAATTATACGTCATGGAAGGCCGGGAGCTTGTCCGCAACGAGATCGACACGCTGCTCGGGCCCGGGCTGAACCTGCGCCGCAATCCGCTCAACGGCCGCAACTTTGAGTATTTCTCGGAGGACCCGCTCATTACCGGCGCCTTCGCCGCGGCATGCGCCCGGGGCATCCGGAAGGGCGGTTCCACCGCCACGCTGAAGCATTTTGCCGGCAACAACCAGGAAAAATTCCGCACGAAAGTCGACGCGGTAATGTCGGAGCGGGCGCTTCGGGAACTGTATCTGAAAGGATTCGAAATCGCGGTGAAGGAAGGCGGCGCGGTATCCGTCATGACCGCCTACAACCCGCTGAACGGGCACTGGACCGCGTCCAACTACGATCTGAACACGACCATTCTCCGCAAGGAATGGAAGTTCGAAGGCATCGTCATGACGGACTGGTGGGCGATGATGAACGACACCGTCCACGGCGGCGAACCGTCCCGGACGAACACCGCCGCGATGGTTCGCGCCCAGAACGACCTGTACATGGTGTTTCCGAATTTCGGCGCCGAAGACAATGCGATGGGAGACAACACGCTGGAAAGCCTCGCCGGCGGCAAGCTGACCCGAGGCGAGCTGCAGCGGTCCGCCGTCAACATTTGCCGTTTCCTGATGCGGGTGCCGTGCTTTTTCCGCAAGCAGGAGTTCCATGAACCGCAGGTGACGATCACTCCGGTTGCTGCCGGGCCGGAAGGCGGCGCCATCGTGATGGTGGATGAAGCGCATGTCGCGCCGCCGGCCGGAACGCCGGTCATCCTGCACGTGCGGGAAGGCGGCACGTTCCGGGTGAGCGGACGGATTCGGGCGGAAGGGCTGTATGTCGCCCAGCGGTCCAGCAACGTGCTGCTGAACGGCCAGCGGGTAGGCACCCTGCAGGCGAACGGGACGCAGGGCAAATGGGTGGAACGGAAGCTGGGCAGGGCGGAACTCGCGGAAGGCTGTTACGAACTGACCCTGGAGCACGTCAAGCCCGGCCTCGACATCGACTGGATCGGCTTCTACCGGATACGTTAACGTATCCGGTTTCTTTGTGATAAAATTGATGGGGATTCTCATTTTATGGAAACCATTGAACCAAATCTTCCAAAAATATACAAAGTCGGGAGAGAGTTATGAGCGGAGTGGAGATCGCACTTTGGTTGGTCATTCTTTTTGCGCTCGTCTATGAGCCGGTTTTCGGTTACTTCGATTACCGGCGCTTCAAGCAAAAGGTGAAAACCGATGACGGCGCCAGGGTCCGGTACTACATCAAATCCGTGATCGGACTGTGGGCGCCCGTCGCCTTCATTTTGGGCCTGGTCGGGTTTACCGGCATCACCGGCAAAGACATCGGCTTTGCGTGGCCGGGCATTCACACGGAACCGCTCGGGCGGGTGGCGACCTGGATCGTCCTGATCGTCGTCCTGTTGTACACCGCGGCCTTGCTCTATTACGCGATCGGGTACCGATTCAGCACGAAAATCCGGGAACAGACGGACAAGGCGATGCAGGAACATTCGGAAAAGGCCGGTTTCTCGGACATCCTGCCCGTCACCGCCAGGGAAAAGAAATGGTGGACGTTCGTCTCCCTGACGGCGGGGATCACGGAGGAAATCATTTATCGGGGGTTTCTCCTCTTCGCCTTTTCCACGTTGTTTCCCGAATGGTCCATCTGGTTGGTCATTTTGGCCTCTTCCGCGCTGTTCGGCCTCGCCCATACGTATCAGGGGATGGACGGCGTCGTCCGGACCGGGCTGGTCGGTTTCGGCTTTGCCCTGCTTTATGTGGCCACGGGTTCACTTCTGTTGCCGATCGTGCTCCATTTTCTGGTCGACCTGATGGCCAAGTTGGAGAGCAGGGAGCGGAAGACGGCTCACGGGTAACGCCGCATGCGGCCCGCTGCCTTCCGGAAATGGCAAGGCGTGACGCATCGCCGTTAGTGATGAATGGAATGGAGGATGGGTGGGGATGAATGGTCCTGCCAACAATCAGTATCACTACAAGGGAATTGAAGGGTTGGGCGGCTGGCTGGCCATCCTGCAAATTTTCTTGTTCGTTTCGGTCGTTCCGCTTCTGTTGCAGCTTCTCATTTCCAACTCCGCGATGAACGGGGAATATTGGTCCGTTTTCGGGATGGAAACGTCCGAGCATTATGTCCCCGAGTGGAGAGATTACGTCCGCTACGGGGTGGGAAGCAGCCTGGTGCAACTTGGCGCGCTGTTGTATGTCTTTTTCATGTTTTACGGAAAAAAACGTTACCTTCCCGCCATCATGATCGTCTATTTTGTGCTGGCGCTGCTTTTGGATGCGGGTGATCTCTGGTTGATCGGCCGGGCAAGGGACGCCCTGGAACTGGTCAACCTGACGGAAGTTGCGGCGGTGCAGCCGACAGCCTCGGATGTGCAGCAGGCGGTTCGGGCGGTCGTCCGGTCGGTGGCAGGGTGCGCCGTCTGGATTCCTTATTTTTTGCGGTCGGAGCGGGTGGCGAACACGTTCGTCCGTTGACGATCGGACCGACCATACGGCTTGGTGGAAGCCAAGTTGCCGTCGGGCGAACCGATTGTCTATGTTGACGATCAGGAGAAAAACCTGGCCCCGGCCCGCGAACGGGGTTGGCGAACGATTTTGGCCGACGAGGAAGGAACGTGGGTCGGGAAACTGCCGGAATCGTAAGATTGGAGGGGTTCGAAAATGTCGCATGCGCTTGTCATCGGCGGTTCCGGCATGTTGGCGGAAGCAAGCCTGTGGCTGGCCGGCCGCCACGGCCGGGTAACGGTCATCGGGCGCAACCGTGACAAACTGAACCGGCTGGCGGCGCGTGATGCCCGCATCCATCCGGTTTCGGCGGACTATTACCGGGAGGACGCGTTCCGCGTGGCGCTTCGCGCGTCCCTGGATGAACACGGCCCCTGGTCACTGGTTGTCGCCTGGATCCATTCACAGGAGGAACGCGTGCTCGCCATGGTCAGCGAGGAGCGCAAGCGGGTTGCCGACAGTCCATGGTCGTTGTTCCACGTCCTCGGCAGCAGCTCCAATCTGGATGAAATCGAGCGGGACATGATCGATTTGGACGGTTGCGACTATCATCAGGTTCAGCTCGGCTTCGTGATCGAAGGCGGACGTTCCCGCTGGCTGACCCATGCGGAAATTTCCGGCGGCGTCATCCATGCGATCCGGACGGGGGCCAAACGCCATCTGGTCGGCACGTTGACGCCGTGGAGCATGCGGCCGTAGGTGTCCCCGCTGACGCCGCTGGCAAATGGCGGCGGGTTTCCCCTTTGATGCCTCGAAGCATGCGGACGCAAGCCGCCCCGTTGACGAACGGTGCGAAGTGGCATATGCTAATACGAAACATCAAAAACCTCACATCCGTGAATGGCCCGATCGAATCCTTTCGACGGGTTTTTTCGTACAAAGGCACGCCAATCGCGTGTCAGCGGATGACGGCAGGTTTTCACGCGTGAAGGGGGGGAGATTTTCCGTTGCAGGATGCGGCTTTGGCCTGGATGAACGAATGCGAAGGCTGGCTTGCCTTGGGGCGGCGATCTTTCACCATGTATCGGGTGGAGGACAAGCATGGGCTCATCTGCGCCTGGCGTACGGCCGACGTTGCGTTCATGCCGAATTTCATCCATGTTCCGCCCGGTTTGGAGAGCGTGTTGCAAGAGATTCTGACGCAGCCGGAATTGCAGGCGCCCATCGATCAAAGCGAAGCCGTAACGGAAATCCGGCTCCTGGACCCCGGTGACGGGAGGGCGGCCAAGATTGAATCCGCGCTGGCGGGAGCCGGTTTCGCAAGGTCCGATTCCATGCCCGTCATGGTGAAGAAATGGGACGGGGACAGTCCGGATCCTCCGGAAACGGAAGGGGGACCGGACATCTGCAGGATCGATCCGAAGGAAGACAAGGCGGCGTTTTCCGGCGCGTTCGATGTCATCCAACGAAGTTTCGGCGGGCCGGACGTGCTGAACCGGTTTTTTGTGCCGGATGACGGAACGGTCATTCCCTATGTCGCCCGGCTGGACGGGAAAGCGGTATCGGCGGCCGTGGTGTGGCCGTTCTGGAACGTGTACGGGATTTACAGCGTTTCCACGTTGGAATCCCACCGGGGACAAGGATTGGCCACCCGGTTGTTGCAACGCATGCTGCGGGACGCCGGGGGATTTGCCTTCTCCTCGCTTCGCACGACGGATGCGCTGATTCCCCTTTACGAAAGGCTGGGGTATCGGGAGGCCGGAAGGTGCCTGTGCTTCCGGAACCGGATTCGCTGGCGGCGCATTCCGACGCAGGGGGAGCAAGCAGGGTTCCAGCCGACAGCGTTTTGCCGCTGAAAGGCATGGTGGAATCGGCCGGCACCGGCATGCGCATTCGGAGGATTGGATCGGAACAGGGGAAAATGCGGGGCTGGCGCACGGGGATTCGGCAGGAGCCCTGCGAATTCCGGCGCAACGCGAATGTGATGCTTTGTTTGCGCACGATGGAATCATGAAGGAAGAAAGGAGATTGTCCGTATGCCGCATTTGATCGGAAAACGAATCGTGTTGCGCGAATACCGGATGGAAGACTTGCCTCACGTGCGAAAATGGGTCAACGATCCGGAAGTGACGGACAATTTGTCCGACATCTTTGTATATCCGCACACGACGGAAAATACGGAAGCTTTTTTGAAAATGATGGTGGACGGGTCGACGGACAGCAAAGGATTCGTCATCGCCGAGAAGGATACCCTGAACTACATCGGCCAGATCGACCTGCACCGGATCGACTGGATCAGCCGGCACGCCGTGCTCGGCATCGTCATCGGCCGGAAAGACATGCAAAACCGCGGCATCGGGTATGAAGCGATTCGCCTGATGCAACAATTCGTTTTCCGCACGTTGAACCTGCACCGGCTCGAGCTGGAAGTGTTCGAGTTCAACGAGCGGGCCATCCGGTGTTACCGGAAAGCCGGATTCCGGGAAGAAGGCCGCATGCGCCAGCGGTTGTACCGGCACGGCAGGTATTGGGACATTCTCATGATGGGCATTTTGCGGGAGGAGTTTGAACATGGGGCAGGGGCAGCGGATCCGGGTGCAGCGGGCGACGCCTGAACATGCGGAAGGCATATCACGGGTTTGCAGCGAAGGCTGGCGCGATACTTATGCCGGTCTGCATTCGGCGGATTACATCGAGCAAGCGATCCGGGAGTTTTACAACATGGAGCGGATCATCCGGGAAACAACGGAAACGGGCGACGGATGGGACGGCTGGTTCGTGGCGCTGGACGGGGAGGACGTGGTCGGCGCCATCGGGGGCGGCATGACCGGGCCGGAGGAAGCGGAAGTGTTCGTCTTGTACGTGCTGCCGTCGCGGCGCGGGGAAGGCATCGGCACGCGGCTTCTGGATCATCTGTCGGACATCCAGCGGACGAAGGGCGTGAAGAAGCAATGGGTTTCCGTCACGATGGGGAACATGAAAGGCATTCCCTTTTACGAGGCGCGGGGATTCCGGCTCGTTGGCGACCGGGAAGCCCATTACAACCCGGACGGGGAAGCGTTGCGCTCGCTTCGGTACACAAGGGATTTGTAAAAAGGAACGGAGGATTGTCGATCATGCATCAAATACGGGAAAACCGGTCGGTAAACGTTGTGCGGGCGGACGCATCCTTCCTTGATGCATTGGCCGATTTGGCCTGCAAGCTTTGGCCGGACAATGAACCGGCGGCAATGCGGGCGGAATTTGAAGATATGCTGGATTCGGACCGATACGCCGTTTTTGTGGCGGAAGCGGACGGGCGGGCGATCGGATTTGTCCAAATGAGCCTTCGTTTTGACTATGTGGAAGGGTCCACTTCATCGCCGGTGGGTTACGTGGAAGGGGTGTATGTGGAGGAACCTTGCCGCCACGGGGGAATCGCGCGGAAGTTGATCGAAGCCGGAGAAGGCTGGGCGAAGTCCCGGGGATGCCGCGAGTTGGCGTCCGATGCCGGGCTGGACAACGTGCAAAGCCAGAAGTTCCACCTGAAGATCGGCTTTCGCGAGGCGAACCGGATCGTGGCATTCATCAAGGAGATCATGTAGCGTGCACCGTTCGTCAGGCCTGGAAACGAGGCAATGTGCCGCCCCGTCAAAGGAGATGAACCGATGATACCGATCAAACTGTCGCGGGAAGAAAAGAAGGAAATCGTGGAGCGGGTTGTGGCCTTTTTTGCGGAGGAGCGCGGGGAGGCGATCGGCCATTTGGCGGCGGAGCAAATCGTGGACTTCATGATGGCGGAGCTCGGCCCCCGGCTTTACAACAAGGCAATCGGCGACGCCCGGGCCGTCCTGGCCGAGAAGTTCGCGCAGATGGAGGACGAGCTGTATGCCCTGGAGAAGCCGGTGCGAAGAACGGGCCGGTAACGCCGGTTGGCCGCGGGCGACAGCGAGACGGGAAAGCGGCCTGCCGGGCGTTGCCGGTTTCCTCGCCGGATCTGCCGCCGGCGGCCCCGGCATGTCCGGGATGCTTCATTGGGAAGCCGGCTCGTAGACGTAAGTGAACGTATAGCTTGTGTTGTATTTGGACTCGTCGTGGCTGTTGGAGGCCAGGGCCAGTTTGATTTCGTTTTCGCCATTTTGCAAGTGCCATTTGATGACATGTGGGCCTTCTTCCTGCAGGGGGCCGATCAGCCTGCCGTTGATGTAAAGATGGACGTGGCCCTGTCCTTCCTGGTGCGCCTTTCCGTAATTTTCCTTCGAAAAGGCCAGATTCGTCCGGACGAACAGTTGCGCCTGGTCATCGACATAGCCGAGCAAATCGTATCCGGAACCCCGGTCTGCCGGTACGCTGGCAGGGGAAGCGTTCCCGGCGTCCGGCTCCGTCGCACCGTGATCGTGTCCATGCGCCGCCGGAGCGCCGGACGTCCCTTCGGGAGGCAGCGGCGACGGATCGCCGGGAGTGGCGGCGTTGCGGGCGCAACCCGTCAAGATAACCAGAACGGCGAAAGCCAGCAACATGCGTTTCGTCATCCGTATGATCCCTCCACATCGGTTTCTGTCTCCCATCTTAGCGAACGGGCGATCGGAATGACATGCCGCGGCGAAAGCATTTTTCCCCAAAACTTTCGTGACGAAAGGAATTCCGGAATGTTGGACGAGATCGACAGGCAAATCATCGCCTTGCTGAAGGAAAACAGCCGGCTGCAATGGAAGCAGATCGGGGAGCGGGTGCACATGACGGCGCCGGCGGTGGCCAATCGCATCCGGCGGCTCGAAGAACTGGGCGTCATCGAGAAATTCACCGTGAAGGTGAATGAACGGCTCCTGGGGAACGACATTTGCGTCTTCGTGACCGTCAAGATGAAAGATTACGGCCACACGAAGTTCAAGGAGTTCATCCGGACGCGGGAAGAAATCCGCGAGGCGCACCGGGTCAGCGGCGAACCATGCTTCATCCTGAAGGTGGTGCTGAACGACCGGGACAAACTGGCGGAACTGCTCGACGACATTTTGCACTACGGCTATTACAAGGTGAACATTTCGATCGACGAATGCAAGTAAACGGGAGACGAGGGAGAAGGCAACGGCGGGCGGCGAAAGGCCCGAGTCGAGGATGCCGCGTTGCCGGAGCGGATGCGGCGGGGCGTGTTGTTCCAGCCGGACGGACGACGTTGTTTGCAGATGGCAGACGGGGGCAGGCGCGATGGGGAATTGGGCGGGGAACGTGAAAGGCATCATCTTCGACATGGACAATACGCTGCTGGCATCGCGGATCGATTACGGAAAGATGAAAGCGGCGACGCATCGTTATCTGGCCGGGCTTGGCGTCATGCCGGAGCGGATGGATTTGGCCGCGCATACGACCGGCACGCTGATCGCGGAAGCGCTCGCCACCGGATTGATGCGGGAGGAGTGGATTCGGGGCATGTGGAACCTCGTGGCCTCCCATGAAGCGGCAGGCATGCGGGATGCGAAGCTGGAACCGGGCGTGAGGGAGCTGCTCGCCGGTTTGCACGGCCGCGTCGTATTGGCCGTCGTCACGAACAACGCCCGTGCCGCCGCAGAAGAAGCGCTCGGCCGGAACCGGATTTTGCGCTTCTTCGATTGCGTGATCGCCAGGGAGCAAATGTCCGCCCTCAAACCGGCTCCCGACGGATTGTTGGCGGCAATGCGCCGGTATCCGGACATTGGCGCGGACCAGTGGCTGGCCGTCGGCGACTCGTGGATCGACGGGAAGGCGGCGAGCGAAGCGGGCGTCCGTTTTGTCGCCTATCGCGGTGACGGGGAGGCCATGAAGCGAAACGGGGTGAGCCCCGTCGCGGTGATGGCGGACATTCGGGAATTGCGGGACATGCTGCAAGGATAGCGGGGGACGATGGCCGCGGCGCGTTTGCGCATCCGAACGGGAGGCTTGCCAGTCTTCCCTCGTCAGCATCATGTGGATGCAGTCCACCGGCTTGCCTTCATGTTCCAACGCATGTTTTTCGTGGTCGGTTTGTGGCTCAAATCGATCATGCCGGAACGTCTCCCCCCCGAAAAAAAGCGAATGTATGTTCCCGTTTTGGTCGGACTCTGGTATAATATGGATGAAGCTGGCGGTTCGAGCCCGATGCCATCCATCATACCACACCTTCCCTTTGCGGCATGTGGCGCAAAGGGACATTTCGACACCATACGGCGGGCGGATCGGGGCCCGGGTCGGCATGTGTCGAGCTTAGATCACAAGGCGAGGGGGAAGGTCCATGAATCGTTACCGGATCGATTTGACGGACACGAGCCGGTTGTGGTTTCAAGGGGAGCAACGGGGAGTCGAGACGTGGCAGGGGCACAAGGCGCTCCGTCTGTTCGGCCTGGCCGTCGTTCCCGGAATCCGCCTGTCGGAAGGCAGCGTGGAAGTCCGCATCGCGGCGGATGACGTCAGTTATTGCGGGATTGCCTTCCGCATCCGGGATTCGCTCAATTACGAATTGGCGTATGCCCAACCGCACACGAGCGGCCGATGGGATGCCCTGCAGTATGATCCCGTCATGAACGGCGTGAATACGTGGCAAATCTATCACGGATCCGGCGCCCAGAAGCAGGAAACGGTGCCGATGGGAGATTGGTTCCGGTTCAGGGTGGACTTCAAGGACGGCTGGTCCGCCATCCTGCTGAACGATGGAGAGCCGCTGGTCGTACCGAAGCTGGCTCATATTCACCGGGACGGTTTCATTGGGATCTGGTGCTACAAACCCGCCTGGTTCCGGGATTTGGTCGTTTCGGACCGCTGTGAGGCGAACGATGTCGGGATGCCGGAGCAGCCTCCGCTCCCGGAAGGCCTGGTCAAGGAATGGTTCCTGGAAGGGATCGGCAAAGCCGTCTGCGAAGACAACGGCATCGTCAATCTGGGCCGGTATTTGCCTTCCACGGTGACGGAAGCGCGTTTGCGGCGAACGTTCACGCTCGGCAATGACGGGGACGTGACGCTCCGCTTCGGATGCAGCGATGAAATTTCGATTATCGTGGACGGGGAGACGGTTTGCGAAGCACGAAACCTCTTCGCCCCCGACGGGGAATGGAACGGCCAGGGATACGTCTCCTTCAACCGGGAACGGACGATTTCGCTGCCGGCCGGCGAACATCAGCTCGAATTGGCGGTGCGGCGCACGGAACCGTTCGGCTTCGGCTTCATCTTTGCCATCGAAGGAGACGGGGTTGCCATGGCGAATGAACCGTTTTGAAAAAACGGGGCGAAACGGCATCTGCCGTTTCGCCCCGATGGCTGTACGCCCGGCATGGGCGTCATCTCTACGGTGAAAGTCCGGAATGGGGGCTGGCGAACGCCTACCATTAGCCGAGGGCAAGGGTGTCGGTCGCGAGGCCGAATCTGAAGGAAGCCGGAGGCAAACGCACGGGCCAAGGTACACGAACTGGATTCGAGGCAGGGTTAGTCGGATGAGTTGCCAG
>Ga0310828_1000227_pt1 | contig 77410 bp, 79 predicted proteins | sample WT_ome_3_FD_202242 | JGI IMG/M metagenome (GOLD analysis project Ga0310828, IMG submission 202242) | Sorghum-adapted microbial communities enriched on wild type (WT) sorghum from Joint BioEnergy Institute, Emeryville, California, United... ... | reverse complement strand
TCAGGACGGCGACGGGACCGGCGACGTCTGCGATGCGGATCGTGACGGCGATGAGGTCGCCGACGACGCCGACAACTGCCCGGACGTGGCGAACCCGGGGCAGGAGGATCAGGACGGCGACGGGACCGGCGATGCCTGCGATCCGGACGTGGACGGCGACGGGGTGGAGGACGCCGGCGACAACTGCCCGTCGGTCGCCAACCCGGGTCAGGAGGACGCCGACGGCGACGGCGCCGGCGACGCCTGCGACCCCGACCGCGACGGCGACGAGGTCGCCAACGACGACGACAACTGCCCGGACGCGGCGAACGCCGGGCAGGAGGACTTCGACGGCGACGGCGAGGGCGACGCCTGCGACGGCGACGACGACGGCGACGCCTACCCGGACGCCGACGACTGCGCGCCGCTCGATCCGGCGGTGAACCCGGGCGCGGCCGACGAGCCCGACCTCGCGGGCGAGGACACCAACTGCGACGGCATCGACGGCAACGCCGCCGCCGCGGTGTTCGTCTCGCCGGACGGCGACGACGGAAACCCGGGCACGCGCGAGGCGCCGCGGCGGACGATCAACGCGGCGATCGCGCTCGCCACCTTCGCCGGCGACGCGAAGGACGTCTACGTCGCGACCGGCAGCTACGACGAGGGCGCCGGCGTGCAGGCGGTCACCGGCGTCGGCGTCTACGGCGGCTACGACCCCGCCGACTGGTCGCGCTCGGACGACCCGGCGGCGACGGTCGTGACCGGCTCGCCGCAGGGCCTGCTCGCCGACGGCGCCACTGACGTCCGCCTCCAGCTCATCGCCTTCCGCGGCAACGCTGACGGCGCGCGCAGCGCCTACGGCATCCGGGCGATCAACGGCGCGCAGCTCGTGCTCGAGCGCGTCGACGTCCGCGCCGGCGACGGCCTCGCGGGCGCGGACGGCGCGAACGGCAACGCCGGCCAGACGGGCGCCCCGGGCCAGCCGGGAGGGAACGGCAGCAACGACAACGAGAGCTCGCCCGGCAGCGGCGGCAACGGGGGCAGCGGCCCCGGCCACCCCGGCGGCCGCGGCGGCAACGGCCGCGGCGAGAACAACCCCGGCAACCCCGGCCAGCCGGGCCAGGGCCCGAGCGGCGGGGCCGGCGGGTCGCCGGGCCAGGCGATCGGCTGCACGACGAGCAACCCGCGGCGCCGTGACGGCGGCCCCGGCGGCAACGGCGGCAACGGCGCGAACGGCACGAACGGGGTCGGCGGCTCGAGCACGACCGCGCTCGCCGGGGCGACCTGGGCCGGCGACGCGGGCAAGGACGGCGGCAACGGCCAGCCCGGCTCGGGCGGCGGCGGTGGCGCCGGCGGCTCTGGCCAGGGCGGCCTCACCTGCATCGACGGCGCCGGGTCCGGCGGCGGCGGTGGCGGCGCCGGCGGTGGCGGCGGCACCGGTGGCAAGGGCGGCGGCGCCGGTGGCGGCTCGTTCGGCATCTACCTCTTCAACGCCGAGGTGACGGTGCTCGCCGGGTCGGTCGTCGAGGCCGGCGACGGCGGCCGCGGCGGCAACGGCGGCAACGGCGGGGCCGGCGGCAACGGCGGGGCCGGCGGCAACGGCGGCAGCGGCACGAGCGAGATCGGCGCGGGCGGCCGCGGCGGCAACGGCGGTCGTGGCGGCAACGGCGGCCACGGCGGCGGCGGGGCCGGCGGCCCGAGCGTCGGCATCTTCCGCGGCGGCGCCTCGACCGCGACGATCGACCCGGACGCCAGCGTGACCGCCGGCAGCGGCGGCGCGGGCGGGTCGAGCAGCGGGACGCCCGGCCAGGCCGGGCTCGCCGCGGCCGTCCTCTAGCCGCCAGGGCTACAGCGCGACCGAGAACCTGCCGATGCAAGGCCGCGGACGCGGCCGGGCCCCGTGCGGCCGGCGAACGGCGCCCGCCGGGCCTGCCCGCGCACGGCTAGCCTCCATCGGTGATGACCGACGCGCCCGAGATCGTCCCCCACGAGCCGGAGACCTACGACGAGGAGCTCCTCTCGGCGCTCGCGATCTCGCACGAGACCGACGAGGCGCGGCTCGCGCGGATGCGCTCGGAGCTCACCTTCGGCTTCCGGACGCTCAGCAAGGTCGGGCCCGCCGTGTCGATCTTCGGCTCGGCGCGCACGCCGGAGGGCCACCCCGAGTACGAGCTCGCGCGCGAGACCGCGCGGCTGCTGGGCGAGTCGGGGCTCGCGATCATCACCGGCGGCGGGCCGGGGATCATGGAGGCGGCGAACCGCGGCGCGCGCGACGCCGGCGTCACCTCGGTCGGGCTCGGGATCGACCTGCCGTTCGAGGTCGGGTTCAACCCCTACGTCGACCTCCCGATCGAGTTCCACTACTTCTTCATCCGCAAGGTCATGTTCGTCCGCTACGCGGGCGCGTTCGTCGTCTTCCCCGGCGGCTTCGGGACCTTCGACGAGCTCTTCGAGGCGCTGACGCTCATCCAGACGCGCAAGATCCGCCACTTCCCGCTCATCCTCGTCGGCAGCGACTGGTGGTCCGGGCTCGTCGAGTGGCTCGAGGCGCGCGTCCTCGGGGACGGGAAGATCTCGCCGGAGGACACGCTCCTCTTCCGCGTCACCGACGAGCCGGAGGAGGTCGTCCGCCTCGCCGCGCCGGCGCTCCGCCACCGGCGCGCCGCCGCCTAGCGGGCGGGCCCGCGCGGGATCGGCGGGCGACCGCCGCGCCGCCGTGGGCCCGGGGGTTACCCTGTCCGCCGTGAGACCGTCCGGCAGGGGACACCTGCGCTGGCTCACGGGGAAGGGAATCCCCGCGGGAGCCGTCGCCGTGCTCGCGCTCGCGGCGCTCGCGCTCCCCGGCGCGGCCGCCGGGGCCGAGGAGCCGCAGGCGAGCCCGTCGCTGCTCTGCCAGATCCTCCCGGTCCTGTGCCCGCCCCGCGAGCCGGCGCCGCCGCCGGAGCCGGAGCCCGGCCCCGACCCGGACCCGTCGCCGGGCCCGAGCCCGAAGCCGCCGGCGCTCCCGATCACGCCGTCGCCCTCGCCGTCGCCGTCCCCCGAACCGGCCCCGGCGCCGGCGACGCCGGAGGAGCTCCCGGCCGCGCCCGCGGCGCTCGGCCCCGAGCCGGTGACCTTCCGCGGGCCGGAGGGGCGCGGCCTGCTCTCAGGCGGCTGGGGCTACCGCGCGGACCCGCGCAACGTCGGCCTGCGCCGCCACTGGGAGCGGCGGATGCCGCGCACCACGCGCGTGACCCTCCCGCACTCCCCGAACGCCTGGCCGGTCACCGGCCGCCGCGGCCGGCGCAACTGGGAGGGGAGCGTCGGCTGGTACACGCGCCAGATCGAGGTCCCGGCCACGGGCCGCTACGCGATCCGCTTCGAGTCGGTCCACCACAAGGCGATCGTCTGGATCGACGGCAAGCGCGTCGGGCGCCACACCGGCGCCTACCTGCCGTGGGAGGTCCGCCCGCGCCTGAAGGCGGGCCGCCACCGGCTCGTCGTCCGCGTCGACTGGCGCGACCCGGTCCAGATGAAGCGCGACGGCTGGCACCGCGCGCACTTCAACTACGGCGGGATCAACCGCGAGGTGACGATCCGCCGCATCGGCGACAGCGAGCTCGAGGCGCCGACCGTGACGACGCGGCTCGCCAGCGAGCAGGGGCGGACCGTCGCCTACGTCGACGTCACCGTCCGCGTCCGCAACCACACGGGCGCGCGCTCGATCGCCGTCGCCGGCTCGCTCAGCCGCGGCGACCGCCGGATCACCTTCACGTTCCCCGCGCTCCAGCTCGGCGCCGGCAAGAGCGGCGTCGCGCGCACGACCGTCCGGGTGCCCTCGCCCGAGCTCTGGCGGCCGGGCCAGGGCAACCTCTACGACCTCCGTCTGCGCGTCCGCGGCGAGTCCGGCTACCGCGCGCGCGTCGGCCTGCGCGAGCTGTCGGTCCGCGACGGCCACCCCTACGTCAACGGCGAGCGGGTCTTCCTCCGCGGCGCCTCGCTGCATGAGCTCGCGCCGCGCCGCGGCGACGCGCTCCGCCCGCGCGACATGGACCGCCTCGTCCGCCTGCTCGCCTCGATCGGCGCGAACGCGACGCGCGCCCAGCACCCCTTGAACCCCGCGCTGCTCGAGCGCCTCGACGAGAAGGGCATCCTCGTCTGGATGGGCGTCGGGCCGTTCGACTCGCCCGGCTCCTGGACGTCCACGACGCGGGCGAAGGCCCAGCGCGCGTTCGAGCGCGTCATGACGACGCTCGCCCACGAGCAGACGCACCCGTCGATCTTCGCCTGGAACCTCGGCAACGAGGTCGCCTACAACGGCAAGCCGGGCCAGGCCCGCTACGTCGACCGCGCCGCCCGCGCGCTCAAGGCGCGCGACCCCGGGCGGCTGACCGCGCTCGACATCTGGAGCAAGCGCTGGCCGAGCAAGCCCGGGCTCATGTACCGCCACATCGACGCGATCGGCGGCACGAACTACATCGGCTGGTACGAGGCGCCGCACGCCGACGAGCAGCGGATCGCCGAGATCCTCCGCGGCCGCTTCGCGACACTGCGCAAGCTCTTCCCGGGCAAGGTGCTCATGGCGACCGAGTTCGGGGCCGAGGCGAACGGGAACAACCCCACCAACCGCCACGGCGGCTACCGCTACCAGGCCCGGCTGCTGCAGGCGCACCTGCGCACCTACCGCGAGCTCGCGGACGTGAGCGGCGCGCTCATCTGGAACCTCACCGACTTCGCGCTCGCGCCCAACTACGCCGGCGGCTCGATCGCCTCGAAGGTGAAGGGGCTGCGGCTGCGGGCCGGGCTCAACACGAAGGGCCTGTTCGACATGCGCGGCAAGCCGAAGCCCGCCGTCGAGGTCGTCCGGCGCGAGTTCGCGGCGATCGCGAGCGGCCGCTAGGGCGAGCGGCGGCCGCGCGACGCAGCTAGCGTACGCCGCGTGCGGGTCGCGGTCGTCGGGCACATCGAGTGGGTCGAGTTCGCGCGCGTGCCGCGCGTGCCCGCCGCGGGCGAGATCGCCACGGCGAGCGAGACGTGGGCCGAGCCGGCGGGCGGGGGCGCGGTCGCCGCCGTCCAGCTCACCCGCCTCGCCGGGCAGGCGCTCTTCATCACCGCCGTCGGCGACGACGAGCTCGGCCGCCGCGGCGTCGAGCGGCTGCGGCGGCTTGGCGTCCGCGTCGCCGCCGCCGTCCGCCCGGACGAGCCGACCCGCCGCGCCTTCACGTTCGTCGACGACCACGGCGAGCGGACGATCACCGTGATCGGCGACAAGCTCCGCCCCTCGGCGAGCGAGGACCTGCCGTGGGAGGAGCTCGCCGAGATGGACGCCGTCTTCTTCGTCTCCGGCGACGCCGGGGCGGCCCGGGCCGCCCGCGCCGCGCGCGTGCTCTGCGCCACCCCGCGCGAGCTCGCGATCCTCGCCGCCGCGGGCGTCGAGCTCGACGCGCTCGTCGGCAGCGGGCGCGACCCCGGCGAGCGCTACGCCGACGGCGACCTCGACCCGCGCCCGCGGCTCGTCGTCCGCACCGCCGGCGCGGAGGGCGGGACCTGGGAGGCGGACGGGCGGCGGGGCGCCTACGGGCCGGTCACCCCGCCCGGGCCGATCGCCGACGCCTACGGCTGCGGCGACAGCTTCGCGGCCGGGCTCACCTACGGCCTCGGCGCCGGCATGGCGCTCGAGGACGCGCTCGAGCTCGCCGCCCGCTGCGGCGCGATGTGCCTCACCGGACGGGGGCCGTACGAGCGGCAGCTCGCGCTTCCCGGCTGACGATCTCGATCGCCTCCTCGATCCGGTCGCGGTGGGTGCGGTGGCTGAGGATCGAGATCCGCAGCCACAGCCGGCCGTCGATGACCGTGCTCGAGAGGAAGACGCGCCGCGAGCCGTTGATCCGCTCCAGCAGCGCGCGGTTGGCCGCGTCGTCGCCGTCGCGCAGCCGGAAGGCGACCGTCGAGAGCGGCGGCTCCCACGGCAGCTCGAGCTCCTCGACCGCGCTCAGCCGCTCCCAGACAAGGCGCGCGAGGTCGAGCTTCTCGTCGAGCGCGGCGCGGAAGCCGGCGACCCCGTGGAGGCGGAGCGGCAGCCAGACGCGCAGGCCGCGGTTGGCGCGCGACAGCTCCGGCGAGAGGTCGGCGAAGTCGGGCAAGTCGCTTCCGGCGATGTCCTGGAGGTAGCTCGCGCTGCGCGAGTGCGCCCGGCGGAGCGCCTCGCCGTCGCGCGCGAGCAGGCTGCCGGTGCCGTACGGGAGGAACATGCCCTTGTGCGGGTCGAGCGTGATCGAGTCGGCGCGCTCGATCCCGGCGAGCCGCTCGCGGCCGCGCTCGGTGAGGCGGAAGAAGCCGCCGTAGGCGCCGTCGACGTGGAACCACGCGCCCGCCTCGCGGGCGATCGCGGCGAGCTCGGGCAGCGGGTCGATCGCGCCCGTGTTCGTCGTCCCCGCGCTGCCGACGACGAGGCAGGGGCGCAGCCCCGCCGCGCGGTCGGCGGCGATCAGCTCGGCGAGCGCGGCCGGCTCCATGCGGAGCTGCGCGTCGCGCGGGACGAGGCGGAGCGCGCGCTCCGGGAAGCCGGCGATCCGCGCCGCCTTCGCGACCGAGTGGTGGGCCTGGTCGGTGACGTAGACGGTGCCGTCGGCGAAGTCCTCGCCGAGGCGCGTGCGGGCGGCGACGACCGCGGAGAGGTTCGCCATCGAGCCGCCGCTGGTGAGCACGCCGCGGGCGCCCGCGGGCAGGTCGAACTGCTCGCACAGCCAGGCGACGACGCTCGCCTCGATCGCCGCCATCGGCGGCGCCATCTGGGACATGCCGGTGTAGCGGTTGAAGCCGCCGGCGAGCAGGTCGCCGAGCGCGGCGGTGAACAGGCCGCCGCCGGGGATGTAGGCGAGGTAGCCCGGCCCGGCGGTGTCGATCGCCTTCGCCGCGGCCGCCTCGATCGTCGCGAGCGCCTCGGCGAGCGGGACGCCGCGCTCGCCCGGGCGCTCGGCGTAGAGCCGCTCGGCGAGCTCGGCGGCGCCGTCGAGGTCGGCGGAGGGGGCCTCGGGCAGGCGCTCGACGAAGCGCGCGAGCGCGTCGGCGGCCGCGGCGGTGAGCGCCCGCATCTCGTCGGGCGTGGGCTCGAGGGAGAGCGGCGCCGCCGGCGCGGTCTGGCCGTCCGTGGCGGCCTGGAGATCGTCCTGCATCCCCTCCAGCGTAGACGCACCCACCTGCACGGCGGGCGATCCGGATTGGGTAGGCTCGCGCCACATGGGAGGAAGGGTTCGCCGGCTGGTCGCGATGGTGGTCGCGGCGCTCGTCGTCGGCGCCGTGCCGGCGCCCGCGGAGGCCGCGCACGCGCGGAGCTGCGGGACGATCCACAACGTCGTCGGCAAGCGCGACTTCAAGGTGTTCGCGACGCAGGTGCCGTGCCGCAAGGCGAAGTCCTGGGCGCGGACGTACCTGCGCAAGCGGCGCTCGCCCCGCGGCTTCCGCTGCTCGCGGCTGCGCCAGCCCGGAGTGAAGGCGGTCCTCTACTGCAGGGGCAAGGGACAGCGCGCGTTCTACGCCGAGCGGCGGTAGCGCTGCTCGCCTGCGCCGCGGCTCTCCCGGCGGGCGCGGCGGCGCACCCCGGGCATGGCCCGACGCAGATCTCGATCGCGAACCACTCCTACCGGCCGCAGCGCGTCGAGGTCGTCACCGGCGACACGGTGCTCTGGTTCTGGGACGGGCCGGACCGCAACCACTCCGTCACGGCCACGGCGGGCCAGGCCGAGCAGTTCGACTCCGACCCCGGCGGCAACCCCAGCCACCGCCGCGGGGAGGCGTTCGCCCATCGCTTCACCAAGCCCGGGACGTTCACCTACTACTGCCGCGTCCACCCGTTCATGCGCGGGACCGTCGTCGTGACCGGCGAGCCGGTGTCCGACGACGTCACGGCGCCCGTCATCTCGGCGCTGCGCGCCCGTCCCTCGCGGCTCTGCGCCCGCCGCTCCAGGCGCTGCCGGGCGACGGCGACGACGATCAGCTTCCGCCTCGACGAGCAGGCGCAGGTGAGCGGGCGCGTCGCCGGCCGGGGCAACCGGACGGTCCGCCGGTTCTCCCTCGGCGGCCGCGAGGGGACGAACCGCGTCCGCCTGCGCGCCCGCGGCCTGCGGCCCGGCCTCTACCGCGTCGTGCTCGTCGCGACCGACGCAGCGGGCAACCGCTCGCTGGAGCGGACCGTCCGGGTCCGGGTCCGGTGAGGCGGCGCGCCGCCGCGCTGCTCGCGGTGGCGGCGTGCGCCGCGGGCGGGGCGGCGGAGGCCGAGGCCGACGCGCCGGCGTGCGCCGAGGGCGTACGCGCCGCCGCCGCGGACGGCTGGGCGGAGCGGCTCGCCCGCGCCCGCGCGTTCGCGCGCGAACGGCGGGGCCGCGTCGCCTTCGCGCTCGTCGACGAGCGCGGGCGGCTCCGCCGCGGCCTGCGCGCGCGGGAGCGCTTCAGCGCCGCGAGCCTCGTCAAGGCGATGCTGCTCGTCGCGTACCTCGACCGCCCTGCGGTCGCGCGCCGCGCGCTCACCGCGGCCGAGGCGGAGCTGCTCGCCGCGATGGTCCGCCGCTCGAGCAACCGCGCCGCCTCGCAGGTCCGCGACGTCGTCGGCAACGCGGGGCTGCGCCGCGTCGCCCGCCGCGCGCGGATGCGCGACTTCGCGACCGCGCCGAGCTGGGGCAGCGCGCGGGTGACCGCCGCCGACCAGGCGCGCCTCTTCTTCCGCGTCGACCGGCTCGTCCCCCGCCGCCACCGCGCCTTCGCCCGCGCGCTGCTCGCCGGGATCGTCCGCTCGCAGCGGTGGGGGCTCGCGCAGGCGGTGCCGGAGGGCTGGACCGCCTACTTCAAGGGCGGCTGGCGGCCCGAGCGCGGGGCCCGGCTCGTCCACCAGGCGGCGCTGCTGCGCCGGCGCGGGACGCGGATCGCGCTCGCCGTCCTCACCGACGGCCAGCCCTGGCACGGCTACGGCGCGCTCACCATCCGCGGGATCGCGCGCCGGCTGCTCGGCGACGGCCCGCCGGCGGGCTGAGCCTCTTCTCATCCCAAGCGTCCTGTCCTGACCCGCCGTGGCCGGGGCAGGGCAGGACGCTTGTCAGCGGCGGCAGCCGATGCCGACGTCGCGCAGCGGCGCCGAGCGGCCGGCGGGCCAGTCGAAGTGCCACCACTCGCCCGGGTAGTTGCGGAAGCCGACCGCCTCGAGCGCGCGCACCAGGCGCATCCTGTTGCGCAGCGCCCGCCCGCGGACCGCGCGCGTGCGTGAGCGGGGCGTGAAGGCGTCGTAGCGCGTCCCCATCCCGAGCGGGCGCCCGTCGCGGAGGCGGACGAGCGAGACGTCGACGGCCGCGCCGCGGTTGTGGTTGCTCCGCCGCGCGATCCAGCCGTCGAGGAGACGGTCGTTGCCGGTCCGCCGCGCCCAGCGGACGAGCGCGCGCGTCGCGCGCGCAGGGCGGTAGGCGTCGTGGACGCGCAGGCGCAGCCCCGCGCGGCGCAGCCGCCGGTCGGCGCGGCGCAGCGCCCGCGCCGCGGCGGGCAGCAGCCAGGCGCGCGCCTCGCAGTAGCCGGGCAGCCGCCGCCCGGTGACGTTGTCGCTGGTCGCGTAGCGGAGGTCGAGCAGGATTGCGGGGTGGAGCTCGGCGAGGCCGGCGCGGCGCAGCGCCCGCTCGTCGGCCGCGGCGGCCGGTGCCGCCGCGGCGAGGGCGAGCAGCGCGGCGAGGAACGGGCGCACGGCGCGCGCCGTACCCGCCCGGCCTCGTTTCCATGCTGACAGGCGCGGGTAGCCCCCGGCCATGGCGCAAGGGACCTCGACGATCCCGGCCACGTCGCCCGAGCGGGAGCGGCGCGGGCTCTGGGGCCGGCGGGCGACGCTCGCCGCGCTCGTCGCCTTCCTCGCGCTCGGCCTCGCCGGCGTCTTCGGCGACCGCGAGGACACCGTCTCGGCCACCGCCGGCGGCTGGGAGCTCGAGGTCGACCACCCGGCCGCGACGCGCTCGGGGCTGTCGGTGGTGTGGCGGATCGCCGTCCGCCACGCCGGCGGCTTCGACCGGCCCGTCCAGCTCGCGACGAGCGCGGGCTTCATCGAGCTCCTCGACGAGGACGCCATCGAGCCCATGCCGTCGTCGGCGACCGCCGACGGCGACCGGGTGATCTGGACGTTCGACCCGCCGCCGGGCGAGGAGCTCGTCGTCCGCGTCGACGCGCGCGTCGACCCGTCGCGGCGCGGGCGCGCGGAGGCGACGACGAGCGTGCTCGACGGCGGCCGGCCGGTCGTCTCCGCCGGCTACGCGATGCGGGTGTTCCCCTGATGGAGATCGTCATCCGCTCCACCGTCGTCTTCTTCTTCCTCTTCGTCCTGCTGCGGGCGATCGGGAAGCGCGACCTCGCGGACATGACGCCGTTCGACATCGTCATCCTCGTCGTGCTCGGCGACCTCATCCAGCAGGGCGTCACGCAGGAGGACGCGTCGGTCACCGGCGCCCTGCTCGCCGCCGGCACGATGGTCTTCTGGGTGCTCGTCATCTCCTGGGCGAGCTTCCGCTCGCGGCGGGCGCTGCGGGTCGTCGAGGGTCAGCCGGTCGTCGTCGTCAAGGACGGCGAGATCCTCGAGGAGACGCTGCGGCTCGAGCGGTTGCCGCGCGAGGAGCTGCTCGAGGCCGCACGCCAGCAGGGGATCGACGACCTGCGCACCGTCGCCTGGGCGCTGCTCGAGCCCGGCGGGCGCTTCTCCTTCATCCGCCGGTCCTAGCCGGCGGGCGGCGCGGCTAGCCGGTCGTGCTCTCCGCCGCCGGCGAGGGCTCCTCGGTGTACCAGGAGTAGGCGTAGGACGGGTCGTCGAGCTCGCGCGCGAGCGGCGTCAGCCGCATCGGGCGGAACGTGTCCCACATCACCGCGAGCTCCTCGGTCCGCCGCGCGCCGAGCGACTGCTCCACCAGCCCCGGCTGTGGGCCGTGCGGGAGGCCGGAGGGGTGGACGGTGATCGAGCCGATCTCGATCCCCTTGCGCGAGCCGAACTCGCCGGAGACGTAGTAGATCATCTCCTCCGACTGGACGTTCGAGTGGTGGTAGGGGAGCGGGACGGCCTGCGGGTCGTAGTCGAGCTCCCGCGGGCAGAACGAGCAGACGACGAAGTGCTGCCCCTGGAAGGTCTGGTGGACCGGCGGCGGGAGGTGGAGCCGGCCGGTGCGCGGCTCGAAGTCGGCGACGTTGAAGGTGTACGGGTAGACGTAGCCGTCCCAGCCGACGACGTCGAAGGGGTGGTAGTCGAGGACGTAGCGCTGCAGCCCGCCCCGCACCCGCACGACGAGCTCGCAGTCGACCCGCTCGCGGTGGGTCTCCAGCTCGCCCGGGGCGTGGAAGTCCCGCTGCGAGTAGGGCGCGTGCTCGAGGAGCTGGCCGTAGCGGTTGCGGTAGCGCTCCGGCGTCTCGATCTCGCCCGGCGTGTGAAGGCAGAGCCACGTCTGCGGCCCCGCGTCCGGGTCGAAGCGGAAGCGGTAGGTCGTGCCGCGCGGGACGACGATGTAGTCGTGCGGACGGTAGGGCAGCGGCCCGAAGATCGTCTCGAGCACGCCCTCGCCCTCGTGGACGAACCACAGCTCGTCGCCCTCGCCGTTGCGGAAGAAGGCGTCGGTCGTCTCGGTGGGCTTGACGATCGAGACCTCGAGGTCCTCGTTGAACTGGAGCAGCCGCCGCCCGGAGATCGGGTCGCCGGCGGGCTCCAGCAGGGCGGTGCGGGTGTGGCGGTGGACGTGCGCCTCGGGCACCCACTCCTCGCGCACGAGCGGCGTGAACTCGCGCGCCTCCTTGATCCGGCAGGGCGAGTGGAGGTGGTAGAGGATCGACTCGTTGCCGGAGAATCCCTCGAAGCCGAGCACCTCCTCCACCAGCAACCGGCCGCGGCCGTTGCCGGACGCGCGGTCGCGGAACTGGACGTGCCGCTTGGCGGGGATCTCGCCGCGGCGCTCGTAGCGCATCAGAGGTTCCCCCTTCGGGCCTGCTCGCGTTCGATCGCCTCGAAGAGCGCCTTGAAGTTCCCCTCGCCGAAGCCGCGCGCCCCGTGGCGCTCGATGAGCTCGAAGAAGACGGTCGGGCGGTCGCCGATCGGCTTCGTGAAGATCTGGAGCAGGTAGCCCTCGTCGTCGCGGTCGGCGAGGATGCCGAGCTCCGCGAGGTCGGCGACGTCCTCGTCGATCTCGCCGATCCGGGCGGGCAGCTCGGCGTAGTAGGAGGCGGGCGTGGAGAGGAACTCGACGCCGCGCTCGCGCAGCTCCCGCACGCAGCCGACGATGTCCCGCGTCGTCATGGCGACGTGCTGGACGCCGGGGCCGCCGTAGAACTCGAGGAACTCCTCGATCTGCGACTTCCGCTTGCCCTCGGCCGGCTCGTTGATCGGGAACTTGATCCGCCCCTTGCCGTCGGTGACGACCTTCGACATGAGCGCCGAGTACTCGGTCGAGATCTCCTTGTCGGAGAAGTGGATGAGCTCGGTCATCCCGAACACGCGCTCGTAGAAGCCGACCCACTCGTTCATCCGGCCGAGCTCGACGTTGCCGACGACGTGGTCGATCCCGGCGAGCAGGCCGGCGCCGGGGCCGGCGTCGACCGGCTCGAAGCCGGGGAGGAAGCCCGCGCCGTCGGCGCGCTCGACGAAGGTGTGGAGCGTCTCGCCGTAGGTGGCGATCTGGCTGCGGCGGACGCCGTTCTCCTCCCACGGCTCGCGCACTCCGCGGGCGCCGCGGCGGACCGCCTCGCGGTAGGCGTAGTCGGCGTCCGGCACCGAGAGCGCGATGACCTTCACGCCGTCGCCGTGCACGGCGACGTGGCGGGCGATCTCCGAGCCGGGGTGGAGCGCGGCGGTGAGGACGAGGCGGATGCGGCCCTGCTCGACGACCCAGGAGGAGCGGTCGCGCACCCCGGTCTCCAGCCCCGCGTGGGCGGTGATGCGGAAGCCGAAGGCGCGGCAGAGGTAGTAGGCCGCCTGCTTGGCGTTGCCGACCCAGAGCTCGAGGTGGTCGATGCCGTGGAGGGGCATCGTGTCGCGGGTCGTGGGGGTGGTTGTCGCCTGGATCGCCATGGGTTTATGATTCACCCCAGTGACCGGGGTCTCAATGGCGGTTCATTGCGTTGGACGCCGTTGATCGCAAGATCATTGCGTTGCTGCGTGAGAACGCCAGGCGCTCCTTCCAGGACATCGGCGAGCGCGTCTCGCTCTCGGCCCCGGCGGTGAAGCGGCGCGTCGACCGCCTCGAGCGCGACGGCGTCATCAAGGGCTACACGGCGACCGTCGACCCCACGGTGCTCGGCTACCATACGCACGCGTTCGTCTCGCTCTACTGCGAGGGGCGGATGACCGCCGCCGAGATCCGCGACGCCGTCGCCGACCACCCCGAGGTGCTCGGCGCCTACACGGTCGCGGGCGAGTCGAGCGCGATCCTCCACGTCGTCGCGGAGGACACCCGCCACCTCGAGGCCTCGCTCGAGCGCATCCGCGAGGCGCCCGGCGTGCTGCGCACGCAGACGCAGATCGTGCTCTCGACCCTGCTCGAGCGATGAGCGACGGGGTCGCCGACCTCAAGCTCGCGCACCTCGTGGAGCTGTCGAAGCTCGGCCCGCGTTGCCGCGAGCTCGAGCAGGAGATCGCGACGTGGCTGCGCGAGCACGATGTCGTCTTCGCCGGGCGGACGATCCCGTTCGTGCTCATGCCGCACTTCATCTCGCCGGCGCAGCAGCGCGCGATCCGGCGGGCGGTCGGCTGCCTGTCGGCGGTCCTCGACCGCCTCTGCGACGCCTACGCGCACGACGCCGCCCTGCGCGAGCACCTCGCCGTCCCGCCGGCGGAGGACGACCTCATCCGGCTCGACCCCGGCTACCCGCACCCGCTGCGGATCTGCCGGCTCGACGCGTTCCTCGCAGGCGGCGAGCTGAAGTTCCTCGAGTTCAACGCCGACTCGCCCGCCGGGATCGGCTACACCGACGTCCTCTTCGAGGGGCTGGAGCGGGCGATCGCGCTCCCCCGCGTGCGGGCGGAGTTCGACACCGCGTACGCGCCGATGCTGCCGGTGCTCGTCGCGACGCTGCTCGACGCCTGGCGCCACTTCCGCGCCGGGCGGTCGCTGCCGGAGCGGCCGCGGCTCGCGCTCGTCGACGTCGACGACTCGCCGAGCGTGCCGGAGTTCCGGATCGTCTGCCGCGCCGCCGCCGGCTCAGGGATCGACGCGCTCCACTGCAGGCTCTCCGACCTCAGCTACGACGGCTCGCGCCTCCGCGCCGGCGGCGAGGCGGTCGAGCTCGTCTACCGGCGCGCGCTGCTCGAGGACGCGCTCGAGGGGCCGCTCGCCGAGGCCGCCCGGGACGGGCGCGCCTGCCTCGTCAACCCGTTCCGCTCGCGGGTGGCGAACAACAAGAAGCTCTTCGCGCTGCTCGACGACCCCCGCTACGCCGAGCCCGCCGAGCTCGAGGTCGTCCGCCGCACGATCCCGTGGACGCGCGTGTTGCGCGACGGGCGGACGTCGTGGGGCGACTGGGTCGTCGATCTGCTCCCCTTCGTCTCCGACAACCGCGAGCGGCTCGTGCTCAAGCCCGCCTCCGACTACGGAGGGCACGGCGTCGCGCTCGGGCGGGAGACGAGCCAGTCCGACTGGGACGGGCTCATCGAGGAGCACGCGGCGCGGGAGGACTTCGTCGTCCAGGAGTACGTGCCGGTGCCGCAGGAGATGTTCCCGGTCGTCGAGGACGGGCACATCCAGATGCAGCTCAAGCACTTCAACATCAACCCGTTCGGCATCGGCGGCCGCTACGCCGGGATGATCACCCGCATCTCCGACCAGGCGGTGATCAACGTCTCGGCCGGCGGCGGCCTGCTGCCGAGTGTCGTGGGGAGGCACCACCATGCCTAGCTGGGGCTACGACGTCGACGAGAACGCGATCCGCTTCTCGAACTACTTCCACGTCCTGCGCGAGCTCGTCCACCTGCATGCGGGGTGGCTCGCGCTCGAGCCGGACTTCGAGCGCAAGTACGCGCTCGGCGACCACCTCCACGACGACGCGCGCTCGCTGAGCAAGATCAAGCGCCGCCTGTATGAGCTGCGCCACCCCAGCGACTACCCCGGCGCGCCGGGCGAGCGGCTGCGCGCGCTGCTCGACGAGCTCGCCGCCCAGGACTCGCCGGGCGACTACCGGGACTTCGCCTACGGCGTGGTGAAGCCGACGCTCGCCGCGGCGCTGCGGATCCACCTGCGCGAGCTCGACCCGGTCGTCGACGAGCCGTCGCTGCGGCTGCTCCGGCAGATCCTCGCCCGCCAGGAGCGCCACGCGCCCAACGGGGAGCCGGCGATCCCCGACATCGGCGCGCTCGAGCTCGAGCTGCGCGGCGAGCCGCGGCGGCTGCGCATCCTCCCGCCGCTCGAGGAGCCGGCGCGCGACGAGTTCGTCGAGGTGACCGAGCGCGGCGACCCGTACCTCACCTCCGACCTCTACGTCAACGGCGAGGGCAACCGCGTCCCGACCGAGCCCGAGGACCAGCGCCACTTCTTCCACGGGCTCATGGACGCCGAGCTGTGCGCGGCCGAGCTGATGGCGCGCAACATGCACGAGCACCCCGACATGCCGTGGGACTTCCACGTCGACATGGCGCGCCAGACCTGGGACGAGATGCGCCACGCGAAGGTGCACGAGATCCTCATGCGCGAGGAGCTCGGTTGCCGCTGGGGCGACTACCCGGTCGGGTTCTCGTACTTCCGCTCGATCTACGCCCACGACCTGCTCGGGCGGCTCGCGCTCTTCAACGGCACGAGCGAGCAGAAGGCGATGTGGCGCCACTCGCACCGGCGGAAGGTGCTCATCCAGCTCGGGCGGGAGCGGCTGGCGCGGGTGTTCGACTACCTGCTCGCCGACGAGGTCCCGCACGTCCACAACGGCGTCCGCTGGGGCTCGTACCTGCTCGGCGGCGACGAGCGGGCCTACCGCGAGAAGGTGCGCGAGCTGCGCGCGGGGCTGGACGCGACCGGCGCGCCGACGGGGAGCTAGCGCCGGGCGGCGGCGCGCGGCTCGAGGCGGCGGTCGCGCGCCTCGTCGTCGTCTGTGTCCTCGCGGTCGAGCGGGCGGCGCTCGGCGCGCGCCGAGCCGCTGGAGGGATCGACCTCGACGGTGTCGACGGCGACCGGCGTGAAGCCCCGGCGCGCCCGGTAGCTGAGGACGGCGAGCCCGACCGGCTGGCCCTCGGTGAGGTTGCCGGTGCCGCCGCCCCCGGCCGTGCCGCCGTTGACGACGGTGACGTTCTCGTCGCGCTCGACGGCGGGCCGGTGGGTGTGGCCGACGACGAGCAGCAGCTCGCGGTCGGGCGGGTGCTCGCGCAGCTCCTCGAGCGCGAGCTCGGCGAGCGTGGGGTTGTGGACCATGACGACGTCGATCTTGCCGACGAGCGGGCGCAGCCAGTCGGCGAAGTCGCGCTGCATCGCCGGGGTGGGGTGCGGCTCGCGCCGCGGCGGGCCGGCCTCGTTGTCGCGCCGGTAGGCGAACGGGTCGGCGTAGCCGGCGATCCGCAGGCCACGCACGGTCACGACGCGCTCGCCGAGGTGACCGTCGGGGCGGATGCGGCCGCGCTCGGTCAGCACGATCGCGCCCTCGCGGGCGAGCCGGCGCGCGAGCGTGTCGGAGTCGTGGTTGCCGGTGACGAAGACGACGGGGTCGCCGGCCTCGACGACGCGCCGCACGAGCCGCAGCTCGAGCGCCGTGCCGGTGTCGGTGAGGTCGCCGGCGAACAGCAGCGGCCCGCCGTTCGCGGCGTTCTCGATCGCCGGCAGGGCGAGGACGTTGTTGTGGAGGTCGGAGGCGATGGTCAGGCGCGGCAGGCCGTCGACGCCGCCGCGGCCCGCCGGGTCGGAGACGAAGCGCGCGAGGCCGACGAGCTGGGCGTTGAGCTCGTCGCTCAGGACGCCGGCCGAGGCGCTCGCGGCCCGCAGGGCGGTGAGCGCGCGCGGGATGTCGGGGCCGTGGGCGTAGTACTCGGGCGCGCCGAGGTCGCCGCGCGGCGGCAGCAGCAGCGCGACGGCAAGCGCGCAAACTGCCGCGGTCGCCCCGGCCGCGGCGAACAGCCAGCGCAGCCTGGGCGGGGGATGGCGGTGGAGGGCGAGCGCGACGAGCGCGCCGAGGGCGAGGGCGGCCGCGAAGGTGACGAGGACGAGCAGGCGGAGGTAGGAGGCGATGGCGTCGCGGGCGTCGGCGCGCAGCCGCTCGACGTCGAGCTCGCGCGCGCTCGCGACCTCGAGCGCGCGGCGGCGGTCGATCGAGCGGACGTCGACCCGCAGGCGGGCGGGCAGGCGGACGCCGTCGAAGCGGACGCCCCAGTCGACGAGCGGGACGTAGAGGTCGAGCGCGCCGCGGTGGCCGGGGTCGACCGAGACGTGGACGGTGCCGATGTCGAGCCGGCGGTCGAGCCCGAAGGTCGAGAGGGCGATGAGGGCGCCGACGAGGCACGCCGCGACGACCGCGAGCACGTGTGCCGCGGTCTTCACCCGGACCGCCGTCAGCCCTTCCCGGATCGCCGTCATCCCTTCCCAGGGTGACGGCACTGTCCGGCCGGACCTTGAGCCGGGGGACGTCCGTGCCCTAACGGCGGGCGCCGGCGGCGAGCTCCTCCGCGAGCGCGACCGGTCCCGCCGCCCACGAGGCGAGGTAGGCGGCGTGCGGCTCGCCGCGCAGGAAGTTCCGGCGGGTCTCCCGGAGCCAGCCGCCGCCCATCGCCTCCTCGAGCAACCGCGAGGCCAGCACGCCGTCGATCAGCCAATCGACGAACTCGCGCCGGTCCGACCACGGCGGCCGCCGGTACCAAGGCTCCGCGTCGCGCCGTCCCAGCGGAGGCAGGCCGAGCGCTCGCCGGGCGCGGCGCGCCGCCAGGACCGCCTCGCGCCGGAGCAACGGCGGCAGCGGCCGGCGCCTGGGCGCCGGCGGCGGCTGGGGCACGAGCTCCGGGACCCGGGCGGCGATGAAGCGCCGGGCGAAGCCGTCGGAGCGGCGGTCCTCGAGCGGCAGTGATGCCAGGGCTCGCATCACCCGCTGCGACGCGAACGGCGCCACCCAGTCGGCGCCGAGCCGCGGCGCCATCGCCCGCGCCCACCGCCGGACGCGCTGCTCGCCGTACAGCACGTCGAGCACGCTCCAGCCGCGGTGACCGGACGTCGCCGCCTCGGCCAGGAGTTCGCGGAGGGTGTCGCGCAGCCGCCTGCGGACCTCGGGGTCGGCCCCGCCCAGGTCGAGCTCCAGGTCCGCGAGCATCACCCGCTCGAGGAGCCGCGGCGAGGCGGAGGGGGACCGGGGGCCGGTCCAGCGGTAGTAGAAGGCACGGCCGACCTCGCCGCCGACGCCCACGATCCAGTGCGAGATCCCGCGCGGCCAGGCGACGTGTCCCAGGCCGATCGGCGCGGCGCCGTCCGTCCACAGCGCCTCGGCCCGTGCGTGGCTCGCCGGGCGCGGCGACAGCCGCGCGACGTCGTGGGCGAGCCCGAGCCGCGTGGCGATCCCGGCGGCCGCCTCGGCGTCCGCGTACGCCGCCGCATCGCTCAGATAGGTCAGCGCCGCGACGTCGATGCCCAGCTCGCGCAGCGCCACGGCCACCGCTCGGCTGTCCACGCCGCCGGTGAGCCCGAGCACGGGCCGGCGGGCGGCGCTCAGCGACGCCGACAGCGATCCGAGCAGCGCGCGCTCGGCCTCCCTGTGTGCCTGCTGCGGTGGGAGCGGCGCCCAGCGATCGCGCCCCTCCCAGCACACCGTCTCGCTCGCCCCGCCGGGGTCGAGCTCGATCCGCGACGCCGGCGCGACCGCGCGCGTGCCATGCAGGAGCGTCGCGTCGCCTGCCACGAACTCCCACGTGATCAGGCTCGCGACCGCGGCGTGATCCACCTCCGCGTGCGCGCGGGCGATCACGGCGGCGGCGAGGGCGTGCGTGCTCCAGGCGGTCACCCCGTCCCCGCGGCAGCGGAAGAGGGCCTGGAGGCCGCCCGGCCCGGTGATGAGGATCACCCGGTCGTCGACGTGCGCCATCACCGCGAGCGAGTCGGGCAGGTCCCGCAGCTCGGCTGCCCCGCTCTCGGCGAGGACGCGTGCGTCCCGCCAGCGCGCCGGCAGGCGGGCGCCCCACCACGTCACGGGCCCGAGCCTCGCCTCGCCACCGACCCGCAGCACCCCGAGCAGGACCCTCGGTTGCTCGAGGAACGCCGTCTCGACGTGAACCTCGCCCAGGCGCCCGTAGAGGCGGCGGAGGCGCGCGACCCTCGCCTCCACGGCGGCGCGGTCGGCCGACGAGTCCAGTTGTGCGGCGAAGAGGCAGCGATCGAGCGGCACGGAGCCGCACGACCCTAGCGCGTGGTGGCGACGTCGCTAGATAAGGGGTGCGATGGCGGTCTGGACCGCGAAACGCTGCGGACCCGTGATGTTCTCGACGTTCGCGTAGGCGAAGCGATGGATCCCGGTCTCCGGATCGATGTAGTAGGACCCGCCGTCCGTGTACGCCAGCGACCGGAGATCGATGAAGATGGGGATGCCTGGTCCGTCGCTCCACTGGTACGGGTCACCCGAGACGTTGGCTTGCTTCAAGAACATGAGCGACGGGCCGCCCTTGACACTGCCGCCCCCGAGCAGGCCCAGGAGGGGTGCCGACAGCAGCAGGTAGGTGTTGCCATTGACCATGAGGGCGCTGCCGAGCGAGAACAGGGCCCCGTTGAGCGGGTTGAACCGGGGAACTGGACTGTGCTTCGAGAAGTTCACCATGTCGGTGCTCACCGCCAGGCCCACCCGGTACTCCTGCGGATCGCGCCGCTCGCCGCGGTAGAACCAGAGGGTGCGGCCGCCGACGCGACGGAGGTTGCCCCAGGGGTCCCTGAGGAATCGACCGTACGCCGTCTGGTAGCCGTCGTACGTGCCGTTGCCCGGCGAGACGATCGGATCGCTCCGGACGTAGGACCAGTTCACGCCGTCCGATGACTTGATCAAGAACGTCGGCTGCCCGCTGTTCGTGTTCGTCCGACCATGGGGCGTGGAGTAGAAGAGGCGCGACACGGGATCCCATACGACGTCTCCCGCCGCGAAGTGCGTCGGGTCATAACCCGGCGGCGGTGGCGGGAGGTTGCAGAGGCCCCGGTTGGTGACAGGCCCATAGGGACGGGGCATGGTGTAGAGCCGGCAGATCGGAGCGTCGTGGGTCCAGACCCACAGGTACCAATCGTCGTACCGGTGGCCGAGCTTGTCCGCCACGTGCATGACCGTGACGTGGAGGAGCTGTTGCGTTGGATCACCCGTGTACGACGGGCGATCGATCAGCAACCGCTCATACAGCCAGAGAAGACGGGGATACGGTTCGGCGGCCTGAGCGCGGGCCGGGAAGAGCGTTCCGAGTCCGAGCCCGGTCATCCCGAGTGCGCCGACCCCCGCGGTCACTCAGGAGCTGGCGACGAGTCAGAGACTTCTCCACCCCGCGTTGTTATAGCTCTGACGAGCGTGTGGGTCACCTACTTGTCACGTCTGCCGTCCGGGCGCCGGGCGCCGACGATCTGGGTGACCCCGGCGGTCCGCCGGCGGATGCCGGTGAAGCCGCGCTCGGCGAGCAGCGCGTCGAGCTCGCCGACGCGGAACATGCGCGGCCCGCCGATCCGCCCGGCGAGCTCGTCGAGCGTCCCGAGCGGCTCCAGGTCGCGGCGGCGGCTCGTGAAGAGCGCGAGCCGCCCGCCGGGCTTGAGCACGCGCGCCATGTGGTCGAGCGCCTGCTCGGCGTCGCCGAAGAGGTGGAGGGCGGCGAAGCAGCAGACGGCGTCGAAGCTCTCGTCCCGGAACGGGAGCCGGACCGCGTCGCCGCGGACGTAGGCGACGTTCGCCTCGCCGGTGTCCGCCACCGCGCGGCCGAGCATCGTCATCGAGCCGTCGATGGCGACGGCGAGCCCGCCGGGCCCGACCGCGCGGGCGAACTCGCGCGTGTAGTTGCCGGGCCCGCAGGCGACGTCGAGGACGGCGTCGCCGGGGCGCAGGTCGAGCAGCTCCAGGGTGAGCCGCCGCTCCGCGCCGGGCGTCAGCCCGGTGAGGAGGAAGCCCCAGCCCGGCCGCCACCAGCGCTCGTAGACGACCGGCAGGACGCCGGTGTGCATGAGGCGCGAGAGCAGCCCCTGCTCCTCGGGACGGCCGTCGGGCCCGAGCAGGTCGATCCAGCCCTGCGCGACGTCGTGGGCCGCCGGCGGGGTGGCGAGCAGCTCGAGGGTGCGCTCGATCGCGCTCTGCGGGCGGGTCTCCGACACGCTCACGAGACGGGAGTCTCCAGCATCCCGAGCTGCGGGCACGCCAGTTCGACGACGTCGCCGGGCTCCAGCCACGGCCCGCCGAGCTCGAGCAGGCAGCCGCCGGTGAGCGTCCCCGAGCCGAGCACGTCGCCGGGACGCAGGCGCGTGCCGCGCTCGGCGTGGGCGCGCAGCTCCTCCCAGGTGAAGTGCTGGAGGGAGGCGTCGCAGCGGCTGCGCTCGGCGCCGTTGACGCGGACGGTGACCTCGACCCGCAGCCGGCCCTCGTGCCAGGGCAGCTCGTCGGGCGTGACGAGCCACGGCCCGAGGCTCGTCGCGAAGTCCTTGCCCTTGTGCGGGCCGAGCCCGACGGTCATCTCGGCGCGCTGGACGTCGCGGGCGCTCCAGTCGTTCATGAGCGTGAAGCCCGCGATCCGCCCGCCCGCGCCGACGACGGCCGCGATCTCGGCCTCGAAGTCGAGCTCGCGGCAGCCCTCCGGCCGCCGGACCGGCTCGCCGGGCCCGTGGATGGCGGCGGGGTTGGAGAAGTAGAAGGCCGGCGCCTGGTACCAGGCGGGCGGGATCTCGCCCCCGCGCCGCCGCCAGCCCGCCGCGACGTGCCCCTCGAAGGCGTAGAAGTCGCGCACGCTCGGCGGCTCGGGCACCGGCGCGAGCAGCGTGACCGCCTCGAGCGGGTGCTCCTCGCCGGTCGGCTCGCGCCCCTCGCCGGCGAGCCAGGCGAGCATCGACGGCGCCGCGAGCGCGCGCACCCGCGCCCCGCCGCCCTCGGCCCCGCCGGGACCGGCGAGCTCGCCGACGCGCGTCGCACCGCCGGGGTCGCGGAAGCTCACGAGGCGCACGGCGCGAGCATCCCACACCGGGCCGGGCAGGAGGGCGGGGCGGGTGAGGGCAGGCACCCCTTGGCGACGGCACGACGGCGGACTGCGCTAGCGTCAGGACGCCATGGCACGACCGCTGATCGGAGTCACCGCGGCGCTGGAGACCGCGCGGCACGGGGTCTGGGAGGAGCTCTGCGACCTCCTGCCGCGGGCGTACGCGAGCGCGATCCAGTCGGCGGGCGGGATCGCCGTCCTCCTCCCGGCCGACGACGACGTCGCGCGCAACCCCGACCTGCTGCTCGACCGCCTCGACGGGCTCCTGCTCGCCGGCGGCGGCGACATCGACCCGATCACCTACGGCGCCCGCCCCCATCCGAGGGTCCGCGGCACGAACGAGGCCCGCGACCGCTTCGAGCTCGCGCTCGCCCACCGCGCGCTCGAGCGCGACCTGCCGGTGCTCGGCATCTGCCGCGGCATGCAGGTGCTCAACGTCGTCACCGGCGGCACGCTCGTGCAGCACCTCCCCGACGCCGTCGGCGCCGACCGCCACGTCGAGGAGCCCGGCACCTACAGCGAGCACCGGGTCGAGTTCGAGCCCGGCTCGCTCGCCGCGCGCGTGGTGGGGGCGGACGCGACGGTCGTCAAGTCCCACCACCACCAGGGGATCGAGGAGCTCGGCGAGGGGCTGCGCGTCAGCGGCCGCTCCGCCGACGACGGCATCCCCGAGGCGATCGAGCTGCCCGGCCGGACGTTCGCGCTCGGCGTGCTCTGGCACCCCGAGGCGGACGAGGCCAGCCGCGTCGTCGGCGCCTTCGTCGCGGAGGCGGCCGAGCGCGCGCGCCGGGGCGAGCGCGAGGCCGTCCGGGAGCCGGCGGTGGTCGGCGGCGGGGGCTGTGGCTGTGGCGGCGGAGGCTGCGGCTGCGGGCGCGGCCCGGGCTTCGGCCACGGCTAGCGGCCGTTCCCCGGCAGCAGCGCGTGGCCCTCGCTGACGGCGTGGGCGAGCTCCGCCACCCGCGTCCGCCGGCTGCGGGCCTCCTCGCGTAGTAGCTCGAAGGCCTCCTGCTCGTCGATGCCGTGGCGCTCCATGAGGATGCCCTTCGCGCGCTCGATCACCGCCCGGCGCTCGAACGCGCCCTCGAGCTCCCCCACCCGCCGGGCGAGCTGGTCGCGCTCGGCGCGGCGGCGGCCGGCGATCTCGATCGCGTCGCGCAGCCGCGCCGGGGTGAGCGGCTGCACGTAGGCGTCGACCCCGCGCTCGGCGGCCAGGCGCACGAATTCCCGGTCGTTCGTCCGCAGCGCCGCGATGACCGGGAACGAGGCGGAGGCGGCGATCTCGCCGATGATCGCGAGCGCGCGCTCGCGGTCGCGGTGGAGCGCGACGACCGCGAGGTCGGGGTCCTTGTCGGCGACCTCGACGGCCGCCTCCGCGGCGCCGACCGCGTGGGCGCTGACGGTATGCCCCAGGTCCTCGACGACCCGCGCCAGGGTCAGGAGATGCTCCTCGTCGTCGTCAGCGACCAACACCCGGAGTGACTTCACCGCATGTCCCCGCTATGGTGACCTTCGAGTCCGGCCCAGCTCCCCGCCGCACTCGCCTTGGCACCCGACGTACCCGGTGCCGAACTGACCGAATCAGCCGTGATGGAGGGGGATATGCCGGAGGAAGCTCGACCGTACCGTGGAGGTACGAGAGCGCCGCGCCAGCGCCGCTCATGCCGGGAAGGTCGCCCGACGCGGGAGGAGCTCGTCGAACAGCACCTGCCGCTCGCCGCAAGCCTCGCCCGCAGGTACCGCTCGTCCGGCGAGAGCCAGGACGACCTGCAGCAGGTCGCGGCGCTCGCGCTCGTCAAGGCCGTCGACCGCTACGACCCCGACAGGCACACGAGCCTGTCGAGCTACGCGGTCCCGACGATCGTCGGCGAGCTCAAGCGCCACTTCCGCGACCGCTCCTGGGCCGTGCGCCCGCCGCGCGACCTCCAGGAGCTGACCATGCGGGTCATGCGCGCCGAGACGGCCGTCACCCGCCGGCTGGGGCGGACGCCGACGCTGGCGGAGCTGAGCGCCGAGCTCGGTGTGCCGCCCGAGGACGTGCTCGAGGCGCGCCAGGCGACGACCGCGCACACCGCCGTCCCGCTCGAGATGCCGTTCGACGACGGCGAGGAGGGCCGCGAGGGGTCGCTCGGGGCCGAGGACCCCGGCTACCGGCAGGTCGAGCAGCGCGTGCTGCTGCTCCGCCTCATGCGCGAGCTGCCGCCGCGGGAGCGGGTGATCCTGCGGCTGCGCTTCGTCGACGACCTCACCCAGGCGCAGATCGGCGAGCGGCTCGGCCTCTCGCAGATGCAGGTCTCGCGCCTCATCCGCCGCTCGCTCAACACGCTCCAGGCCGTCGCCGAGGGGGGCGGCGGGTCCTGACGCGAGCGTGACCCAAGCCCCCCGTCCTCAGAGGGCAGGGAGCTCCTGGCGGAGCTCGAGGACGGGGGCGAAGAGGTCGCCGTCGCGCTCGACGCGCTCCAGCACGTCGTCCCACTCGTAGCTCAGCTTCCCTGCCTCGACCTCCTCCCACGTCACCGGCGTGGAGACCGTCGGCCGCTCCTGCGCGCGGAGCGAGTAGACGGCGACGGTCGTCTTGTGCCGGTCGTTCTGGCTCCAGTCGACGAGCACCTTCCCCTTGCGCAGGTCCTTGCGCTGGCGCGAGACGACCTTGTCGGGCGCCTCCTCCTCGAGCAGGCGCGCCACCGCGTGCGCGAACGGCTTCGTCTGCTCGAACGTCGCGCCGGAGTTGAGGGGGACGTAGACCTGGAGGCCCTTCGAGCCCGACGTCTTGCAGAAGCACGCCATCCCGAGCCGGTCGAAGAGGTCGCGCAGCCGCAGCGCGACCTCCGCGCACTCCGCCAGGCCGGCGGGCGGGCCCGGGTCGAGGTCGAAGGCGAGCACCGTCGGCTCGCCGTCGATCGCGAGCGAGGGATGGAGCTCGATGCTCGCGAGGTTCGCGACCCACAGCAGCGTCGGGACGTCGTCGACGAGGCAGAAGCCCGCCTCGTCGACGCGGACCCAGTCGGGGCGGTGGCCGGGGCAGCGCTTCTCGTAGAAGAACTCGGCGTCGACGCCGTCCGGGTAGCGCTTGAGCGTGAGCTGGCGGCCGGCGAGGTGGGGGACGAGGACGGGCCCGATCCGCTCGTAGTAGGCGATGACCTGCCCCTTCGTGAAGCCGACCGCGGGGTAGAGGACCTTGTCGAGGTTGGTGAAGCGCGGCAGCCGCTCCCCGGCCGGCCCCGGTCCCTCTCCGGCCGGCGCCCGCCCCTCCCCGGCCAGCCCCTTGAACGACGGCGCCCGGAGCGTCCGCGAGCGCGTCCACTCGCGGAACTCGACCCGCGCGACGAGCCGCGGCTCGACGAACACCGATCCCTTCGGTGGCCGGCGGCCGTCGAACGGACTCGTCTTCCGCCGCAGCGGCTCCAGTCGCTGCTCCAGCTCGCCGAGCGCCTGCTCGGTGAAGCCCGTGCCGACCTTGCCGGCGTACCTGAGCTTCCCGTCCTCGCGATAGCCGACGAGCAGCGCCCCGATGCGGCCGCTGCGGCTCCCCGACCCCGGCACCCAGCCGCCGATGACGAACTCGCCCCGCTGCACGTTCTTGATCTTCCGCCAGGCGGCGCTGCGGCGGCCGGCCTCGTAGCGGCTGTCGCGGCGCTTGGCCACGATCCCCTCGAGCCCCATCTTGCGGGTGAGCTCGAGCAGCTCGCGGCCGTGCCCGATCTGGTTCGCGGGCGTCCGCCAGTCGGGCCCCTCCAGGCCGAGGCCCTCGAGCAGCTTCCGCCGCTCGTCGTAGGGGAGGTCCATCGTCGGGCGCCCCTCGAGGTGGAGGACGTCGAAGATGACGTAGGTGACCGGGATCTCCTGTGCCGCGCGGCGGATCGCGGCCTCCGAGGCGAGGTGCATCCGCCGCTGGAGGCGCTCGAAGCTCGGCCGGCCGTCGGGCTCGAGCGCGACGATCTCGCCGTCGAGCAGCGCGGTCAGGCTGCCCTCGGCGAGCCCGCGCAGCTCCGGGTAGCGCTCGGTGATGTCGGCCCCGTTGCGGCTGCGCAGCCGCAGGCGCGCGGGCTCGAGCCGGCAGAGCGCGCGGACGCCGTCCCACTTCAGCTCGTACGCCCAGCCCTCGTCGGAGGCCGGCAGCTCGCCGAGGGTGGCGAGCATCGGCCTGACCTGCTCGGGCAACGGCTCGCGCTCGGGCGGGTCCATCCGGTGGATGAGCCACTGGTCGCCGCCGGTCTGGAAGATCGCGTAGCGGCCGCGGACGCGCTCGCCGTGGAAGGTGACGATGACCTCGGCGTCGCGGAACTTGTGCTCGGTGTAGGTGCCGCGGTCCCAGATGGTCACCGTCCCCGCGCCGTACTGGCCCTTCGGGATCTCGCCCTCGAACTCCATGTACTCGAGCGGGTGGTCCTCGGTGTGGACGGCGAGGTGGTTGCGCCTCGGGTCGTCCGGGACGCCGCGCGGGAGCGCCCACGAGACCGCGACGCCGTCGTGCTCGAGGCGGAGGTCCCAGTGGAGGCGGCGGGCGTGGTGCTCCTGGATGACGAACCGCCGCTGCGGGCCCGGCTCGCCGTCGCGCGTCCCGCCGGCCGGCTCGGTCGTCGCCTCGAAGTCGCGCTTGTCCCGGTAGCGCCGCAGCCGATCGGCCATCACGCCATTGTGATGGCAGGGGTCAAGTGGCCGGGGGTCAGGTGGCGGGGCGGGCTCAGTCCCCCGTCACGAGCCGGCGCTCGACCGGCAGGCCGAAGCGGCGCTCGATCTCGATCGCGACGTTCTCCTCGCGGTAGGCCGTCTCGCCCTCGGGGTGGGTGAAGACGACGATCCGGTCGGCGTCGAAGGTCTGCAGGGCGTCCCGGACGGCGAGCAGCGGGTCGCTCTCGCCGGTGTCGCCGGCGGCGTCGATCCCCTCCTCGCCGAGCCGCTCGACCGTTTCCTCCTGGACGGACTCCGCCCGCTCGATGGCCGGGTCGGCGTCCGACATCCAGAAGCGGATCGGCGACGTCGTGAGCGCCGGCGAGACGACGAGCACCTCGGCGTCCTCGGCCTCGGTGTCGCCGATCGCCTCGCGGAGCGCGTCGGCGTTGACGGGCTCGGAGGTGAGCACGAGCACGCGCATCACGCGGCGGATACCCGGCGCCCCGTGGGGGGTAACCCGCAGACGTGCCCCGCCTGCGCCGCGCCGACTGCTCGCTTCCCGGCATCACCCGCCGCGGGCGCGGCCGCGGCTTCGAGTACCGCGACGCCGGCGGCCGGCGGATCGCCGACCCCGAGACGCTCGAGCGCATCCGCGCGCTCGCGATCCCGCCCGCCTGGCGCGACGTCTGGATCTGCCCCGACCCGCTCGGCCACCTCCAGGCGACCGGGATCGACGCCGCAGGGCGCAAGCAGTACCTCTACCACCCCCACTGGCGCGTCCGGCGCGACCAGCAGAAGTTCGACGACATGGTCGGGTTCGCGGGGGCGCTGCCGCGCGTCCGCGCCGCCGTCGCGCGCGACCTCGCGCGGGAGGGGATGGACCGCGAGCGCGTGCTCGCGTGCGCGGTGCGGCTGCTCGACCGCGGCTTCTTCCGCATCGGCAGCGAGGGCTACGCCGAGGACAACGGCACCTACGGGCTGGCGACCATGCGCAAGGACCACGTCAGCGTCGGGCGCGACGGGACGCTGACCTTCGACTACCCCGCCAAGGGCGGCCTCCAGCGGATCCAGGCGGTCGTCGACGCCGACGTCGCCGAGGTCGTCCGCGCGCTCCGCCGCCGCCGCGGCGGCGGGCCGGAGCTGCTCGCCTTCCGCGAGGAGCGCCGCTGGCGCGACATCCGCTCCGACGACATCAACGCCTACCTGCGGGCGATCTCCGGCCACGACTGCTCGGCGAAGGACTTCCGCACCTGGAGCGCGACCGTGCTCGCCGCCGTCGCGCTCGCCGTCTCGGCGCAGGCCGCGAACGGCACGAAGACGGCGCGCACGCGCGCCAAGCGGCGCGCCGTCGAGGAGGTCGCCGGCTACCTGGGCAACACCCCGGCGGTCGCGCGCGCCTCCTACGTCGACCCGCGCGTCTTCGACCGCTTCGACTCCGGCTGGACGATCGCGCCGGTCCTCGGCGGGACCTGGGACCTCGCCGACGAGCGCCTGCGCGCGCCGGTCGAGGAGGCCGTGCTCGACCTGCTCGCCGGGGCCCGCGCCTCTCCGCACGTGGAGAAGGGGCTCGACCTCGCCGCCGTGGCGGCGGGGCCGAGCCCCTCCTGACAGCCTCGCGGGCGAAGGGCGCCTAGAGCGCCTTCAGCTCGCCGATGATGTCGTCGATCGACTGCTTCGCGTCGCCGAACAGCATCGACGTCCCCTCCTTGTAGAAGAGCGGGTTGTCGATGCCGGCGAAGCCGGACGCCATCGACCGCTTGAGCACGATGACGGAGTTGGCCTTGTCGACCTCGAGGATCGGCATGCCGTAGATCGGGGAGCTCGGGTCCTCGCGCGCGGCCGGGTTCGTCACGTCGTTCGCGCCGATGACGAGCGCGACGTCCGTGCGCGGGAACTCCGGGTTGATCTCCTCCATCTCCTTGAGCTGCTCGTACGGGACGTCCGCCTCGGCGAGCAGGACGTTCATGTGGCCCGGCATGCGCCCGGCGACCGGGTGGATCGCGTAGCTGACCTCGATCCCCTTCTCCTCGAGGATCTGGGTCATCTCGCGCACCGCGTGCTGGGCCTGGGCGACGGCGAGGCCGTAGCCCGGGACGACGACGACCTTCTGCGCGTAGGCGAGCTGGATCGCCGCGTCGGCCGCGCTGGTGGAGATCACCGTCTTGTCGCCGGTGTCGGCCGCCGCGCCGCCGGTCGTCACCCCGCCGAAGCCGCCGGCGATGATGTTGCCGATCGAGCGGTTCATCGCCTCGGCCATGAGCTTCGTGAGGATCGTGCCCGAGGCGCCGACGATCATGCCGCCGACGATGAGGGCGGTGTTGTCGAGCGCCAGGCCGGCGGACGCCGCCGACAGGCCGGTGAACGCGTTGAGCATCGAGATGACGACCGGCATGTCCGCGCCGCCGATCGGGAGCACGACCATGTTCCCCAGCAGCGCCGCGGCGACGAGGATGCCGATGAACATCGCCTCGGACTCCTCGCCCGCCGCGATCGCGACGGCGAGGCCGATCGCCACCAGCAGCAGGCCGATGTTGATGACCTGCTGGAGCGGGAGCTGGATCGGGCGGCCCGGGATGATCTCCTGGAGCTTCCCGAACGCGATGTTCGAGCCCCAGAAGGAGATCGAGCCGATGATCGCCGCGAACAGCGTCGGGATGAGCGTCTCGAGCGCCGGGTTGCCCCCGTGCGCGAGCGCCTCGCGGTACTCCGCCCACGCGATGAGCGCGACCGCGCCGCCGCCGACACCGTTGAACAGCGCCACCATCTGCGGCATCGCGGTCATCTTCACCGCGCGCGCCGCCGGCACGCCGATGACCGTGCCGACGACGACGCCGAGCACGATCAGCCCGTAGTCGCCGATGCCCTCGTCGAGGAGGGTCGCGACGATCGCGATCGTCATGCCGACGGCGGCGAGCAGGTTGCCCCGGCGCGCGCTGCGCGGGTGGTTGAGGAAGCGCAGGCCGAGGATGAAGCAGGAGAACGCGACGATGTACGCCGCGCTGATGACGTCCGGGTCCAGGGCCGCGAGCGGGAGCGTCACTTCGACTCCTCCTTGGCGGGCGCGGGCTTGCGCTTGAACATCTCGAGCATGCGGTCGGTGACGAGGAAGCCGCCGACCACGTTGATCGTGCCGAAGGCGATCGCGATCGTGAGGATCACCTCGTTGAGCACCCCGTCGGCCGGCCCGATGACGATGAGGCCGCCGAGGATGACGATCCCGTGGATCGCGTTCGTCGCGGACATGAGCGGCGTGTGCAGCGTGTTCGGCACCTTCGAGATGACCTCGAAGCCGCAGAACGCCGCGAGCACGAGGATCGCGAGCTCGGTGAGCAGGTCCATCAGGCGGCCTCCTTGGCGAGCTTGCCGTCGCGCGTGACGCACGCGCTCTTGATGATGTCGTCGTCCCAGTCGATCGCGAGCGAGCCGTCCTCGCCGGTCACGAGCTCGATGAACGACTGGATGTTGCGCGCATACAACGAGGACGCGTGGTCGGGCATCTCGGCCGGGAGGTTCACCGGCGCGACGATCGTCACGTCCTCCTTGACGACCGTCTGGCCCGGCTCGGTCAGCTCGCAGTTGCCGCCCGACTCGCCGGCGAGGTCGATGATGACCGAGCCCGGCTTCATCCGGCGGACGGCGTCGGCGGTGACGAGCAGCGGCGCGCGCCTGCCGGGCACCTGCGCCGTCGTGATGACGGCGTCCACCTCGGCGATGCGGTCGGCGAGCAGCTCGCGCTGGCGCTGCTGCTCCTCCTCGGTGAGCTCGCGCGCATACCCGCCCTCGGCCTCCGCGTCGATGCCGAGGTCGAGCTCGACGAACGAGGCGCCGAGCGACTCGATCTGCTCCTTCACGGCCGCGCGCACGTCGAACGCGCTCACGAGCGCGCCGAGGCGCTTGGCGGTCGCGATCGCCTGCAGGCCCGCGACGCCGGCGCCGAGGACCATCACCTGCGCCGGGCGGATCGTGCCGGCGGCGGTGGTGAGCATCGGGAAGAAGCGCGGCAGGCGCTCGGCGGCCAGCAGCGCGGCGCGGTAGCCGGCGACGGTGGCCTGCGACGAGAGCGCGTCCATCGACTGCGCGCGCGTCGTCCGCGGCACCGCCTCCATCGCGAAGCTCGTGATGTTCCGCGCGGCGAGCGCCTGGGCCAGCTCGGGCTTCGTCAGCGGGGCGAGGAAGCCGACGACGGTCGCCCCCTCGGGCAGCCGCGCGATCTCGTCGGTCGTCGGCGGGCCGACGAGCGGGATGAGGTCGGCGCCTCGGAGGGCGTCGGGCGTGACCGTCGCGCCCGCCTCCTCGTAGGCGGCGTCGGGGATGTGCGCGGCCGCGCCGGCGCCCGGCTCGACCGCCACGACGTGCCGCTTCGCCGCGAGGCGGCGGACGACGTCGGGCACCATCGCCACGCGCCGCTCCCCCCGGGCCGATTCGTTCGGGATACCCACACGCATTGCGGCGGGGCAGCATAGCCAAGAGTGGCCACCCACCCTGCCGACGCTCTCCAACGCCGCCCGGGCGACCTCTGGCCGCCCCTCGTATAGTGCAAGGACCAGAGGCATAGGTGGCCAGGGAAGTCCAAGAGCAAGAGCGCGTCGTCGTCCGCTTCGCGGGCGACTCCGGCGACGGGATGCAGCTGGCCGGGAACCGCTTCACCGCCGCGACCGCGCTCGTCGGCAACGACCTCGCGACGCTGCCGGACTTCCCGGCCGAGATCCGCGCCCCCGCGGGCACGCCCCACGGCGTCTCGGCCTTCCAGATCCACTTCGCCTCGCGGGACATCCTCACGCCGGGCGACCGCCCGAACGTCCTCGTCGCCATGAACCCGGCGGCGCTGAAGACGAACGTCGACCAGCTCGAGCCGGGCGGGACGGTGATCGTCAACGAGGACGCCTTCAACGTGGCGAACCTCCGCAAGGCGGGGTATGAGTCCAACCCGCTCGAGGACGACACGCTCGACCGCTTCCAGGTCATCCGCGTCCCGATGACCTCGCTCACGGTCGCGGCGACCGAGGGGATCGACGGGATCAGCTCGGCCCAGGCCGCGCGCGCGAAGAACCTCTTCGCGCTCGGGCTCGTCTCCTGGATCTACGGCCGCCCGACCGAGCCGACGATCGCCTGGCTGGAGCAGAAGTTCAAGGACAAGCCCGCGATCCGCGACGCGAACGTCGCCGCCTTCAAGGCCGGCTGGAACTTCGGCGAGACCACCGAGCTGCTCTCGCAGCCGATCGAGGTCAAGCCCGCCGCGCTCGAGCCGGGGACCTACCGCAACGTCGACGGGACGCAGGCCACGGCGCTCGGGCTCATCGCCGCGAGCGTCCGCAGCGGCCTCCCGCTCCTCTACGCCAGCTACCCGATCACCCCGGCGTCCGAGCTGCTGCACACGCTCTCGCGCCACGGCCGCTACGGGGTGCGCACCGTCCAGGCCGAGGACGAGATCGCCGCCGCGAGCATCGCGCTCGGCGCCTCCTTCGGCGGCCACCTCGGCGTGACCGGCACGAGCGGCCCCGGGCTGGACCTCAAGGCCGAGACGCTCGGGCTCGCCGTCATGACCGAGCTGCCGCTCGTCGTCGTCGACGTCCAGCGCGCCGGCCCCTCGACCGGCATGCCGACGAAGACCGAGCAGAGCGACCTGCTCATGGCGCTCCACGGCCGCCACGGCGAGGCGCCGCTGCCGGTCATCGCCGCCGCCACGCCGGCCGACTGCTTCGACGCCGCGCTCGAGGCGGCCCGCATCGCGATCGAGTTCCGCACGCCGGTCATCCTCCTCACCGACACGTTCCTCGCGAACTCGTCGGAGCCGTGGCGGATCCCGCCGGCGGAGGAGCTGCCGGAGATCGACCCGGCCTTGGCGACGAAGCCGAACGCGGGCGACGAGTTCATGCCCTACCTGCGCGACGCGCGCGGCGTCCGCCCGTGGGCGATCCCGGGCACGCCGGGGCTCGCCCACCGCGTCGGCGGGCTGGAGAAGGAGGACGGCTCGGGCCTCATCTCCTACGACCCGGCCAACCACCAGCGGATGGTCGACCTGCGGGCGCAGAAGGTCGCCAACGTCGCCGACGCCATCGGCGAGCTGGAGGTGGACGACATGGACGGGGCCGAGCTGCTCGTGCTGAGCTGGGGCTCGACCTACGGCGCCGCCCGCGCCGCCGTCCGGCGCGTCCGCAACGCCGGGCGGAAGGTCGCCTTCGCCCACCTGCGCTGGATCAACCCGCTCCCGCGCAACACCGGCGAGGTCGTGCGCGCGTACCCGAAGGTGCTCATCCCCGAGCTCAACAGCGGCCAGCTCCGCTCGCTCATCCGGTCGGAGTTCCTCGTCGACGCGGCCGGCTACAACAAGGTCGCCGGCCTGCCGTTCGGGCCCGCCGAGCTCGAGACCGCGATCCTGGAGCTGCTCGATGGGTGACAACGGCCACGGGCCGGACGGCGGCACCCCGCTGCCGACGCTGACGAAGAAGGACTTCCAGTCCGGCGCGGAGACGCGCTGGTGCCCGGGCTGCGGCGACTACGCGATCCTCTCCGGCGTCCAGAGCTTCCTGCCCGAGCTCGGCATCCCGCCGGAGAAGATCGTCTTCATCAGCGGCATCGGGTGCGCCGGGCGCTTCGTCTACTACATGAACACCTACGGGATGCACGGCATCCACGGCCGCGCTCCCGCGCTCGCGACCGGCCTGGCGACCGCCCGGCCCGACCTGTCGGTGTGGGTCGTCTCCGGCGACGGCGACGCGCTCTCGATCGGCGGCAACCACCTCATCCACGCGCTGCGGCGCAACGTGCCGATCAAGATCCTCCTCTTCAACAACCAGATCTACGGGCTGACGAAGGGCCAGTACTCGCCGACGTCGGAGGTCGGCAAGGTCACGAAGTCGACGCCGTTCGGCTCGGAGGACCACCCCTTCAACCCGCTCGCGCTCGCGATCGGCGCGGAGGCGACGTTCGTCGCGCGCACGATCGACGTCGACAAGAAGCACGTCGCGAGCGTGCTCCGCGCCGCCGCCGAGCACCCCGGGTCGGCGTTCGTCGAGATCTACCAGAACTGCCCGGTCTTCAACGACGGCGCCTTCGAGGCGCTGCGCGGCAAGGACGGCACCTCGCACCAGATCCGGCTCGAGCACGGCGAGCCGATCCGCTTCGGCGACGACGGGCAGCGCGGGGTCGTCCGCGGCGAGGACGGGGCGCTGCGCATCGCCGACGTCGCCGAGGTCGGCGAGGACGCGCTGCTCGTCCACGACGCCCACCGCGAGGACCCGAGCCTCGCCTTTGAGCTCGCGCACCTCTCCGACCGCCCGACCGGCCCGACGCCGATCGGGATCTTCCGCGACGTCGAGCGGCCGGTCTACGGCTCGGCCCGGGGGCCGGAGCTCGCGGAGGCCTTCCGCCGGACGACCGTCGCCGACCTCGACGGGCTGCTCCGCTCCGGGGACACCTGGGTCGTCGAGTAGGCCCGCGGCGACGCCGGGTGCGGGACGGCGGTTGCGGGCCGCTAGGCCGCCGCCGGCAGCTCCGCGACGAGCGAGACCGACCCGTCGCCCGGCACCTCGACGTCGAGGCGCTTGGCCATCGCGGCCATGAGCCGGTGGGCGGCGCGGTTGTCGCCGAGGATCGTCGCCTCGAAGCGGCGGATGCCGCGCTCGCGGGCGAGGTCGGCGAGCCGCAGCGCGAGGAGCTTCCCGAGCCCGCGGCCCTGGAGGTGGTCGCCGACGGTGATCGCGACCTCGGCCGCCGCCGGGTCGTGGTGCAGGCGGACGAGGCGCGCGACGGCGGCGAGCTTGTCCGGCTCGTCCTCGTGGAAGGCGACGAGGGCGACGTGGTCCCAGCCGTCGACCTCGGTCAGGTAGCGGAGCTCCGCCGCGCTGAAGTCGCGCTTCGGCGAGAGGAAGCGCCGGTAGACGGACTCCGGCGAGAGGCGGCGGAGCCCCTCGACGAGCAGCGGCTTGTCATCGGGCCGGATCGGCCGGACGTACACCTTCGTGCCGTCGGGAAGCTCATGCCACATGTGCGCGACGCTAGGACGGCGAGGGCGCGGCGAGTGTGGCACCGGTCACATGGGCGGCGCCGCTAGGGTGGCCGCCATGCAGGCGGCGACCGCCGTGACCGGCCCCCTCGACGACCGCGATCGCGCCCGGCCGGGCGCGACGGGAGCGCCACGCTGAGCGGCCGGGCCCGCATCGCCGCGGCCGCCGCCGTGCTCGCGGCCGCCGCCTGGGTCTCGGCGCACTGGGTGTCGCTGTCGCCGGACGCGCGCTACGCGCTTGCGTGGGGCGCGCAGCTCGCGCGCGGCGAGGCGCCGGAGGTCGACGCCGGCGCGGTCTCGACGCCGCACCCGCTCCCGATCGCCCTCTCGGCGCTCCTCTCGCTGCTCGGCCCGCGGACGGCCGCCGACCTCTACGCCTTCGCGGCGGCGGTCGCCTTCGCGCTTCTCGTCTACGCGGGCTTCCGGCTCGGCCGCGCGCTCGGGGGCGCCGTGGCGGGCGTCGCCGCGGCCCTCCTCGTCGCGACCCGCGACCACGTCGTCTTCTTCGCCTCGCGGGCGTTCATCGACATCCCCTTCGCCGCCCTCGTCCTGCTCGCCGCCGCGCTCGTCGCCGAGGCGCCGCGCCGCCACGCCACGCCCGCGCTCGCGCTGCTCGCGCTCGCCGGGCTGCTGCGCCCGGAGGCGTGGGGGCTCGCCGCCCTGTACGCCGCCTGGCTCCTGCTCGCCGGCGCCGGCGGTCGGGACGAGGCGCCCCCGCGCCAACGCGTCGTCGCGCTCGCCGGCGCCGCGCCGGCGATCTGGGTGGGGATGGACCTCGCGCTCACCGGCAACCCGCTCCATTCGCTTCAGGGCACGCAGGAGAACGCCGAGCTGCTGCGGCGCGCGACGGGCATCGGGGAGCTGCTGCCGAGCCTGCGTGGCGGCCTCGCCGACCTCATCGGGCTCGCGCCCGCGCTCGCGGGCGCCGCCTTCGGCGCCTGGGCCCTCGCGCGCCGGTATCAGCCGCGCGCGCCGTTCGCCGTCGCCGCCGCGCTCGCGGGCGCGGGCATCGCGGCGTTCGCGCTGCTCGCGGTCGCCGACCTGCCGCTCAACGACCGCTACCTCGTCGTCCCGGCGCTCACGCTGCTCGCGCTCGCCGGCGCGGCGCTGGCGCGCGCCCGCCGCGAGCTCGTCGCGGCGGCGGCCGCCGCGCTCGCGCTCGTCCCGGTCGCGCTCGCGCTGCCCGACGACCTCGCCGCCGCGCGCGAGGCGGTCGAGGGCGCCGCCTCGAAGGCGCGCGCCGACGAGGACCTCGAGCGGCTCATCGGGCGCGATGACGTGCGCGCCGCGATCGAGGGCTGTGGGCGGGTGCTCGCCTCCTCCTCCGCGCGGGCGGCCGTCGCGGCGCTGCTCGACCGCGACCCGGCGCAGGTGCGGATCGCCCGCGCGCCGATCCCGCCGGCCGGCTGGGTCGCGCTCTCCACCGCCGACACCGTCCCGCCCGCCACGCCGCGCAGCCTCCGCGAAGGGGCCTGGGCCTTCGTCGAGCGCTGCTGACACGAGAACGTCCATGGGTGGACACCAGAGGGGCCACTGCTGGACGTTCTTCCGTGCCGCGCAGCGAGAACGTCCATGGGTGGCCCCTATAGGGGCTACTGCTGGACGTTCTTCGTGGAGCGGAGGAGCCAGGCGACGTGCGCCTGCTGCTCGACGACCGCGCAGACGTGCAGCGCGCCGCGCAGGTCGCGGCCGAGGGCGACGATGCCGTGGCGCGCCATGAGCACGGCGTTGCGGTCGCCGAGCGCGGCGAGGACGGCATCGGCGAGCTCGGCCGTCCCGGTCGGGGCGAAGGGCGCGGTCCGGACCGGCCCGCCGCAGTAGTGCTCGAGGTCCTCGGTGCCGGTGTCGAGTTCCTCGCCGAGCGCGCTCCAGGCGACGGCGTGGGGGCTGTGGCCGTGGACGATCGCGCCCGCGTCGGGCCGGGCGCGGTAGATCGCGCAGTGGACCTGCCACTCGCTCGACGGCGCCCGCTCGCCCTCGAGCACCTCGCCGTTGAGGCCGATCCGCACGACGTCGGCCTCGGTCATCTCCTCGTACGGCAGCGACGTCGGCGAGATGAGCACGGTGTCGCCGTCGCGCACGCTCGCGTTGCCGGTCGTCGCGACCGCGAGGCCGCTCGCGGCCATGTCCCGGCAGGTGGCGACGAGCTCAGCGCGCAAGGGCATCGGCGATCGCCTCGGGGTAGGGGGGACGGAGCACGCCGGCCTCGCAGACGATCGCGTCCACCAGCTCGGCCGGGGTGACGTCGAAGGCGGGGTTCGCCGCCTCGGCGTGGGCGGTGACCTCCGCGGGGTCGCGCTCCTCGATCGGGATCTCCGCGCCGGTCGGCGTGCGCGGGTCGAAGGTCGAGCGCGGCGCGGCGACGACGAACGGGATGCCGTGGTGGCGGGCGAGCACGGCGAGCGCGTAGGTGCCGATCTTGTTCGCGACGTCGCCGTTGGCGGCGATCCGGTCGGCCCCGACGACCACGCGGTCGACGAGCCCGCGCGCCATGAGCGAGCCCGCGGCGGCGTCGCAGACGACGTGGTGGGGGATCCCGAGCCGCTGCAGCTCCCAGGCGGTGAGCCGCGCGCCCTGCAGCAGCGGGCGCGTCTCGTCCACCCAGACCTCGCGCACGCGGCCCGCCTCCCAGGCGGCGCGGACGATGCCGAGCGCGGTGCCGATCCCGGCGGTCGCGAGCGCGCCGGTGTTGCAGTGGGTGAGCACGCGGTCGCCCTCGCCGAAGAGCGCGGCGCCGTGCTCGGCGAGCGCGCGGTCGGCGGCCTGCTGCTCGCGGTGGATCGCCCGCGCCTCCTCGAGCACGTCGCCGGCGGCGAGGCAGCGCTCCAGCGCCCAGCGGAGGTTGACCGCCGTCGGGCGCGTGGAGCCGAGCAGCTCGGCGGCCTCCTCCAGGCGGTCCGGCGCGAGCGCGAGGCCGTAGGCCGCGGCGACGCCGATCGCCGGCGCCCCGCGGACGGCGAGCCGGCGGATCGCGTCGGCGACCTCCTCGGGCGTCGTGCAGCGCAGCCAGGCCTCCTCGGCGGGGAGGCGGGTCTGGTCGAGCAGCTCGAGCGCGCCGTCCGCCCAGCGGACCGGCTCGATCACGACGAGCGCACCTCGATCCACAGCGCCTCGGCGACCCCGCGCCGCTCGCCGCCGGCGGTGAAGAGCACGGCCCCCGCACGGCGCTTGCGTCCGTCCACCTCCAGCGGCCAGGCGACGACGACGTGCGGCTCGCCCGCGCGGACCTCGCCCTCCAGGCGCGCGGTGATCCGGCCGAGCAGGATCGGCACGCCGGGGTCGGCGACCGGCGTGCAGGACGGGCAGTCGAGCGCCGCCCAGACGTACTCGGGCGCGACGACGCCGTCCGGCCCGGCGAGCGAGCCGTCCGGCGTCCAGGCGCCCGCGTGGACGTCGCGGGCGGGGCCGGTGAAGATCCGCAGGCCGTCGCCGGCCTCGCGCTGCGGCCCGCAGACGAAGCAGGTCGGGAACGGGTGGTCGTCGCGGAAGGGGAAGCGCTCGCCCGCGGCGGCCGCCTCCTCGAACGGCACCGGCGCCGGCACGTCGAGGTCGAGCCGCCCCGGCCGCGCCTCGGCGACGAGCACGTCGCCGTCGTGAAGCGTCGCCGCCCCGTCGCCCGTGCGCTCCACCCGCAGCTCGCGCCCGAGCGGCGGCGGCGCGCGGAGCGTCACCTCGACGGTATCCGCGTCCACGAAGCCGGCGAGCCGCCCGGCCGCATACCCGCCGTTCGCCGAGGCCGGCGGGCCGTGGAAGCGCGGGTCGATGACGAGCGTCACGTCAGCTCGTCAGCCCGCTCTCGCGCAGGTACTCCTCCGCGACCTGCTCCGGCGTCTCCTTGTCGATGTCGACGCGGGCGTTGAGCTCCTGCATGACCTCGTCGGTGAGGCCCTGCTGGATGAGCTCGATGAGGTCGGCGAGCTCCTGCCGGCCGACCTCGTCCGCCACCTCGGCGCGCATGACGAGCGTCGAGTTGTAGGGCGGGAACATGCCGCGGTCGTCCTCGAGCAGGACCTCGTCGTTGCGCCGGATCTGCGGGTCGGTGGTGAAGACGATCGAGACGTCCGCGCGCCCGCTGGTGAGCACCTCGTGGCGGAGGTCGATCGCGACCGGCACGAACTCCTTGAAGCGCAGGCCGTAGACCTCCTGCAGGCCGAGCAGGCAGTCGCGCCGCTGGCGGCACTCGGGCGAGCCGTAGAGCGTGAGCTCGCCGGCGTGCTCGGCGAGGTCGGAGATCTTCTCCAGGCCGAGCCGCTCGGCCGTCTCGCGCGTGACCGCGACCTCGTTCGAGCTCGTGAAGGGCGTCGGCGGGAACGCGACGAGGTCGCGCTCGGCGAAGCCCTGGCGGGCCTGCTCGTAGGCCTCCTGCGGGTCGGTCGGCAGCTCGTCCGACGGCGTGTCGAAGAACGACAGCAGCGCGGTGCCGGTGTACTCCGGGTAGGCGTCGATCTCGCCCTGCTCGAGCGCGCGCAGCGCGGTCTGCTCGTCGCCGAGGTTGAGCTCCTTGCGGACGGTGAAGCCGGCCGCCTCGAACGCCTGGGCGAAGATCTCGCCGAGCACCTTCTGCTCGGTGAAGTTCTTCGAGCCGATCGTGATCGTCTTGCCCTCGAACGCGGGATTGCGCTCGATCATCTGCCCGGCGACGGTCCCGGTCGTGCCGGCCCCCGCCTCGTTGCCGGTGTCGCCGTCGTCGTCGCCGCACCCCGCCGCCGTCGCGAGCGCGAGCAGGAGCGCGGCGAGCAGGACGTGGATCGCTCTCATGACGCTGCCCTGGCCTCCCCCGTAGCTTGCACGGACAACCTATCGGCCCGGGTGGAGGCCTTCACGGCGCGCGGCGTGACGGCGCGCTGGGCGGCGGCGAGGACGAGCTCCGACGCCACCGCGAGCGCGGCGACGGCGATGGAGGCGCCGAGGCGGCCCGCGTCGCCGTAGGTGGAGACGTTGATGATCGGGTCGCCGAGCGTGACGACCCCGGCGAGCGGCGCGATCGTCGCCGTCGCGACGACGTTGACCGTCGAGGTGCGGATGCCGCCGAAGACGAGCGGCAGCGCGAGCGGGAGCTCGACGCGGCGGACGATCTCCGGCCCGGTCATGCCCATCCCGCGCGCGGCGTCGACGGCGTCGGGGTCGACCTGGCGGACGCCGACGTAGGTGTTCGTGAGGATAGGCGGGATCGCGAGCAGCGCGAGCGCGACCATGACGTTCATGAAGCCGACGCCGAGGTAGGCGACGAAGAACGCGATGAGCGCGAGGCTCGGGACGGCGCGGCCGACGTTCGAGACGCTGATGGCGAGGAAGCCGAAGCGGCCGGTGTGGCCGAGCACGAGCCCGAGCGGGACGGCGATCGCGATCGCGACGGCGAGCGCGGCGAGGCTCACCTCGAGGTGGTGCCACGTGAGCTCGAGGAGCTGGCCGCCGCCGACGTGGCGGCCCTCGCGCGTGGTGTAGCCGTGCACGATGAAGTCGAGCGCGTCGCCGAAGTCGCCGAGGACCGCGAGCGGGCCGGCCGCCGCCGCGCCGCTCACGCCGTCGCCTCCCGCGCGCGCGCCCACGGCGTCGCCGCCCGCTGGGCGAGCAGGATGAGCCCGTCGAGCGCGAAGGCGAGCAGGACGGCCGCCCCGCCCGCGGCGACGACGTTCGACTTGAACGTGAGGTCGGCGAAGATCTGCCCGCCGAGCCCGCCGGCGCCGGCGAAGAACGCGAGCGTCGCCAGGCCGACCGTCGTCGTCGTCGCGATCCTCAAGCCCGCGAGGATCTCCGGCAGCGCGAGCGGGAGCTCGACCCGCCAGAGGAGCTGGCGGTCGGTGAGCCCCATCCCGCGGCCGGCGTCCTTCGCCTCGGCCGGGACGTTGTCGAGGCCCGCGACGACGTTGCGGTAGATGATGAGCAGCGTATAGGCGGCGAGCGCGACGATCGCCGTCGTCTTGCCGCGGCCGGTGATCGGCAGCAGGAGGAAGAAGGCCGCGAGGCTGGGGATCGTGTAGAGGATCCCGGTCACCTGGGTGATCGGCGCGATCAGCCAGCGCCGCCGCCGTGACAGCAGCGCGAGCGTGAACGCGATCGCAAAGCCGATCGCGACCGACACCACCGTGAGGTAGACGTGCTCCGCCAGCGGCGTCGCGTAGCGGTCGAGGTTGTCGAGGATCCAGTCCGGGCAGAAGCCGTTGTCGGCGACGCAGCCGGCCCCACCGCCGGAGCGGTCGCGGATGACGACCTGGGCGATCACGCCGCGGCCGGCTCGGGCGCCGGGCGGAGGCTCTCGCCGATGAGCTCGATCGAGAGCACGCCGACGACCGCCCCGCGCTCGTCGACGACGGGTCCGTACTGGACGTGGTGGGCGAGCAGGTCGGCGAGCGCGTCGCGGACGACGTCGTCGCGCTCGACGACCGGGCGCGCGGGCGAGGTGTGCCCGTCGGGCGTGCGCCAGGCCTGCGGGCGCCCGTCGGCGTCGACGACGAGCGCGTAGGGGACGTCGTGGTCGCCGGGCGGGACCGGCTCGCCCTCGCGCACGACCGGCGCGCGCCAGAGCTCGATGTCGCGCACGCGCTGCAGCGAGAGCCGCTTGAGCGCCCGGTCGGCGCCGACGAAGTCCTCGACGAACGGGTCGGCGGGGGCGGCGAGCAGCTCGGCCGGGGTCGCGTACTGGGCGAGCTTCCCGCCCGCCTTCATGACGGCGATCCGGTCGCCGAGCTTGATCGCCTCGTCGATGTCGTGGGTGACGAAGAGGACGGTCTTGCGCAGCTCGCGCTGGAGGCGGAGGAACTCGTTCTGGAGGCGCTCGCGGTTGATCGGGTCGATCGCCCCGAACGGCTCGTCCATGAGCATGAGCGGCGGGTCGGCGGCGAGCGCGCGGGCGACGCCGACGCGCTGGCGCTGCCCGCCGGAGAGCTGGGAGGGGTAGCGCTCGCGCGTCTCCGCGGCGTCGAGGTTGACGAGCGCGAGCAGCTCGTCGACACGCTCGCGGATGCGCCGCTTGTCCCAGCCGAGCAGCCTGGGGACGGTCGCGATGTTGTCGGCGACGGTGAGGTGGGGGAAGAGGCCGACCTGCTGGATCGCGTAGCCGATCTCGCGGCGCAGCTCGGCGGGCCGCCGGCGGGTGACGCTCTCGCCGTCGAGCAGGATGTCGCCGGAGGTGATGTCGGTCATGCGGTTGACCATCCGCATCGCGGTGGTCTTGCCGCAGCCCGACGGCCCGACGAGCACGCAGATCTCCCCGGCGGGCACCTCGAGCGTGAGCCGGTCGACCGCCGGCCCGGCCTGGCCCGGGTAGCGCTTCGTCGCCGCGCGGAACTGGAGGGTCGCTGCAGCCGGGATAGGCCGATCCTACCTCGCCGGGATGCCCTGCTCAGGCGGCGTTTCCGCCGCTGCGCTCGGCGACGCGCTCGAGCTCGCGCGCGAGCGCGGCGCGCAGCGCGGCGACCTCGTCGTCGCTGGCCTCGTCGGCGGCGGTGTCGTCGACCTGGCTCACGCGCACGTCGCGGCGGGCCTCGGCCGCCCGGAGGGCCTGGGCGATCGGGGACGCGGGCACCGCCGGGGCCGGCTCCCCGGCCGCCGCCGCGGGCGGCTCCGGCTCCGGGGCGGGCGCCTCCGCGACGGCCTCCTCCGCCGCCCGCGGCGCGGGCGCCGGCCGCCGCGCCGGGGCCGAGCGGCGCGCGGCGATCTCCTGGTAGAGGTCGTGCGCGAGCTTCGCCAGGGCGAGCGCCCCCGCCGCGGCGGCGGAGATCGTGCGGAGCGGTGCCATGCGCGCGGATGGTGGCGGCGCGGGCGGACGGTACGCTGGGCTCGTGGCCGATCCGCCGCCCGTCACGGGGATCTCCGAGCTCGTGCTCGAGGTGTCGGACCTCGGGCGGGCGCGCGCCTTCTACCGCGACGTGCTCGGCCTCGAGGAGACGATGTACGGCGAGGGGCGCGACGACCGCTGCTGGTACCTCGTCGGCGACACCGCGCGGCTCGGGCTGTGGACGCCGCAGACCGGCATCGCCGGCGGGCGCGGCGGGGCGCACGTCCACTTCGCCTTCAGCGTGCCCGAGGAGGAGCTCGACGCCATCCACGCGCGCCTGATCGAGCGCGGCGCGGAGGTGGGCGGCCCGTACCAGCTCGGCCCCGGCCGGGCGATCTACGTCACCGACCCCGACGGCAACGTCGTGGAGTTCTGGACCCAGGACATGGCGGCGTACGCGCGCGCGGCGCGCGCCGGGGGACCGCCGGGCACGCTGCGCTGATGCGCGCGCTCGTGCTCGAACGCCCCGGCGTCCCGCTGGAGCCGCGGGAGCTCCCCGACCCCGAGCCGGGGCCGGGCCAGGTGCTCCTGCGCGTCCGCGCCTGCGGCGTCTGCCGCACCGACCTCCACGTCGTCGACGGCGAGCTGACCGAGCCGAAGCTGCCGCTCGTCCCCGGCCACCAGATCGTCGCCGAGGTCGCCTCGCCCGGCGAGCGCTTCGCGGTCGGCGACCGCGTCGGCGTGCCCTGGCTGGGGTGGACGTGCGGCGAGTGCCGCCACTGCCGCGCCGGGCGGGAGAACCTCTGCGACCGCGCGCGCTTCACCGGCTACGACCTCGACGGGGGCTTCGCCGAGCTCTGCGTCGCCGACGAGCGCTTCTGCTTCCCGATCCCCGACGGCTACCCCGACCTGGAGGCGGCGCCGCTGCTGTGCGCGGGGCTCATCGGCCACCGGACGCTGCGGATGGCCGGGGACGCCGAGCGCATCGGCATCTACGGCTTCGGGGCGGCGGCCCACATCGTCTGCCAGGTCGCCCGCCACGAGGGGCGGCGCGTGTTCGCCTTCACGCGCCCGGGCGACACGGACGCCCAGGCGTTCGCCCGCGAGCTCGGGGCCGAGTGGGCGGGCGACTCCGGCGACCCGCCGCCCGAGGAGCTCGACGCGGCGCTCATCTTCGCCCCCGCCGGCGAGCTCGTGCCGGCGGCGCTGCGCGCGGTCGGCAAGGGCGGGACGGTCGTCTGCGGCGGCATCCACATGAGCGACATCCCCTCGTTCCCCTACGAGCTGCTGTGGAGCGAGCGGACGCTGCGCTCGGTCGCGAACCTCACCCGCCGCGACGGCGAGGAGTTCCTCGCGCTCGCGCCGCAGGTGCCGGTCCATACCGAGGTCGAGCCGTTCCCGCTCGAGCAGGCGAACGAGGCCCTGGGCCGCCTGCGAGCCGGTAGGCTCCGCGGCGCAGCGGTCCTGGAGGTGCGATGAAGCTCTACGTCTGCTGGGGGACCTTCCCGACGCCGCGGCCGGGCGGCCACCCGTGCAAGAACGCCTACGACGCGCTGAGGCAGGCCGGGCACGAGTTCGAGGTCGAGAAGGTCTACGGCCTCGGCGCGCTGCCGGACTTCCTCAACCCGCGCCGGCGCGTCGTGCGCGAGCTGACCGGCAACAATTGGGTGCCGGTGCTCGTCCTCGACGACGGCACGGTCATCCAGGGGTCGAAGGAGATCGCCGCCTGGGCGGCCGCGAACCCGGCCGGCGAGGCGGGCAAGGCGACGGCCGGCGAGACGGCATAGGGACGACCCTGAGGGGCGCCTCGGGGTCATTCCCGATTGGCAGGGCGCCGGTGAGGCGCCACCCTGCCAGGCGATGACCGGCCATGCGACCCCACCTCCGCCCTCTCCGGGCCCCCGCCGCCTCACGCGCTCGCGCGACGACCGCGTCATCGGCGGCGTGGCCGGCGGGCTCGGGCGCTACTTCGACGTCGACCCGATCATCTTCCGCATCGGCTTCGCCGTCACCGCGTTCGTCGGCGGCCTCGGCCTCGTCGCCTACCTCGCGGCGCTCGTCGCCGTCCCGGTCGAGGGCGAGCCGGAGCCCGAGGGCTCGCGGCGCGGGTGGGCGCTCGCGGTGGTGCTCGGCGTCGTCGCGCTCTGGTTCGTCGCCTGGGCCGACGTCTGGGGCGGGCCCTTCTGGTTCCACCCCTTCGCGGTCTTCTGGCTGCTCGTGCTCGCCGCGGTCGTCGCGATCGGCTGGCGGCTGGTCGAGCGCCGCCGCGGCGCGCCCGGCGACGGCGACGGGGCGCTGCGGCGGCTCGCGCTCGTGCTCGGCGTGCTCGTCCTCGCCTGCGCCGCGGCGGTCGCCGGCGCGTGGGTGACGGCGATCGGCGACGGCGAGATCGTCGCCGGGCTCGTCATCGCCTGCGGGCTCGTGCTCGTCGCCGCCTCCTTCTTCGGCGGGGCGGGTTGGCTCGTCGTGCCCGCGCTCGCGCTCGCGATCCCCGCGGGCGTCGTCGCGGCGGCCGACGTCGAGGTCCGCGGCGGCATCGGCGAGGAGCGCCACGACCCCGGCTCACTCGCCGAGCTGCGCGGCGAGTACCGGCTCGCCGTCGGGCGCCTCGAGCTCGACCTCCGCCACGTCGACTTCCCGCGCGGGACGACCCACGTCGACGCGGCGGTCGGCCTCGGCCAGCTCGATGTCATCGCGCCGCCGGGGACGTGCGTCGTCGTCCGCAGCGAGGCCGGGATCGGCGAGGTCCGGTCGTTCGGGCGCGGCCACGGCGGCGTCGACATCGAGGTCCACGACCGGGCGCCGGCGCCCTCGGTCCCCCAGGTCCTCCTCGACGCCGACGTCGGCGTCGGGCAGGTGCGGGTCGTCGACGACCCGGACGACCTCAGCCGGCCGGGGCGGCACGGCCCCTTCGGCGACGACGACGGGCCCGAGGGCCGCCGCGGCGGCGATCCCTGCGAGGTGGCGGGATGAGGAAGCCGGACGTCACCTCGCTCGTCGCCGGGCTGGCGCTCACCGCCTTCGGCACGCTGCTGCTGCTCGACCGCCTTGGCGAGCTCGAGCTCGGCTTCGGCTGGACGATGCCGGCGCTCGCGGCGACCGTCGGGATCATCCTGCTCGTCAGCGGGCTGGCCGCGGGCCGGGGGGAGCGCTGATGGCCCTCCGCCTCCCGGCGCCCGCCGCGGCGTTGCGATCATGAGCCCGTGAGCGCCGTGCCGACACCGGCGCCGGTTCGCGGCCCGCTGCGGCGGGACCGCGGCCGCCGCGTCATCGCGGGGGTCTGCGCGGGCATCGCGCGGCACCTGGGCATCGATCCGCTCGTGCTGCGGATCGCCTTCGTGGCCGCGACGCTCGCCGGGGGCATGGGCATCCCGCTCTACCTCATCGCCTGGGCGGTCATCCCCGCCGACGAGGGCGAGGACGAGGGCGGCGCGCAGGCGCGCCAGCCCGCCCGCGCGCCCGGGACGGCGCGCGTCGCCGCGGGGGTGGCGCTGCTCGCGCTCGCGGCGCTGCTGACGCTCCGCCAGCTCGGCGTCTGGTCGAGCGACGCGCTCGTCTGGCCGGTCGTGCTCGCGCTCGCGGGCGGGGCGATCATCTGGCGCCAGTCGGTCTCGCGCGCGGACCCCGCCGTCCAGGCCGGCCCGCCCCCGCCGCCGGCGGCGATGCTGAGCACGGCCGGCGCGGCGCAGGCGGCCGTGCAGGCGGGCGCCGCGGCCGGCGAGGCCGCGGCCGGGCGCGCCGGGGCGTGGCTGCCGCGGCCGAACGCGCGCGTGCTCGCCCGGGTCGCGGGCGGCGTCGCGCTCGTGCTCGCCGGCGGGGCGCTGTTCCTGGCGGCGAACAACGTCTTCGCGTCGCGTCAGGTGGCGCTCGTGGTCGTCGTGGTGCTCGCGGGCGCCGTCGTCATCCTCGGGCCGTGGTGGATCCGGATGCTGCGGACGCTCACCGCCGAGCGCGCCGAGCGGATCCGCTCGCAGGAGCGCGCCGAGCTCGCCGCGCACCTCCACGACTCGGTGCTCCAGACGCTCGCGCTCATCCAGAAGCGGGCGGGCGACCCGCGCGCGGTCGCGGGCCTCGCGCGCCGGCAGGAGCGCGAGCTGCGCGCCTGGCTGTCGGGCCGGCCCGCGCCGGAGCCGGGGACGACGCTCGCCGCCGCGCTCGAGCACGCCGCCGCCGAGGTGGAGGAGACGCTCGGGGCGACGATCGACGTCGTCGCCGTCGGCGACTGCCCGCTGGACGCGCGCGTCGAGGCGGTCGTCGCGGCCGCGCGCGAGGCGCTCGTCAACGCGGCGAAGTTCGCCGGCGAGGAGCCGATCTCCGTCTACGCCGAGGTGCGCGACCGCGACGTCGAGGTGTTCGTGCGCGACCGCGGCCCCGGCTTCGACCTCGAGGCGGTCCCCGCGGACCGCCGCGGCGTGCGCGAGTCGATCATCGGGCGGATGGAGCGCCACGGCGGCCGGGCCGAGATCCGCAACGATGGAGGCACGGAGGTGCACCTGACCTTGGAGCGAGAGCCATGAGCGAGCTGCCGCGCGTCGTGATCGCCGACGACCACGCCCTCTTCCGGGCGGGCGTGCGCGCCGAGCTGCAGGGCCTCGTGGAGGTGGTCGGGGACGCCGGCAGCGTCGACGAGGCGGTCCAGTGCGTCGAGCGGGAGGAGCCCGACGTCGTGCTCCTCGACGTCCACATGCCCGACGGGGGTGGGATCGAGGTCATCCGGCGCGTCGGCAACGACCGCCAGGGGGTGCGCTTCCTCGCGCTCTCGGTGAGCGACGCGGCGGAGGACGTCATCGGGATCATCCGGGCCGGGGCGCGCGGCTACGTGACGAAGACGATCTCCGGCCCGGAGCTGGCGGACGCGATCAAGCGCGTCACCGAGGGCGACGCCGTCTTCTCCCCGCGGCTGGCCGGCTTCGTCCTCGACGCCTTCGCCGGCTCGCAGCCGCCGCCGATCGACCCCGAGCTCGACCAGCTCACCCCGCGCGAGCGCGAGGTGCTCCAGCACATCGCGCGCGGCTACCTGTACAAGGAGATCGCCCACCGGCTGGGGATCTCGGTGAAGACGGTGGAGGCGCACGTCTCGGCGGTGCTGCGCAAGCTCCAGCTCTCCAGCCGCCACGAGCTGTCGCGCTGGGCGGTCGAGCGGAAGCTGGCCTAGGCGCCGCCGGATCCCCGGTGGGGTGGCGCAGCCCCGGCAGCGGAGGTAGGGTGACCGCGCGTGAGGCGGGCGAGGCGGATCGCGGTGCTAGGGGCGTGCGTCGCCGCGCTCTGGCTGCTCGCGCCGGCGGCCGCGCTCGCCGGCAGCGAGACGGCGAGCGCCGGCGGGGTCGAGGCGACGCTGACGTGGTCGGACTACCCCGACGAGCCGAGCGTCCGGCTCGACATCGCCCGCCACGGCGTCCCGGTCCACGGCGACGACGTCCGCTCCGATATCTGCGGCGGGATCTGCCTGCCCGCCGGCGAGGAGGGCGTCGTCCAGGTCGCCCAGTTCTCGGGCGACGCCGAGCCGGAGGTGGTCGTCCGCCTGACCACCGGCGGCGCGCATTGCTGCACGCTCGCCCAGGTGCTCGCCTGGGACCCGGTCGGCGGGCGGTACGAGGTCGCGGACGAGCACAACTTCCTCGACGCGGGGTTCCGGTTGCGGCGGCGCGGGACGAAGATGGACTTCCAGACCGCCGACGCGCGCTTCGCCTACGTCTTCACGGCGTACGCGGCGTCGGCGTTCCCGGCGCGGGTGCTCACGTTCACCGGGCGGCGGTTCGCGAACGTCACGCGCCGCCACCGCGGGCTCGTCGCCGCCTCGGCGCGGCGGCACTGGCGCGACTACGTCCGCCGGCGCGGGCGCCGCGACCAGGACGTGCGCGGCTTCTTCGCCGCCTGGGCCGCCGACATGTACACCCTCGGCCAGGGAAGGCGCGTCCAGCGGGAGCTGCGCAAGGGCGTCCGCCGCGGCTGGTTCGGCGGCGACCGGCAGTGGCGGCGCGGCGCCTCGTACGCGCGCTACCTCAACAGCTTCCTGCGGCGGACCGGGTACCGCTGAGACGGGCGCGCCACCTGTCCCACACCCACCTGGGGAACTTGCGCAACTTCTTGCGTGGGGTGCCAACGAGTTGCGCCCCCGGCAAAGCAGTTGCCCAACTTCTTGCGTGGGGTGCAAGCGGATTGCCCCTGGGGCAACCGAGTTGCGCAAGTTCCCCGGGTGGTTGTCGGGGGAGGCCGCGGGGGCGGCCCCGCCCGGGCGCGCCCCCCGGCGCGGCTCAGGCCGCCTTCGCCGCGACCTCGCCGCCGGCGGCGCGGCGCGCGCGGCCGCCCGCGGCCTTCGGCGCCGCCGCCTTCCGCCCGCGGCGCTTGCGCTTGCGGGCGGCCTCGTCGGCGGCGCGGAACTGGGCGAGCGCGTCGGCGATCACGCGGTAGCCGTCGGGGTGGACCGCCATGCCGACGTGGCTGGCGGCGATCTCGACGTGCTCGGCGGCGGGGTCGAGGCAGGAGCGCCAGTCGACGACCCCGTCGCTGCGCGAGTAGACCGACACGTAGCCCGTCCGCTTCGGGAACGGCGCCTCGAAGTCGTCCCAGAAGTCGGTGCAGCAGTCGCCCCAGAGGCAGCTCGCGCGCATGAGCCCGCGGCGGCGGATCGTGCCGGCCAGGCCGACGGCGAAGATCGAGGCGCGCACGAGCGGGTTGACCGCGAGCGGGTCGCACTGGGGCGAGCCGAGCGTGACGACGCCCGCGACGAGGTCGGGCCGGCGGACCGCGAGCACCCGCGCGAAGTGGCCGCCGCGGCTCTGGCCGATGATCGCCACCCGCCGCCCGGTCCGCTCGGCGAGGCGCTCGAGGCGCTGCTCGAGGCGGACCGCGGTCGCCTGCGAGCAGTCGACGTTCGAGCGGATGCCGGCCTTGGAGGTGTGGTGGCCGGTGCGGCGCAGCCAGCGGGTCATGAGCCCGAGCGAGTCGTCGCCGGCGAGGAAGCCCGGGATGAGGAGGACCGGTTGCCCGCCGGCGTCCTCGACCCCCACGCCCCGGAAGATCGGGTCGCGCAGCAGCGCGGCGACCTCGAGGCCGAGGCGCGTCTCGCGCCAGATGGGGGGCTGGGCCATGAAGCGCACCGTATCCGCACGATCGGCCGGCTCCGTGCCGCGCTTGCGGTCAGGCCGCTGACGCTGGCCGGGGTGATGAGGGGGATCGGCGCGGGCCGCGATGAGGGGAGCGCCGGGGCGGACGAGGGGCGCGGGCGGATGAGTAAGCTGCCCCGCCGATGAAGGCAGCCACCATCGTCGACGGGGAGATCGAGGTCCGCGACCATCCCGATCCCGAGCCGGGGGCGGGGGAGGTGCTCGTCCGCGTCCGCGCCGCCGGGCTCAACGGCGCCGACATGCTCCAGCGCCGCGGGCTCTACCCCGCGCCGCCCGGGTCCCCGCCGGACATCCCGGGCCTCGAGTTCGCGGGTGAGGTCGTCGCCGTCGGGCCGGGCGTCCGGCGCTTCGCCGAGGGCGACCGCGTCATGGCGATCGTCGGCGGCGGTGGGCAGGCCGAGCTCTGCGTCACCCACGAACGGGCGGCGATGCCCGTCCCCGACGGCCTCTCGTGGCCGGAGGCCGGCGGGTTCTCCGAGGTCTTCGTCACCGCCCACGACGCGCTCTTCACCCAGGCGCAGCTCCGGCCCGGCGAGCGGCTGCTCGTCCACGGCGCGGCCGGCGGCGTCGGGACCGCGGCGATCCAGCTCGCGCGCGCGGCGGGCGCCCGCGTGACCGCCACCGTCCGCAACGAGGCGCTCCGGCCCGCCGTCGCGGAGCTCGGCGCCGAGGTGCTCGCGCCCGAGGAGCTCCCGAGCGACGAGCGCTACGACGTCGTCCTCGAGCTCGTCGGCGCCCCGAACCTCGCCGCGAACGTGAAGTCGCTCGCCACCGGCGGGCGGATCGTCGTCATCGGCATCGGCGCCGGCGCGAAGGGCGAGCTCAACCTCCGCGACCTCATGAACGCCCGCGGGCGGGTCATGGGCTCGACGCTGCGCGCCCGTCCGCTCGAGGAGAAGGCGCTCGCCATGCGCGCCGTCGAGCGCGAGGTGCTCCCGCTGCTCGCGGCCGGCGAGGTGAAGGTGCCGGTCGCCGAGACGTTCCCGCTCGAGCGCGTCGCCGACGCCTACGAGCGCTTCGCCGCCGGCGGCAAGCTCGGCAAGATCGTCCTCGAGCTTCCTTGACCGCTCCGTCGGGCAGGGGTAGAACCCGAGCGGTGAGCCAGCTTCTGACTACGCGCTCCGGCGGCCGCCGCGCGGAGCGCAAGGCCCGCAACCGCGAGCAGCTGCTCGCCGCCGCGCGCAAGGTCTTCGCCGAGAAGGGGCTCGGGGCGGCGACGGTGCGCGACATCGTCCGCGAGACCGACCTCGCCACCGGCACCTTCTACAACTACTTCACCGACAAGGAGGAGATCTTCCGGGCGCTGCTCGAGGAGTTCTCCATGCGGGCGCGCGCCGCCGTCCGCTCCGAGCGGCTGCGCGGGGGCACGATCGAGGAGCGGCTCGAGAACGCCTACCGCGCCTACTTCCGGCTCGTCGTCGAGGAGCGCGAGCTCTTCGCCGTGCTCGTGCGCAACGCCGGCGCCGTCGCGCTCATCACCGACGAGGGCCTGTTCGAGGCCGGCGTGCGCGAGTTCTTCGAGGACCTCGGCGCCTGGGCGCGCGAGGGGCTGCTCCCCGACACCGACCTCCAGTACCTCGCCACCGCCGGCGTGGCGATCGGCTTCCAGGTCGCCACGCGGATGATCGAGCGCGACCCGCCCGACGTCGACGGCGCGGCGCGCTTCTGCGCGCGCCTCTTCCTCGGCGGCGTCCCCGCGACCGTCCGGTATTAGGGCCGGAGCGGGCGGCCGCTAGCGCAGCGGGCGCGCGGGCTCCTCCTCGGCGCCGGGCTCCCCGACGCCCGGCGGCGGTCCCTCGCCGCTCATCGCCAGCGCCGCCTCCTGGTCGGCGCCGTGGCGCTCCTCCACCGGCTTCACCCACAGCTCGTCGACGAGGATGACGATCGCCGACAGGATGGGGACGGCGACGAAGAGGCCGATGAAGCCGAACACCTGGCCGACGAGCACGACGCCGATCGCGATGAGCGCGGGGTGCAGCCGCACGGTCCGCGACATCACGACCGGGATGATGATGTTGCTCTCGATCTGCTGGACGGCGACGTAGACGGCGAGCACGAGCAGCGCCTTGCCCGGCGAGTCGGTGAGCGCGAACAGCACCGGCAGCGTGCCGCCGATCACCGCGCCGAAGTACGGCACGACGACGAGCAGCGCCGTCAGCACCGCGAAGACGATCGCGAAGTCGAGGTCGACGAGCGTCAGCCCCAGGTACAGCAGCGACCCGGTGACGAACATGTCGACCACGACGCCGCGCATCCAGCCGATCCACGACGTCCGCAGCCGCCCGAGCACGTGCCGGACGTGCGGGCGCCTCGGCGGCGGGAAGAGTCGGAGCAGCCCGTCGATGAGCGGCCCCGGCTGCGACGCCATGAAGAACGCCGTGATGAGCACGAGGACGAGCGCCCCGAGCACCGCGGCGATGCTCAGGCCGATCGAGGTGATCCGCCCGAGCAGCGGCTGCGGGTCGTCGAGTAGCCCCTCGAGGAAGTCCTGGGCCTCGCGGCCGATGTCCTCGTCGGAGGCGCCGGTGAGGTCGTGGATGTGGCCCTGGAGCTCGTCGACGATGCCCGGCACCTCGTCGACGAGCCGCTCGGCCTGGTCGGCGAACGGCGGGATGACGAGCGAGAGGACCGCCGCGACGACGGCGAGCCCGGCGAGCATCCCGGCGAGCACGCCGAACGGCCGCGGCACGCCCCGCGTCTCGAGCCAGTCCGCGCATGCCGCCAGCGGGATGGCGATGATGATCGTGACGAGGACGGCGAGCAGGAGCGTCACGATCTGCTCGAACAGCAGCCCGAGCGCGACGACCGCCGCGGCCAGCAGCACCACGCGGTAGGCGGCTTGGCGGGTCTCGCTCACGAGACCCATTCTGCCCGCTAGGTCCCGACGAACTCCCGCAGCGCCGCCTTCGCGCCGCCCACGTACGGCGGCCCGTGGCCGCTCAGGACGTGGTCGAAGTCGAGGTCGAGCAGCCTGCGCAGCCCGCGCCGCAGGTGCTCCTTCTCCTGCTCGGCCTCCTCGCCGAGCCAGGCGTCCTCGACGAAGCGCACCTCGCCCTCGCCCGAGACGATCGCGTCGGCGAAGACGAGCGCGCGGGCGCCGGTCACCAGCAGCGCGGTCTCGTCCGGCCACTCGGGGCAGACCTCGTAGGCGACGAGCCCCGGCGCCGGCTCGTCGCCGAAGGCGAAGCCGCTCACCACGAGGTCGTGGCGCTCGAACTCGTGCAGCCCGCGCTCGCTGCAGAGCACCGGGCAGCCGAACGCCGCCGCGAGCCGGGCCGCGTCGCGGGCGTGGTGGCGGTTGGCGAGCACGACGCCGGCCACCCCGCGCTCGCGGAAGAACTCCATCCCGCTTTCCGGCAACAGCGGGTCGATCGCCGTCTGCGAGTCCGCGAGGTAGTGGCAGTGCACCGGCTCGCCGAGCTTGGGATGCACCGCCTCCCAGTCCCAGACGCCGGGAAGCACCTCGCGCATGACCGCACCGTAGCCCGCGGCCGGGGCGGCGGGAAGGCGGGGCGTTGGCAAAAGCGTCCTGCCCCGCCCCGGCCATGCGGGGTCAGGACAGGACGCTTGCGGTTCGAGCGCTTGGCGGCGGGCCTACCGCAGCCGCTCGACGACCATCGCCTGGCCCATGCCGCCGGCGACGCACATCGTCTCGAGGCCGATCGTCCCGTCGAGCGTCTCGAGGTCGTTGAGCAGCGTCGCCATGATGCGCGCGCCCGTCATCCCGAACGGGTGGCCGAGCGCGATCGCGCCGCCGTGCGGGTTGAGCTTCTCCATGTCGATCTCGCACTCCTCGGCGATCGGCAGCACCTGGGCGGCGAACGCCTCGTTGAGCTCGACGACGTCGACGTCGCCGATCGTCATCCCGGCGCGGTCGAGCACCTTCCGGATCGCCGGGATCGGGCCGACGCCCATGTACTCCGGCTCGATCGCCGCCGTCGCGGAGGCGACGACGCGGGCGCGCGGCTTCAGCCCCAGCTCCTTCGCCTTCGTGTCCGACAGGACGAGCACGGCGGCGGCGCCGTCGTTGAGCGGGCAGGCGTTGCCGGCCGTGACCGTGCCGCCCTCCTTGAAGGCCGGCTCGAGCTGGGCGAGCTTCTCCAGCGACGAGCTCGGGCGCGGGCCGTCGTCCTTGCTCACGACCGTCCCGTCGGGGAGCGTGACGGGCACGATCTCGCGGTCGAAGAAGCCCGACTCCTGCGCGGCGACCGCCCGCTCCTGCGAGCGCTGCGCGTAGCGGTCCTGCTCCTCGCGCGAGACGCCGTAGCGCTCGGCGACGTTCTCGGCCGTCAGGCCCATCGCGATGTAGGCGTTCGGCTGGCCGTCCTTGCCCTGGAGCTTCTCGTTCTGGTCGGCGACGCCGGCGGCCTCCTGGCGCTCGTTGTAGCGGCTCACCCACTCCACGCCCGCGGCGATGTAGGCGTCGCCCTCGCCGGCGCGGACGGCGTTCGCCGCGATACGGATCGCCTCCAGGCCGGAGGCGCAGTAGCGGGAGACGGTCGAGCCGGCGACGCCCATCGGGAGCTTCTCCGACAGCAAGGCGATGATGCGGCCGATGTTGAAGGCCTGGAGCCCCTGGGGCAGGCCGCAGCCGCAGATGAGCTCCTCGATGAGCTCCGGCGGCACCTCGGGGTTGCGCTCCAGGAGCTGGTCGACGACGAACGCGCCGGTGTCGTCGGGCCGGAGGCTCGCGAGCGAGCCCTTGAAGGCGCGGCCGATCGGAGTGCGGATCGCGTCGACGATGACGGCTTCGGGCATGGGCGTTGGTTCCTCCCGGTCGGGGTTACTTCGGCGGCATCCGCAGCGCGCCGTCGAGACGGATCGTCTCGCCGTTGAGCATCGGGTTCTCCGCGATGTGGACGGCGAGCTGAGCGTACTCCGGCGGGTTGCCGAGCCGCGGTGGGAACGGGACCTGCTCGCCGAGCGCCTGACGCACCCGCTCGGGCAGGCTCCCGAGCAGCGGGGTGTCGAAGACGCCGGGGGCGATCGTGCAGACGCGGATGCCCCAGCGGGCGAGGTCGCGCGCGGCGGGCAGCGTGAGCGAGACGATGCCGCCCTTCGAGGCGGCGTAGGCGGCCTGGCCGATCTGGCCGTCGAACGCGGCGATCGACGCGGTCATGACGACGACCCCGCGCTCCCCGCCCTCGTCCGGCTCGTTCTGCGCCATCGCCTCGGCGGCGAGGCGGAGCACGTTGAACGTGCCGACGAGGTTGACGCGGATCACCCGCTCGAAGGCGCCGAGGTCGGCCGCCCCGTCCTTGCCGACGATCCGCTCGGGCGGGCCGATGCCCGCGCAGCAGGCGGCGAAGCGGAGGTCCTCGACGCCGGCGACCGCGGCCCGCACCTGGTCGGGATCGCAGACGTCGCCGGCGGCGAAGCGCGCGCCGATCCCGGACGCGAGCGCCTCCCCGCGCTCGGCGTCGATGTCGAGGATCGTCACGTTCGCCCCGCGCTCGCGCAGGGCCCGCGCCGTCGCCGCGCCGAGGCCGGAGGCGCCTCCCGCCACGAGCGCGCCGGTTCCGTGCAGCTTCATGAGGGCGGCAGGTTATCCGCCGCGGGGTGGCGGCCGGTGTCCGGTCCGGGGACCATCGTGCGTCTGAACAAGGCGAACATGGAGCTCGACGCCCTCATCGCCCGCTGGGACCGGCCGCTCGCCGGTCACCTCCGCCGCCTGACCGGGTCGGCGGACCTCGCCGACGACCTGCGGCAAGAGCTGTGGCTGCGCGCCTGGCGCCACGCCCCACGCGACGCCGACGAGCGCAGCCTCTCCGCCTGGCTCTACCGGACGGCGTCGAACCTCGCCGTCGACGCGCTCCGCCGTCGCAGGGTCCGCCGCTGGGAGCCGCTGCCCGAGGCCGTCCCCGTCGCCGGCCCCGACGCCGACGAGCGCCTGGCGGTCGACGCCGCGCTCGCCGAGCTCGCCCCCGCCGACCGGCTCGTGCTCTGGCTGCGCTCGCGCTCGACCTGCCCGTGCTCGGCATCTGCCGCGGCCACCAGCTCCTCAACGTCGCCCACGGCGGCACGCTCTGGCAGGACGTCACCGAGCAGGCCGCCGCGCCCGCCCACCGCGACGGCGACCACGCGGTCGCGACCGCCGGCGACACGCGCGCGCGGCGGCTGCTCGGCCGCGAGGCCGTCGTCCCCACCGGCCACCACCAGAGCGTCCGCCGCCTCGGCCGCGGGCTGCGGGCGCTCGCGATGTCGCCTGACGGCGTCGTCGAGATGATCGAGCAGCCGGCGCGGCGCTTCGCCGTCGGGGTCCAGTGGCATCCCGAGACCGCCGTCGGGAGCGAGCCCACGCGCCGCATCGGCGAGGCGTTCGCCGAGGCGCTGCAGGCGGTGGCGTGAGCCGCCACCGCTGGGTGCTCGCGGGCGAGGTCGCGATCCGCCTCGCCACGCCCGCCGACGCCGGCGCGCTCGAGCGCCTCGCCCAGCTCGAGGGGCGGCGCACCCCGGACGGGGCGGTCCTGCTCGCCTCGGTCGCCTCCGCCGGCACCTGAGCGCCGGCGTAAGGTCGCGCTCGCCCGGGTCGCCAACTCGGAGAAGGAACCGATCACCGACCCGAGGAGGCGCACATGAGCTCCGCAGCCGAGGCCGCGTCGCGGCCGACCGTGTCCCGTCCCTCCAGCGACGTCCGCGGCGATCCGGTCGCGCAGGCCTTCCTCCTGCTGCGGATCGCCTTCACCGTCGCCCCGATCCTCTTCGGCCTCGACAAGTTCGCCGAGGTCCTCACCGACGACTGGACGCGCTACCTCGCCTCCGAGTACAACGACATCATCCCGGGCAGCGCCCAGGACGCGATGTACCTCGTCGGCGGGGTCGAGATCCTCGCCGGGCTCATCGTCTGGTTCACGCCCCGCTGGGGCGGCCTGCTCGTCGCCGCCTGGCTCGCCGGGATCATCGTCAGCCTCCTGCTCGTCGGCGGCTACGGCGACATCGCGCTGCGCGACTTCGGCCTGCTGCTGGGGGCGCTCACGCTCGCGCGGCTCGCGCGGGCGTTCTAGGCGCCCGCCGGGCCGCGTCCTCCCCCGCCGGGCGCGCCGCCGCGCGCGGCGCGCCCGGCGGCCGTCCGCGAGACCGGGCCCGCGGCGGGCATTTGGACTAGGCTGCCGCCTCGCCATGCTTCCGGAATCGCCGACCACAGACCGCCCCGATCGCAACCTCGCCCTCGAGCTCGTCCGCGTGACCGAGTTCGCCGCCCTCGCCGCCGGCCGCTGGGCCGGCCGCGGCGACAAGGAGGCCGCCGACCAGGCCGCCGTCGACGCGATGCGGCTCATGCTCGGCACGATCTCGATGGACGGCGTCGTCGTGATCGGCGAGGGCGAGAAGGACGAGGCGCCGATGCTCTACAACGGCGAGCGCATCGGCGACGGCTCGCCGCCCCAGGTCGACATCGCCGTCGACCCGCTGGAGGGCACGACGCTGTGCGCGAAGGGCATGCCGCGCGCCCTCTCGGTGATCGCGCTGTCGGAGCGCGGCACGATGTTCGACCCCGGGCCGTGCGTCTACATGGAGAAGATCGCCGGCTCGCGCGAGATCGCGCACCTGCTCGACCTCGACCGGCCGCTCGGCGAGACGATGAAGCTCATCGCCAAGGAGACCGGCCGCAAGGTGGAGGACGTCACGGTCATCATGCTCGACCGGCCGCAGCGCCACCAGCACGCCGTCGACGACGTCCGCCGCGTCGGCGGGCGGATCCGCTTCATCGAGCACGGCGACGTCTCCGCGGCGCTCGACGCCGTCACCGAGGGCTCGGAGGTCGACCTGCTCTGGGGCATCGGCGGCACGCCGGAGGGCGTGATCTCCGCCGCGGCGATCAAGTGCGTCGGCGGCCAGCTCCTCGGCCGGCTGTGGCCGCGCAACGACGAGGAGCGCCAGGCCGCGATCGACGCCGGCTACGACCTCGACGAGGTGCTCGACGTGAACCGGCTCGTGTCGGGCGACGACGTCTTCTTCGCCGCGACGGGCGTGACCGACGGGGACGTGCTCAAGGGGGTCCACTACACCGCCGAGGGCGCGACGACCGAGTCGCTCATCACCCGCTCGCGCTCGGGCACGGTGCGGCGTATCGCCGCCGTCCACGACCGGGCGAAGCTGCGCGAGATCACGCAGGGTCGCGCCGGCTGAGCGCGCCGACGACCGACGGCTCCAGCTCGAGCCGGGCGAGCGAGCGCAGGAACCCGTGCGTGACGACGACGTGGATCCGTAGCTGGGTGACCGCGTAGAACCAGCGGGCGAGGCGGCCGAGCAGGCCGCCGCGCCCGCCGGGCCGCGACGCGGCGAGCATGGGGTGGAAGTTCGACACCTCCGAGCTCACGCGCACGGTCACCTCGCTCCCCTCGCCGTCCGGCGGCCGCTCGACGGTGATGCGCAGCCACCCGCGACCGCGCCCCGACGGGGCGACGAGCAGCCCGCGGTCGATCCGCCAGGTGACGCTCCCGCGCGTCGGGGTCGTCTCGTACTCCGGCGCGTGGAAGCGGAGCAGCACGAGCGGGCGCCCGAGCAGCACGATCGCGCGCGAGGACTCGGTGTAGACGACGCGCAGCAGCCCGAGCGAGATGCGGCTGAGGTAGCGCCAGTACGTCCGCGCCAGCCGCTCGAGGTACTCGGGGGTCCAGAGCCGCGCGAGCTCCTCGCGCGGGAGCGTGACGAGCGCGTCCTGGCGGCTCGTGATCGAGCCGTCGGGCTCGTCGCGGGACTCCGGCGTCTGGATGATCTCGACGCGCGCGGGTCGCTCGGCGCGGGGCCGTCGCCGCAGCAGCTCACGGAGGCGCATCGGCGGGAACGCTAGAGCAGCTCGATCTCCACGCGCTCCCCTGCGGCGAGCTCGCCCTCGCCGGCCGGGACGAGCGCGAACGCGCCGGCGCCGAGGAGCGAAGTGAGGATGTGCGAGCCCTGGTCGCGCGTCGGCTCGACGTGCCAGCCGTCGTCGGCGGCGCGCAGGCGGCAGCGGAGCACCTGCTCGCGGCGGGGGTGGCGCGCGACCGCGACGTCGAGCACCGCGCGGGCGCGCGTGGCCGACGGGTCGGCCCCGCAGCGCGCGCGCAGCGCCGGGGCGGCGAAGAGCTGGAACGTCACCATAGCCGAGACCGGGTTGCCCGGAAGGCCGAAGACGAGCGTCCCGCCGGCGGTCGTGCCGAACCAGGTCGGCTTGCCCGGCTTGAGCGCCACGCCCCAGAAGCGCTCCTCGACGCCGAGCGCGCGCAGCGCCGGCTTGACGTGGTCGTGCGGGCCGACCGAGACCCCGCCCGACACGCAGACGACGTCGGCGGCGGCGATCGCCTCGGCGAGCGCGGCCCGGGTCGCCTCGGGCTCGTCCGGCACGATCCGCCGCCGGACGACGACCGCGCCCGCGCGCTCGGCGAGCGCCGCCAGCCCGTAGGCGTTCGAGTCGCGGATCTGCCCCGGCCCGAGCGGCTCGCCCGGCTCGACGAGCTCGTCGCCGGTGCAGAGCACGGCGACGCGCGGGCGGGCGGCGCAGCGGAGCAGCGACGCGCCGGCGGCGACCGCGACCGCGAGCTCGGCCGGGCCGAGGACCGTCCCGGCCCGCAGCACGACCGCGCCGGCGCGCATGTCCTCGCCGGCGCGGCGGACGTTGCGGCCCGGCTCGCTGGCGGGGACGACGACGCGCCCGTCGCGCTCGGTCACCTCCTCGACCGGGACGACGGCGTCGGCGCCGGCCGGGATCGCGGCGCCGGTCGAGATGCGGATCGCCTCGCCGGGGGCGAGCGCCCGCTCGGCCGGGCGCCCGGCGCGCGACTCGCCGACGACCGGCAGCTCGCCGCCCGGGCCGGCGACGACGGCGAAGCCGTCCATGGCGGAGGAGTCGAACGGCGGCGTGTCGGTCGCGGCGCGGACGTCGGCGGCGAGCACGCGCCCGTGCGCCTCGGCGACCGGCACCTCCTCGGCGGGGCCGGGCGTCACGGCCTCCAACACCCGTCGGCGCGCCTCGGAGATGTCGATGAGCTGCGCGGCCACGGCGCGATCATCGCGCACCCGCGCGCCGGCCGTCAGCGCGGCGGGCGGAGCGGCGTGACCTCGGCGGTCGGGCCGTCGTCGTCGCGGCGGCGCCGCGCCGACAGCTCCCGCCAGAGGTCGGCGGGCTCGTCGAGCCCGGGGCCGCGGCGGTCGTCCGCCGCCTCGCGCAGGCGGCGCAGCGCCTCGGCCGCGCGCGGCCAGCCCGAGCTCTCGGCGGCCGGCTCGGGATCGCCGGCGGGCCCGGGATCGGCGCCGGCGTCGGCGAGCGTCGCGGCCGCGGCCAGCTCGGCGCCGGCGAGGCGCTCGCGCGCGACGGCGAGCAGCGCCTCGGCGTCGGCGGCGTCGGCGGGGTGGAGGGCGACGCCGGCCTCCGGCAGCGGGCAGTCGGCGCCGAGGAGCTGCCAGGCGGCGACGCGGAGGCGGTCGGCCTCGACGCGCGCGCGCTCGGGGTCGGCGAGGGGGAGGAGCACGGCCGCCAGCCCGCCGGGCGCCGCGGCGACGCGCGCGCGGTCGCCGTGCTCGGCGAGCGGCGCGGTCTCCGACAGCGCCCGCAGCCACGCCTCCGGCGCCGGGCCCTGCGGCGGGGGCGCGAGCAGGACGAGCGCGAACGGCCGGCCGGCCGCGATCTCGACGGCGCAGAGGTCGCTCACCTGGCCGCCGCGGGTGATCGCGGCGCCCGCGTCGCGGGCGGCCTCGAGCAGCAGCTCGAGCTCGCGCATCCGCTCGCCGAGCGGCCGCTCGGCGAGCTCCGCGAGGCTCGACCGCTCGACGACGAGCTCGAGCCAGCGGCGGATGAGCGGCTCGCGGTGCTCGGCGAGCCAGCGCTCCAGGTCGCCTGCGACGTCGATCGCCACGGCAACCGTTGTTCGCCTCCGCCGCGCGCAATCCTGCGGCGGATCCCTCCGACCCGGCCGGTAGGGTCAGGGCCCTGGCCCCGTCTCGCCCCGCGCACGTGCCCGAGCATGACGTCCGCCCGACCGCGCTCGACGCGGCGCTCGCGCGCCTCGGCGGCGCGCGCGACCAGCTCGCCAAGCGCTGGCTCATGCGCCTGCTCGAGCGGGCCTCGCTCGAGGAGATCGAGCAGCTCGCGACCGACCGGATCGCGCGCGAGCTCCCCGGCCTCATCGCCGGCGTGCTCGACGCCGTCCGCCTTGGCGCGCCCCAGCCGGGGGCGGAGGCGCTCGAGCGCGCCGCCCGCCTCGCCGAGCTGCGCGGCGGCGGGCGGCCGGCGGTCGCCGCGCTCGCGCAGGACCTCGCCGCCTTCCAGGCCGTCCTGCTCGAGGCCCTGCGCGAGGAGCTCGCCACGGCCGACCCGCTCGCCTTCGCCGTCGCAGCCGAGCGGCTCGCCCGCGTCTTCGGCGCGATCTCCGGCGCGGCGATCGAGCGGGCCGTCGCCGGGCGCGAGCAGGAGCTGGAGCGGCTCGCGAACACCGACCCGCTCACCGGCCTCTACAACGTCCGCTGGCTCACCGACCACCTCGGCCGGCTGCTCGACCACCACCGCCGCTACGGCCACCCCTTCGCGCTGCTCGTCCTCGACGTCGACGGGCTGAAGCGGGTCAACGACTCGCAGGGCCACGCGGCCGGCGACCGCGCGCTCGTCGCCGTCGCCGACGCGATCCGCTCGGCGACCCGGCGCGTCGACGCCGCCGCCCGCATCGGCGGGGACGAGTTCTGCGTCGTCGCGCCGCAGCAGACGGCCGACCGGGCGCGCGTCATCGCCGAGCGGATCGCCGCCGGGGTCGAGGCCGCCTACCCGGGGCTCGGCGCGTCGATCGGCGTCGCGGCCTGCCCCGAGCACGGCCTCGACGCCGAGCGGCTGCTCGAGCTCGGCGACGAGGCCATGTACCGCGCCAAGGCGGCAGGCCGGCGCGTCGCCCTCGCCGAGTCGGGCGGACCGGTGTGGGCGGGCGCCGACCGCTAGCCGACCGCTTCGGCCGGGCTACTCGATCAGGCCGTTGCGGATGCCGATCGCGACGGCCTGCGTGCGCGTGTCGGCGTCGAGCTTGGCGAGGATCCGCTTGGTGTGCGTGCGGACCGTCTCGGTCGACAGGCCGAGCTTGCGCGCGACCTCGTCGGTCTGCAGGCCGTCGGCCAGCATCTGGAGGATCTCCCGCTGGCGGGCGGTCAGCGTCCGGTCGCCCTCCTCGAGGACGATCGCCGACGACAGCGCGGGATCGACATAGAACTCGCCCTGGCGCGCGGCGCGGATCGCCCGGACCAGGTCCTCCGGCGGGGAGTCCTTGCGGACGTACCCCTTCACGCCCGCCTTCAGCGACTCCGACAGCAGGCGCGCCCCGCCGTCGGAGGTGAAGACGACGACCGCCGTGCCGCGCGCCTGGAGCGCCCGGATCGTGGGCGCGATGTCGCCGAGCGAGCGGCGCGGGTCGATGACGACGACGTCGGCCGCCGGCAGGTCTGCGGCGGCGCCAGGAGACTCGAGCTCGGTGATCTCGATCCCGGGGAGCTCCTGTTCGAGCAGCGTCCGGATGCCCCGGCGGACCACCGGATGCTCGTCGATCACGATGCACGTGAAGCTGTCTGTCACCGTGGCCACCGTTTCATCCAATATTACACCACATCGGGGACAAGAGCCCTTCGTGGGGTTGGGTTTTACCTCGGACCCCTCAGCGAAGGGGCGCAGCCCCGATCCGGCTCGTCGTGGTCATGCCGAGCCGCTTTGCGGCCGCCTCGGTCAGGTCCCAGGCGACCCCGCGCTCGAACGGGCCACGGTCGATGACGCGGACGGTCAGCGAGCGGTTGCGGTAGCGGATCGAGACGGGCGTGCCGCAGCGCAGCCGGCGGTGCGCGACGCCGATCGTCCGCCGCGTGAGACGCGTCCCGCACGCGGTCCGGTTGCCGTAGAAGCCGGGCCCGTACCACGTCGCCTTCGCCGGGCGGTAGACGGTCACCGTCCGCGGGGCGCTCGCCCGCGCCGGCTGGGCCTGGGCGCTCGCGGCGCCGGGGCCGAGCACGGCCCGGAGCTTGAAGCGGCCGACGTGCGGCGGCGTCCAGGTCGTCGCGAACGCGCCCGTGGCGTCGGCGCGGACGGTCGTCGCGACCTGCCATGTGCCCGCCGGGTCGAGCCACTGGACCTGCACCTCGCGGCCGGCGGCGCGCGGGGCGGCGCCCTTGATCCGCATCGCGCGCTTGACGAACACCGCCCGCCGCGCGCTCAGGCGGAACTCGGGGTCGACGGCCTCGGCGCCGGCGCCCGGCGAGGGGGCGGCGAGACCGCCGGTGTCGGCGGCGGCGGCGGGAACGGGGAGGGCCAAGGCGACGCTCAAGGCGGCCACGGCTCCCCACGTATGGGGGGTCCGTCGTCTCATTCGATGTGGCTGTCCCGCCTACGGGGTGAGCTGACGGGCTCGGGGCGCCTCTGGGGCGTCCCTACGGTCGCCGCGATGCGGCCGATTCGCCCCCGCCGGGCCGCGGCCCGGCAGTGGTTCCCCCGCTCGCCCGGACGGCGCCGGGCGACTCGGCGAGGCCGCAACTATACCGACGTCACGGACGGCTTCCCGGCGAGCCGCCCTCGGCCACGGCCTCGCGCAGCCGCGCGCCGCGGTCGTGCGCCTCGAAGCGCATGGCGTTGATCGTCGCGCCGCCGAGGATGATGAGGCCGAGCGCGTAGAACCAGACGAGCACGATGACGACGAACACGAACGTCGTCCCCAGCCGCGCGATCGTGCTGACGCTCGAGATGTAGGCGGGGAAGGCGTAGTCGACGACGCCGATCGCGGCCGTCGCGACGAGCGCGCCCGGCCAGACCGCGCGCCACGGCACGAGCCGGTTCGGCACCGACCAGTAGACGAGGCAGAGGATCGCGAACAGCAGGACGAGCCCGGCGACGAGGCTGAGCGCGTAGACGAGGCCGGGCACGTCGGCGAGGCCGAAGGGCAGCCCACCGGCGCCCGCGACGAGCGCGCTCTGCGTGACGGGCACGGCGACCGTGGCGGCGATGAACGCGAGCACGACGACGAGCATGAGCAGGGCGAAGCGCTTCTGCTCCAGCCAGCCGCGGCAGCGGACGTGGTAGATGCGGCAGAAGGCGGTGTCGAGCGCGCCCCAGAAGGACGCGCCGATCCAGACGCTCGTCACGAGCGCGACGATCCCCAGGCCGGTGTTGGAGTCGCGGACGTACTCGAGCGTGTCGGCGAGCGTCTCCTGCGCCATCGCCGGGAACAGCTCGCGCAGGTCCTCCAGCACGCGCTGCTCGAGCTCGGGGCTCTGGAGCACGCGCCCGGCGACGAAGAGCCCGAGCAGCGCGAGCGGGAAGACCGACAGCAGCAGGTTGTAGGCGACCATCCCGGCGAGCCCGGTGAGGTTGTCCTCGTAGGCCTTCCGGTAGAAGGCCGCGAGGAACAGCCGGACGCGCCGCCGCCGGGTCGCAGGAGGACGCGCGGCGGACACGGGTCGCGCCCCCTAGGGGCGGGGGAGGCGGCGCAGCGCCTCGACGGCGAGGCGCGAGGCGATCCGCACGCCCACGCCGGCGAGCCGGCCTGCGAGGCGGGCCGCCTCGCCGAGCGGGTCGGCCGCGCCCGCGGGCGCCTGCGCGGCGCCCGGCCGCGCCGCGCGCGGGCGCGCCCCGGCGGGCCGCTGCGTGGCGGCGCGCGGCTGCGCCTTCGGCTTCGCCCGCGCGCTCGACGCGGACCGACGCGCGGCGGCGCCCTTCGCGGCGCCGGCGCGCGCGCTCGCGGACGCCGCCGCGGCGCCGTCGGAGGAGGCCGCCCGGCGGCCGGAGCCGGCTCGCCGCGCGCGGGCGCGCGCGGGCGCGCGACGGGCGGTCGCGCGCTTGTCGCTGCGCGTGCCGGGCCGCTCCCGCGGCAGCCGGCCGAGGATGCCGTCGTCGCCCTCGCTCATTGGACCGTCAGTGTACGGGCCGCCAGGTCGGCTAAAGTGGTACATCGCCCTCGCCGACATGGTTGGCCACGGCCTGCGACACCGGCGCCCTCGCGCCGCGACCTGAGCCCTGAGAACGGTCGCGAGTTGCCGTGTATGGGTCCGCGATCTGCGGGTACAACAACGAAGTGCGCCGGGACGGCGCGGGTTCCGACCGCGCTCGAACCCCTGTACTTCATCGCGAACAGCTTGTAGGGTACGAACGCATGTTTGAATGGCCGGGCGTGCGCGTCCGTGCCATTCGGCACTGGACAACGATCGGAACGGGATGTCAGTAGCGGAACTCACCGAACTCGAGGAGGTCAAGCTCCTCGTCTCCAAGGGCACGGCCACGGGCGTTCTGACCTATGCCGAGGTGGCCGAGGCGCTCCAGGAGATCGAGCTCGACGAGGCGGAGATCGAGGAGCTGCACAACTACCTCGAGCGGTCCGAGATCGAGCTCGTCGACGAGATCGATCCGGCGCTCGCGGGCACGGACGAGCCAGCGAGCGACAAGGGTCGCCGGCGGAAGGGGAAGGCTCAGCTCGACCTGAAGCCGGACATGACGACCGACTCCCTCCAGCTCTTCCTGAAGGACATCGGGAAGGTCCCGCTCCTCACCGCCCAGGAAGAGGTGGAGCTCGCCAAGCGCATCGAGCGCGGCGACCTGGACGCGAAGCAGAAGATGGTCGAGTCGAACCTCCGGCTCGTCGTCTCCATCGCGAAGAACTACCGCAACCAGGGCCTGCCCTTCCTCGACCTCATCCAGGAGGGCACGCTCGGGCTCGTCCGCGCGGCCGAGAAGTTCGACTACCGCAAGGGCTTCAAGTTCTCGACGTACGCGACCTGGTGGATCCGGCAGGCGATCGCCCGGGCGCTCGCCGACAAGGCGCGGACCATCCGCATCCCGGTCCACGTCGTCGAGAAGCTCAACAAGATCGGCCGGGCCGAGCGGAAGCTCGTCACCGAGCTCGGCCGTGAGCCCACGGCGGAGGAGATCGCCGAGCACACCGGCATCGACCCGGAGGAGGTCGAGTCGATCAAGCGCTCGGCGCAGGCGCCGGTGTCGCTCGAGAAGCCGGTCGGCGACGAGGAGGAGTCGGAGTTCGGCCAGTTCATCGCCGACGAGCGGGCCGAGTCGCCCTACGAGCGGGCCGCCGAGATCCTCACGAAGGAGGCGCTGCGCGAGGCGCTGGAGAACCTCAGCTATCGCGAGCGGCGCGTGCTCGAGCTCCGGTACGGGCTCGGCGGGGAGCACCCGCGCACGCTCGACGAGGTGGGGCGCACGTTCAACGTCACGCGCGAGCGCATCCGCCAGATCGAGAACCAGTCGCTGAAGAAGCTCCAGTCGCTCGCGGAGGCGCAGAAGCTCCGCGACGTGGCCTAGAGCTTCGGCCGTCGCGACAGGAACTTCGAGGGCGGGCCCGCGGGCCCGCCCTCAGTCGTTTCGGACGTGGCTGCTGTGGGAAGACCGCCCGCGATGACGCGCGACGCGAAGGCCGGCTCTGTAGTCGAGGTCCGGGGCGTGCGCATCCCCAGGCTCGGCCTCGGCACCTGGATGCTCGAGGGCGAGGCGTGCGTCGAGGGGGTGCGGGACGCGCTCGCGCTCGGCTACCGCCACATCGACACCGCGCGCAACTACGGCAACGAGGCCGAGGTCGGGCGCGGCATCGCTGAGAGCGGCGTCCCGCGGGAGGAGATCTGGCTGACGACGAAGGTCCCCTACGAGCGCCTGCGCGCCGACGAGGTCCGCCGCGACGCTGAGGCGTCGCTGGAGGAGCTCGGCACCGACTGGATCGACCTGCTGCTCATCCACTGGCCGAACCCGGACGTCCCGCTCGCCGAGACGCTCGGCGCGATGCGGGCGCTGCAGGAGGAGGGCCTCGTCCGCCACCTCGGCGTGAGCAACTTCCCCACCGCCCTGCTGCGCGAGGCGCTCGATCTCGCGCCGGTCCTCGCGAACCAGGTCGAGTACCACCCGTACCTCTCGCAGCGCCCGCTGCTCGAGCTCGCGCGCGAGCGCGACGTCATGATCACCGCCTACTCGCCGTTCGCCCGCGGCGACGTGCTCGGCGACCCGGTGATCGCCGAGATCGCGCGCGCCCACGACCGCACGCCCGCCCAGGTCGTGCTCCGCTGGCTGCTCGACCAGCCGCTGGTGAGCGCCATCCCGAAGGCGGCGAGCCACGAGCGCCGCGCCGAGAACCTCGGCGCCCTCGGCTTCGAGCTCAGCCCCGAGGAGCGGGCGCGGATCGACGGGCTCGCGCGCGGCGCCCGCCGGGTCGATCCGAGGTGGGCGCCGACCTGGGACGCCGACTCCTAAAGCGCCCACAGAGCGGGGCCGATACCCGGGGGTGATGTTCGTCCTCGACGACGCGCTCCGTCGCATGGTGGAGATGGGAGGCTCCGACCTCCATCTCAAGGTTCCCGCCCGCCCCCAGATCCGCCTCCACGGCACGCTCCAGCCGCTCGAGGGATCGGAGCCGCTCACGCCCGAGGTCACCGAGCAGGTGCTGCGCGAGATGCTCGGCAGCGACAGCCACCGCCACCAGGAGTTCCTCGAGGAAGGCGAGGTCGACTTCGCCTACAGCGTGCCGGGCGTCTGCCGCTTCCGCGTCAACGCGTTCCGCCAGCGCGGCTCGGTCTCGATCGTCTGCCGCGCGATCCCGCACCAGATCAAGACGATCGAGGAGCTGCTGCTGCCGCCCGTCGTCTCCGAGCTCGCCGCGGAGGAGCGGGGGATCATCCTCGTCACCGGCACGACCGGCTCGGGCAAGTCGACGACGCTCGCGGCGATGATCGACCAGATCAACGAGCGCGAGGCCAAGCACATCGTCACGATCGAGGATCCGATCGAGTTCCTCCATCGCGACAAGCGCTCGGTCATCAACCAGCGCGAGGTCGGCGACGACACGACCTCGTTCAAGCGCGCGCTCCGGCGCGTGCTCCGCCAGGACCCCGACGTCATCCTCATCGGCGAGATGCGCGACGAGGAGACCGTCCACACCGCCCTGTCGGCGGCGGAGACGGGCCACCTCGTGCTGTCGACGCTCCACACCGTCGACGCCACCGAGACGGTCAACCGCATCATCGACTTCTTCCCGCCGCACATGCACCAGCAGGTGCGGGCGATGCTCGCGGGCACGCTCAAGGGCGTCATCTCGCAGCGGCTCGTCCGCACCGCCGACGGGAAGGGCCGCGTGCCCGTCTGCGAGATCCTGCGGATGACCGGCCGGGTCCGCGACATGATCATGAACCCGGAGGAGACGTCGAAGCTCACCGACGTCATCGCCGAGGGCGCCTACTACGGCATGCAGACCTTCGACCAGGCGCTGCTCGCCCACGTCCAGGCCGGCCGGGTCTCGATGGAGACCGCGCTCAAGGCGGCGACCCACCCGCACGACTTCAAGCTGCTCGTGTCCTCCGACGGGCGGCGCTCGACCTCGGTCGACCAGATCCTCGGCGACGAGGAGCAGCCCGCCGGCGCCGAGCCGGAGGAGGGCGTCCCGCGCCGGGATCCGTCGATCTACGGGCTCTAGCGCGTCCGGGGCTCCGCACCTGGACTCGTCCTCTGGCGCGGAGAGACTCCCCCGCACAGCCCACGACAGGGAGGACCAAGCAGTGCAGAGCTCACTCGGCGAGTTCAAGGAGACGACGTCGACGGATGCGTTCGCGCTCCAGAACTCCAAGCTCCTCAAGGTCCGGCTCGACCAGGTCACGATCCAGGCCAAGCTCGGATCGATGGTCGCCTACCAGGGCGACGTGACCTTCGAGCACGCGGGCTCCGGCGGGGTGAGTCGCCTCATCAAGAAGGCGGTCACCGGCGAGGGCACGCAGCTCATGAAGATCTCGGGGACCGGTGAGGTCTTCCTCGCCGACCAGGCGCAGGACAGGCGCAGGACATCCACCTCATCTACCTCGAGAACGACCAGATCACCTGCAACGGCGCGAACGTGCTTGCCTTCGACGCCGGGATCGACTGGGACATCAAGAAGGTCGAGGGTGGCCTCTCCGGCACGCTCGCCGGCGGGCTCTTCAACATGGCGCTGAGCGGCACGGGCTGGGTCGCCGTGCTCACCGACGGGCCGCCGGTCATGCTCGACGTCGGCGAGGCGCCGACGTTCGCCGACCCGCAGGCGGCGATCACCTGGTCGAGCGGCGTCGAGACCTCGGTCAAGACCGACGTCAACCTCAAGACCTTCATCGGCCGCGGCTCGGGGGAGACGATCCAGATCGCCTTCCACGGCCAGGGCTGGGTGCTCGTCCAGCCGAGCGAGGGGCGCGTCCAGCCGACGCCGGACGGCGGCTCGGGCGGCGGCGCGCGCGGCCTGCTCGGCCAGCTCGGCGGCTAGCGCCGCGACCTGCGTCCGGAGGCCCGGCGGGACGGCCCGCCGGGCCTCCGGGAGGCGGGCGCGCGCCGGCGCGCCGGATTGCGCGCGAGTCGCTTCAGTTCGTGAAGTATCGCGCTACCATGCGGCCTATGGCCGACCCCTCGCGGTGTCCCGTCTGCGCCACCGCGGAGCTCATCTGCGCGAAGTGGACGATGCTCATCATCCGCGACCTCGCCGAGGGCCGCCGCCGCTTCTGCGAGCTCGAGCGCTCGCTCGCCGGCATCAGCCCGCGCACGCTCTCGCTGCGCCTGCGCGCGCTCGAGGAGGAGGGCATCGTCGAGCGGCGGACCTACCCCGAGGTGCCGCCGCGCGTCGAGTACCACCTCACCGAGAAGGGCCGCGCGCTGCTGCCGATCGTCGAGAACATGCGCCGCTACGGGCGCGAGTGGCTCGGCGTCCGCGACGAGGAGCCCGAGCGGGCGACCGCCGCCGTGGCCTGAGCCCCCAGCCGTCCGGCCCTTCGGAGTGAGGGGAAAGCGTCCTGCCTTGCACCGGCATGGTCTGGGCAGGACAGGACGCTTGGCCCTGGGCCCCTCGCGGGCCGGGCAAGTGTCCTGCCTTGCACCGGCATGGTCTGGGCAGGACAGGACGCTTGGCCCTGGGCCCCGGCCGGGGCAGGGCTCCCCGGAGCGGAGGAAGGACCCGGGCCGCGCGCGGCGAATCCGCGGGTGTGCGCAACCGCCGCCTGCACGACGCACTGAGGGACTTCGCGCTCGAGGCCGCGGCGCTGCTGTCGGCCGACCTCGCCAACGGCGCCGAGCTGTCGTTCGACGTCGAGGAGACCGGCGGCCGCGGCGGCGTCCTCTACAGCTACCGGCCGCTCACCGCCGAGTTCATCGCGCCGCGCTGGCCGCGCCTGCGCGCCCTGCCGTCGTTCGGCCCGGCCGCCGCCGCGCTCGGCTCGGGCGCGGCCGCGTACCTGCGCCTGCGCGGCGTCGCCGGCGACGACCCCGAGCCGGCGCTGCGCGCGCTGCTCGAGCGCCTCTACGAGGACGCCACCAGCTTCGAGTTCCCGGAGGAGCGCTTCGAGCGCGTCTACGCCGAGGTCGAGCAGACCCTCTACGAGCACGCGCTCCGGCTCGCCGTCGTCGCGCCGCTGCGCGGGCTGCGGCTGGAGTCCGAGCGCGTCGAGCTCGGGGACGGCCTCGCGCTCGCCCGCGGCGACTGGACCGACGCGCCGCCCGAGGCCGTCTGGCCCGCCGGCGGCCCGCCGCCGGACGGCGAGGCGCAGCCGAACGTGGTCTGCCTCTGGGAGGAGGACGCCGACCCGCGCTCCGAGCTTCCGATCGCCGAGGCGGCGAGCCGCTTCGAGACGCTCGCCGCCGCGCTGCGGCTCTTCAAGCCCGGCGGCATCGCGCTCGGCCCTTCCGGCTGGGCGCGCGCCGACGACGGCCCCTGGCGGCGCTTCCCGCTCGCCGCGCCCGGCGCGCCGCGCGGGGCGGAGTGGCTGCTCACGCGCGAGGAGGAGGACGAGCTGCGCGAGTTCCTCGGCATCGTCGCCGGGGCGAGCCCGGGCGGGCCCGTCGCCTGGGCGCTCGAGCGCTTCCTGCTCGGCTGCGCGCGGCCCGACCCCGTCGACGGCCTCACCGACCACCTGCTCGCGCTCGGCGCGCTGCTCGGCGACGGCGACGACACCGGCCGCCACGGCGTCGCCCTACGCGTCGCCGCCCTCTGCGCGGAGGAGCAGGGGCGGCGGGCCGTCCAGCGGCGCGTCGAGGAGGCGTACGCGATCGAGCGCTGGGCGATCCGCGGCGGCGACGGCGCGGCCTACGCGCAGGCCGCCGGCCCCGAGCCGCCGGAGCAGGTCGCGGCCGAGATCGAGCAGTACCTGCGCGCGCTGCTGCGCGACGTGCTCTGCGGCTACCTCGACCCGGACCTGCGCTCCGTCGCCGACGAGCTGCTGCTGCGCGCCTCCGAGCCGTACGAGATCGAGGCGCGCGACCTGCGCCGCGCCGCGGCGGAGGAGGCAGAGCCGGACACCGACGAGCTGTTCGCCGCCGAGGACGAGGCGCCGACGCCGGCCGCTCCCGCCGCCGCGGCGCCGGGGGTCGCCCCGGCCGAGCCGGCCCCGTCGCGGCGCCGGCCGCCGCGCTCGCAGCTCGCCACCTCGCCGCCGGCGGGGGCGCCGCCCGAGCCGCCGGAGGCCATCCGCGTCCGCCGCCTCGGCATGGACCCGCGCACGAGCGAGAGCGAGCTCGACGAGCGCGCCGAGCCCGAGGAGGGCGAGATCGAGCCGATCACCGCCGAGTTCGCCGCCGTCTCCCGCCAGGCGTCGGTGGCCGGTGACGGCGTCGCCGCGCCCGGCCACGAGGAGGCCGAGCCGGGGTGGACCGCGCGGCCCGCCGACGGCGGCGCCGAGTGGGACTACGACGACCCCGACGGCTGGTCGGCGCCGGTCTGATCCCCGAACAGGTGGGGGACCATCGCCGCGAGCCCGGCGAGGTCGTAGACGTTCTCGTCGAAGTCGGGGACGTAGACGATCGGCTCGCCGGCGAGCTCGGCCGCGAGGCGGTCGACGTGCTCGCGGTCGTGGCGGGCCAGCCGCCGGTACTCCTCGTAGGTGCGCGCGACCTTCCGCCCCAGCTCGGGCCCGAGCAGCTCCTCGGCGGCGTTGCCGAGCGAGCCCTCCAGCAGCCCCTCCTCGTGCATGCGGTTGACGATCACCCCGCCGAAGGGCATCCGTCCCTCCGCGAGGCGGCGGCGGAAGAAGATCGCCTCGTCGAGCGCGGCGCGTTGCGGGGAGGCGACGACGAGGAACACCGTCTCCGGCGCGGCGAGCAGCTCGCGGACGCGCAGCGCCCGCTCGCGGAAGCCGTCGGCCATGTCGCCGAACGCCTGGAAGAACGCCGACAGGTCGGCGAGCAGGTCGACGCCGGTCATCCGCTCGAGCACGCGCAGCACGAGGCTCGTGCCGCGCCCGACGACGCGCAGGCCCGTCCGCCCCGTGCTCGTGAGCAGCTTGAGCGAGCGCGAGTCGATGAAGCTCGACAGCCGCTCCGGCGCGTCGAGGAAGTCGAGCGCGTTGCGCGTCGGCGGCGTGTCGAGGACGAGCAGGTCGAAGCGGCGCTCGGCGTGGAGCTCGTAGAGCTTCTCCATCGCCATGTACTCCGTCGAGCCCGCGACCGCGTTCGAGAGCTCCTGGTAGATGCGGTTCGACAGCACCGCGTCGCGCGTGCGGGCGTCCGGCGCGTACGCCTCGACGAGCTCGTCGAAGGTCCGCTTGGGGTCGAGCATCATCGCCCACAGCTCGCCCTCGACCGGCGCGTCGACGCGGCGCGGCGTGTTGCCGAGCTCCTCCAGCCCGAGCGCGTTCGCCAGGCGCTTCGCCGGGTCGATCGTGAGCACCGCCGCGCGGCGGCCCCGCGCCGCGGCGCCGAGCGCGATCGCGGCCGCGGTCGTCGTCTTGCCGACGCCGCCGGCGCCGGCGCAGATGCAGATCGAGCGGCCCTCCAGCAGCTCGCCGACGGTCGCCGCCCGCGCCCCGCCCCTCACAGCTTCCGCTCCAGCTCCCGCGACAGCCGCTCGAGCTCGCCGACGCCGAGCTCGGGCTCGAAGACGTAGGGGAGGGTCCACACCGGCCCGGCGGCCCGCCGCAGGCGGCGGAGCTGCGCCCGCTGCGTCCGGGCGCGGCGGTGCTGCGACAGCGCCGCCCGCAGCGCCGCGCGGAGCTGGGGCGTCCGGGCCTCGTCGCAGGCCGCGGCGATCCGCTCCGCCTCCTCGTTGGTGAAGCGCTCGGGGTAGAGCGCGTTGACGACGATCGCGTCCGGCGCGGTCCCCAGCTCGGCTCGCAGCCGCCCGCCGAGCTCGATCGTCTCGGTCACCGGCGTCTCCTCCGCGAGCGCGACCGCGACGATCCCGGTCCGTGCCGGGTCGGCGAGGAAGGCGTGGATCGTGTCGGCCTGGCGGGCGATCGGCCCGACGCGGGCGACGTCGCGGAAGGTCCGCGGGGCGGTGAGCATCGCCAGCCCGTGGCCGGTCGCGGGCGCGTCGACGACGACGAGGTCGTAGGGAGCCTTGCGCGGGTCGCGCCGCTCGAGCTGCGCGAGCTCCCACAGCTTGCCGACGGTGACGAGCTCGCGCAGCCCCGGCGTCGCGGCGCTCAGGTAGGTGAAGAGCGAGCTGTGGGCGAGCAGGCTCGCGAGCGTGCGCGAGGGGAGCTGGTCGCGCAGGTACTCCTCCTGCGCGTGCTCGGGATCGACCGAGATCGCCCACAGGCGCTCGGCCAGCTCGACCTCGCGGTAGCCGGCCGGCGGGCGGCCGAACATCTGCGTCAGGCGCTCCTGGCGCGCGACCTCGCAGACGATCGTCCGCCGCCCCGCCCGCGCGGCCGCCAGGCCGAGCGCCGCGGCGACGGTCGTCTTGCCCACCCCGCCCTTGCCGGTGACGAACAGCAGGCGCTTGTCGAGCAGCCCTGGCATCGACTCGCGCAGCCTAGGGCGAATTGCGGGCGGCGGCGCGGAAGGAATCGCGCGCGTGCGTGCGAATACCGCTTCCGAAGCGGGTTCCCATCCCCAGAGGAGTCTCGTGGCATCCAGCTGCAAAGTCATCGCGTTCGCAAACCAGAAGGGCGGCGTCGCCAAGACGACGACCACGCTCAACCTCGCCGCGGCCTTCGTCGAGAAGGGCCATCGCGTCCTCTGCGTCGACCTCGATCCGCAGGGCAACCTCACGATGAGCCAGGGGATCGACCCGGACTCGCTCGAGGTCTCGATGTACGACGTGCTCGTCCACGGGGTCTCGATCCGGGAGGTCATCCGCAAGCGCGAGGTCGACCTGGCGTGCGCGTCGATCGACCTCGCCGGGGCGGAGATCGCGATGTCGACCCAGATCGGCCGCGAGCGCGCGCTCGCCAAGGCGCTCGAGCCGGTGAAGGAGGACTACGACTTCATCTGCATGGACACGCCGCCGAGCCTGGGGCTGTTGACGATCAACGCCCTCACGGCCGCGGACAAGGTCATCGTCCCCGTCCAGTGCGAGTATCTGTCCATGCGTGGGCTGATCCAGCTCCAGAACACGCTGGCCATGATCAAGGAGAACCTCAACCCCGACGTGGAGATCGAGGGGATCCTGCCCACGCTCGTCGACACCCGCACGGTGCACGCGAAGGAGGCGCTCGAGATCCTCGAGGAGAACTTCGGCGACCGTGTCTTCGCCTCGCGCATCACCAAGACGGTGCGGTTCGCCGAGGCGCCCGTGAAGGGCATGTCGGTGCTCAAGTACGACCCGGACGGGAAGGCGGCCTACGCCTACCGACGGCTGGCTGAGGAGGTTCTCGCGAATGGCACATAAGCGGGCGAGCATGCGCGAGGGTCCGCTGGCGGCGCTCTTCCGCAAGACGGAGACGGAGGGCCTCGGCGACGTGCCGGCCCCCCGCCAGCAGCGACTCGACGTCGAGGCGGAGGCCCCGCGCGTCAAGCCCCCGCAGGAGGGCGGGGTGCGCCGTCAGACGCCCGCGGCCTCGCCGCCGCCGGTCGAGCAGCAGCTCCGCCCGGCGCCGCCGTCGCAGCGCGAGCGCGAGCCCGAGCCGGAGCGGCACGTCCGCACGCCCGAGGAGCGGCTGCGCCAGGTCTTCTCGGCCGACATCCCGGAGAACATCCTCGACAAGCCGGCCGCCCCGCGCTACGGGCGCGAGGAGCCGCAGGTCAGCCTCATGCCCGAGCCGGTCGGCCAGCCGGTGCTCAAGGTCGTCGGCGTCGGCGGCGCGGGCGTCAACGCGGTCAACCGGATGATCGAGGCCGGCGTCGAGGGCGTCGACTTCATCGCGGTCAACACCGACCTCCAGTCGCTGCAGACCTCCAATGCCGACACGACGCTCCACATCGGCGCCGAGCTCACCCGCGGGCTCGGCTCGGGCTCGAACCCGCAGCTCGGCCGCGAGGCGGCGATGGAGTCGTACGACCACCTCAAGGCGTTGCTCAAGGGCGCCGACATGGTGTTCATCGCCGCCGGCGCGGGCGGCGGCACGGGCACCGGCGCCGCGCCGGTCGTCGCGCGCATCGCCCGCGAGCTCGGGGCGCTGACCGTCGGCATCGTGACGAAGCCGTTCGCGTTCGAGGGCTCGCGCCGCGCCGCCCAGGCCGAGCGCGGGATCGAGGAGCTCTCGGGCGAGGTCGACACGCTCATCGTCATCCCGAACTCGCGCCTGCTCACCGTGCTGGACAAGAAGACGTCGATGGTCGAGGCGTTCCGCGTCGCCGACGACGTGCTCCGGCAGGGCGTGCAGGGCATCTCCGACCTCATCACGCTGCCGGGGCTCATCAACCTCGACTTCGCGGACGTGCGCACGATCATGTCGTCGGCCGGCCAGGCGCTGCTCGGCATCGGCATGGGCGTCGGCGAGAACCGCGCCGTCGAGGCGGCCCAGGCCGCGGTGGCCTCGCCGCTGCTGGAGACCTCGGTCGACGGGGCGAAGTCGATCCTGCTGTCGATCACCGGCGGCCGCGACCTCTCGCTGTGGGAGGTCAACGAGGCGGCCCGCGCGGTGAGCGAGGCGGCCCACCCGGAGGCGAACATCATCTTCGGCGCGATGGTCGACGAGAAGGTCGTCGACCAGGTCTGGGTCACGGTCGTCGCCACCGGCTACGACAAGGCCGGGGCGCACCGCCCGGCGGCGCCGGCGGCGATCGCGGCCCGCGAGGCCGACCGCGAGCCGCGGATCGCCCGCGCGCCGCAGCGCGAGCGCAGCGAGACGAACGACCTGCAGGAGCTCTCCGTCCCGGAGTTCATCCCCGGCGGCCGGTAGTCCCGGCGCCGGGGAACCTCCGGCCGGCGGGCGGCCGCGACGGGGCGGAACGTGCCCCCGGGCGGGCGCTCCGCAACGCGTCCCTCGGGTACCTAGACGGCTATGGGTGGGGTGGTTGCAGCCGGCCATCCGCTGACCGCCGAGGCCGGCGCGCAGATCCTGCGCGAGGGCGGCAACGCCGTTGACGCCGCGGTCGCCGCGGCGCTCATGTCGTTCGTGGCCGAGCCCGTCCTCACCGGCCCGGGCGCGGGCGGCTTCATGCTCGTCCACACCGCCGCCGGCGAGGACCACCTGCTCGACTTCTTCGTCGCCGCGCCGGGACGCGACGTCCCCGGACCGCCCGCGCCGCTGCTGCCCGTCGAGGTCGTCTTCTCCGACGACGCGACCCAGGTCTTCCACGTCGGGCCGTCCTCCTGCGGCGTCTACGGGACGCCCGCCGGGCTGGCGGAGGCGCTCGCGCGCTTCGGCACCGCGTCGCTCGCCGACCTCGTCGGCGCGCCCGCGGCGGCGGCGCGAGCGGGGGTGCCGCTCACGCCGATGCAGGGCTACCTCCACCACATCCTCCACCCGGTCTTCACCGCGACGCCGGAGGCCGCCGCGCTGTTCGAGCCGGAGGGGCGGCCGCTGCGGGCGGGGGAGCGGCTGCGCCAGCCCGAGCTCGCCGAGCTGCTCGAGCGGCTGGGGGCCGAGGGGCCGGGCTTCCTCTACGACGGCGACGTCGCGCGCGCGACGAGCGCCTGGCTGCTCGAGCGCGGCGGGTTGCTGAGCGAGGGCGACCTCGCCGCCTACGCGCCGGTCGAGCGCCGCCCCGCCGAGACCGCCTACCGGGGCCGGCGCGTGCTCACGAACCCGCCGCCGTCGTCGGGCGGGATCCTCATCGCCTACGCGCTCGCGCTGCTCGAGCGCGGCCGCGCGGCCGCGGACGTGCGCGCGTTCGCCGAGGCGAGCGCGCGGGCGAACCGGATGCGGACCGAGGAGTTCGTGCTCGGCCTGCACACCGAGGGCTACCTCGAGCGCTTCCTCGCGGAGGCGCTCGACCGCGAGGCGGGCCGGCTCGGCTCGACGACCCACATCGCCGTGCTCGACGAGCAGGGCGCGTGCGCGAGCCTCACCTGCTCGAACGGCTCGGGCTCGGGCGTCGTCGTCCCCGGCACCGGCCTCCACCTCAACAACATGCTCGGCGAGCAGGACCTCAACCCGCTCGGCTTCCACCGCCACGAGCCGGGACGGCGGGTGTTCAGCATGATGGCGCCGACCGTCGTGCTGCGCGACGGGGAGGTCGAGCTGGCGCTCGGTTCGGCCGGCTCGAACCGGATCCGCTCGGCGATCGTCCAGACGATCCTCGCCGTCGTCGACCACGGCCTCGGCGTCCGCGAGGCGGTCGAGCGGCCGCGCGTCCACGTCGAGGGCGACGTCGTCGAGGCCGAGCCGGGGGTCGACCCCGCGGCGCTCGCCGCGCTCGAGGCCGGCGGCTTCGAGGTCCGCCGCTGGCACGATCGCAACCTCTACTTCGGCGGCGTCCAGGCCGTCGCCCGCGACCCGCAGACCGGCGCGCTCTCGGGGGCGGGGGATCCGCGGCGCGGGGGCGTGGCGGTGGTCGTCTAGCGAGAACGTCCAGGGATGGACCCCATAGGGGCCATTGCTGGACGTTGTCGTGAGAACGTCCAGGGGTGGACCCCATAGGGGCTATTGCTGGACGTTGTCGTGAGAACGTCCAGGGGTGGACCCCATAGGGGCTATTGCTGGACGTTGTCGTGAGAACGTCCAGGGGTGGACCCCATAGGGGCTATTGCTGGACGTTGTCGTGAGAACGTCCAGGGGTGGACCCCATAGGGGCTATTGCTGGACGTTGTCGTGAGAACGTC
>Ga0310828_1000222_pt1 | contig 78349 bp, 63 predicted proteins | sample WT_ome_3_FD_202242 | JGI IMG/M metagenome (GOLD analysis project Ga0310828, IMG submission 202242) | Sorghum-adapted microbial communities enriched on wild type (WT) sorghum from Joint BioEnergy Institute, Emeryville, California, United... ... | reverse complement strand
TGAGTTCGTTCCGCTGTGCTGCGCCGCCCCATGGCTCCAGAAGGATCATGGCAAGCTCCAGCCGCCTTTTCTCAACGAACAAAGGCAGCAGCTTCATGCTGGCCTGATCCAGCGAATAAGCCCGTTCATACCCTCTCATGAATGACTCCAGGAAACGGTTCGCATGGTCGCTTGCCAGCGCGATATCCGAGACGGGCGCATGCCAGTCCGGCATGATCGAGGCGTAATAGACCGCCATCGCGATGTCCTGAATGAAGTAGTCGTATCCGCAATCATCGAAGTCAAAGGCGGTGATCGTGCCGTCATGCACGTGAAAATTGCCATGATGCAGGTCGCGATGACTCATGCCGTATTGCCCGGATGGCTTCGGCAGCTTGCCGATCTGCTCCTCGATGGCGAGCAGCCTCTCGCGAATGATCGAAGCTGCGGGCAGATGATCGGGGATGGGCTGGGAGCGAAAGATGTTCATCTCATAGCCCATCCGCTTCGGCATGCCGGCCGGCGGCTCGTAGTCCCGCGCGCAGGCATGCATGCGACCGGTCACGAACCCCCACTCGGCGAACAGTTCCGCTCCCCAGGCAGAATGATGCGCATCCACTCGCACGCCCTTCGCTTCTTCGAATACCGAGAGCAAGAAGGTTCCCTGCTCCGTCTCGATCGTCTCCAGCCATCTCCCGAACTCGGACCGGACGGGTCCTGCGACGCTCACTCCCTGTTCCGCCAGGTCATGAAGCCAATGCAGCTCCGCCTCCATCTCGCTCACACTTCGCCGCGATTCATGGGTGACGCGAAGGTAGTATGGCTTCCCGTCACGGTCGAACCGGTAGACGAGATTCTCGAAGCCTCCGAACTTGCGGATCGCCTCCCGCTCTATGCCATAGCGCCTCGCCGCATGCCCCAGCAGTTCCTCTTCCTTCAATGCCTTCCTCCAGTTATCCAGATGCGTTACCTCCCCGTTCCGGTGTCATGATAGACTCAGAAGATGAACCAAAGCACAAACACGATGATCATCACCAGCTGAAGAACGATCTTCACGATCGCGCTGGCGAAGAGTCCGACCAGGGACCCCCAACCGACCTTCAGCGCATGACCCAGATCATTCACCTTCGTCAGTTCCCCGATGACCGCGCCGAGCCACGGACCGATGATGAGCCCGAACGCGGGGATGACGAAAGGGCCGACGATCAGTCCGATCGTCATGCCGATGACCGACGCTTTGCTTCCTCCAACCTTCTTGACGCTGACGGCGCCAACGGCATAGTCCGCGATCGTCAGCACGAGCAGGATGATCGTCTGGATCGTCCAGAACCAGAAGCCGAACGGCTCGAAGCTGACCATGAAGCCATACACGAAGAACGCGGCATAGATCGCGATGGCGCCGGGCAAGATCGGGTAGATCGTGCCGGCCATGCCGATCACAAACAACAGTATGACAACGATCCATGCAAGTATCTCCACTGATCATCCACCTTTGGTCTTCTTCACTGCACTTTCAGACGAGTCGGAATTCGAAATGGTTACACGCCTGCGTGCTTTTCTGGTTATGATTCTATGATGCTTCCATCAGGCGTGATTCAATTGTCTCCAAAGCTGCTTGTTGCTATACAGCTTGCTGGAGCTGATCTCTTCGCCGAACCAGTCGGGAGGCGAGAAGCGGATCGCCTCCTCCTCGCTTGCAAATTCCACTTCTACGACGATCAGCGAGAATTGGGAATAGCGATCGATCTCGACGGTGATGCCTTCAGCCGTCCTGGCGATGGTGCGCTCCTTGATCAGGGGAGTAAGCCGCACCTTCGACATCAGCTCCTCATACAGCTTGCCGGATATTGGCTGCTCCACTTCCTGCCGCACCAGGCCGAAGCCGCTCTTGTACGTCAGCACATACTCCGCTTCGCCGGTCAAGACGTCCTTCAGACGCCGCACCCTGAGCTCTTCCCCGTCGGACAAGGCCAGATAGGTTTGATCGATGAGGTAGACCTTCTCCACCGCCAGGCTGCCGCCGGCGATCCGGTCGTCCGGGTATGCGCCGAGCAGAAATTTGCGTTCAACTTCAAGCGCCATTCTTCATTCCTGCCTTTCATCGCGTTATCCAGATGCGCCCCAGGCGCAAAATGATCTTTTATTCACCGATCTGCTATGGTAAAATGCGATTAGAGAGATGTTTCATCCCGCTTCGTCTCGCATATACTGATAAAGACCGCAGATGCTGGGAACATCTACGGTCCTTCGCAATAGATTGCCCCAAAGGGCGATCGGCATATCAGGCAAGAAGCAGTAGACCTCCTTGGCCCGTCAAGCTCAAGGGAGGTCTACTTCCTTTTATGGAAGGACAGCAAGGCGATCACGAACATGCCGAATGTGATCATCAGAGTGATAGCCTCATAGACTGTCATGGCATCACCTCCTTCCGCAAGGAGATGCTGCCGACCACCCTCGAGAGCCTCTATCTATTGCACCCATATTATACCACAGACGAGGATGAAGGCGAACATATTTTCGTATATTGGCAAAGGAAAATTGCTCGTGACATTTCGACAAGATTCACGTCTTGCGGTTCCGGGTCCGCACCAGCAGACGGATCATCAGAAATACGGCGCATGCTTCACCGAGATCTTGCCCTCGCTTACGATCTTTGCCTGACAGCCCAGGCGATACCCCTGCTCGATCTCCCCCGGCTCCAGTCTGGCGAGCTCCGCCTCATTCGGCTCGGACAGATGCTCCATGCCTTCCAGCACCTTGCTCCTGCATCTCGCGCAGGTTCCTCTTCTGCAGTTCGAGTTCCAATCCACCTTATGCTGCTCGGCCAATTGCAGGATGGTGATGCCGATCACGGGCTTCACCGTTTGCCGCACCGTTCTGCCCTTAAGCTCCACGCCCTCGCCGAACGCTGCTTCTTCCTGGTGCTCCTGCGCCTGAACCTGCGGCTGCTCCTGTTTCCTGAACCAACGTTTGAACATAACCCCTTGTCGCTACCTCCTGCTTGTCCTGATTTACTCCTATTCTGCGAACGAACAAGGCCAAAGTCAAATCGCTGATCCATCGTCCTTCGGCGTATAGAGCCAGCCTTCATCTCCGGTGTAGATCATCCGTTTGCTCATCCCGCCGTCGACGATCATCGTCTGGCCATTGATGAAGCTGTTGGCCTCGTCGCACAGGAACATGATCATCCGCACGATATCCATCGGCTCTCCGACGCGTCCGGATGGATGCTGCTTCAGATCACCCAACGTATATTGCGGCACATAATCCGCTGAATAGGTGGCGCCCGTATCGATCCACCCCGGCGCGACGGCATTCACCCGCACTTTGCCCGCCAGGCTGACGGACAGCGCGTGAGTCAGCGCCGTGATGCCCCCCTTGGCAGCGGTGTAGCTCTCCGTATTCGCCTGCGACTGAAAGGCGCGAGTCGACGACAGATTGACGATCGCAGCGCCCGGACGGAAGTGCGGCAGGAACAGCATCGTCAGATAATATGGCGCGCTCACGCCGATCTGCAGCGCCTTGTTAAAGTCCTCCCAGCTGCATCCGGACAGGATGCCGCCGAAAGTCAGCATCGCATTGTTGATGAGACAATCGACGCCCCCGTACCTGTCCGCCACTTCCTTCGCGAACCGTTCGAGCGCCGCCGGATCGCTGATATCTCCGGGATGATAGCACACATCCCCGCCGCTCTCGCGCAACTCCTGCGCCAGCCGGGCTCCCGCCTCCTCATTCAGATCGATATACGCCACTTTCGCCCCCGCTCTTGCGAACTCCCGCACCAGCACCTGGCCGATGCCCAGCGCTCCGCCGGTTATGACGACGATTTTGTCCTGGAATGTCATGCCCGTTTCCTCCTTTGCGCACATCACGATGAATGGGTAAAGATGGGTTGGATCAGTTTGTTCCACTCCTCCTATCGTAACACAATCGGACAAAATTTGCAGACAGAACCTTGATTTCGACCTGTTTATGAAAGCGCATATAGTGAGCTTGTCGAACCTTTGGTATAATCGAGAGAAGATCTGCAGAAGGGAACGAACGTCTTGAGCATTCACAATTTGCTGCGGAATATCTCCATCTTTCAGACGTTGAGTCAGGATGAACTGGCCCAGGCAGCGCAGTTTGCCAGGGACAAGCGCATCAAGAGCAAAACGATCGTCTATCATGAGGGCAGCGAGCGAGACGCGGTCTATTTCCTCATGGACGGTCTGATCAAAACTTATCGTACCGATCAGGAAGGCGAGGAGCAGATCGTGTCCCTCATACAGAGCGGCGACCTGTTCCCGCATGCCGGCTTTCTCACCCTGGACCCCTACCAGGAGACCGCGGTGACGCTGGCCGATTCCCATCTGGTCATCATGCCGAGCAGGGCTTTCCGGCAGCTCATCCTGGATATCCCCACCTTGTCGATCGAGCTGATCGACTATATGGGCAAGAAGGTGCGCGAGCTTGAGCTGAAGCTGCAGCAGGTATCCGGACAGGACGTGAATCGCCGGATCATCACATTTATGGTGCAACTGGCCGAGAGATTGGGCGTGCGGCAGGGCGATCATATCCTGATCAGCTGTCACATCACCCATCAGGAGCTTGCCGGCACGCTCGGCACGACGAGAGAATCGGTCACCCGCCTGCTCAACCAGCTGAAGAAGCAACGGATCATCGAGATGAGCCGCTCGAGCATCGTCATCCACGATCTGAGGGCGCTTGCCGATTGGGGATGCTGCGCCGGACGAGACGAACCATAAAAAGAGGCTGTCCGGAAAGTCAGATGAGAATGACCGATGGATGACCTCTTTTTGTTGGTCTGGTGGTCAGCGCGGTGTCATGGCGGCATCGACTCACGGAAGATGGATAGAAAGAACGATAGGGCGTCATGCACATCCTGGAGGAAGCGACCTGATGCTTGGGGTGCCGGATATATATATCGGTAACGTGCCAATCTCTAACTGACGTAACATGATTGGCAAGACCTTTCCATCGTCTGGCTAAAGGAAATTTTCACACAATGATGGACTTGACCTTGGAATTGGCCGTTCGCACAGAGTTGTACGATATTTCGTACAAAATCGCTTGGAAAATGGCCGGACCACTCGGAGTTGTACGATTTTTCGTACAAAACCGCTTGGAAAACGGCCGGACCGTTCGGAGTTGTACGATTTTTCGTACAAAACCGCTTGGAAAACGGCCGGACCGCTCGGAGTTGTACGATTTTTCGTACAAAACCGCTTGGAAAACGGCCGGACCGCTCGGAGTTGTACGATTTTTCGTACAAAATCGCTTGGAAAACGGCCGGACCGCTCGGAGTTGTACGATTTTTCGTACAAAACCGCTTGGAAAACGGCCGGACCGTTCGGAGTTGTACGATTTTTCGTACAAAATCGCTTGGAAAACGGCCGGACCGCTCGGAGTTGTATGATTTTTCGTACAAAACCGCTTGGAAAACGGCCGGACCGCTCGGAGTTGTACGATTTTTCGTACAAAATCGATTGAAGAACGGTCGGACCACGTGGAGGGGGCTGTCCAGAAAGTCAGCATGCAGCCAATTGGACGTACGACGAGAGGGAGGATCGTTTCGTATGCCCCAATGGCCGGTATGTTCGTTTTAAGAAGTACCAGACGAAGAGGACACAGACGGGACTGGAGCAAAGCTTCAAGATCTATGCATGTGAGGATTGCAGGGAATGCCCGTTGAAGTCCGCTTGTACCACAGTGAGAGGTAACCGCCAGGTACACTGGAATACGGTGTGGGAAGAACGAAAGGCGAAAGTCCATGCAGCCCTTGAAGATGACGAAAAATCCGCGATCTATGCTCGCCGCAAGGTGGAGGTCGAGGGCGTATTTGGTCACATCAAGGGCAATCGGTCGTTCCGCTGGTTCACGTTGAGGGGACTGGATAAGGTGCATACCGAGTATGGGATCGTGGCGATGGCCCACAATCTACTGAAGGTGGCGAGCATCCGCCTCGCTGCCTTCCTGGAGACACTATGGAATAAGAATGGACGGAAACCCGTATTGGCTTTCCGTCCACTTTTCATTTTAGGGATTTTTTAGACAGCCCCCGCCATATGCTAGAGTTCCACCGGTATGTGCATGACCGTCACCGAATTCGCCGGGAATGTATGGGTGAATTCGCGGCCCAGTCCGGTGACCCGGCTCTCCGTCGGCACCACCTTGTTCGGCTCCTGGAGCGAATTCTCATCCGCCGGATCGCCCTGCAGGACGATGATCGCGGCCGTATCGGCTACCGACCGCACGCCCGCAAGGCTCAGCCCGACCTCCTTAGCTTCGCTTGCCGCATTGACGACCTTGATGATCAGCTCACCGCTCTCTTCGTCGTAGGTCGTGACGCTGAACAGCGTGTCAGCCGGCGTCTCCGTCCATTCGTGGATGAGGACATCGTCCAGGTAGCAGCGGTACGTGCCGCCGATCGCCTCGATCCGGATGCTGTACCACACTCCGGTGGTCACTGTCCGGTTGCTCGTCTCGCCGACGATGGACTTCACCCCGCCGATGGCGCGTTCGACCGCGGTCAACGTGTTGTTCCATCCGCCGATGTTCCACCAGTAGTAATCATCGTAGCCCTGCACCGCAAAGCCGATCAGCATGCCTTCATGGCCGCCGATCTTGCGCGCCTTGAGCGTCAGGATATAATCCGTCCACTCATTGCCTTCGGGGAAGAACAGCCTCACGTCCGTATCGGTCGACTTCTGCTTCAGCACGCCGCCTTCCACCGACCAGTTGCCGCGTGACGGACTCCAGCGCTTCAGGCTGTCCGCGCTTTCGAAATCCTCGGAAAGCAACACATTCCCGTCTGGATCCGTGACCACCACATCGTCATATTCCACCTGCGTCGCCCAGGTTCCGAGCAGGATCGAGCCGCGCGGTTCAGACCTATCCGCCGTCTCATGCTTCTCCACCCGGGTCGGCACCACATAATCGCCGACATGGCGACTGAACATCTGCTGCACATAATAGCTCGGCGTGCCATAGACCCGCGACTGGTCGAACCAGATCAGGTTCGGCTGCCACTGCACGTAGCCTGTTCGGCCGAAGAGCGGCGCGTAAGCGGCCATCACCACGACGTCCGAGTTGCGCTCCAGCCCGGTCATAAAGGCCGCCTCGGCTATCGCCGCTTCCAGATTGTTGCGGCGTCCATTGCCATGGGCCGCGTACTCGCCTACAAACACCTTCGGACCGTTGCGGTCGAAGTCGTCATAGCGATTCACATTGCTCAGGAACCATGCAGGCGCCTGGTACATATGCTCGTCGACGATGTCGGCCGGATTGCCGTTGCGCGCCAGCCACCTGTATGCTTCATGGTAAGTCACATCGGTCGGAGACCAGCCGGCGCTGAAGACCAGCTGGATATCCGGATATTTCTCCTTGATCGCGTCATAGATCATCTTGTAGCGGGTGTAATAGTTGGAACCAACCAGTTCATTGCCGATCGCCATATACTTCAGGTTGAACGGCTCCGGATGGCCATTGGCGGCGCGCAGCGCCCCCCATTCGGTCGTCTCCGCATCGCCGTTGGCATACTCGATCAGGTCCAGCGCATGATCGATATACTCCTGCATATCGGGGATCGACACCATCGGCGGATTGCCGTGGCAGGAGGTGATGCCTGCATAGATGACTGGCAGCGGCTCGGCGCCGAGATCTTCGGCCAGCAGGAAGTATTCATGATACCCCAGGCCGAAGGATTGGTAATAGTTGTTCGCCCATTGATTCCGCTGAACCTGGCGCTCCTCCAGCGGGAGGACCGTATTCTTCCAGCGGTAATGGTTCTCGATCGAACCGCCTTCGACGATGCATCCGCCAGGGAAGCGAAGGAAGCTCGGCTTCAGCTCATCCAGCATCTCCGCCAGATCGGCGCGCAGCCCGTTCTCCCGATGCTTCCATGTATCCTGCGGGAAGAGCGAGATCATGTCCAGCGCCACCTTCCCGCGCTCGCTCGCGGTGACAAGCAGCCTCGCCTTCGTGCTCGTACCCGACGCCGTCAGGGTGCAACCATGCTTCTGCCAATCGCTGCCCAGACCGCTGATCTCGCATCGGGCAAGCTCGGCATCCGCATCGTAGAGCAGCTGCACCAGCAAGCTCAGGTTCGAGCCGGCCGCATCTTCGGCGCGGGCATAGACGCTGAAATCGTAGGATCGTCCGCTTTCCACATACATGCCGCCGTATCCGGCATTGGACAAGCCGACGCCGAAGCCGCCCTCCTCCACAGTCAGAAGCACATAGGTCGGATTGTTGCCATTCAAGGGCCGATCATTCATCGCTTCAATCGTGCCTGCTCCGCCGCTCTCCACATATCTGCTCCAGGCAAACAGCGGATTGTCGAATTCAAACGACCGATTCTGCACCATCTCCGCGTACAGGCCCCCGTCACTGGCATAGTTGATATCCTCGAAGAAGATGCCATACAGCGTCGGGCTCACCTGCCGTGAGCGGTCGGAAGCGTCGATGTGAATCGTAAAGGCAGGACCCTCCCAGGTCGCCGCCGGCTCGGCAGGCCCCTTCGCTTCAGGCTCGCCCTGCGCCTTACGGTCCGGCTCCCTGCTCGATTTCCTGGCATCAAAATCACGGATCCAGAGGCTTGTCAGCCCGATCGTCAGAATGGCCACCACAAGCGCAGCCAACGCAACAATCGCCACCAGCTTCCTGTTACTAGGCATAATCAACCTCCCGGTATCAGTTTCGCATGAATCGTCCGCGTATCCTGCAGCTCCGCGAACGGGAGATCGCCGTCATGACTCCCCACCGGTCGCGAAGCTGCACATCTCCGCACCTGTCATCCATCACCGCTGAATGCAAGCAAGGCTCTCCTGATCCTGTTCGTCAGGCATTCCGAACAACCCATCACCGTCGCCACGACTCCCGCATCAGACGAGACCTTCGCGATTCCCTTCACCCGCAGCTTGCAACTTTCCCCATCAATCGCCTTCACCCGCAGCTTGCAACTTTCCCCATCAATCGCCTTCATCCGCAGCAAGCGACATTCCGCATCAATCGCCCGCGATCCCCGTCCGCTCCACGCTCTCGATGAAGTGACGCTGCGCGACCAGATACAGGATCAGCATCGGCAAGATGGTGATCACGACGCCGGCCATGATCTGATTCATGAAGTTGGACACGCCGCCAAGCACCGCCGAAGCGGACATGATCTGCTGCATCGACGCCATCTGCGCGGTTCTCACGCCGTTAAAGTTCGACAGAAGCTGAGACAGGTTATAGAATTCCGGGCTGCGCAGGAAGATGTTCGGATAGAACAGATCGTTCCAGTGCCAGACGACAGAGAACAGGAACACGACCAGCAGCGCCGGTCTGGCCAGCGGCAGCATGATGGTAAAGTAGGTTCGGAACGGTCCGGCTCCGTCGATCCTCGCCGCTTCCTCCAGCACGGCCGGCAGCCGGCGGAAGAACTGGATGAAGATCAGCACGAACAGCGCTCCGCGAAGCCCGTGCCCCATCAGCGCCGGGAGGAAGAACGGCCAGTACGTGTTCGTCCAGTTCAGATTGCTGTAGAAAATATACAGCGGCACCACCATCGTCTGCGGCGGCACGAGGAAGGTGAAGACCAGCAGCCCGAGCCAGATGCCATATCCCGGGAACCGGTATCTCGCGAACCCGTATCCGACCAGGGCGCAGCTGAGCATCTGCATGAGCGAGGCGCCGATCGAGATGATCAGGCTGTTGCGCAGCCCCTGCCAGTACCGCATGTTCTCGAACGCCAGCGAATAGTTGCTGAAATCCAGCTGCTTAGGGATCCATTGGACGGTCGCATCGGAGATGTCCGAGGACAGCATGAACGATTGCGACACCATGAACAGCAGCGGATACAGGAAGATAAACGACAGGCTGAGCAACAGCAGGTACGTCATCACCATGCGCACGATCACCGAGCTTCTCTTCTGCAGCACGGCCTGCAGATGCCTGGCCTTGGGATCGGCCTTCCAGTCTTGCACCTTGCTCGCGATCTCGCTGTATTTTCTCTCCAGGGCTGTCAGCATGCTAGTTCCTCCTCTCCTCGGCATTGGCCAGACCTCTGCGGAACAACAGGAAGACGAGTCCGATGATGAAGAAGACGATCACGAAGTAGATCCACCCCATCGCAGAGCCGTAGGCATATTCATTGTTGCGAAAGACATTGGTGATGATGTGGTTCATCATCTGGTTATCCGTCTTCGTGAAGGAGTTGACGATCGAGTACAGCGTGTTCACGAAGATCATCGGCATCAGCATCGGGAAGGTGATCTTCCAGAAGCTCTCCCAGGGCGTCGCGCCGTCACACTTCGCGGCTTCGTAGAGCGACGCCGGAATCGTCTGCAGCCCCGCCAGGAAGATCAGGATCTGCACTCCGGAATCCCACATGACCAGCAGCAGCTGATCCGCGAACTCCAGCAGCGGCATGAGGACGCTCGTCGGCACAACATCATTCAACGCAAAGATCAGATCGCTTTGCGAGAAGATCGGGATCTGCGCCGCCCCCTGCTCCAGCAGCTCTCTCAGGATCGCGCCGGAAGCGATGATGACGGGCAGGAAGAAGATGCCGCGGAACAGAAACCGTCCCCTGAACTTCTGATTCAGGAGCAGCGCGCTGAACATCGCGAAGACCAGGATCAGCGGCACCTGGTAGAGCATCGTGACGATCGTGGTGCGGAGTAGCGGCAAGAAGTTCACGTCCTTCGTGAATGCCGAGATGTAGTAATACGCGCCGGCGTACTCCGCGATCAGACCTTGCCCCGACGGCTGCAGATGCTGAAACGAGTAGTACAGGGACATGCCCAGCGGCATCGCCATGAACAGGAAGAAGCCGACGATCCAGATCGCGACAAAGGAATAGCCTTCCACGAAATTGCGCCGCCTCATATTCAGCCTGAACCATTTCTTCATCCTATCGGCCTCCTTCCAGCACGAGATAACCGTAAGCTTCGATCGTGTAGCCGTCCACGGTCTGCGGCTTGTTGTGGTAATTGACCATCACGCTGATGCCGTTGGCGTAGGTGGTGCGCTTCACCCATCTGGACAGAATCTCGTGATTCACGATCGGCTGATCGTAGATCTTCCTGTACAGATCCATGATCCGGTTGTATTCCTCTATCGACGGCTCCAGCCAGTTCACGTACTCCGAGCTGAACAGATCCGTCTTCATCGTCCGCTGCAGGTTGCTCGTCGGCTCATACGTCAATTCGTAACTGGGCAACGCCCCGTATTCCAGCTTCCGGAGGAGATCCACCCTCGGATCGTCCGTCAGATTGCTCGGCTCAGCGGTATAAGGCACATAGCCGTGCAGGACGATCTGATAGAACGGAACCGCCTCATCCAGATAGGTGAAGTTGCTCGAGTCAACCGGGATGTCGTCGATCCGGTCCACATGGCCCAGCACGTAGGCGTTGCCATAATCCACCGCCGTCCTTCCGATCGCCGCACGCAACTCATCCAGCGCCTGCACCCAGACCTGCTTCGTCTCCTCACGCGTCGTCAGATTCTTAGGATCCTGGTCCGAATACAGCGTATCGCCCATGTAATCGAGATGAACTCCGGCGATGCCGAGCTCCTCGTAGCGCGAGATTTCCTTCGAGATATGGTTGTCGAAGACACGTTCAGGCTTCAGAAGGTAGAACAGCTTATCCGGATCGTTCCATCGGGTATCGAGCCAGTAGTCATAGCTCTGCTGCGGCTCCTTCTTGATGCCGTATACGGCGTCGCGGTTTCTCCTGAAGTCGCCTTCCTCCTCGAACGGCCTCACGTAATTCGCCTTGAGATACAGACGGACGCCCTGGCTGCTCGCGTAGCTTGCCAGTTCCTTCAGGCCCTTCAGACCACCCAGCTTGGACTCAACCGGGAAATGCTGCGGCTGGGTGCCATAGACGCCGCCCTTCGACCAGCCTTCGATGGTGATCTCCAGATCGCGGATGCCGCGCGACTTGTAAGCGTCGATGATGCTCTTGACCTGGTCGAACGTCGTCATGCTGATGAACGTCTTGCCGATCACCTCGTAACGCAGCACACCCGCGAAGATGCGCAGCTGCAGCGGAATATCCGCCTGAACGACCGGCTCCAGCCCCTGGCGAGCGATCAGGTATTCGCGATAGGCCTTGGCCATGCCGACATAATGCGCATCCTCACCCTGCAGCAGGATGATCTCCAGCATCCGGTCACCGCCGATCATCCGGCCCTGGTACAGCGGAATCTCGCTTGGATTGTTGCCGATGAAGATGATGTCGTCATTGCGGTAGATGAACTCGGCAGACGCGCGGTACAGCTGGATGTTCCGGATGCCCGCCGGCGTCGCATTGATCTTCGCATCAGTATCCCCTTGCGAGACCACCCCCAGGAATCCGCTGCCATCCGCGTAGATGCCGTAGACGGGCAATGCGATCTGCTCCTTGGGGAACATCGACTGTCTCCAGTTCGGCAGCAGCTGGGTGTGGGAATGTTTCAGGAACACCGGGTCACTGCCATAGATGAACTCCGAGTACACATTGAAGTTCTGGGCACGCTGCTCCTTGATCCGCATCAGCGCCCCCGAGCCGTCAGGCACGAACACCGCCCCCTGCTGCCAGGGAGATCCGGCATGGAAGAACGGCAACAGCTCCAGGCTGACGAGTCGCGAAGGCCCCTGCTCCTGGATCGATTCGAACGGCACCCGCACCGCCAGCCCTTGCTCGGTCAGACGATACTCGACGGACAGCGTGATGCCGTGGTTCGCGAAGGTGATCGTGACCCGCGCTCCGCCCTCGATCGCCTCGACGGTAGTCGTATTCTCCGCATCCTGCAGGGAATAGGTCTGACTCAGCTCGGTGCCGGTCGTGTATTTCAGATGCACCGGCGCCTGCACGAACTTGATGTTGTTGGGAGGTGTCCGCTTATCCATCGGCGGCGCCCCATGCCATTCCCGCCGGGTCTGCTTGTCAACCAGCCGCACGTTCCCGGTCGTCTCATCAACATACAGCTCGAGACGGTCATTCTCCGCCATCTTTGTGCCGACCAGCGCAGCCGTCAGCTCCGGGATCTCCACCGGTTCCGCGGTTCCGTTGCTGGCTGCGCGCACCTCAGAACCTGCTGCAGGCTGGCTGGCCTGGACATCAGGGGACGCAGACGGAGAAGAGCTGGACTGCACGGACTTCACCGCACCGCTGCCCGAGGTAGAAGCGCCTGACGCGGCAGGATTCACTGCCTCGCGCGCGGCTTCGCCCTCCATCGCATTCAGGTAGATGCCGCGCGTTCCGAGCAGCAAGGCGATGACCAAGATGCAACCGATCCACTGTTTCGTTCTCTTGCTCATGCTCTCCCCTCCCTACGTCCTGAAGCTAATCTCTTTGAAGAGATTGATGATGAAATTGACGAACTCGTCGATCAAGCCATACAGGATGAAGCAGACGAACCACATGATGAACATCCCGATCAGCGTCAGGATCGTGATCCAGATCATCTTCCCGATCTCGAAGTCATGCAGCACTCTCACCTTGATCAGGAACAGCAGGATCACCCAGAACTGGATGATGCTCATGAACAATCGGTAGGTCGAGGCTTCATCCAGCGAGAGCACATTCGTCAGCAGCGTGACCGGCACGACGAATACGATGTATGGCACAAGCGCATATGCGCTGCCGACCACGATCTCCTTGAACTTGCCCTCGCCGTCGAGGATCGTGCTGACCGCCCAGTTGGAGATCGACCAGCTGATCCACGGCACGACGATCCAGACAAACTCGAACAGGAAGGAGATCTCATACGGCTCCCGGGTCTCGAAGGCGTATCCCGTCACCAGGATCGAGATCATCCGGGCGATGAAGGCCAGGATGATCAGCAGAATCGCATGGGACCATCTGGCTACCCCCGGCGCCTGAAGGTCATAATAAAACTCATTCGGATGCCGCAGCACCTTCCCCATCATGCGCAGCGTATTCATCCCGCTTCACCTTCCTTCACGATCGCCTGGTTGCCCGCATGAGGCCGGGAATTCGTCCCGGATGAACCGATCCTTGCGCGAAGCTTGCGAACAAGCGGCGGCAGCACGTATCGGATCAGGATGAACAGCACCACGACACCGACCAGGATCCATTCGAAATGCTCTCTCATCAGTTCCTTCCGGTACTCCTTGAACGCCTGCGAGTAATCCCCTCTGGTGCGAGCCAGCTTGAAATACTGCATCGCCTCCTCATAACGTTCCGCCTTGTACATCGCCTTGCCGATCGCATGGTAGGCCATGTCGTAGTTGCTGTTATACCGCAGCACCTCGCGCCACAGCTCCTCGGCTTCCTCGTATCGCCCTTCCACGTACAGGGCCGAAGCGCGATGCACAAGCTCGCCGAACGGTGTCGTGCGGAACCGGTCGATCCGGTTGCGCGAGCTGTCCGCGATATACATCGTTCCGTCCGATGTCTGATCGATCGCCGACACCGTCTTCATGAGGCCGTTCTGTTCGCCCGTTCCGCCGAAGATGAATAGCAGATAACCCAGCTTGTTGTATTGGAAGGCCTTGTTCGAGTTCTGATCGATGATCGTGATCAGGCCATTCCGGTCAACGGTCACATCCACGAACGCCGGCAGGCTGAACGGGCCGGAGACATAGTAATCTCCGTACCAGACGTTGCCCTGGTTCAGCGTGTCGACCCCAACCGGCGACAGGCGCTTGACCTGGTTGTATTGGCCGCCCAGCGTCGTCGTATAGATGAAGCCTTCCGTATCCTGATACAGGTTCGAGATTTCCAGCGGCCGTTCCGCCACGATCTGTGCCCGCTGTTCCTCGGAAGCGAACCATCTGAGGAGCAGCCTGGTCCAGTTGAACGAGACGCGGTTGCCGCCGAAGAAGCTCTCGAATTCGCCATTTTGCGAGATCTGCAGGAGGCCGTTGGTCGTCCCGTTGCTGACCACGAACAGATAGCCCCGCTTGTCGACGATCAGCTTGGACGGCGAGTAGACGAAGTTGTCGCCCAGCAGGCTGCTCTTCGGCTCCGGGATCTCCCGCTCGTAGCTTCCGTCTGCGTTGAACACCGCGACGCGCTTGTTGTTGGTATCCGCCACATAGACCGTGCCATCCTCGGTCACGAATACGCCCTTCGGGTTGTTCAGCTTGCCCGGACCATCCGCGTCGCCGTAGATGCGGATCAGCTCGAACTCATCGTCCAGCAGCAGGATCCGGTTGTTGCCCGCATCGGCGACATAGATCCGGTCATTCGCATCGACGAAGATATCCTCCGGCGCATTCAACGGTCCTGCCTCCGTGCCGAATCCGTCCCACGAGTCCAGATACAAATAACCGTTGATCGAATGGACGTCCTCCTCGAGATTGTTATATATGTAACCTTCATAAGGACTGTCAGCGTACACGGCGACCGGCATCAGCACAGCCAGACAGAGCGTCACGATGAATGATCGCCAGGATCGAGTAAACGCATATCTCACCGGTCTCCCCCCTATTCCTTCAGTCCGGAATGCGCCATCGTCGTAAGCACCATGCGTTGGGTGATGATGAATACGAGGATCGTCGGGATGATCATCAGGAGACTGGCCGCAGCGAGCGTCCCGACCCGCGCGATGACGCCGGCTCCGCCGCCGATCGTCTGCACGGCTACAGGCAGCGACTTCATATGCTCCTTCGTCGTATACACCATGGACGGATACGGGTCATTCCAGGCGTTGATGAATGAGAACAGCGCGAAGGTCGCGATCGCCGGCTTGAGCAGCGGCATGATGATGGTCCAGAAGGTCTTCCATTCGGAAGCGCCGTCGATCCGTGCCGCCTCGATCAGCGAATCCGGGATCTGCCGGAGAAACTGCGTCATCAGGAACATGCCGACCGGCGCGGCCAGATACGGCAGGATCATCGCGAAGTAGGTATTCATCAGTCCGACCTTGCTGATCATCAGATATTGCGGAATCTGCAGCACCAGCGACGAGAACATCATCGAAGTGACGATCAGGTTAAAGATCGCCGGGCCGAATCTCATCCTGTGCTTCGCCAGCGGATAGGCAGCCATCGCCGAGATGAGCACGCCGCCGGTCACGATCCCGGCGGTCACCACCACGCTGTTGAAGATGAACCGCGTGAAGGGCACGGTCGAGGTGCTGGTGACGAGCAGCAGGTGATAGAAGTTGACCAGCGTCGGGTTCTCGACGAAGAATCGCGGAGGGAACAGAAACAGCTCGTTGATCGGCTTGAACGCATTGGACACCAGATAGACGAGCGGCGCCAGCATCAGGAGGCCGAGCAGCGTCAGAAACAGATACAGGAACACGTTACCCCAGCTAAACCTGTTGGCAAACATCGGCGATCAATCCCTCCCCAACCAGCGAAAGATGAGACGGTTCAACCCGAGCATCATGAAGAAGAGCACGACCGCAATGGCCGAAGCGTAACCCATCTCAAACTTGATGAACGCGTAGTCATACAGGTGGGTCAGTATCGTGTGGCCTGCATAGAGCGGGCTGGGCAGCCCGACGAGCTGCACGCTGACATCGAACACCTGCAGGGAGAACACGACCTGCATGACCGCGCCGAACAGCAGCTGCGGCTTCACTGCCGGAATGGTGATATAGAAGAGCTCCTGCCAACGATACTTGACGCCGTCGATCGCTCCCGCTTCATACAGATCCTTCGGCACGTTCTGAAGGCCGGCGAGGAAGGCCAGGAAGCCGATCCCCATGCTCATCCAGAGCGAGACGATGATGATGACCGGGACGATCGAATCCACGTTCTGCAGGAACAGATAAGGCTCATCCAGGATTCCGATCTGCATGAGGAAGTAGTTGAGCAACCCCTTGCTGTCCCCCGCGAACAGGTATTGCCATACCACCGCCATCGCCACCGCGCTCGTAATCGACGGCGTATAGAAGCAGAGCGTATAGAAGAAGCGGTACTTGTGCGGGATCTGGCTGATCAGCCAGGCCAGCAGGAAGGACAGGATATACCCGACAGGTCCGGTGATCACCGCGAACTTCAGCGTTGTGCCGATCGCCTTCAGGAAGATATCGTCGTCGACGAACAGCAGCCTGTAGTTGGAGGCCCCGATGAAGCGGGGCGGTTCCAGGATGTTGTAGTAGGTGAAGCTCAGGTAGATCGAGACAATCACGGGCACTACGATGAAGAACGTAAAGAGGATGAGGAAGGGCAACACGAAGAAATAGGAGACTCGCTCCCGCTTGAGATCCGCCCAGAGCTGGGCCAGATACCGGCCGATGCCGGTCCTGGCCTGCTGCCCCCTCACCTTGCCTGTCACCGTTTGGATGTCGCTAGTCAACGGTCCTCACTCCTTCATAACCGGACGCCTGTGCGCTTGGCTCGTCCAGACCGAATTCTTCGCGCTTCTTGCGAAGCTCCTTGTTGATCTCCCTGACGCCTTCCTCGATCGCCTCCCGCGGCAGCTTGCCGTTCAGGACGATCTCATTCCAGATGTTCGCGATATGGCGAGTGGTATAGTAGCCGCCCAGGACGACCTCACGTTCGCGGAACCACTCCCACTGCTCGAGGATGGCATCGATGTCCGACTGCTGCCAGGGCAGTCTGGTCAGCGCCTCGACGTTCGCCGTATTCCAACGCGCCTCAACGCCCAGCAGCGATTCCAGCTCCGTCCCGAACCGCTCCTGCACGTCTGCGCTGGTCCACCACTTCAGGAACTCCCAGGCTTCTTCCTTCATCTCCGTACCCTTGAAGATCACGCCGGTCTGAGCCATGCCGCCAGTCGAGCGGTCGATCGTGCCGTCTTCCTTCCTGACGCCGGGCATCGGCACCATCTTCCACCATCCCGTCAGCTCTGGCGCGGCGGTCGAGAGCAGGACGTACGTGGAGTAATCCGCCACGCCGATCGGCATCTCGCCGGTGCGGAAGCGGTTATAGAAGTCCGCCTGCTTCGCGATCTTGTAGTTCGTGAACAGATCCGTCCACTTCTTGAACGCCTCATAGGCTTCCTGAGAATCGAGGTTCGAGTAGCGTCCTCCGTCGCGATAGAACTCTCCGCCATGCTGGAACAGGAACGGCGAGAATTCGTTGATCGCCTGTTGCACGTTGTTCGGCGCATGCGGATAATAGAAGTCCATCCCGTTCTGATGGAGGATCGGGATAATCTCCATCACTTCATCCCAGGTCTGCGGGATCCGGTCTTCCGTGATGCCGAGCTCCTCCATGATGTCGATGCGGTAGAACAGCATGTAGAAGTTCTGGTTCTCCGGCAGCGCGTAGTCGCCCCCGTTGTACTTGTAAGGTATGAGCGCACCGGGCCGGAACCTTGCCGCAACCTCCTCGTAATCCGGGAACTCGTTCAGGTTCACGAGACCGCCGCGGATCGCGAAGTCGATCGGGTATTCCCCTTCCACGCCCAGCGCCACATCCGGTTCGATATCGGCTGTCTGGGCGAGCAGCAGCACCTGCATCTGGCCTGCGGGCACGGTGTTCACATTCACCTTGATGCCGGTGTTCGGGGTGAAATCCTCATCCACCAGCTGCTTGATGATCTCCACCCAGTCGCGGCCGCGCGCCACCCAAACCTCCAGCGCCTTCTCGTCATCGTACACATTGCCGATGCCGTTATAGTCCTTGGTGAATGACTTGACAAAATCATAGATCATCGTCCCGACGCGATAGATCACCGGAGCTTCCGGCTTCGGCCATTTCATGTCAGGCGACTTCACCACCATATAGTCAAGCAACAGCGCCTGGTTCACCATGCTGTTGATCCAGTTGCCGAGAGCTGCCTGCTGGTCGTTCAGGGCCGTCAGACGCGCAGGGATCGTCTCCGGATCCTCGGCCATGTCCAGCAGCCTGTCTCTCGCCTCATACAGCGGGCTCGCCTGGGCGCTGTTCTTCTCGATGCCGAAGGCGAACAGCTTCTGCAGTGAATCGTCCAGGACCCGAGCCATCGTATGCAGGCGCGGGATCAGATTCGGGATGTTCCGTTCCAGATCCCACTCCCGGTTCGGGTCGGGGTTGGTGCCGGTGATCTTCAGCACCTCCCGGCTGAGCAGCGACATTTCGGAGGAAACATCCGTAACGGCCTCGAACACCTCGCCCAGCGTGCCGATCTGCACTTCCATGCGGATGCGATGCTTGCCCGCCTCGAGATAGAACAGGTAATCCTCGTCCTCCGTGCCGAAGCGCTTGAATTGAAGCGCTTGCCTGTACGGGAAGACGACGTCATTCATCTCCCGGAACGGCAGCTCGCCGTCGATCGTGATGAGCCTTTGCACGGGCGCGCCGTCGAGATACCATTGCCCGAAGCGAACGCCGATATTGTACAGCCCGCTCTCCGGCACCTCGAACTCCCATTCCGCCCATTGCGTGCCCCGCTTCCAGTTCAGGCCGCCGAACGCATTCAGCACGATCGCATCCTTGTCGAACGGTTCGGTAGCCGGTTCACGCTCCTCGATCCGCTTCAGGGTCGGGTCAGAGCGGAGGATCGCCTCCTCCATCTGGAAATGCTGATAGAAGCCCGAGGTAGGCTTGTAGCCGAGCGCTTCGTATTGGGCCTTCACTTCCTCATAAGTGGGCACCAGTCGCGGCGAGAAGACATGGATCGACTTGATGGCAGCCGGCTCGCGGATGGCGTTGATGCGGATCGTATGCTCTCCCTTCGTCAGATAGAAGCGGAAAGGCTCCGACACCTTGCCTTCCGAATCGCGGAAATCCCGGTATTGCCATCCGAATACCTCTTCACGCCGCGGGTTGAATTCATTGCCCTGGTTGTCCCGCCATGGCGGGCCGCTCTCCCGCCACATGCGGGGAAACTCCACCTTCTTCGCCTGATAGAAGGGGAAGACCCCGTCAACCTGTATGCTCCTGACCACGCTGGAGCGCTTGCCTTCGATCGCATAGTAAGTCATGCCCATCTGGTAGAAGCCGTCCGTGGGCACATTGATCCTGTACTCGACCCAGCTGTTCTCCTCGATGAGTGCCAGGACGGGCCCAGGCTCGCCTCCAAGGTCGCGCTCCATCCGCGTTCCCGCATCGCTTACCGCGGCATAATCCGAGCCGGATATGACGATCTCCACGCCGGTCGTATCAGCGGCTCCCTGTTCCTGCCAGTTGTTGTAATATTTCAGATAGGACGGTTCAAGTCTGCTCCGGATATCCGTCCCGGCGAGCGTCGAACTGAGATCCACACCCTCGTAGGTGGGGATATTGGCCATCGCCTGATCATCGTAGCCCCGCGATGCATTCCACAGCAGGAAGCCGATGATGAGCAGACAGATCACAACAATGGATACCGCGTATTTGCGAAGCAATCGTAACATCACGAATGTCCCCCTATGTACTGCGGGATATAGACAAAGATACATTCCCTGCGTGAACAGCAAACCGAAGAGACTGTCCTGATCAATCACACAGATGCCTGACAGACAACAGGACACTTTCTTCGGATAACAGGAAGTGCTGAGTCATCTATACTGTCAACTGATCGCCCTGGATGATGCGTCGCAAGATGCTCCGGTTCATGATGATGCCCGATCTGAATGATGCCTCATCTGCCAAGTGAAGGCACCCAAACAAGAGGCTGCCGCCGCCTGCGGCTGGGCGGCAGCTGGACCTTTCCCATTACTGAGCCAACTCTTGTTTGAACTTTTCGATGTCCGGACCAAGCACCGTGTAGATATCCTCCTGGATCTGCTGCAGCGCCGCGCGAGGATCGGTATAGTTGTCGAATGCGGCGAGGATGCTCGGCAGCCAGATCTCGTCGTAAGCCCTGCCGTCCAGTCTCGTCAGCTTCTTCGGCAGGATCGTATCAGACAGCGACGAATACAGCTCGATGTCGCGTTGACCGCCGAGGAAGGAGTTCGTGCTGTTCTGATACCATTCCTTCTCCCAGATATGCTTGTAGCCGGACTGGATCGAATATCTCTCGGACGAGAATACCTTCCAGGCTTCTTCAGACAGGTTCATCCATTCGATGAACGCATACGCGGCTTCCTTGTTCTTGCTCTGTGCCGGAATGACGAAGCTCGAACCGCCCTGACCGCCCTTGACGCCGAGCGGAGCGTTGGTGACGCGCCATTTGCCCGCCTGGTCCGGCACCCAGTTCGACAGATCGCGCGCCGCGAAGGAACCGAGCACGATGAGCGGCAGCTTGCCTTGCTCCAGATATTGCTGGCCTTCCTCCCAATAGACGGAGACCTCTGCACTGTGGCCAAGCTGTTGCGTGCGCAGGGAGGTTTCCATCAGACTGATCAGATCTTCCTGATTGCGTTGCCATTCGAGATTCGAGTTGAAGTATCCGTACTGGTTGGCCGCCCATTGCACCGGCAGATCGCGGAACTCGAGCAGATATCTGCCGCTGGCCTTCAGCGCTTCACCCAGCGTGATCCAGTTCTCCGGATCCTTGATGTATTCGCCGAACTCTGCCGGATCGGACGGGAAGCCGAGCTCCTCGATGATGTCCGCGCGATAGTAGGTGACCAGCGGAGTGATATCCCACGGCATGCCGTAGAGATGCTTGCCGTCCACCGATTGCCAACGCGTCCAGTTGTATTCCGGGATCAGATCCTTCAGACGTCCGACGTTATACGGAGCCTGCAGCAGGTCTTCCAGCATGCCGCCGTAGTTGTAGCGGCCGAACTGACCTTCCTCGACCAGCGCGATGTCAGGCGCGCCGCTACCTGCTGCCAGCGCGTTCTGCAGGTTGTCATGCATCTCGCCGAATTCGATCTCGACGATGTTCACCTTGATGTTCGGATAGACCTTGTTGAACTCCGGAAGGAGATCCGCGAATACCGGGTTGCCGATCAGGAAGCTCCACATCGTGATCTCACCGGACAGATTCGTGTCGATCGCCCATTCGAAGGCTGGCGCGTCATCGGCTGGAGCCGGCGTCGTCCCGGCATTGCTTCCACCTCCGGAATTGCTGCTTCCGCCCCCCGAGTTGTTGTTCGTGGTTGTATTGTTGTTGTTTGTATTGCCGCTGTTGTTACCTCCGCCCCCTGTACAAGCCGCCAACAAGGATACACACATCAGGACACTGAGCAATGCGATTAACCATCTTTTCATTTTCTTATACCCTCCTTATCTTCTTCGACCCTTCTTAACATACATGTTAATAAAGAAAAATTGAAAACGCTGTCAATTCGTCGGCTTGACACCCCCCTCAATTTGTCGAATCATGAAAGTGTGCAAAACAAGCTATGATTCTTCCAATTGATGAGATTCGTAATCGAGTTCTGGAATTAACATTAATAATTATACTAACTAATAATCATTTCTATTAATATGATATAAGTTATGCGAATATTCGTCAAGCATAAAATTAGTAGGATTTAGGGACAAATTGCTTTCATGCCCATCCGCGAAGCCATGAAAATGGCGGAGCCCGGACGATTCACCCTTGCTCCGCCATATGCTTGCTGTCTGCCATGCGTGCCTCTGTGCCAGCTTCCGCCGCTAGCAGCGATCCCGGTTGCTGTCCCGGGCATTGATGATCGCGCGAACCGCATCATCCGCATCATCTTCCGTTGCCGAATCAGCTCGCGGATGTTCATCATTGCGGTCTGTCGCCGCTTTGTCTTCGGCCCATTCGTTCCTGAGTTCCAGATCGTTGTCTGCCATGCATCGCACCTGCCTGTTGGATTGATCTCACGGGTTTAGGATGTCTCACACAGAGCGGAATCATTCGACCGTTTTCCGCCGCATGTTCACCGTTTGTTTGGAGTTTTGTCATTTTCTTTTTGCCCGGTCTTATGTATAATGTGGATATACTATGTATCGGAAGATGACTTTCGTTCGAGGAATTGGGGGTAAGGACTTTGACACCGGTATTCTGGCTTGTGATCTCTACGATCGTTCTGCTCGTCGGCTCCATTCTGACCGCCGGCTTTCTGGACGACAAGACCAAAGGACTGTAAGCTTCCCTTGCGTCTGACCGCATCCGACCATGAGAAAAGCCTGTTCACTTGAAGAAGCGAACAGGCTTTTTTTTGATGCCATATCGTTATTGAATCTGCTGAATCAAGTTTTCCACACATGATTTGCAGATGTAGCGCTCACGGTATTCAATCACCTGATCCGTGGAACTGCACAACACACAATGCGGCTTGTAACGTTCCAGAATAATATGTTCACCTTGAACAAGAATTTCTACTGGATCGCCTTCATTCATATTAAATCTCTTTCTCAACGATTTCGGAAGAACCAGTCTCCCGAGCTGATCAACTTTCCTGACCACGCCTATTGGTCTCATGCTAGTTACCCTCCTGAAGTCAATGTGGATTTTCCCGCTGATCGCAATCGCCAGGCGTCGCTTGCGGCTGCGTCAACAGTTCGGAGATATCTGCCCATCTACAGATTGATACTACAAGGATTATGTATGCAGTAGGAGAGATCCCGTATGTCAATTAGAATTATTTCGCCTTTTCCTTTAAAAATCCTGCCGCCATTCTCCATAAATTCTCAGGGTCGATGACAAAATTCATCTCAGGCCCAGAAAGTCATTCTGCCTCAGCGCCTCATAGACCACAATCGCCGCGGAGTTGGCGAGATTGAGCGAGCGCACATCACCCGTCATCGGCAGCCTCATGCATGTCTCGGGATTCGCCTTGATCAATTCTTCCGGCAACCCCTTCGTTTCCTTGCCGAAGACGAAGAAATCCCCCTCCCGGAACCGGAAGTCCGTATAACGTTTCGCCGCCTTCGTCGTCGCGTAGAAAAAGTTACTTCCCGGATGCTGGTCCAGCACTTCCTGGAAGGAGTCATAATAATGGATCTTCACGGCAAACCAATAATCCAGACCGGCGCGCTTGAGCGTCCGGTCATCGGTTCGAAAGCCCAGCGGCCGCACCAGATGCAGATGCGTCCCCGTAGCCGCGCAAGTGCGGGCGATGTTGCCGGTGTTGGCCGGAATCTCCGGTTCAACGAGCACGATGTGAAATGGCATGCGAACACCTCGTTGCATTGGAACTTGAACCTTCAGCCTGCGGGCGTCAGATGCCGGGTCCAGCCTTTCGCCGCCTTCGTGCAGGCCGGCGAAGCGCGGCCGAAGTCCGGCATCTCCGCACACAACAAGACCGTCAGCCGCAGCTCGACGGTCTTATACAAGGCTCGAGATCGATGAAGATCGTCAACAGACGAAAGTTGGAGGTCGATCATCCGTTCTTCTCAAGGAAGTCCAGCATAAATTGCCTCAACGCCGCGCAGCTCTCATACGGAACCGCGTTGTAGGTCGAAGCGCGCAGGCCGCCGACGCTGCGATGGCCCTTGAGACCAACGAAGCCCTGCTCCTGCGACTGCTTGATGAACAGCTTCTCCAGCTCTTCATTCTCCAGGCGGAATGTGATGTTCATCGGCGAACGGTATTCCGGCCTGGCGACGCCGCGGTAGAATCCGCCGCTCTGATCGATCACGTCATAGATGAGCTGCGCCTTCTCCTGGTTGCGCTTCTCCATGGCGGCCAGGCCTCCGTTGTCCTTGATCCAGTTCAGCACCAGGTTCACCATGTAGACCGAATAGACCGGAGGCGTATTGTACAGGGAATCATTGTCCAGATGCGTGCTGTAGCGCAGCATCGTCGGGATATGTTCGTTCGGCTCGACCAGATCTTCGCGAACGATGACCACCGTTACGCCGGAAGGGCCGAGGTTCTTCTGCGCTCCGGCATAGATGAGGCCGAACTTGCTGACATCGATCGGACGCGACAGGATATCGCTGGACATATCGGCGATGAGCGGCACATCCCCGGTATCCGGGAACGTCTTGTACTGGATGCCCCCGATCGTTTCATTGGAGGTGATATGCAGGTAGGCGGCGTTGTCCGGCAACTCCAGGTTGTCCAGCGCAGGAACCGATGCGTACCCGTCGCTCTTCGAGCTGGCCACCACCTGCACCTCTCCGACCAGCCTGGCTTCCGCGATCGCCTTCTTCGCCCAGCTTCCCGTATCCACGTATGCCGCCGTCTTGCCAGGCTTCAGCAGGTTCATCGGGACCATCGCGAATTGCGTGCTCGCGCCGCCTTGCAGGAACAGCACCTTGTAGCCGTCAGGAATGCCGAGCAGTTCCTTTAGCAACACCTGCGTATCATGATTCACCTTCTCGTATTCCTTGCTGCGGTGGGATATTTCCATGATCGACATGCCGATGCCCTCATACTCCACGAGCTGTTCCTGCGCTTTCTGCAGGACCTCAAGCGGCAGAGCTGCGGGACCGGCATTGAAATTATAAGCTCTCTTCATGGTCTCTACACCTTTCTCCTCCATCTAATATGCTTAATCATAGCAGTATTCAAAATCGCGTTCAAGTCTGGAAAACGCTGTCTTGACAAGATGATTGGACAATTTCTTTAATGTACGAACGATGATGGCTTCGCATGAAAAAGCGCCCCGGTCACCGTAGTGACCTGAGGCGCTCCATGGATGAGTCCGATTAGCAATCGTAGTACAGCGCGTATTCGTATGGATGGATGCGGATGTTGACAGCCTTGGCTTCTTCACGCTTGAATGCGATGTAGTTGTTGAGGAACGACTTCGTGAACACGCCGCCTTCAAGCAGGAAGGCATGATCGGCTTCCAGATTGTCCAGCGCTTCATCCAGGGATGCAGGCACGCTGCGGATCTCAGCCTTCTCGGCATCGGACAGTTCATAGATGTTCTTGTCGATCGGACCGTAGCCGAGCTTGCGCGGATCGATCTTGTTCTTGATGCCGTCCAGACCGGCCAGCAGCATCGCGGCGAATGCCAGATACGGGTTGGCCGTGGAGTCCGGCGTACGGAACTCGATGCGAGCACCCTTCGGAGTCACAGCAGCAACCGGGATACGGATGGCTGCAGAACGGTTGCCCTTCGAGAACACGAGGTTAACCGGTGCTTCATAGCCTGGCACGAGGCGCTTGAACGAGTTCGTGCTCGGGTTGGTGAGGGCGATCAGCGCCGGAGCATGATGCAGGATGCCGCCGATGTAGTACATGGCAGTCTCGCTCATGTTGGCGTAGCCGTCCTTGTCATAGAACAGCGGAGTATCGCCGTTGAAGATCGATTGGTGCGTATGCATGCCGTTGCCGTTGTCGCCGAACAGAGGCTTCGGCATGAACGTAGCGGTCTTGCCGAACTTGCGAGCCGTGTTGTGAATGATGTACTTGTACTTCATCAGGTTGTCGGCCGTCTTCACCAGCGTATCGAAGCGGAAGTTGATCTCGCCTTGGCCAGCCGTTGCCACCTCGTGGTGATGACGCTCCACCTTGATGCCGGCTTCCGTCAGCAGGCGGCTGATCTCGGAACGGATGTCCTGTTGCGTATCGACAGGTTGAACCGGAACGTATCCGCCCTTGTGCTTCACCTTGAAGCCCAGGTTTCCGCCCTCTTCGCTGCGGCCCGAGTTCCAGTGAGCTTCCACCGAATCAACCGTGGCGATGAAGGAATTCTGCGTGTATTCGTAGCGAACATCGTCGAAGATGAAGAATTCGGACTCAGGCGCGAAGTAGGCTGCCGTTCCGATGCCCGTCGACTTCAGGTATTGCTCGGCTCTCTTGGCGATGCCGCGCGGGTCGCGATCATATGCCTCGCCTTCCGGAGTGAAGATGTCGCAGAGGACGATCAGCGTAGGATGCGCGGTGAACGGGTCGACATATACCGATTCCGAATCTGGCAGCATGACCATGTCGGACTCTTCAATGCCGCGGAAGCCCGGGATCGACGAACCGTCGAAAGCAACCCCATTCTCAAAAGTCTCCTCGCTCACTTGATATGCCGGCAAGGTGATATGATGGGATCTGCCGGACAGGTCGGTGAAGCGAAAATCAACCCACTCGATGTTCTTCTCCTTGATAAGCTCAAGAACGCTCTGAACTGACATGTATGATTCCTCCCTATTTCCGAACATTCGCCTCTCATTGGATGCCGAACGTTCAAGTTTCGATCATTATAGTCGTAATTATAAATCTATAGGAGGTTATCGTCAATAGTCATGTCAGGTATTTTTTATGGCCATGTCAGCTTACATTACATATAGAAGAATTTGGTAAATATTCCGCCCTGAGATACGAAATGTATCTGCAAACGCTTTCTATATGACATGTTGTGTAAGGTTTTTTCGTGGACGAATTGAGCTTTCCGGGGAAGGAATCGTTGCGCATGCATGTGGATGGATCAGGCTGCTGGCCGCCGGAAGCCGACAACCACAAGCAGCGCCGAAGAAAAAACGGAAGGTTGAGGAGCGACTGGACGCTCTTCAACCCTCCCGGGAATAAAGCGTGACAACATGGTACTCAGACCAATACGAACTCGGCATTCCTCTTCGTATCGAACTTCTTGCCGACGATTGGCGCCAGCTTCTCAAAGTCCTTGAGCAGGTTGGCGAATTGATCCGGGAACAGCGATTGCACGCCATCGCCCGTCATCGAGTTGTCCGGGTCGGTATGCATCTCGATGATCAGCCCGTTGGCGCCTGCGGCCACCGCTGCCTTGCTCATCGTCTCGACCAGCTCGCGCCGTCCGGTTCCATGGCTCGGGTCCGCGATCACCGGCAGATGGCTGAGCTGCTGCAGCACCGGAATCGCCGTCAGATCGAGGGTGTTGCGCGTATAGGTCTCAAATGTGCGAATGCCGCGCTCGCACAGCATCACATACGGGTTGCCGCCTGCGAGGATGTATTCCGCCGCGTTAAGCAGCTCATCATAGGTGGCGGCGAAGCCGCGCTTCAGGAGAACCGGCTTGCGCGTCGAACCCACCTTGCGAAGAAGATCGAAATTCTGCATATTGCGAGTGCCGATCTGCAGAATATCCGCATATTCTGCAACGACATCGACGTATTCCGGCGTCATGACCTCCGTGATCGTCAGCAGCCCATGCTTGCGGCCCGCTTCGGCCATCATCTCCAGGCCTTCCACGCCGATGCCCTGGAAGCTGTAAGGACCGGTGCGAGGCTTGAATGCGCCGCCGCGCAGCACCTGACCGCCCGCCGCCTTGACGATGCGCGCGATCTCGTCGATCTGCTGCGGACTCTCGACCGCGCAGGGACCGCCCATGACGATCAGCTCATCTCCGCCGATGCGGATTCCCTTGATCTCGATGATCGTATCATCCGGGTGGAAGTCCCGGCTCGCCAGCTTGTAGGACTTCGAGATGCGCACGACGTTCTCGATGCCCTTCATCTGTCTGAGCTGTTCAGCCAGGGTCGGTTCGAACTTGCCGATGATGCCGATGACCGTCCGATCGATGCCCCGGGACACATGCGCCTGCAGCCCACGTTTCTCGATGAAATGCACGATCTCCTGGATGCGTTCTTCCGTAATGCTGTTCGAGGTAATGGCTATCATTGCAATCTCTCCAATCATATTTTAGCGCTTGTTCGCTTCAACGCTTATACGCTTTTAAGTGTTAAAGTAAATATAGCCGATAATCCTGGCGGCGTCAAGCCCTATTCCCAGATGGATGTACGGAAACTTTGCCACATCGCGGCAAGCCTGCGCCAGCCCCCGGAATCGCCGGAGAGACGGCGAAGCCGTCTCTCACTCCGCTTCAGCCGTCTTCTCACGAATCCTCGGCAGCAGCCTGCTCATGTCGACCGTCCGTCGGATCGGCCAGGTCTCAGGATCTTCCGGATCGTATCGCTCCAGATAATCGATCACTTCCTTGGTGAGCGGCGTCGGCGTCGAGGCTCCGGACGTCACGGAGACGCGCCTTACGCCCTTCAGCCATTCGGGATCGAGCTCCGAGATGTCGGCGATCCGATAGGCCTTGACGCCCGCGATCTCCTCCGCCACCTGCGCCAGGCGATTGGAGTTATTGCTGCGCGGATCGCCCACGACGATGCAGAGATCCGTGCCTTTCGCCTGCTCGGCGACCGCTTCCTGCCGCACCTGGGTGGCCATGCAGATCTCGTTGTGCACCTCGGCATGCGGGTATTTCTCGAGCAACCTGTTCATGATATGGCGAATATCCCATTGACTCATCGTCGTCTGGTTCGTGATCACGATCTTGTCTGCCGCAAGATCGAGCTCTCCGATTTCCTCTTCCTTCTCGATCAGATGGACATGCTTCGGCGCGATGCCGACTGCCCCTTCAGGCTCCGGATGTCCCTTCTTGCCGATGTAGATGATCTCATAGCCGGCCTCCGTCTTCTCGCGGATCAGATCATGGGTCTTGGTCACGTCGGGACAGGTGGCATCCACAACAGTCAGCCCCTTCTCCCTGGCCAGCTTGCGCACCTCCGGCGACACGCCGTGCGCGGTGAAGATCACCGTCCCCTTGTCGACCTTCTTCAGGATCTCGAGACGATTCTCGCCATCAAGCGTGATGATGCCTTCTTTATCAAATGCCTCCGTCACATGACGGTTGTGGACGATCATGCCCAGGATGTATATCGGACGCGGCAGGTTGAAATTCCTGGCGGTCTGCATCGCCAGCATCATCGCATCCACGACGCCGTAGCAGTAACCGCGCGGAGTTATCTTGACGACTTCCATCAGTCCTGTCCTCCCTTCACTTCTTCTAGTGTACTACTCTTCGGGAGAAAAGTCTTGCTTCTCCTCGCGTTTGTCAGGAGTCTCCAGCCTTCCCGATTCCTGCTCCAGCACAGGAAGCCAGATGACAAACGTCGAACCATGCCCCTTGCGCGTATAGACCTCCACGGAACCGCCATGCTCGTCGAGGATCCACTTGGCGATCGACAGCCCGAGTCCGGTACCGCCCACGAGGCCGCGCGACGGATCCGCGCGATAGAAGCGCTCGAAGATCAGCGGCACCTCGTCCTTGTCCAGACCGATACCCGTGTCGCGCACGCTGATGCCGATCTGCCCCGGCGCCTGGCGCACGCCGAGCACCACCTCGCCCTGCAGCGTATATTTGAAGGCATTTTCGATGAAGATAAACAGCAGTTGCTGCAGATAATCCCGACTGCCGTTCACCACCACGCCGCTCAGCTGCGACAGATCCTCCGTTCGCCAGACCACATCGCCCGATCGCGGGAGGAAATTCGCCCTTCTCGCCACCTCTTCCACGACCGGCAGCAGCTCCACAGGCTCCTTCTCGATCACCTGACCGGCATCGGCTCTTGCCAGCGAGAGCAGGTCATTCACCAGGCGGCTCATGCGTTCCGCCTCAGCCGATATGTCCGCCATCGCCTCGCGCGAGATCGCCAGCACATCCTCGGACAGCTGGCTGTTTCCGGACGAGTCCGACTGATTCCACATCCTGCCCATGAGCTCCACATTGCCGCGAATCGTCGTAAGCGGCGTGCGCAGTTCATGGGACGCGTCGGAGACGAATCTCCGCTGATTGCGGTAGGCTTCCTCCAGACTCGTGTACACGCGCTGGATGCGCTCCAGCATCCCGTTGATCGTCTGCACCAGCCGTCCGATCTCATCCAGCGGGCCCTTGTACGGGATGCGCCTGCTCAGATCTTCCCCGCTCTGGATCTTGTCCGCTTCCTCGATGACGGAGCCGATCGGCCGCAGCGCCTTCTTCGCCAGGAACCACCCAAACGAAGATGACAGGACGATGATGATGATGGAGGATACGATAAGCACGAACCTGAGCTGCTCCAGCAGCTGGAGGATGTTGCCCGAATAGATGGCGGCCTGCAGCACTCCGATCAGGACGTTATTGCTGTAGATGCCCCGGTTATAGATGATGAACGGCACGCCGTTCACCTCGGCCGTTGTAAACAGATATCTCGATTCCGTCGTCAGATAGCGCAGCGTCTGCTCATCGATCATCGGCAGCACCACGTTGTCCTGGACGGATTTGCTCGACAGGCTGACCTTGCGGGAGCTGAGGTTGTACAGCTGCAGATAGATATTCTCCGTGAAGAACGTGTCCTGGTCGTCCAGCCGGATGTCGACGTTCCAGCCTCGCAGCGACAGGACGACCGAATATTCCAGACGCTTGTATACCTGCTCAGTCTGCTGCTGCAGGCTGCTGCGATATTGATTCTGAATGGAGCTGTCCATCAGGAAATACAACACTCCCGAAAACACCGCCATGATCACAGCCAGCACGCCGCCATACCACAGAGACAGCTTCAGACGAATCGGCATCAGTCATCCCCTCTAAGCACGTAACCTGCTCCGCGCACCGTGTGAATCAATCGTTTCTCCCCTTGTTCCTCCAGCTTCTGGCGAAGCATCGCGATGTAGACCTCCAGCACGTTGGATTCGCCGCTGTAATCGAAGCCCCAGATGCGATCCATGATCATCTCCTTGGACAGCACCTTGCGCGGGTTGGCCATAAACAGATGCAGCAGATCGAACTCCCTCGTCGTCAGATCGATGCGCCGACCTCCCCGGAACACCTCGCGCGTATCGATATCGAGCCGCAGATCTTCGAAGGACAGCACCGTCGAATGCTCCATGCTGTCCTCGGTGCGGCGAAGCAATGCCCGGACGCGGGCCAGCAGCTCCTCCAGGGCGAACGGCTTGACGAGATAGTCGTCCGCTCCGATATCCAGCCCCTTCACCCGATCTTTCACATCATCCTTGGCCGTCAGCATCAGGATCGGCAAGGTGCTGCCCGCCTGACGCAGCCTGCGGCACACTTCCCAGCCATCCACATAGGGCATCATCACATCCAGGATGAGCAGATCCGGTTCCTTCGCCATCAGTTGCTTCAGCGCGTCCTGCCCATTGCTCGCCTGGATGACCTCATAGCCCTCGAAGGTCAGGCTGCGCCGCAGCATGGACGTAATTCTCTCATCATCATCAACGACCATGATTTGCCGTCTCATCTTATCCTCCTCGCTACTTGCGCTTCACGCGTTCGATGTGTGCCTCAAGCTCGCCAACTTCCTGCTGTGCTCCTGTTCCAGTCAAGCCTATTGTAAATGATCCCAGGCGATCCATAAAGGGATGATCTCGCTCGCCAACCAGGCCGCGCATCCCCGTCCGGACCGACGCTACGCCCGACCCGAATCCCCGGCCTTCCTCGCACACCGAAAAAGCAGGCGCATTAAACGCCTGCTTCTCCGAGCGTGCATGCCTTAGCTGTTGTTGCGGTCTGCGATGATGACGCCGAGCTGGATCTCCTTGCCGTCCCGGATCACCGTGATCGTAGCCCGGTCGCCAACCTTCATCTCCTGAATGTATTTCTTCACATCGTCGGCCTTGGTGACCTTCTTGTCGTTGATCCTGACGATGACGTCCCAGGTCTGAATGCCCGCTCTTGCGGCCGGTCCGCCGCTTACCACCTGGGTGACCAGCGCCCCTTCCGTGCTGCTCAGCTTCAGATCTTCCAGCCAGGCTTCGTCGATGTCCGAGATGCCCACGCCGATGTACGGCTTCGGAATCGTCTGATTGCTCTTCAGCTGATCGATCACTGCCACGAAGGTGGAGGACGGGATCGCGAAGCCGATGCCCTGCGCGTTGGTGCTGACGGCGGTGTTGATGCCGACCACCTCGCCGTTCATGTTCAGCAGCGGACCGCCGGAGTTGCCGGAGTTAATCGACGCGTCCGTCTGCAGCAGATCCGTGTAGTATCTGGTTTTCGAGCCTTCGGGGATCGTGATCTCGCGGCCCTTGGCGCTGACGACGCCAACGCTCACCGTATGGTCATAGCCGAGCGGGTTGCCGATGGCCGTTACCCATTCGCCGACGCGCAGCTGGGTGGAATCGCCGATCGGCAGCGTCGCGAATTCCTTGTCGCCCGTGATCTTGAGCACGGCAAGGTCCAGATCATAGTCCGATCCAAGCAGCTCGGCCTTGAACGGCTCCGTATAGCCTTCAACGGTGACGTAGATCGCATCCGCTCCATTGACCACATGCTCGTTGGTCAGGATGTAGCCGTCCTTGTCGAAGATAAAGCCTGTACCCAGACCGGCGTTGATCATATTGTCGCCGTTGTCCGGCGTAACCTGGATGCGATCGCCGAAGAAGTACTCGAAGAAGTCCATGTTGTTGCGGAATGATCTTCTGTTGGAGTTGACATAGGTCTCGATCAATACGACTGCCGGACTGGACTGTTCCACGATATCCGCGATCGAGCCTGGCAGCACGACATTCGAGGAAGCCGTGCCCGATGCGGAGCCATTGCTGTACGAGGTGGTCATGCCGATGCCCGGCGATGATTGGTTGCCGGTGGCGCCAGCCGCATTCGCGGCCTGCCCGCCCGTAAACCAGTTGTTCACATCGGAAGCGTAGACCAGTCCGGTCATGATCAAGGCGCATGCCAGGAAAGCCGCGACGAAGCTGGTGAACCATCCGAACCTGCGGCGCGGCGGCTGATACTGCCAGTTGCCTTCCTGGACAGAGAATTGACGGGCGGCCTCATAGGCCCTGACCAGCTGCTCCGAATCCGGCGCCCGCATGGCATCGTAGCCGCTGTGGCTCTCACGAGCCGGATAGGTTTCCGTCTGTCTCTCCTCGATGCGGCGCATCGCCGATTGCGTACTGAAAGGCCCGTAGGAATAGTAATAAGATTGTTCGCTGTTTGTGATCTTGTCTGCTTGTTCCTCGCGTTTATCGACATCCTGGTCTTTAGGTTGATCCTGAGATTTGAAGAATCCATCGAAGTGATGGTTGCGATTGTCTTCCATTCCGTATCCCTCCTTGGTAGGTTGCTTGCATATCATTCTTGTCTTTATAATGAATGATTAACCTTAATCCAACCTTAAAATAATCTAAAAGAGGGGTAAAATCGCACGGAATGGCCGAACCGCCTTCCATCGCCCGCGGATTCCCGCAAGTCTCAGGAGACCAGCGCGCTCTCCAGCTCGCTCAGCTGCCGTCTGGCCAGGTCGATCCAGTCATCCTCTACGGCCGCATCCGGGTCCGCCGGATCCTGAAACTGATCGACCAGGGAACGAAACGGTCCCGCCTGTCCCTCTTCATCGATTCCCTCTTCATAGACATGCTTGAGGACAAACGGGGTTTCGAACCTGATGCGCGTATGCTCGTTCGCTTCCGCCGCTTCCCCGTTCAGGCTGCCGCCTGTTACGTGGAACGGCACGCGCAGCCACACCTGCCTGCGATCGTCGAGCGCCCGGTCAAAACAGCCATGATCATAATCCCAGTTGCCGCCGAGGGTGAAGCCGTGGCCGTTCATCACCCGGGCCGCTGCGGCATACGTGGTTTCAACATTTTCCAGCCTGGACTCAAGAGGTATCATGCGCATTCTCCTTTTCTCGCGTTGGCTTGTGTAAGCACATATACACTAGTAGGATGAACGGCAGTTCCCTGAAATATTACGGTCCGGGTCAGAAGCGATCGATGCTCGCGTCGCCGACGAACATGTTGATCATAATTTTCAGCTTCTTCGGAGCGTACTGATAGCCTGGCGATTCCTCCTGGCGATTCTTCAGCATGCCGCCTTCGCGCTTTCCGAACACATCGGATTCCCCGGCAAATGAGGACAGGGACACGCTCGCTTCGACATCCAGGTCATGGGGCAGCATGATCCGGACGTCGCCGATCAGCGAGCCGATGGTGATCTTCGTGATCCCATAAGGGATATGCGCCCTGCTCAGATCAACGACCGTATCGCCGATGAAATGCTGGATGTTGAGCGGCTTCAGCTTCCAGTTCGCGGAGCCGATGTGAATGTCGCCGATGAAGCTGAAATGATGCTCCACGTTCGCCTGCTGATCCTGCTCTCCCGTTCCATGATGGGCATCGAAGTTCGGCGGAGCAGTCACCTCCGGTACCGGACGAATCACCTGGTTATCCGGGACAGGATCCGGCTTGCGCTCCGGATGATCCTGATTCGGCTTCATGGAATGATGCAGACCGTCATCCGGATCCTGATGGAGGTTATAGGGCTGACCGCTCATCCCGGCTGACGGGGACGGCTCCGCATCGTCTCTGTCGGAGCGCTTGCCTGGCCGCAGGATGATGATCAGGCCGATGATGATGAGCAGGAAAGGAATGACGAACTGGAAGAAATCCCCCGCCGACATCCTGATATAATCGACATTGCGCCCGAGGAAAAAAACGCCGAGCGTGATCAGGATCAGCGGCGACAGATACCTGAAACCGATGCCCTTCCCCCATCTGAACTGGAAGAACAGCCCCCTGAGACCGAGATAGATCAGGATAAGCGGCCAATAAGTCGAGACGATATAGACGATGTCGAGAACAATGAGTCCCTGTTGATCCAGGATGAACAGGATGCCTGCGCCGATCAGCACGAGGCCCCAGAAAATGCGGTTATACACGGTATACATCCCTCCGAATGTTACAGCCACTGGCAACATGGCAATCTCTGACGAGCATATTCAATATGTATAGTGTAATGGAAGAGCGGGTGGGTGAACAGAGCCCCGGATCATATTTTTGCGCCTGTGCAGAAAAAGAAGAGGGAGCACAGGACCTGCTCCCTCTTCCGGACTTGTCGCGGTTATTTCTGCTGTTGATTTTGCTGACGTTGTCCAGCTTTGTTTGCGTTGTTGGCTGCGGTTTCTTCAGCAAACTCCGCATTGTAGTTTTTATTAGCAGCGTTTTGCCCGGCATTCTTGTTCTTGGCCATGCTTGTTGATCACCTCCCGTCTCCGTTCCTGGCATAGTATGAACGGCATTTCGAGTTTTTATGTAACCCGATAGCCGCACATTGCTATAAAGCGGATGGCGGAGACGATTGATTGCGAAACATCCGCTCCAGTTCCGAGAGACGCTGCTCGTCCAGATGACCGTCGCCATCCTTGATGACGATCACCTCGACGGTCCGTTTGCCCCACTGCTTATAGACATCTTCCTTGGTCTGAAAGTAGAGATCGATCACATTCCCCTTGACGGCGCTGCCGATGTCCGCCACAACGCCATAGCCGTAGCCGGGAATGTAGAGCAGGGTGCCCAGCGGGAAAATGCTGAGATCGGCGGCGATCGTCGAGATGATGCCGCGCCTCGCTCTGACTCCCGAGTAGGTGATGCCGTACTGGGGATGCCCCGGGTGCTTGCCGGTCGACTCCACCCCCGCATAATAACCGGTCGCTACGACCGTATATACCTTGCTGGCCCTGGCGATACCGATCGCTTCCGCAGGCGTTTCCGATGCCTGGGCCTCGCTCACCTGCGCCGCTTCCTTCGGCACGTCCGAAGCCTGAACCTCGCTCACCTGCTCGGCATCCTTCGACATCTCCGAAGCCTGAGGCTTCGCTTCTTCCGATCGGTCTGAAGCCTGCTCCCCGGACACCCGCTTCTCTTCCGCCTGCCCGGCATCCTCGCTGATCGGCGCGCCTGCCGCGTCGGCTGACCGCATGATGTAATCATATGGCGTGCAGACGCTTCGCGTGTTGGCCTGCAAGTACAGCGGCTCCCACCATGCTGTGAACAGGAGCAGGACGATGACCAGCCTGACGGATCTTGCAGCGGTCTTGCAAGCTGTTCTTGACATCAATTGGATACCTCCAATCAAGGTTCAGGGTATCCCGCCAGGCTGAAGATTATGCAGTCAGAACAGGCTTCCAGATATTACACCGCTATTTGTAATCCTTCGGCGCAGCCTCATACTTTTGCTCGTTCCACGTGCGGCTGAGCTTCATATAGTCGTCCGAGCGCAGGAAGTAATCCCATTTCGTCATCCCGGCATCCCAGGTCGCGTCCACATGATACAGGGCGCCGTCGATCCGTACCAGATTCCAGGCATGGGCAATTCCTGAACTTCCGATCGTGCCGGTGATGATCCGGTTCTCCACGCCAGCCATGTTCAGCATGACATTCAGAAGCTCCGAATATCCTTCACAGACGGCGATGTTATATCTCAGCGCGCCGTAGGCCGTGTAGGAGATCCGAGGAACGTTATGCGCATAGAAGTTCTGGTCATACTTGACCTTCTCGGTGATATACTGATAGATCACCCGCAGCTTGTCATAGTCCGACATCGAATCGTTGACCAGACTTTTCACGATCGCCCGCGCTTCCCGGTAGACATAATCGACCTCCGATTGCTTGTAGGCCCCCGTGTCGAAGCCAAACTCCTCCGGAACGTTGCTGGCCGATTCCACCCACACCGGCTCGATAAACCAGGAGCCGTCAAAGTTGAGATACCCCCAGCTGTAACCGGCTTTGACCGGAGCGATCCCATCGTTGAAATCTCCGGCCCGCTCAAAATTCGGTTGGATCAGCCATGTTCCGTCCTTCTTCAGGTAGCCCCAATCATCGTGGTGCTTATGCCCCATCTCGGTTCTGTTGATCGCCACACAAGCCAGGCCTTCGCTGAAATTGCAGGCTTCCACGAACACATGTTTCCGCCCACTCCAGTCCGTGTAGGCATCGATTATCTTGCCATCCGGCAGCAGGTAGGCGTATCTCGTCCGAGGATTGGAGCGATTCAGGCTCTCGGAAGGATCCACGTAATAGGCGATCAGACCCACCCCGTCGCTGACGCTTCTCAGTTCTCCGGGAAGCTGGATCACCTTGCCGTCATCCAGCGCGACGTATGTGGTCCGGTCCATGTATTCCCCGGACGCTCCCTCCTTGTACAAGGTGATGAAACCGTCGAACACATCTGGCCTGCCGTCATAGGCGGGCTTGATCTCGACTCCCCTGTTGGTGATCAGCCCGTAACGGCGATTCTCCAGTACTTGGCTCGGGTCGACATCGGTGATCACCGCCAGATACCCATCCACATCACCGGCGCCGGCCAGATAGTACGACGACTTCAGCTTCAGGGCGCCTGTCGTGTCGATCACTCCGGCCTTCTTGCCGATGTCGACGACGGCCAGACCGCCACGGAAATCATAGGCCGCCCGATATTCGGGCTGGATGGCATAGGAACCGTCCGGGCGGATATAGCCCCATCGTCCGGATGGCTCCGCCACCGCGGCCAATCCTTCATGAAACTCCCGGGCATATTCAAATCTCGGCGCGATCAGCCATTTGCCGCTGTCGTCCACATATCCGTATAATCCGGAGGGCACATCCAGCTTCAATGTGATGCCTTGATCCCTTGGCGCCGCCGCCACATCCGTCTGCGCCTGGACAACCCATGCAACCGACAGCGCCAGCGTCAACATCAACGACCACAACATCCTTCGGTGCATCTTCCGCACCCACACCTGTTTCATCGATCGCATCGCTTGTCAGCTCTCCTTACTCCCATTCAATCTTGCCGGTCACCGTGACCTTGCCGACCTTGCCGTTCTTATACACATAGCCGACGCCATTCTGGAACGGATTCGCGTGATCATACTCCGGCTTCACCAGCCAGCTTCCGTCCGACTTGATGAAGCCCCAACGGGCATAATACTCGGAGTCAGGCTGATAAGCCTTCACCAGAGCCGCGCCGTCGGCGAACGAAAGTCCCGGATGCCCGCTCGTCGAATCATGGTACACGCCATTCTCGTCCACATAACCGAATTTCCCGTTGCGCCACGCATTGGACACGCCATCCTGGAAGTCGTCGACCATCTCGAAGGAAGGCTCGATCACCCATTTCCCCGTCCGGTCGATATACCCGTACTTCTGGCCGAGACGCACAGGCGCGATCTTCGCCGCGAAACCGAAGGCCATGTCGTATTGATGGGGGATCACCAGCTTGCCGCTGGTATCGATATATCCCCACTTCCCGTTGTTCCCCATCACAGGGGCCAGGCCGCCAGAGAACGGTTTGGCGATGATGAAGCTCAGCTGATTGAAGGCGTGGTTTCCATTTTGGTCGATGAATCTGTATTTCCCGTCGCTGTAGACCAGTCCGTAACCGTCGCTGAAATCGTAGGCCGCATCGTAGGCGCCCGGAAGCAGCTGCCCATCCTTCTTCAGATAGCGGTGCTTCAGGTTGACGCCGACTCTGGCCACCCCGTCACGGAAAGGCTCCGCCCAGTCAAACCGCGTTTGCGTCAGCTCCCTGCCGTTCTTGTCCATATAGACATATTGGTTATCGATGGTGGCAATGCCGTAGTCGCCGTAGAATCTGATCGGCGAGGAATATTTCGGCGGGATGACGGTGCCGTCCTCCAGCACGAGCCCCCAGAGCTCTCCATTTTTCGTATGGTAATAGGATTCCGTCAAGTCCTTGTAGCTGCTGTCATAGATCGGCTCCACCAGATAGCTGCCATCCCGCTTCAGGTATCCCACCTTGCCGTTCAGCGTGATGCGGGCAACATCCCCCTCAAACTCCCAGATCTTGTCAAAGTCAACCTGGAAGACCGGGTTGCCGTTCTCGTCGATGATGACTTCCTTCCCGTTCTTCTTCACCTTGCTCGCGCCGGGAATGGAGTTGTAGGGATACATGTACTCATAATCCGCATCAAATCGCGCCTGGCCGCCTCTGTCCAGAATCTTCCTCACGCCGTTCTCGACGACGATAATCTCATTTTCGAGCATGGTTACCTGATCATACTTCGGCTCGACGAGCCAGGTGCCGTCAATCTTCAGCAGGCCCCATCTGCCATCCTTCTTCACGTAGGCGACGCCTCGCACAAACGTGCTGGTCTCCTCAAATTCGATCGCGGTCAGCATCTTGCCGTTCGGCAGGAGAAAGCCGTATCTGCCATTCAGCTGGACGATGCCTGTCCCCCTGTCCATGCCCCTGATCTGGTCGTACTTCAGATCGAGGATGTAGCTGCCGTCGCGGGCGAGCAGACCGAACTTGCCATCCTTCTCCACCATGGCCAGCACGTTGTCCACCCCGGCATAATAATGAATCCAGTCGTAGGTCGGCTCGATCACCTTGCCGTTCGGCAGGATCAGACCGTACAGGGCCTTGCCGCTCTCGCTGCTTCTGAGCTCCACGTAATGCTCCAGGACGGTGACGAAGTCGTATTTCATGTCCGTCATCTTCCCGCTTCCCAGGCTGTATACCGCGAAGCGATCATCGGACCGGACAATGATGTACCCTCGCCGGATGTTGTAATCCGACATCTCGATCATCATGTACCGCGGCTCAATGATGATCTTCCCGGACTTGTCGACCACCCCGAAGGCGTATCCATCCCCCGTATGGTTGGCAATCTCCGCATAGCCGTTGTTGAACGGTTTCGCCAGGTCGAACTGAGGTCTGATCAGGTAGGAGCCGGTTCTGGTAATATAGCCGTACTTGATCTTGTCGCCATCCTTCACGCCCACGGCCGCGAACCCGTCGCGGAACTCGCTCGCCGCGCTGAATTGCGGTTCGATCACGACCTTGCCCTTGTCATCGATATATCCGTATTTCCATTCGCCTTCCCAGACTCCGACCGTCCCGAGACCTTCGCTGACAGGGCCGAGATAGTCGAACTCAAATGGGGCCGCGACCTGCTGCCTCGGCTGTCTCGTATCCGCATTGCTGGTGATCAGCACGGTGGAGGTGGCTCCATCCCACTGCACGTCCGCGCCGAGCGACTCGGACACGAAGCGAAGCGGCACCAGGGTGCGCCCGTTCATGGCGATCGCCGCCACGTCCAGCGTCAGCGGCTTGCCGTTCACGTAGGCGGTGGATTGACCGAGCGTGATCCTGATCACGGTGCTGCCCTTGACCGCAGTGACCGTCTTCGTCTCGTTATCCCACTCGATCTCCGCGCCCAGCCGCTCGAAGATCGCTCTCATCGGCACCATCGTTCGGCCGTTGATCGCGATGGCCGGCTGATCGAACGTCTGGAGGACGCCGTCGATCTTGACGCGAACCTCCGGATACCCCTTCTCCGCCGCTGCGACGTCGCTCATGGCCGCCATGCCTGCGAGCACTGACCACGCAGCGCACAGCAGCGCCATCAGGCCCAGTCGCCTCATCAGCATACCGACGATTCCTGTCTTCACTTCGAACATCACCTCATGGTTGTAATGAACACCAGGTAATGGTTTCGACAAGATCGGCTTTTTTCCTTCCATATATTTGATATTCGTTAAGAAGATGAAAAAGGACGCCCCAAGGGGACGTCCTTCTTATACATCCGGTTGTTTCCGTTCAGCCTTTATTCCAGGTCCCAATCCAGCTCGATCTCGCGGCCCAGCTGCGAGGAGCGGTAGATCGCGTCGAGGATCAGGTTGGTCGTGTAACCCGACATCACCGGGATGATCGGCTCCCGGCCATCGCGGATGCACTCGAGGAAGTGCCGGCTCATGCGAAGTCTCGCTCCCTCGTCATCCGCCGGAACTTCGAGCGGGACGTCGATCAGCTGATCGTCCTTCTCGGTGAGCAGCTTGCCCTCCTGGCCGCGGAGACTGACGCCGCCCTCGCTGCCCATCAGATGGATGTACGGCGCGCTGTCCGTCTCCATATGCACCGCCCAGCTGACATCCAGCGTCAGCGTGCTGCCGTCCTCCATGCGGATCATCGCCGTCGCCAGGTCCTCCACATCGAACACGCCGTCCCAGTTCGGCACTCCCCAGCCGCCGATGCCCTTGCGCTTCGGGCCGAACTCCGCATAGGTCGCGCCGGATACGGACACGGGCTTCGGGTTGCCCATCAGATACAGGGACAGATCGAGCATGTGGACGCCGATATCGATGAGCGGACCGCCGCCGGAGATCTCCTTCTGCGTGAACCAGGAGCCCCAGCCGGGTATGCCCTTGCGGCGCATCCAACCGGCCTTGGCCGTGTAGATCCTGCCGAGCTCACCGCGCTGGATGCGCTCGCGAATCTGCATCGACAGCGCTTCGAAACGCATCTGATGCGCGATCATCAGGATGCCGTTGGAAGCCCGGCTGGCGCGCAGGATCTCCCGCGCAGCTTCCAGGCTGACGCCCATCGGCTTCTCCAGCAGCACATGCTTGCCCGCACGCAGGGCCTGTACGGCGTACGGAGCGTGATAGCGGTTCGGCACGCAGATGACCACCGCATCGACTTCGGGCGAGGCGATCAGCTCTTCGATCGATCCGTAGACATGCGGGATGCGATACTGCTCAGCCCGGTTCCTGGCCAGCTCGCCGATCACATCCGTGATGGCAACCACAGCGCACAGATCAGGCAAGCGCTGGAACTGTTCGATATGAACCGCCGCGATGCTGCCTGCGCCCACCACACCTATCCTGATTAATCCTTCTCCCATGGATGCTGCTCCTTCCTTGCTTCAAGTTCCCATCGATGCGAGACCTGCGAGTCTTACTCCACGACCTTGTTATCGATATCCGAACGAATCTGCGCGATGACCTGTTCCAGCGGCTGCGCGCCGAGGTCGCCCTGGCCGCGCTTGCGGACAGAGGCCGTCTGCGCCTGACGCTCGTTGTCGCCCACGACCAGCATGTACGGCACGCGCTCCAGCTGGCCCTGACGGATCTTGTAGCCGAGCTTCTCGTTGCGCAGGTCCACCTCGGCGCGGATGCCGGCTTCGATCAGCTGCTCATGCACATGCTTCGCATAATCGTCGAACAGGTTCGACACCGGGATGACCTTCGCCTGCACCGGCGACAGCCAGACCGGCAGCGCCCCTGCGAAATTCTCCAGCAGAAACGCCGTCATCCGCTCCATCGTGCTGATGATGCCGCGATGGATGACGACCGGACGATGCTTCTGCCCGTCTTCCCCGATATACTCCAGCTGGAAGCGTTCCGGCAGCAGGAAGTCAAGCTGCGCCGTGGACAGCGTCTCTTCCTTGCCCAGCGCCGTCTTGATCTGCACGTCCAGCTTCGGTCCGTAGAATGCGGCCTCACCTTCAGCCTCGAAGAACGGCAGATCCAGTTCCTCGACGACCTCGCGCAGCATCCGTTGCGACATCTCCCACATCTCATCGTCCGGGAAGTATTTCTCCGTATCGTGAGGATCCCGGTAGGACAAGCGGAAGCGGTACTGCTTGATGCCGATGTCCTCGTACACCCTACGGATCAGGTTGACGACGCGCGTGAATTCCTCCTTGATCTGGTCAGGACGGCAGAAGATATGCGCGTCGTTCAGCGTCATCGCGCGCACGCGATGCAGACCCGTCAGCGCGCCGGACATCTCATAGCGGTGCATCGTCCCCAGCTCGGCGATGCGCAGCGGCAGATCGCGGTAGCTGCGCATGTCGCTCTTGTAGACCATCATATGATGCGGGCAGTTCATCGGCCTGAGCACGAGCTCTTCATTGTCCAGCTTCATCGGCGGGAACATGTCTTCCTGGTAGTGATCCCAGTGGCCGGAGATCTTGTACAGCTCCACATTGGCGAGCACCGGCGTGTAGACGTGCAGGTAGCCCAGACGCTCCTCCAGATCGACGATATAGCGCTCCAGCGTGCGGCGCAGCTTCGCTCCGTTCGGCAGCCAGAGCGGCAGCCCTTGTCCGACCTCCTGCGAGAAGGTGAAGATCTGATGCTCGCGGCCAAGCTTGCGGTGGTCGCGCTTCTTCGCTTCTTCCAGCATGTGCAGGTGCTCATCCAGCTGCGACTTCTTCGGGAACGATGTGCCATAGATGCGCTGCAGCATCTTGTTCTTCGAGTCGCCGCGCCAGTAGGCTCCGGCTACGCTGAGCAGCTTGAACGCCTTGATCTTCCCGGTCGACGGGATGTGCGGACCGCGGCACAGGTCGAAGAATTCGCCCTGCTCGTAGATCGAGATGACCGCGTCATCCGGCAGGTCATGGATCAGCTCCAGCTTCAGGTTGTCGCCGATGTCCTCGTAGATGCGGATCGCTTCCTCGCGGCTCACCTCATGTCTGACGATCGGCAGATTCTCCTGCACGATGCGCTCCATCTCCTTCTCGATCCTGACGAGATCGTCCGGAGTCAGCGAATGCTCCATGTCGATGTCGTAATAGAAGCCATCCTCGATGACCGGACCGATGCCCAGCTTGACATTCTTGTCATGATACAGCCGCTTGATCGCCTGGGCCATCAGGTGAGCCGTGCTATGGCGGAGCACCTCCAGCCCCTCGGCGCTGTCGTACGTGACGATCTCCACCTGCGCATCCTCATTCAGCGGCGTATACAGGTCCACGACCTTGCCGTTCACCTTGCCGGCCAGCGCGTTTTTCTTCAGCCCGGAGCTGATCGAGCCGGCGATCTCCTCGATCGTAATACCTTGCTCGTACTCCCTGACTGCTCCATCAGGCAGCGTTACCTTCACCATGGCTACTCTACTCCTTTTTTCTGTGATAAAAAATAAAAACGCCAGTCCCTAGGGACGAGCGTTCTCGTGGTTCCACCCTGATTCGGCATGTCCAGCACGCTGCAGCGCACCGGGCCCATGCCCTCATTGTCATCCGGTATCGGGGATGAGTCGGCGAACGTTTCTCCCGCATGAGGGATCCCCGTTCGCGGCTGGGAAGTGGTAAACGATCCGTGCATGACCGGAGGAAATTTCAGCCTCGTTTCCTCTCTCTGGGCGGCGCTCTCGTGATCGTTCATGTTTTCCGTCATCGCCATTGCCATGTGTTCGTATCAAGCCTTACATAAAGCTATGCTACATATTATACGGCTGCGTCGCACAACGGTCAAGAGCGCATTCACCACTTTATCGACCTTATCGATAATATTGATCATGCCGCTTGCAGTCGCCGAGCAGCGGAATGCAGCGGGGGCAGGTCGTGCAGACCGTCGCCCTCTCTTCGAAGATCTGCTTGATCGTCTTGATCACCTGCATCTCCGGGTTGCGCGTGTGAATATAGACGTTCTGCGGAGACACCGTGATGAGCGTGCTGACGATCATGTCCTCATAATTGATTTCCTTGTCGATCATCTCCACGACAAACTGATCCAGCTGCTTCGTCTCGATCGGTTCCATCCTGTCATTGAGCAGGGCAAATTCATGAGCGCCCTTGTGAATCAGATGCGCGACCGGAATCTTCGCGTCCTGGATATAGACGAAATATTTGAGCAGCGAAATGAACTCCTCATATTGCTTGTCGGCCGTGTACTCATCGATCGCATATTCCACAATCTCGCGCAGATGGTCGATGTACCTCTGCAGGCGGAAGCGGATGAAGCCTTCCACATGCAGCAGCCGATGCTGCTCCAGATATCTGGTTACCTCTTCCTGGATGAGGGCCAGCCTTTTCCGCGCCCCGGGGTCCGGCGCCTGTTCGACCGGATCGGGGTTATGCCAGCAATAGGCCTCTATGGCGGCCAGCTCATCCTCTTCATCATAGCCGTAATCATCTGCGATCAGACTGCGGACGAGGTCCTTCTCGTGCGTCTCCATCATATATTGGGCCGTTGCTGCGGCAACGGTCTCCACAAGCGGTTTGCGGTCATTCGCATAGGCGGTTATTTCCGTGACTGGCCCGATGAGCGCAACATTCCACTGGATCATCACAGGTGTATGTAATCGCTCAGCGGCTTCCTTCAAGAGCTGTTCGAAGCGTTCGATCGCCGCGGGAGATCCGCCTGCTCGTACCCGTATAACCTCCATCCCACCTTCACACCCTTCCATTAATTGACCAACGACTGGACTCAGGTTTAAAATCGCTTTTAAATTATATGGCGGGTGAAGATGAGATATACGACGAAACAAATGGAAACGGTTAATCCGGCCGGTTGTCCTCTCCATGCACTTCGTTCAGGCGAATCATCCACTCATCGACCTCGTCGCGTATGACCGGTTCGTTGTCGCGGAACGACCGTTCAAGATAGCGGTCCTTGACGATCTTGATCCATGGCTTGCCGGTGAAGTCTTGCTGCTTGCCCAAGATGATCCCCCCGATTCATGTTGCTGCATGAACTTAGCATGAGTCATCCCGAAGCGCAATTATGCATGAAAAAAGGGACAGAATGACGTCACCTGCACATGACATCATTCCATCCCCGATTATGTTATGGGAGGCCAGCCCTATATGCCGATCTCCGACTGCGCCTCGGCAAAGGCCTGAGCCAGGTCGGCGATCAGATCGTCCGGATGCTCGATGCCAACCGAGTATCGCAGCAGCCGGTCATCGACGCCGATCCGGTTGCGGATCTCAACCGGAATATCCGCATGCGTCTGAACGGCCGGATAGGTCAAGAGCGACTCGACGCCGCCGAGGCTCTCGGCGAACGCGATCAGCCGCAGATGGCGCAGGATCGGCGGGATGAGTCTGGCATCCTTCACACGGAAGGAGAAGATGCCGGTGTTGCCCGACGTTTGCGCGTTCTGAATCGCATATCCCGGATGATCCGGCAGCCCGGGATAGTACACCTCTTCCACGAGCGGATGCTCGCTCAGCCAGCGGCAGATCGCAAGGGCATTGCTCTGGTGGCGCTCCATGCGCAGTGCCAGCGTCTTCATCCCGCGCATCAGCAGCCACGAGTCCTGAGGTCCGAGGACGGCGCCGATCGCATTGTGCAGCATCGCCATCTCTTCGGACAGCTCCTTGCCCTTCGTCACGATGAGTCCGGCGAGCACGTCGTTATGTCCGCCCAGGTACTTCGTCGCGCTGTGGACGACGATGTCCGCCCCCAGCTCGATGGGGCGCTGGAAGTACGGGGTGAGCAGCGTATTGTCCACGATCGTGAGGATGCCCTTGTTTCTCGCCCACGCGCTCACCTTGGCAATGTCGGTGATCATCATCAGCGGATTGGTGGGCGTCTCGATCAGCAGCGCCCTGGTCTGAGGCGTGCAGGCTTGCTCCAGCTGATCGAGGTCATTGGTATCCACGTAGCTGGTGGTGAGGCCGAACTTTGACATGATCCTCTCCAGCAAGCGATATGTGCCGCCGTACAGATCCAGGGAGACGATCAGATGATCCCCTTGCCTGAACAGGGCGAATACCGTCTGCAGGGCGGCCATCCCGGAGCTGCAGGCGAAGCCGGCGTCGCCGCATTCCAGCTCGGCGATCGCCTGCTCCAGCACCGCCCGCGTCGGGCTCCTGGTGCGGGAGTAATCGAAGCCTGTGCTCCTGCCGAGCTCCGGATGGCGGAATGCGGTGGATTGGTAGATCGGATAGCTGACCGCGCCGGTCACCGGGTCAGAGGCTGATCCGATCTGGGCAAGACGCGTATCGATCTTCATATCACGTAATCTCCTTCTCCCCCGAGCGTCCACTCGTAAGGCGTGGTTTGGTACACGTAATAGTTCAGCCAGTTGTAGAACAGCAGATTGGCATGCGCGCGCCACTTGGAACGCGGCTTGAGCTCCGGATTGTCATTCGGATAGTAGTTCTTCGGAGGAGCGATCTTCATGCCCTTGTTGATGTCGCGAACATACTCGAGATGCAGCGTCTCCGGATCATACTCCGAGTGACCGGTCACGAAGATCTGCTTGCCGTCCCTGGTCGCCACGATATAGACGCCGGCTTCCTCCGACTCCGAGAGGATCTCCAGCTCCTCGACCTTCTCGATGTCCTCCCTGCGTACCTCCGTATGCCGGGACTGGGGAACGTAGAACTCCTCATCGAAGCCGCGGAGCAGATTGGTGTTGGCCTTGGTCACCGTATGGGTGAAGACGCCGAACAGCTTCTCATCGAGACGATATTTCGGAATTCCGTAGTGGAAGTACAAACCAGCTTGCGCTGCCCAGCATATATGGAAGGTAGACGTCACATGGTCGACGGACCAGGCCATGATCTGCTTGAGCTCTTCCCAATAATCGACCGATTCGAATTCCAGATGCTCCACCGGGGCACCGGTGATGATCATCCCGTCGAACTTGCGACCCTTGATGTCGTCGAACGTCTTGTAGAACGTCTGCAGGTGCTCGATCGACGTGTTCTTGGATTGATGCGACTTGGTATGCAGAAGCACGCATTCCACCTGAAGCGGCGTATTGCCTATGAGGCGCATGAGCTGCGTCTCCGTGGTTTCCTTCGTCGGCATGAGGTTGAGGATGACGATGTGCAGCGGGCGTATATCCTGATGATAAGCCCTGCTCTCGTCCATGACGAAGATGTTCTCGCTTTGCAATATTTCCTTGGCAGGCAACTGATCCGGGATCTTGATAGGCATACAGCTCAACTCCTTTGGCGATAGTGAGATCGATCAGGGGCAGGGATAAAAAAAACACCTTTCATGAGAAAGGTGTCCGTTTATGCAGTCCTCTCTCATCTCTCAGAAGCATGCGCTCCTGCAAGAATTAGCACCGTGCGTCCTCCGCCGGTTGCCGGGTTTCATAGGGCTAGTCCCTCCACCTGCTCTTGATAAGAGTGTTGCTTATTCAATTGTTCACAGAAAACCTGCAGGAAACCCCGGGGTTTCCACCCTTATGAAGATACTTTACCCGATAAAGGCACCCTAGTCAAGGTTCCTCAGGCTTTGGACCGCATAATTTCAAACTTGTGCGAAACCGTCGACAAGGTTTATACTTTTTTTGATTCACTTCGAGTGATCATCGATGATTTCCAGGAGGTGGCGTACTTGGACGGGGATCGACCCAAACCCAATAGGATCTGCAGCAGCAGTGTCGGAGTTCGTCAGTCGACCCGTCGGCGCGCAACCTGATGCCAACGATCGAACGTACCTGGCCTGCTCCGTCCCTGCAATGCTGCACAACCTGATATGAAAGGAGTGCGTTGGCATGAAAGTACGTTTGGTGCGGAATGGCATTTTTACCGTTATCGATGATGAGGACCTGACCGTGGTGAAAGAACCGCCTGAGGACGGTTTTTACTGGATCGATCTGCGACTGGAGGAGCTCAGCCTGATGCAGCCGATCTTCGATCTGCACGAGCTGGCGATCGAAGACAGCATGCATGATGAGGAACAGCGGCCGAAGCTGGAGATCTACGGAGACCACTACTTCCTCGTCGTGAACAGCATCCGCTTCGACGATGAGGAGATCTTCCTGCGACCGCTCAACATCTTCCTTGGGAAGCACTGGATCATCACCGCGACGAAGCAGAAGATCAACGAGATCCGGCTCGTCAAGCCCAGGCTGCTCGAGGAGAAGGTCCACTCCCCGGACAGACTCCTCTACCATCTCGTGGACACCGTGGTGGACAGCTATTTCGCCGTCGCCGACCGGGTCGAGGAGAAGATCGAACGGTTGGAGGAAGATATCCTCGTCAGCACGAAGAAATCGCACCTGACCGAGATCATCGGGCTCCGCGGCGAGATCCTGTGGCTGAAGAAGGCGCTTGGTCCGCAGAAGGACCTGCTCGCGAAGCTGAACAAAAAGGAGCTCGACCTGATCAACCCCGAGCTGCGGCAGTATTTCGGGGATATCTATGAGAATGCGGTCAAGATCGTGGAAACCTTCGAGACCTACCGCGACCTCACCGGCAACTTGCGCGAAGCTTACCAATCGAGCCTGACCAGCAGGACGAACGACATCATGCGCGTGTTTACCGCGATGACCGTCATCATGATGCCTCTCACCGTCATCACCGGCATATTCGGCATGAACTTCCGGCATATGCCGGAGCTTGACTGGGAGTACGGCTATTATGCGGTGCTCGGCCTGATGGTGCTGATCGGGATCAGCATCTTCTTCTTCTTCAAGAAAAAAGACTGGCTGTAAACGGGACCGCCCCCGCCTGCCCGGGATGCCCAGGCGGACGGGGGCATCGTTGTGGATCGGGCGATCGGATCCGTACTCGCAGGCTCGGATGCGGGCGGGAGCATTGCCGATTCCTGGCAACTTGCTGATTCGGCCGGAACCGGCTTGCTTGAGCCCGATCCGCGGGAGGCTGCATTCGTGCGGGCTGACCCGCAGGCCCGATCGCACGCTGGCTCCGTATGCGCTCACGCCGGCACACCCGCGTCCAGCAATCTGCGATAATGAATGCGAAGGATGCGCAGCCAGGCGTAGGTCTGATTCAGATCGAGTCCTTCAGGCAGCGCTTCCCCGTAAACGGCCTGGAGGATCGGCTTCAGGTACTGATCACCCAGCCTTGAGAAAGCTTCCAGCGCCGACTCGCGAAGCTTGTCCGGCATCAGGGCGAGCTCCCTGTCCACCAGGCCGCTCAGGTCATACCCTTCTTCATCGAGCATCTCGACCCATTGGACGACTTCACGCAGCGACAGCTGCAGCTGTTCACCGATCACGGCCAGCGTCGCGCCTTGCTCGATTCGCTTGAGCATCTCTTTACGCAGGTCATGCTCATCCAGCTCCTTCTGGAACCGGATGTACTTCTGACGGTAATACCACATGGTGAACTGCTTGCGATCCAGTTTCTCCGATACCCAGCTGAGCGGGAACTCCGTCGTGCGTTCATATCGGGCTGTGATGGCGAGGATCGCATCCCCGTACCGTTCCATGCGATGCGCGCCGAAGCCGGGGATCTGTTTCAACTCCTCCCTCGTCTTGGGTACATAGGCGCTGATCAGCCCCAGGATGCGATTGGTCGCGATGATATAAGCGGCCCTGTTCTCCCTGAATGCCACTCCCTTGCGCCATTCGCGCAGCTCTTCATACAGCTTCTCGTTGCGATTCAGTTCGCCGTAGCAGATGATCATCTGCTGTGCCTCCTCTCTCCCTTTGGGCATGTCGAAATTTTCGGTGATTCCCTCCAGCACCGGCAGGAAGCCTTGACCGAGCTTCTCCGAGATTCTCAGGCGGAAGATGCGCATCATCTCTTCCCAGCCCGTCCCCTCATACCAGTCCTCCTGCAGCGTCTTGCCTGACAGATCCTGCTCGTGCCAGATGACCTGCCATCTGCCATGCTGCTCGCAGATTGAGATCTGCCCGCTGAGCGTCTGGTCGCCTGACATTTTCTCCATGCTGTTGACAAACACCAGATTCATAAGTCCCTGCACCTCCGAAATGGATAAATAAAAACACCTCTCCTACTGTCAGTGATCAGTAGAAGAGGTGCTTCCTCCTTAGGTAATCCAATATTACTATATTATGACAATTTATGCAATAGTTTATTTGATTCTTCATTTCTGTGCGGTGATCGCCTGACGGATCACCAGGTAACGTGTATGTCGGGTCGCATCAAAGCTTCTGTTTCCGAGTCTTGCGCCCCCTGTATCCGGCACTGTTGGTGGCCGACGGATCCTTGTATCATGTATAATAACGAAACAAGGAGTTGATCTGCCATGAGCATCTGCATCAATGATTTTGATTTTCTGGACGACAGCACGGAGCAAACGACGACCAGATTCGTGACGTTTATCGGGCCAAGCATGAGGCGTTTCGATCTCGCCGTGACCACCAGCAAACGATTCTTCGGCAAGAAGCTGGTGACGGACATGCAGACAGGCGTCACCGCCATCATCGGCCCCGACGACCTGTCCGAAGAAGGCTATCTGGAACATACGTTCAGGCTGAACGAGGAAGAAGGCGAGGAGATGCGCACCTTCCTGCAGCAGGTGGTCGAACCGGTTCAATTTACGGATATCTGAGGAAGTGGTTTGCTCGCTTGTCCTGACGCTTTTGGACGATCATTCATGCCCTGGTGACCCGTTGCGTCTGCTATCGGATGATCTGCCCGTCGATGCCTTGGGGCAAACTTCCATGCCCTCGGTGATAACCGATGACGCAGCCTTTGGACGATCATTCAACCACAGATAAACCGATGCGGCTGTCGTTGGACGATGCGAGTAACCGGGCTTCGCTCTATTCCGCCCTTGTCCCCCCGGATGTGAAGCCTGGCTATGAAGCATACTGATGATGAGCAATCTCATCACGAATCGATGCCAGGAGGCTTCAGCATGACGAAATTCCGACAAGAACGCAGAAGCGACTACACAGACTTCGCCACCGTAGAATCTCAGCGCAATGACCTGGCTGCTGAAGAATTCCCGGAAGGGCCATACGGTTCCAGTCTGCAACAGGAGACCCTGGGCAAAAGTGAACCATGGCGCATCGACCAACGTCCGCCGGCCAGATTCACCTATGAAAACCGGCAATTGCACGAAGGCCTTGAGCGGCAAGCTCCCGATGCTCACCCGACCCATGATGAAGCGCGCGATGAGCAACACTTCGCCGATGACCAGTAGTGGTCGGAGCCGTTAATGCCGTTCGACTACGGCACGGTTTATACGATGTTCATCCACATTGGCGGCCCCCTGTTTTGTACGATTCTTCGTACAACTCATCGCACTCTGGTCGCACGCGCCTTCTTTTTGTACGATGTATCGTACAAAACAACGCATACAGGCGACCCGCGCCTTGGTTTTGTACGACTTTTCGTACAAAACAACGCACGCAGGCCGATCGCACCGTATTTTTGTACGATCTTTCGTACAACTCATCGCACTCTGGCCGCACGTGCCATGGTTTTGTACGACTTTTCGTACAAAACAACGCACGCAGGCCGATCGCACCGTATTTTTGTACGATTTTTTCGTTCAATCCCCCGAGCACAGTCCCAGAACACAACTGTTCGTGCGAATCATCGTACACCCCGGCCTGGATCAAGGCCGCCATCCCGGCGGCCTCGCCCTGTCACCGACGCCAGGACCTCGCACGCCCGCCTGGTTCCATCCATATGTCGACGCCCCTCCGCTGCCCTTGTGGCAGCAGCGATCACCGCCGCTACACCGCCTGCAGGCTGCGGATGATCGTGCGGAATTCCAGTTCCTCCAGCACCGGCATCAGCTTGTCCCGGTTCCACCTGTACAGGCAACGTTCCGGCGGACAATCGATCTCCAGGTTCGTCCGTATCGTCGCCAGGTCGCGGGACAGATAGATCTGCTCCTTGTGCTCGATCAGACGTTCCTGAAGCTTGCCCTTGATCTCGCCGATGTGAGCGAAGATCCCGTCAACAGAGCCGTACTCCGCGATCAGCTTCTGCGCGGTCTTCGGTCCGACATTCGGGCAGCCCGGGATATTGTCCGAAGCATCGCCCATGAGCGCCTTCATCTCAATGATCTGATAAGGCTCGCGAACACCGGCAACCTCGAACAGATTGTCCAGACGGATGACCTCATAGTTGCCAAATCCCTTCCGCAGCATGATCACTTCGATATGCTCATCGATCAGCTGATAGGAATCGCCATCGCCGGTCAGGATGCGCACCTTCCTGCCCTCGGCCGCATACTGCTTCGCCAGCGAACCGATCACGTCATCAGCCTCATATCCCTCGATGCCCAGACAAGGGATATCGAACGCATCGACAAGATCGCGCAGCTTGTCAAACTGCGGAACCAGCTCGATCGGCGGTTCAACACGGTTCGCCTTGTAGCCTTCGTACATGTCGTTGCGGAACGTGGATTTGCCCATGTCGAAGGCGCAGGCTACATGGGTCGGCTTGAAGCGTTTGATCGCATCCAGCATGTAGCGCGTGAATTGATAGATCCCGTTGGTGTACAGGCCTTTGGAGTTTTGCATCAGATTGCCCTGCAGGGCGGTGGCATAGTAACCGCGAAACAACAATGCGAAGCTGTCGATGATGAGCAAGGATTCTCTTTCGTCCCGATTCATATAAACTCTCTCCCATGATTGATTGATCAGCTGCCGGCGTTGAGCGAATTGCCAGCTTGTCATACCTCGATCATGATTCCAGCATCCTTAAAAGACAAGCACGCGCCCGCCAGATTCAGCAAGCGATACCGGCAGAACGCCAAACCATCAAAATTTAGCGACGTTAACCATCCCGCACCGCATCCGATCTGCGTGAACAGGATAAACCTTCTCAATGATTCAGGTGCTCGCCGCTGCCGAGACTCTGTACTCCCAGCAGCAAGGTCATCACGGCCTCACGCATCCGAAGCCTTCAGGGACTTCATAAATTCGCCGATCCTTCGAGCCGCTTCCAGCAGCCTCACCTCTTCCTGGACCAGCGCAATCCTCACATACCCTTCTCCCATCTGTCCAAAAGCATCTCCCGGTATCACGGCCACGCCCGTCTGTCGCAACATTTCCCGGGAAATCTGTCGAGAAGTCCAACCCGACGGGATCGGAGCCCAGATAAACATGGTAGCCTTGGGCTTCGGAATCTCCCAGCCATACGAGCGAATCGCTTCAACAAACACATCTCTTCTTCGCTGGTACAGGTCCGCAACGGTACCGCCATGCTCGATATGCTCCTGCATGGCGGCGATGCCCGCCTCCTGCACAGCATGAAACACGCCATAGTCAATGTTCGACTTCAGTTCACCGAGCGCTCCGACCACCTCGGCATTGCCGACCATGTAGGCGAGCCTGCAACCGGCCATATTGAAGCTTTTGGACAGGGAATTGAACTCTACGGCGACCTCCTTCGCCCCTGGCACCTCCAGCACGCTCGGCGGACGGAAGCCGTCGAACGCCATCTCCGAATAGGCGAGATCGTGGACGAGCAGCAGGTCATGCCGTCTGGCGAACCAGACCGCTCGCTCGAAGAAGTCGAGATCGGCCACTGCGGACAGCGGATTGCTGGGATAATTGAATAACATGTATCGCGATTTGCGAATGACCTCTTGCGGGATCGCCTCAAGCTGCGGCAGATATTAATGCTCCGCCTTCAGCGGCACCGGATATGGTATCGCTCCTGCCAGCACGGGAGCCGCCGCGTAGATCGGATACCCAGGGTCCGGGATCAGCGCAACATCTCCCGGATTGGTGACAGCCAGCGCGAGATGCGAGAGTCCGTCCTGCGAGCCCATCAGCGAGATGATCTCGGACTCCGGATCCAGATCCACGCCGAACCGGTATTGATACCATTCGGCCACCTTCCTGCGGAACGGAAGCGTACCTTCCGTCCCGGCATAGCCGTATATGTCTCCTCTCGCCGCGGCATCGCACAGCGCCTGCCTGACTCGCCCGGACGGCGGCTGATCAGGACTGCCGATGCCAAGATCGATGATATCCAGGCCAGCCTGCTTCGCTTCCCGCTTCCATCCAGCCACTTCGCTGAAGATCGCCGAACCAAGGCCGGACAACCGATCCGAGCGAAAGCGGGAGGTTGTTTTCCGAAGACTCATCCTTCACGACCCCACATCTTCCGGTACTCGTCTTCCCTGAAGCCCACCGTCACACGGCTGCCGTCCGTGACGACCGGACGTTTGATCAACATGCCATTGGAAGCGAGCAACTGCAGCTTCTCCTCATCCTCCATCTCCGGCAGCTTGTCCTTGAGAGACATCTCCTTATACAGATTGCCGGATACGTTGAACCACTTCTTCAGCTCGAGGCCGCTGCGCGCTACCAGATCTTTCAGTTCTTCTGCCGTTGGAGGCTGCTCCACGATATGCACCTCATTCAACGTATGACCTTGTTCTTTCAGCCATTTGATCGCTGTGCGGCATGTCCCGCATTTGGGATAACCGTACACTTTCAGTTCCACTGCCAATTCCCTCCTGATGCACATTTCTCATGTATCATTCATGACCTGGCATCCAGGCCTGATCAGCCTGATATCGTAGCGGAACGTCGTTCCCCACCCCGCTATGCTTGCTCCAGATACGCCTGCAAGCCCAGCAGGTCCTTCGCCAATGGAGCCTCGATGCTCACCCGCTGCCCGGTCAAGGGATGGGTGAATTCGATTCGCTCGGCATGCAGCGCCTGCCGATCCATGATGCCGGCATACGGCTTGTTGTCATATTCGGGCAAAGTATACACAGGATCGCCGATGAGCGGGTGTCCAAGCCAGCGCATATGGACGCGAATCTGATGCGTCCGCCCCGTTCCCAGCAGCACCTTCACCTTGCTTGCCTCGCGATAAGTCTGAACGACTTCATAGGAAGTGAGCGCCGGATAACCGGTCTCCGTCACGATGCGCATATGGGGTTGCTCCGGATCCCGATCGATCGGTCCGGTGATGGTCCCGAACGGCTCGGCCACGACGCCGTGGACGAAGGCGACATATTCCTTCACGACCGAGCGTTGCTGGAGCTGGATCGACAATTGCTGATGCGCATAGGCATTTTTCGCGATCAGCACGACGCCGCTCGTCAGCTCGTCCAGCCGGTGCACGGGACGGAAGCGGTACGATTCGCCCTGTTCCTGCCAGTAATACATGACGCCATTGGCCAACGTATCCTTCCAATGGCCCAGGGTAGGATGGACGATCAGCCCGGCTGGCTTATTCACAGCCAGCAGATCCCGATCCTCATACAGAATGTCCAGCTCCATCGGTTGCGGCTCGATCGTCTCCGACGTCTCCGTCGGCAGGCGCAGCTCCACGATATCGCCTGCATGCAGCTTCGCATCCATATACAGCCGCTTGCCGTTGACCGTGATGCCCTGGTCCACCGTCTTCAGCTTCGTCATGAGCCTTCTGGACACATTCAGCCGGCTGCGCAGGATCGTCCTCAGCAGCATGCCTTCATCCTCGGGCCCAAGTTCGTACCTCAGCTTTGCTTCCTGTTCATGATGTTCATCCATGCCAGATTCCTGCCACCGTTCCTGCCAGTCATTGATGGTGCTGCAATCCGCAGCCTATCTTCCATCTTACCATATTGCATGGAAAATGCCGATTCCATTTCCGCTCCGGATCAGGACCATCAAGCAAGGACGAGTGGGAAAGGCAGCTTCAGCAACCATGGGAAACATGCCGGCTGTCACCAACCGAACGCGCCGGGCGAGTGACGGGCCCCCGTCAGCCGGCAAAACAAAGACCCTCCAACATGAGTTGCACGAGGCAACTGCATGTCGAGGGCCATAATGAGACGATGAAACGATGAAACGATCAGTCCTTGGTCAATTCCGGATACAGCATCTTCCGGCTACGGTCCAACTTCATGTATTCATTGATCTTCCTGTCCAGCAAACTGCTGATATGAACGACCATCTCGGAGGTGAAAGATTGTTCGTCCTCAGCAGTCTTCTCCATGAGAGTCCTTAATATGTAGATCTCCTCTTCCAAAATCTCCACGCGATTCATTCTCTTTCGTATATGGTAGGTTGAACCGGAGTCGGGATCAGGCTCGCACTGAAGACTGAATGATGCCGTATGCCGGTATTCCACTGCCATGTTCAACCCTCCTATCGCCATCGGAAACCGAGCACAAACGAATCGGTATCAGTACTATCCTAGTATAACAAATTTTTCTACATTTGAGCAAATATATAATCCTCGACAAAAGACGGGCGGAGTTCAACATCATTCGACAAAATGCCCTTACAACTTGCTGATAAACTTGCCGATTCTTTCGATTGCTTGCTGCAAAAGGTTGACAGATGTCGCATAAGAGCAGCGAATAAATCCTTCTCCGCCCAGGCCAAACACATGCCCCGGAACGACGGCGACTTTCGCTTCGCGGAGCAGACGCTGGGCGAATTCCTCCGAGCTGAGTCCCGTTCCCCTGATGTCCGGGAAAGCATAGAAGGCACCCTGGGGCTCATGGCAAGGCAATCCGATCTGTCTGAAGCCTTCGACGACCAGGCGGCGTCTCCGATTGTACGACTCCACCATCTTCTCCATCTCTTCCAGGCCGTTGCGCAGCGCCTCCAATGCGGCCACCTGTCCCATGATCGGCGCGCACATGACCGTATATTGATGGATCTTCAGCATCGCGCTGACAAGCTCATGATGACCGCACAGGTATCCCATCCGCCAGCCCGTCATCGCGAACGCCTTGGCGAATCCGCTGACCAGGATCGTCCGGTCTCTCATGTTCGGCAACGAGGCGAAACTGACATGCCGGCCTTCGTAAGTCAGTTCGGCATAGATCTCGTCAGAGATGACGATCAGATCATGCTCCTCGACGACCCGTGCGATCGGCAGCCAGTCCTCATAGCTCATGATGCCGCCCGTCGGATTGCTCGGGTAACAGAGGATGAGCACCTTGGAGCGAGGAGTGAGCTTCACCTTGAGATCCTCCGCCTGCAGCTTGAAGCTGTGCTCCGCCCTGGTCTCGACCGGCACGGCCACGCCGCCGCTGAGCAGGGTGATCGGCTCATAGGGCAGGTAGGTCGGCGCGGGGATCAGCACCTCGTCGCCAGGCGCGATCAGCGCGCGCAACGCCAGGTCGATGGCTTCGCTGCCCCCCACCGTCACGATGATCTCGTTTTCCGGATCATATCCGACATGAAAGCGGCTGGACAGATAATCGGCGATCGCTTCGCGCAGCTCGATCATCCCGGCATTGGCCGTGTAGGTCGTCTTGCCGCGTTCCAGGCTGTACACGCAAGCATCACGGATATGCCATGGCGTCACAAAGTCCGGTTCGCCGACGCCGAGCGTGATGATATCCTTGTCCTTGCTGGCATTGGCCATGTCGAAGAAGCGGCGAATGCCGGACGGCGGAATCGCACGAACCTGCGGATTCAGATAATCGGACATCGTTTTGATCGTATTGACTCGCTCATTCATCTTTCTCGCTTCCTTTATCACGGACTGATGACAAGACGATGGTCGCCTTCATGGTCTTCGAAGATGACTCCGTCCTGCTTGTATTTTTTCAGGATGAAGTGGGTTTTCGTCGACAGCACCGAATCGATCGGCGACAGCTTATTCGAGACGAATGCGGCCACCTCCATGAGCGATTTGCCCTCCACTTCCACGAGCAGATCGTAACCGCCCGACATGAGATACACCGTCTTGACCTCAGGGTACAGATAGATGCGTTCCGCGATCGCATCGAATCCGCGCCCGCGCTCCGGAGTAATCTGCACTTCGATCAACGCTGTTACCTTGTTCTCGTCCACCTTGCTCCAGTTGACCACAGCCGAATACTTGACCAGCACACGTTCCTTCTCCAGATCGTCGATCGCCTTTTTTACCGCCTGTTCGTCCACGCCGAGCATCGTCGCGATGACCGCTGGCGTACGCCTGGAGTCTTCACGAAGCAACTCCAGGATTTGACTGTGAAAACGATCCATCATCATAGGTTCCTCCCGTCAGGAAACTTCCTTGTTCAAGTGTCGTTACACATCATATGATATTCTTCCATCTTACAACGGAGTCAAGAATGTGTAAAGAATCCCCGAATGCAGGCAAAGCTGAGAAAAATGAGAAAAAACGCGATACTTCCAGCCAGATCCAACTTGATGCAGACGGTCATCCGAACATCCGCCTGTTGCTCCGATGGAAAATCCGGCGCATCTCATGTATGATAGGACTAATTCGTTCGTGAAAGGATGGACGAGCGCATTGCATAAGAAGCACAAGCCAAGAGTTCCTCGATTGTCTCCCGTACAATTTATCATCCTCAGCTACCTGGCCACCATCCTGATCGCCAGTGCGCTCCTGACCGCGCCATTCAGCATCAGGCCATCCGCCAGCCTCAGCTGGTACGAGGCGCTGTTCACCGCCACAAGCGCCGTCAGCGTCACCGGCCTGACCGTTATCAACATCTATGAGACATTTACGCCCATCGGCAACCTGATCCTGATCATCCTGTTCCAGATCGGCGGCATCGGCATCATGACCCTGGGCACGTTCATCTGGATCCTGCTGGGGCGCAACGTCACGCTGTCCCATCGCAGGCTGATCATGGTTGACCAGAATCGCAACACGCTGGCCGGTCTTGTCAGGCTGATGAAGCTGGTATTTTCCATGGCTCTCATGATCGAGCTGGCCGGCGCCTTGATCTTCACCGTGTATTTCCATGCGGCCGGCTACGCCCCCACCTGGAAGAGGGCGTTGTACGAGGGCGTCTACCACTCGATCGCTTCCTTCACCAATGCTGGCTTCGATATATTTGGCAACTCGATGCTGGACTTCTCCCATGATTATTTTGTGCAGCTGGTCACCATCTTGCTCATCGTGCTTGGCGCGATCGGCTTTCCGGTGCTCATCGAGGTGCATGAACATTGGTTCGGCAAGCAGGAGCATTTCCGCTTCTCCCTGTTCACGAAGCTGACCGCCCTAACCTACCTCATCCTGCTCATCCTGGGCGCCGTCAGCCTCTGGGTGATCGAGAAGAACCTCTACTATGCCGACATGTCCTGGCATGAGAAGCTGTTCCAGTCGCTCTTCCACTCGGTAACGGCGCGCAGCGCCGGCTTCACCACGATGGATGTGAACGAGCTCAGCGCCGCGTCGCACTTCCTGTTGTCGGCGCTCATGTTCATCGGCGCCAGCCCATCCAGCGCCGGCGGCGGCATCCGGACGACGACCTTCGTGCTGATCATCCTCACGATCACAACTTATGCCCTGGGGCATCGGGAAGTGCGTGTATTCAGACGCACGATCAAGCAGGACGACATCATCAAGAGCTTCGTCGTCTTCACCGCGGCGATGATCCTGCTCGTCGTGAGCATCATCGTGATCGACAGCATCGAGCTGTCCCGCTTCTCGCTCCATCGGGTCATCTTCGAGGTGTGCTCCGCCTTCGGTACGACCGGCCTGTCTTCCGGACTGTCCGCCGAGCTGTCGCCGCTCAGCCAGTTCATCCTGATGGCGCTCATGTTCCTCGGACGCATCGGGCTGCTCACCGTCATCTTCTACTTCCTGCCGACGCGCCGCAAGGAAGCGTTCCATTATCCGAAGGAAGATATCATCATCGGCTGACGGATCGAAGCAGAGAGCCAAGGAGGGGCACCTGCATGGCCCTCTTCCGGGGCCCTGCACCCGCTGCCTCGGACCGCCGCGTCGTCGCACTGCAGTGACAGCAACGCGACACGCCCTGACGGACCGATCCATAACCTCCCGTCAGTCAAAAATGCCCATGCTCAGATAACGTTCACCGGTATCCGGGGCGATACAGAGGACGCGTTTGCCAGCGCCCAGCCGACGCGCAACCTGGAGCGCGGCCCATACGGTGGCGCCTGACGACGGCCCGACGAGGATGCCTTCGAGGGCCGCGAGATCGCGGACCGTCTGCAATGCGTCTTCGTCGGCCACCTGGATGATCTCGTCATAGACGGAGGTGTTCAGGATCGGCGGAACGAAGCCCGGCGATGTGCCGACCAGCTTGTGCGGCCCCGGCTGACCGCCGCTCAGAACCGGGGATCCCTTCGGCTCGACGACATAGATACCGATGCCCGGCAAGCGCTCGCGCAGCACCTCGCCGGTGCCCGTGATCGTGCCGCCCGTTCCGGAGCTGGCGACGAACGCGTCGAGCCTTCCGTCCATCTGCTCGATGATTTCCAGCGCCGTCGTATGCCGGTGGACGTCCGGATTGGCTTCATTCTCAAACTGCTGCGGCATGAAAGAATTCGGGATGCTCTGAAGCAGCTCCTCCGCCTTCCTGATCGCGCCAGGCATCCGTTCGGCCGCAGGCGTGAGCACGACTTCTGCGCCATAGGCCTTCAGGATATTGATCCGCTCCTTCGTCATGTTGTCCGGCATGACCAGGATCGCGCGATAACCCTTGGCCGCGGCGTTCATCGCCAGCCCGATGCCGGTGTTGCCACTCGTCGGCTCGATGATCGTCGCGCCAGGCCGGATGAGGCCCCGGCGTTCCGCTTCGGCGATCATGTTCCAGGCCGCCCGGTCTTTCACGCTCCCGCTCGGATTGAACTTCTCCAGCTTCACGTACACCTCGGCATCGCCTTCTCCGACGAGCCGATTCAGCTGTACAGCCGGCGTATCCCCGATCAGCTCCGTCACGTTGTTTACCATCTTTCTCCGACTTGACATGTGAACATCCTCTCCTTCTGCGACGAGATCATGACTGCTTCTTCATTATCCCTGATCCCGTGTTTGCTACTTATGATGAAATGGCGCCGCTTCACCGGCCCTCCTGCCGCCATGCCCGTCCCGGTACTGCTTCAGCACCGTTCGCATGAACAGCCACGAGAAGATCGGCGCGCTGCCGATCACCAGCAGGAACGCATTCAGCCACAGCGGTTCCTCGCTGATCGAGATCACGCTGATGAACAGCAGGGTGCCTGCCATCCTGCCTGCATTCAGCGCCACCTCGCGCAGCACCACATATTCGACGCGATGGGCCGCCGAGTCTTCATCACGCCCGATGTAGTCGAACACCGTCGAGGTGGAAGGAATGTTGTACAGCGGGAAGAACAGCGATACCCCGACGCCGAAGATCAGCAGCGTGACATAATTCACCTTCCAGAAGAAAGGCAGGATCACCAGCGTGATGAGCACCGCCCCCGTCAGCATCGCCGCATACCGGCGTGCTGGCAGCAGCCAGCGGCCAACGAGATAAAAGGCGATGAGCGAGATGCCGGACGTAATCAGCGAGTAATTGCCCAGCTTCATCTCGTTGCCGGTGGAGATATATACCAGAAGGCCGATGACGAACATGAACACGCCCTCCCTGACGCCCTGCATCAGGAGAGCCAGCGACAGCTTCCGCCAGGGAGAGTCAGCCTCGCGCAGGCGGCGCAAGCCGTGCAGCCACTCGTAACGGCCGTCCACCTGGCGCTTCTTCAGCAGCAGGCTGATCATCGCGCCGATGAGGAAGATGCCGAGCGACAGCGAGAAGATGAGCGTATACCCGGTCTCATCCTTCATGCGCGTGATCAGGAAGCCCGACAGCCAGGGCGCCAGCATGCCCGCCCCCGAGCCGAGCAGTCCGGCCCAGCCATTGAAGCGGTCGCGATTGTCCGGCTCGGTGATCTCGAAGTATACGACATTATAGGCCAGCCAGAACAGGCCCGCAGCGACCCCTTGCACCACACCGAGCAGATACACGTAACGGATCGCGTCGGGTCCAAGCATCAACACAAGCAAATAAAAAATGGCGGATATGAGTATACCCAGCCGCAAGCTGTGCATCTTGTCGCGTTCCTTCACCCATTTGCCGGCCAGCCAGAAGGTGAGCCCCAGCGCCGCCTGATGGCTGAGCGAGAACCATCCGACCAGCGCAAGCTCCTTGCTCATTTTCCATAAGTACACATTGACGAACGTTCCGGACAAGGCGTTGGCCGTAACGAACAAGCCTTGCACGGCGAGCAGCTGGATCGCCTGGCGATCCAGCTTGCCCTCGCCTCGTGTCGGCTCGTCTCCGCCATTGCCCGAGCGGAACGACAACTTCTGCCTGCCGTAGGGGAACCTGATCTTCGCATGTTGCATATTCTCACCCGAGGTTGAATCGTTGATCGTCAGACCTTAGGTTAAGCTTCCCCAAACGGCATGGCTTATACTGCGGTTTCGCTGCCGAGATCATCCATACATGACGAGGAAGATGATGCCCCCGATCAGGAATAATGCCGCAACGATGAACAGTACGATCCACAGATATTTCATTGAATGCTGGCCCCAATCACATAAGATAACGAAATGGAGATCACCATCGAGAGCAGACCAACCGCCCGATTGTCCTTGCTCAGCTCGTCGTCCACCTTGAAGACCGGTGTCAGAAATTCAAAGATAAAATAAGCGAGGAGCAGCAGGCCGTAACCGTAAAACGCCCAGACCAGCGCCTCATAGAACGAATCGAAGCGAGGGATGATGTAATGAAAAATATTGCATATCCCAAAGATCTTGCCGCCAATCGCCATCGCCACCGCAACATTGCCGCGCTTCACTTCCTGCCAGTCCTTGTAGCGCGTCACCAGCTCGAAGATCGCCAGGAATACCACCAGCAGCAGGATGGTGACAGAAAAATACGCCGCGGTTGAGATATACGGATTGTCCAGCCAGATGTCCACTTCTTCCAACATACGGTCCCCTCCCTATTTTAATTCGGCGATCGTAATGCCGCTTCCACCCTCTCCATATTCCCCCAGGCGGAATGATTTCACGTGGCGGTGCTTCCGCAGGAATTCCTGGATGCCATTCCTCAGCACGCCGGTGCCCTTGCCATGAATAAACGCGACCTGGCCGAGATTGCTCATGATCGCTTCGTCCAGGAAGCGATCGGCCTCGATCAGCGCTTCCTCCAGCGTCGAGCCGCGCAGGTCCAGCTCCGTCCTGACCGGCGTGTCCTTGGACCGCTTCACGTTCGCGCCGGTCTGCACGAGCGGCTTGGCAGGCTCGCGCTTCAGCGGCTGCAGATCATCGCGATGCACCTTCATCTTGATGATGCCAAGCTGCACCATATATTCGTCGCTGCCGATCGCCTCGATCACGTGGCCCTTCTGACCGACGCTGAGCACGGTGACCTCGTCGCCGGGCTCGACCTTGACCCGGCCGGACTGCCCCGGTCTCCTCGTTTTCCTGTCCGGGACAAGCGAAGGCGCCGCTTCTTCCAGCCGCTTCTTCATCTCGATGAAACGGTGCTCCTTGAGCGATGCCCGCTCTTCCATCGCCATGCGGCGCAGTTCCGCGATGATCTCATCCGCTTCCTGCTTCGCCTTGCGTACGGCTTCGGCCGCTTCGCGCTCGGCGCGCTCCAGCAGCTTGCCCTTCTGCTCCTCGAACCGCTGGCGTTCGGCCTCAAGCTGCTCCTGCAGCTGCTTCACCTGGCGATGCAGCTTCTCCGCCTCGATGCGCTCGTTCTCGGCGGTGAGGCGATTCTCCTCCAGCGAGGCGATCATCGAATCGACCTGCTGCTCCTCGCTCGTCAGGTGTTGGCGGGAAGCCTCGATGATCGACTTGTCCAGGCCGAGCCGCTCCGCGATCGCCAGCGCATTGGAACGGCCGGGAACGCCGAGCAGCAGGCGATAGGTTGGCCGCAGCGACTTCACGTCAAACTCCATGCTGGCGTTCATGATGCCGGGCGTGTTAAAGGCGTAAGCCTTCAGCTCACTGTAATGGGTCGTCGCCACCGTCCGGGCGCCAGTCCGATGGATATGGTCAAGTATGGCGATGGCCAGTGCGGACCCCTCGGTCGGGTCCGTGCCGGCGCCGACCTCATCGAGCAGGATCAGGCTGCGGCTCGTCATCTGATTCAGGATGCGAATGATGTTCGTCATATGGCTGGAGAACGTCGAGAGGCTCTGTTCGATGCTCTGCTCGTCGCCGATGTCGGCGAATACGGCATCGAACACCGCCAGCTCCGCTCCGTCCTCGGCGGGCACGAACAAGCCGGAGGCGGCCATCAGGCTGAGCAGACCGATCGTCTTCAGCGTGACCGTCTTGCCGCCGGTGTTCGGGCCGGTGATGATGATCGTCCGATAGGAACCGCCCAGCTCCACGTCGATCGGCACGACCTTCTCCGGATCGATGAGCGGGTGACGGCCCTTGCGCAGACGAATGTATCCCCTGTCATTCATCTTCGGGTAGGACGCCTTCATCTCCCTGGCGAGCAGCGCCTTGGCGAAGATGAAGTCCAGTCTCGCGATGGACCGGATGTTGACCGTCAGCTCGTCGACATGCTCCCCGACCAGCCCGGACAGCCTCTGCAGGATCTTCTCGATCTCCCGCTCTTCCTTCAGCCTCAGCTCACGCAGGTCGTTGTTCATATGAACGACGGCTTCCGGCTCGATGAACAGCGTCGCACCGGAAGCCGACTGGTCGTGTACGATGCCGCCGAAGTGGGCACGATATTCCTGTTTCACCGGGAGACAATAGCGATTGTTGCGGAGCGTCACGATCGGATCCTGCAGCTTCTTCTGGATCGATGGGTTCTTCACCATCTGATCGAGCTTCTCCCTGACCCGCGCCTCCAGGGTGCGGATGCTGCTGCGGATGCGCGACAGCTCCGGACTGGCCGAATCCACGACCTCGCCCTGCTCGCCGATGCAGCGCAGGATCTCATCCTCCAGCGGACGCAGATCCTCGATGCTGGAAGCCAGCCCGGCGATGATCGGGAAGCGGTCATGCGCCTCGTCGAGGCTGAGGATGAAGCGCTTCAGCCTTCTGCCGCCCTGGGCGGTGGTGGCAACGTCCAGCAGCTCGCTTGCGGACAGCATGCCGCCGATCCGCGCTCTGGCGAGCGATGGCTGGATCCCCCGGATGCCGCCGAACGGCGGAACGGATTTCAGACGGTCGATATGGGCCGCTTCCTCCGTTTCGCGGAGCAGCTGCTGCACCGATTCGATGTCCTGCTCTGGCCTGAGTCCCTCCGCAAGCTCGCGGCTCAGGCTCGTATGTGTATGTGCAAGAAGTTTGTCGATGATTTTATGATATTCCAAGGTTTGCAGGATCTTAGTATCCATCCGCTGTCTGACACCCCCACTATATTATAACCAAATGCCGGTACATGCGCGACCCACGCCTTCAACGATGGCGAACAGCCTGGCATGGAGCCATGGCGCGATCAATCGCAGTTGAACACACCACCGGCATATAAGCTAAAGATGGCATGTGCGACCCACGCCTTCAACGAGGCGAACAGTCGGTCGACTTCGCTCACACCAACGGCCTTGCTTGACAGGCATCGCGTTCGTTCCTCGACTTGCTGCCTGCAACTCCCTGTCATACAGGCTTTCAGCTTCGTACACAATAACGATGCATTTCATAAAGGAGGTGGTATGCCACATGAATTGGCTTGGAACAATCGTACGGTTTATCGTTTCTGCACTGGTTCTGATGCTCGTCGGATTCATCGTGCCGGCATTTGAGGTCGGCGGATTCTGGAGCGCTCTGTTCCTCGCGCTGGTCATCGCAATCGTCGGCTGGATCATCGAGGGGATCTTCGGAAGGAAGGTTACACCATTCGGCAGGGGCATCGTCGGGTTCATCGTCAGCGCCGCGATCATCTGGGTGTCCCAGTTCATCGTCGGCGGTGTAGAGGTGTCCCTGATCGGCGCGATCCTGGCTGCGCTCGTCATCGGGATCATCGACCTGTTTATACCGGTGGCTACGCCTTTTGACCTGACCGGTGAGAATAACCGCAACCGCAACAAGTCGTGAAGTCCTGACCCAAACACGGACACAAGAGATGGACCGCTCATCGCCGGCTCAAGAACTGCTGGGCAGGCGCTCATCTCTTCTGTCCGTTTGCTTCTGCCCGCATGCACGAACAGCCTGCCCAGATGGCAGGCTGTTCGTGCGCCCGTTACTTGATGACGGTCGGCTCCGGGTAATCATAGCCCCTCGTATCGACTTCCACCCGTTGGATGCGCTGATCTACCAGCGGCTTGTTGTTCTGATCGCGATCAACGGCCACGATCGCGTCCACCGTCTCCATCCCCTCGATGACCCGTCCGAAGGCCGCATACAGCCCGTCCAGATGAGGCGCCGCCTCGACCATGATGAAGAATTGCGAGCCGGCCGAGTCCGGATATTGCGTGCGCGCCATGGAGATCACGCCGCGCTCATGCAGCAGATTGTTCTCAAAGCCGTTCTGGGTGAACTCCCCCGCGATCGAATAGCCGGGGCCACCTCTGCCGTTGCCCGACGGATCGCCGCCCTGGATCATGAAGCCCGGGATGACCCGGTGGAAGGTCAGGCCGTCATAGAAGCCCTGCTTCGCCAGCGAGATAAAATTCGCCACCGTATTCGGCGCGATCTTCGGTTCCAGCTCGATCACGATCTGGCCACCGCTCTCCATGGTGATCGTCACCAACGGATTCTCCTTCACATCATTCGGGTAATCCGCCGATTGGCCGCAGCCGGCGGTGATCAGCAATCCTGCCAGAAGCACCAACATCACCGTATTGCGTATCGTGTATCTGTTTATCATGTCATTCATCCTTATTCTCCTTGTATGAATATGGCTTATCCATTATAGAGGATTCAGGGGTTGAGGCCAAGTCCCAAACCGGACACAACATCGTTCAAGATGGCCGTGTTCGGTTGTGGCCGAGCATCGGCGGTTGATATGGGTGAATGGAACGCAGAATGCTGTTTCGCCTGCAAGCTGCTTTTGACCAGCGCTAACGGAAGGCGGAACCGCTAATGCGTCGAGAGGAGCCGGGAAGGTGTTTCTGTTCACTCAATCACGCACTGACGTTCCGTCAGCCTTGCGGACATGGCCATTCTGGATCCATAGCGGATGACGTTCCGTTACCGCGGGAAACCCGGCTGAAACATTTCACTACAAATCCCTCGTCCAATCTGACATAATGAGAACATATGGAGGTGTTCGATGATGCGACACATTCGCGGGAGGCGCGTGTTGTACCCGATCATCGTGCTGATCTGTTCGATCATCCTGAGTTCCTGCGCCGCTTCCGGCGATGGACGCTCAGGCGGTACAACTCCCGCAACCAATGAGCAATCCGATGCGCCATCGGATGATAGGTTAGCCCATGAAGAGGTTCCTGTTATCGAAGAGGACCCCCATGAACCTGAAACGAGTTCCGACGCGGGGACCGAAGACCAAGGGGACGATTCTGCCGGCGGAGTTGATCCGGCGGAGCCTGCGAGCAACGGGGAGGAGGAGCAGACGGATTATGATGCGATTCGGGCCAGCTACGACATCACCGATCCCGACTCGATCGCCGTGCTGGTGAACAAAACCTACGGGCTACCTGAAGACTACGAGCCGGACGATCTGGTGAAGGTCGATATCCCGTTCGTGTATCAGGATGAAACCGTCCATTCCATGCGCAAGATCGCAGCGGACGCGCTGATCTTGCTGTTCGAGGGAGCGAAGAAGGACGGGCTGGAGCTGGCCGGCGTATCCGGCTACCGCTCGTATGACATCCAGAAGATGCTGTATGAGAAATATGTCGCCCGCGACGGCGAAGAAGCTGCCAACAAGTACAGCGCCAGGCCAGGTCACAGCGAGCATTCCACCGGTCTGGCGATGGACGTGGCGGGCATCTCCGGCAAGTGCGCCGCCAACAACTGCTTCGCGGGAACTCCGGAAGCCCTGTGGCTGGCCGATCACGCGCACGAATATGGCTTCATCATTCGCTATCCGCTTGGCAAGGAAGACATCACCGGATACCAGTATGAGCCCTGGCATCTGCGCTATGTCGGGACAGAACTGGCGGCGATCCTGCATGAGAACGATTGGACGATGGAGGAATTTTTCCTTGGCGCCGAGTCCTCGGATGCGGGAGCGCAGGGGGCTGAATGAGGCTCATCTTGTGACGGATGATCCAGGCAGATTGTGCGCCTGGCACCTGATGCTGATGGTGCGGCTGACCTGACAATCATGATCTGATCCCCTGATGCTGATGCAAGACAGAGGCTTGACGGTTCGCCTTCTTGGCGCAACGGCGCCTGGTGGGACGCGTGCTTCGGACCGCGCATGAGGACCTCGCGACATGGAGCATGACTGCTAATGGATGTGACAAAGGCGGGACAGCGGTGCGGATCTTCACGGCACGTGCTTGTTGACCGCTTTTTGTTGTATACTGTCTACGATCAATATTAGTGATAGGAGAGAAGAAGATGGGGAAGAAACTGCAGCTCATTCTGGCCGCACTGGTGTTAGGGGTGATGCTGGCGGCGTGCGGCAGCAATTCATCAAGCGGCAATTCATCAGTCGAAGTCATCGACAACCCTTCCGGCGAAGAACGGGAGATCGTTATCCTCGGCAGCAACTTCGAGTTTGACCAGGACGAATACACCGTGGCAGTCGGTGAAGCTGTCAAGCTCGTCTACCGCAATGCGGAAGGCTCGCACGGCATCGCGGTGGAGGATACGGACATCAAGCTGCGCCACAACCAGGAGATCGTGGTCCGATTCACCGAAGCCGGTTCGTTCAAGATCATCTGCAACATCTATTGCGGCGCAGGCCATACAGGCATGACCGCGAAGTTGGTCGTGCAGTGACCATAAAGTGGCATACAGATGTGAACTCGCTGATCAAGCCATCACTGATCAGTTCGCAGTCGACCTGCAGTTGCTGAGATCCTGTACAGGCATGTCCGCGGAGCGGTTCGTACAGTGAGGGAGATACTGGATACAGGTTTGATCTCGTTCATCATGCATGATTGACGGGCATGTGTGATCGGTTGATATTGCACTGACATGGGCATATCTTCAAGGAGCTTCGGCAGACGCGGCAAAAGGTATACGTTCATGACAGGGGACCATCCTCAAGGTCGGTGATAGAGACTGACCGATGGATGTCCCTTTTTTATGTCAGTTGAAGCGGTCGGACCGAGTCCAGGTGTATGATAATCATACCTGCCGGAGAAACGTGGCGCACGAAAATTGAAAAAGATAAAAGTTCATACAAAATCGGTCAGTAAAAGCTTGGGAACGATTTTATATGATTTTTCATACAATACTAACTGAATGGATACAAATATTTTCATTTTTGTTTGATGTTTCATACAAAATAACCGTTCATCAGGTGATCATCCATTTTTTTGTACGATATTTCATACAAAACGCCTACGGAAGCTGCAAAAACGGGCTGAAGTGTGCGATTTTTCATACAAACCGACTTCCGATGACATGGCAATCCAGACGCCTACTCACGATGCGCTGCGGTAAGCGCCTGGTGGTGCGCCCTATATCGGGCTGGAGTCATCCCGTATTCGCGCTTGAACAGGCGCACGAAATAGTTCAGCTCCATGCCCACCATCTCCGCGATCACTCCTACCGTCAGCCCGGCTTCCACTTCCAGCAGCTGCGCCCCCTTGAGCAGTCTGAGACGCTGCAGGTATTGACCTGGCCTCATCCCATAGACCTGCTTGAAGCGCCGCTGAAAATGCTGCCTGGAGTAACCGACCGCAGCGGCGATATTCGCCAGGCTGATATCCTCCATGTAATGCTGCTCCATGAACCGGACCGCTTCCCGGATCGGTTCCTCCGATCCGGCATCTCGACGCGTAGGGGGACTGGCTATCCCTGGATGCGCGATCGATGCGATGCTGATCAGGAGGCTGTAAATCCTGATTGACGCGATCCGATGAGCATCCTCGCCACCGTGCTCATCCACATGCCACAGCTCCTGAAGATCAGCCCCCAACCGCTCAAGCTCATGTTCATTTATTGCTATTGCTTGCAGAAGCGGCAGGCGCAGGGACTCGACCAGCGGCTTGACAAGCGTTCCGTCGATCCCCACATACCCCAGTACCCACGGTTCCTTGCCGCATGGTCCATAATCATGGGCGACTCCGCCCGGGATGAGCAGGATGTCCCCTCTCCCGAGCCTAAGCCCGGGTTGATGCTCGAAGCTGAAAGACCCTTCACCCGAGAAACATATCATGCATTGAAAGGTCGGATAGCCGATCGGTCGATGCAGCGCATGCTGGGGGTGCAGTCCGCAGCTGTACAAGGTGATGGGGAGCTCGGGTTCACGTTTGTGTTGGTACAGTTTAAAAGGGAGCACGGTGATTGCCCTCATGTTTTGATGATTCATCTCCTGTGCAAGATGTTCATTTTCTGCTATTTTATCACACCTATTCTCCTAACGGACAGGGCAGCTTATGAGCTACAATGGCATCAGGAAAAACAGGGGGAGGAAATCGTGCATGTACAGATTCAAGGCCTACCAACCACCGACGATACGGCAGGGTCACCTGAACCTCGGCGGAGCCAATCCGGACGGAGAGACCATCGAGGTCAACAGCCTGTATTTTATGCGCAATGGCAAACCGTGGATCGGCGTGATGGGGGAATTTCATTTCTCGCGATATGACAGGCGATATTGGCATGAAGAGCTGTGCAAGATGAAGGCCGGCGGCATCACGATCGTGGCGACCTACATCTTCTGGATCTACCATGAGGAGATTGAAGGGGAATTTGACTTTACTGGCGACCGCGACCTGCGTGCCTTTATCCTGGAGTGCAAGAGGGTCGGCCTGGATGTGGTGATCCGGATCGGGCCATGGGCGCACGGGGAATGCCGGAACGGAGGATTTCCGGATTGGCTGCTTCGCAAACCGTACAAGCTGCGTGAGAATAATCCGGAGTACCTGGCGAAGGTGCGCATTCTTTATGAGAAAATAGCGGAGCAGGTGCAGGGGCTGTTCTACAAGGACGGAGGCAATATCATCGCTGTCCAGCTGGAGAATGAGCTGACGCATGACGCCGAGCATCTGCGCACACTGAAGCAGCTGGCCATGGAATGCGGCATGATCGCCCCGATCTATACGGTGACGGGATGGAATGCCGTCAATGGAGCGAGAATCCCCGTCGAAGAGGTGGTGCCCGTCTTCGGAGGGTACTGCGATGCGCCATGGGATCAGCATCTGGAGCAGCTGCCGCCTTCACCGCATTATTTCTTCACCGGCTTGCGCAATGATACGGGCATCGGAGCGGACCTTCTTCCCAAGCAGGCAAGCGATGATAACTGGCAATTGCCGTATGACCGTTATCCCTTTGCGACCTGCGAGCTGGGGGGCGGCATGCAGGTCACGCATCATCGCAGGCCGCTGGTCCGCCCGATGGATATTTATGCGATCTCGCTCGTCAAGCTCGGGGACGGCAACAATCTGATTGGCTATTATATGTATCACGGCGGCACCAACAAGCTGGGCAAGCTGTCGACGCTTCAGGAATCCCGGGCGACAGGGTATCCGAATGATTACCCGATCCTCTCCTACGACTTTCAGGCGCCGCTCTCGGAGTACGGCGAGGTGAGGGAGCATTACCGGCTGTTGAATCTGCTCCACCTGTTCGTCCACGACTTCGGGGATCGGCTGGCGCCGATGGTGCGGGTGGAGGCGGAGCACACGGTGAAGCGCGATGACACGACATCGCTGCGTTATGTGATGCGCACCGATGGGAAGAGCGGCTTCGTATTTATCAACCACTATCAGCGGCATGCGAGTCTGGCTGATCTTCACGGGGTCGTGATCGACACCGGATACGTGATCTTCCCGCCGATCGACGTCTGCGGAGAGATCAGCTTCTTCCTGCCGTTCCGTATGGATCTGTCAGGGGTCTTGTTGGAATATGCGACCGCACAGCCATTGTGTCAGGCTGGCGATATTTATTTCTTCGTTCAGATCCCCGGCATCCCGGCAGAGTACCGCCTGGCCGGCGGTGAGACGTTGCGCGCGGAGCCCGGTCTGGATTCGATCCTCGAGGCCCAGGGCATCCGGATCGTGACGCTCACATGGGACCAGGCTAGATATTTGCGAAGACTGGACGGGGAATTGTATGTCGGTGATGGTTGCGACCTGTATCGGTCAGGAGACACCATCTTCTCCGTGCAGGACGGAGAGCACGGGTATTGGTACTGGAACGGGAACAGCTGCCGGTTCGAGAGGCGTGTCATCCATCAGCCCTGCGAAGAACCTGTCGTCACCTTCCAGCAGGTGGACGAGCCTCCTTTCGTGCCGCGGCATATCGACCATCTGCATCTTGGCGGCAAGCGGGAGATCAGTTGGCTGAAGGTGAACGTCAGCGGATCGCAAGGCTTCATCACCATCGACTATATCGGCGATGCCGCACAGCTCTATGCGGATGGCGAACTGGTCGCCGACGACTTCTATTATGGCAAGCCATGGAGAGTGCCTGCGCGGCTGCTCTGCGGCAAGTCATGCTATCTGGCCGTGTCGGAGCTGCGCGATGATTTCTATCGGGAGTTCTGAGGCGCGGCTGATGGGAAGCGGGGCACAAGACGAATAATCGGGATCGTCCAGGGTGTGAGAGCAGATAAAATCTTCTCTCAGGCGTTCCGAGGCGGCCGAAGCGGCGTGAGAGAAGAAAATATCGTCTCTCAGGCGATTCGATACAACGTAACCATGTTCGATTCGGCAGCAGCAGCAACCTGAAAAAACTCCCTTGTCCGATGATCAACCCTGTCTGATTGAAGGAGTGATCATGGCAAGGGAGTTTGCGCTTGTTCAAGCCTGTTACAGGTTCCGAAGCTCCTCTTCGGTGAATTCGATCCATTCATTGAATTCTTGCTGCAGCTTCGCGTATTCCTGTTTCAGCTTCTCGTATTCCTCGTAGATCGACTGATCGGAGTTGGATTCCGCTGCAGCGGCCGCCTCGCTCAGGCGGAGCTCAACCTCTCGCAGCTCTGCTTGCAACTGCTCCCGCTCCTGCTTCAAGGTTTCCAGCTCCTGCTGCATGTCCGCATACCGCCTGCTTACTTCATGCAGTTCCTGCTGCGCTTCCTGATGCCGCTGGCTTAATTCAGCAAGTTCACGCCGCACTTCATCGCGTTGTCTTCCAAGCTCGTCGTAATCATGCTGCAGCGCATCATGATGCCTGCTGAGGTCATCATGTTCATGCTGCAATCCGTCATGAAGCTGGCTCAGGTTCTCGTGTTCGCGCCGCAGATCGGTATATCGCTCGCTGAGGTCGTCATGCTCACGCCGCAGTTCGGCATGTCGCTTGTTGAGACCGTCATGCTCACGCCGCAGTTCGGCATGTCGCTTGCCGAGGTCTTCATGCTCACGCCGCAGATCGGCATGTCGCTGCGTCAACTCGCCAAGCTCTTGCTGCACTTTGTCATGTTTTCTGCGCAATTCGCCGAGCTCCTGTTGCAGTTCATCGTGCCTGCTGCACATATCGTCAAGCTCCTGTTGCAAGCCACGATGTTGTTGGATGGCCTCGCCGAGTTCGCGTTCCTTGGCCTCATAACGATGGTTCAACGCGTTCAGTTCCTGCTGAAGCTGGCTGTTGCGGTCGCTCAGCTCACCATAGGAACGCTCGATATCCTCATAACGCTGCATCTGTTCAAGCAGCTGCTCCTCGATCTCCTTGTACGAAGCTCGCAGCTCTTGCAGTTCACGCACAGCATCGTTCTTGCTGGCCTCGAGACTGCTGACAGCCTCTTGTGCCTTGACCAGCTCCTGTGCCGTCTGCTCCTGCTTCGCGCGCAGCGCCCGCAGCTCCTGCTTCGCCGCTTCCCGCTGCTGCCGCGCCTCCGCCAGCTCCCGCGCTGTCTGCTCCTGCTTCGCGCGCAGCGCCTGCAGCTCCTGCTTCGCCGCTTCCCGCTGCTGCCGCGCTTCCGCCAGCTCCCGCGCTGTCTGCTCCTGCTTCGCGCGTAGCGCCTGCAGCTCCTGCTGCGCCACTTCCCGCTGCTGCCGCGTCTCCGCCAGCTCCCGCGCCGTCTGCTCCTGCTTCGCGCGTAGCGCCTGCAGCTCCTGCTTCGCCGCTTCCCGCTGCTGCCGCGCCTCCGCCAGCTCCCGCGCTGTCTGCTCCTGCTTCGCGCGCAGCGCCTGCAGCTCCTGCTTCGCCGCTTCCCGCTGCTGCTGTGCCTGCGCCAGCTCCCGCGCCGTCTGCTCCTGCTTCGAGCGCAGTTCGTCGTTCTCGCGAACCGCCCCGTCATACTGACTTCGCAGTTCACCATTCTCGCGAAGCGCCTCATCGTAACGACTCCGCAGTTCGCCAGCCTCGCGAATTGCTTCATTATATTGATCGCGCAGCTCATCCGCTCCGCGTACCGCTTCTTCATACTGACTGCGCAGCTCGCCAGACTCGCGTACGACCTTATCATATTGACTGCGGAGTGCCTGAAGCTCCTGCTGCGCGGCTTCCCGTTGCTGCCTCGCTTCCGCCAGCTCCCGCGTCGTCTGCTCCTGCTTCGCGCGCAGCTCGCCAGCTTCACGAACTGCCTCGTCATATTGACTCCGCAGTTCATCAGCCTCGCGAAGCGCCTCATCATAACGGCTCCGCAGTTCGCTCAGCTCCTGATTCTTTTTGTCCATCGCTATGGCGTTCGCCCGCTCCAGCTGCTCCTTCATCTTCAGCATCTCATCTGAGATATTGATCGCCGTAAGCACAGCCAGACGGGCGATGTCCAGACGAGGATTCTGGGCGGCGAGTGCATGCATCTGCTCGTTCACGCGAGCTGCGACCATCGTCACGTAGCTGGCTGACGACGCCGAGTCGGCAAGCAATTTATATTTGATGCCGAATATTTCGACCTGAACACTGGTACGATCTTGAGACTTCATGCTTGGCCCCTCCTGCACGCGCCTTTTCCCTTATGAATTCGCTGTTCGCTCCGCAATTTCCTTCCGCTGCAAGGCCTATTTTCGGAGCTGTGCGGAGAATGTCTGTTCCAGATGGTCGATAACCGCCTGATTTCGCTCATTCACTTCATCATCCGTCAAGGTTCGCTCCTCATCGCGATAGACAAGCGACAAAGCGACGCTCTTCTTGTCGCTGCCCAGCCGATCTCCGACATATACGTCGAACACCTCGACGGACTTCAGCCAGTCGCCGCCCGCCTCGCGAACTGCCGCCGTCAGGCTGGCCGCAGGCACGCCCCGATCCACGACGATCGCGATATCGCGCTGGATCGACGGATACTTCGGCAGGGCCTCGTAAGTAATGGAGATATCGGCGGCGTCCGCCAATGCGTCCAGCTCCAGCTCCCACACATACGTGTCATCCAGATCATAACGGCGCTGAAGCTCCGGGTGCAGCTGCCCGATCACGCCGGCGCGGCGTCCGCCGATCCGGATCTCGGCTGCCCGTCCCGGATGCAGGCCGTCCTGGGCCACCGCCCGATATTCCGCATCACGAATCGCCAGATGCGCAAGCAACCCGTCCAGCACACCCTTCAGGTCATAGAAATCCACCTTGCGCGCCTTGCCGCTCCAATGATCCGCAGCTGCCCTGCCCGTCCACAGGGCGCTGACGAGGAATTTCTCCTCCGGCTGCCTGGTCAGCACTTCCTCATCCGTCAGGAACACCTTGCCAATCTCAAAGACGGCGACATCGTCGATATTGCGGTTGCGATTGTAGACAGCCGTATCGATCAGATGCGGAATGAGGCTCGTGCGCAGCACGCTTCGCTCCGTGCTCATCGGCATCGCCAGCTGCACCGGCTTCACGTCAGGGTACAGGCCGCGCCACTCGGCGATCCGATCCGGATGCGTGAAGGAGTACAGGATCGCTTCATGCAGCCCTGTCCCGTTCAGATAGCGGCTCACTTCCAGCCGGATGCGCTGACCATAGGTGCGCGAGCCAGGCGTCGTCACTCCGGTGATCGGCGTGCTCGGGATGTGGTCGTAGCCATGCAGGCGCGCGATCTCCTCGATCAGATCGACATCGCGCGTAATGTCTCCGCGACGCAGCGGCACCTCCACGACAAGATCCCCGTCTTGCTCCTCATAAGTGAAATGCAACCGATCGATTATCCCCCTGATCTCGGACAGGCTCAGCTCCGTGCCGAGGTAGTCGTTGACCCGCTTCACGCCCAGCCGGATCTTCGCCGCCTCGAACGTGCGTGCGACCGCCTGGGTGATCCCCTGCGCGTGCTCGCCGCCAGCGACCTCGACGATCAGCGCGGCTGCGCGATTCAGCGCGGCGATCACCGACTCCGGATTCACTTCCTTCTCGAAGCGCAGGGTCGATTCGGAGCGCAGCCCGAGCTGACGCGACGTCTTGCGCACGGTGCCGCCGTCGAACTTGGCTGACTCGAGCAGGATGCGCGTCGTTCCCGGCGTCACTTCCGAATTGGCGCCGCCCATGACCCCGGCCAGCGCCACCGCCTTCTCCGCGTCAGCGATGACGAGCATGTGCGGCTCCAGCTTGCGCTCCTGATCGTCCAGGGTCGTGAGCACCTCGCCAGACTCCGCATAGCGCACCCGGATGCGGCCACCCGCCAGGCGATCCGCGTCAAATGCGTGCAGCGGCTGCCCATATTCGAGCATCACATAGTTCGTCACGTCGACGACGTTGTTGATCGGCCGGATGCCGGCAGCCATCAGGCGGTTCTGCAACCAGAGCGGGGACGGACCGATCTTCACGCCCTCGATGAGGCGGGCCGTGTACATCGAGCAGGCGTCAGCCGCCTCGATCGAGACGCTGAACTCGTCTGCCGCGCGCTTCGATCCCCTTTCCTCCAGCGAGGCCTCAGGCAGCTTCACCTCACGCCCCAGGATCGCCGCGATCTCATACGCCACCCCGATCATGCTGAGACAATCCGAACGGTTCGGCGTCAGATCCAGCTCCAGCACCTCATCGTTCAGCGCCAGGAGCTCCGTGATATCCGTGCCGATCTCCGCTTGTTCAGGCAGCACGAGAATGCCCTCCTGGATCTCCTTCGGCAACAGCTTGTCGTTCATGCCCAGCTCCTTCGCCGAGCAGATCATGCCCTGCGACTCAACGCCGCGCAGCTTCGCCTTCTTGATCTTGAAATCGCCCGGCAGCACCGCCCCGATCTTCGCCACCGGAACCTTCTGCCCTGCCGCGACATTCGGAGCCCCGCAGACGATCTGCAGCAGCTCGTCCTCCCCCACGTCCACCGTACACAGGCTTAATTTGTCCGCATTGGGATGCTTCTCACGCGTCTTCACATAGCCGACGACTACTCCGCTGACGCCGCGGTTGCGCTTCTCCACGACATCCACCTCGATGCCGCTGCGCGTCAGCTTCTCCGCCAGTTCTTCTCCCGTATATCCGCTCAAGTCCACATATTGGGACAGCCATTGCATGGATACCTTCACTTGTGTTCGCCTCTCCTTTCCTTACAGATGGGCAAATTGCCGCAAGAATCTCAGATCGTTCATATAGAAATGCCGGATGTCATCAATGCCGTACTTCAGCATCGCGATCCGCTCCACACCCATGCCGAAGGCGAAACCACGATACTCCGCCGGATCATAGCCCGCCATCTCCAGCACGCGCGGGTGCACCATGCCGGAGCCAAGAATCTCGAGCCATCCGGTATGCTTGCACACGCGGCAGCCCTCACCGCGGCACATGACGCAGCTGACGTCCACCTCAGCGCTCGGCTCGGTGAACGGGAAGAAGCTCGGCCGCATGCGAATCTTCGTATCGCGTCCGAACATCTCCTGCGCGAACTGGAGCAGGGTCCCCTTCAGGTCGCTCATGCGGATGTTCCTGTCGATGACGAGCCCTTCGATCTGCGTAAATACATGCGAGTGCGTCGCATCGTCCTCGTCGCGACGGTAGACGCGTCCCGGGCAGATGATCTTGACCGGCACCTCGCCCTTCATGCGCTCCATCGTGCGCACCTGCACCGGCGACGTATGCGTGCGCATGAGCAGCTCCTCCGTCACATAGAACGAATCCTGCATGTCGCGCGCCGGGTGATTCTTCGGCAGGTTCAGCGCTTCGAAATTGTAATAGTCGTGCTCCAGCTCGGGCCCTTCCGCGATCGAATAGCCCATGCCGAGGAAGATGTCCTCGATCTCGCGAATCACCTTGTTCAGCGGATGCGCCGCGCCTTGCGCGGGCCTCCTGCCCGGCAGCGTCACATCGATCGTCTCCGAGGCGAGGCGGCGCTCCGTCTCCAGGCGTTCGAGCTCGGACAGCTTCTGCTCGAGCACGCGCTCGATCTCCGCTCTTACCTCGTTTGCCAGCTGCCCGATGACGGGTCTCTCTTCCGCTGACAGTGCTCCCATCCCGCGCAATACCTCGGTCAGGGCGCCTTTCTTGCCCATATACTTGACGCGCAGATCG